>Ga0160450_100464_pt1 | contig 24312 bp, 17 predicted proteins | sample HID1975K_E1MG_FD_108257 | JGI IMG/M metagenome (GOLD analysis project Ga0160450, IMG submission 108257) | Enriched soil microbial communities from UW Madison campus, WI, USA - HID1975K_E1 MG | ecosystem: Environmental > Terrestrial > Soil > Unclassified | place: USA: Madison, Wisconsin...
AACGGCGGCGTTGAGGCGCTGGTAGTAGCCGGGCACCACCTGGTCGAGCACGGACGTCGCGTTCTGCCCCGACGCCGAGGTGTGGTTGAACACCTGGTCGAGCACGACCTGCAGGCCCATGCCGTGCAGCGCACCGACCATCTCGCGGAACTCCGACACCCGCGCACCCCCCTCGGGGTTCACGGCGTACGAGCCCTCAGGCACCGAGTAGTGGTACGGGTCGTACCCCCAGTTGAAGCCGTCGGTGTCGGCGACCGCGGCGACGCAGGCCTGCTGCTGGTCGCTGTCGGCGGGCAGCGAGGCGAGGTCGCACGGCGCGGTCTGCTGCTTGGTGCGGTCCTCCTCGATCGTGGCGATGTCGAACGTCGGCAGCAGGTGCACGGTGTTGATGCCGGCGGCCGACAGCTGCCGAAGCTGCTTCGTGCCCGCGCTGTCGCGCGTGAACGCCTTGTACGTGCCCCGCTCGGCGGCGGGCACCGTGGTGTCGCCGATCGAGAAGTCGCGCACGTGCAGCTCGTAGATCGCACGGTCCACGGGGCGGGCGACGACCGGCGCGGCCGTCTTCTCCCACGCCTTCGGGCGCCAGGTCTTGTCGTCGAGGTCGATCGCGACCGACCGCTCCGAGTTGACGGTGAGGGCGACCGAGTAAGGGTCGGTGACGTCGTTCGTCTCGATCTTGCCGGTGGTCGGGGCGAAGACGACGACCTCCCACAGGTACTCGTCGCCGACGAGCTTCTTGTCGCCCTTCACCGTCCAGATCCCGGATGCCGCATCCCACTGCGCCTCGTGACGCACCGGGTCGCCGTCCGTGGCCGCGTCCCACGTGAGCAGCGTCGCCGACTGCGCGGTCGGCGCCCACAGCCGGAACGTCGGCTTGCCGTTCTTCGCGAACGCCACCCCGAGCTCGGCGTCATCCACGGCGTCCGCGTACAGGTCGTCGAGCACGCCGGGGATCTGCACGCCGGTGAACGCGGTGAGCGCTCCGCCCGCGTTGCGCTGGGCGACCATGAGCTGGCCCTTCAGCAGGTCGGCGGCCGCGGCGTGGTCGACGCCGTCGACATGCAGCGCGACGTAGCCGGCGAGGGCGGGGAACCGCTCCTGCTGGCCGTCGGTGAGGCCCCCGTCGACGCGGGTCAGGGCGACGGGCTCCGTGCCGCCGGTCACCTCGCGGTCGGCGGTGACGCCGAGCGCGGCATCCCTCGATCCGTACAGCTGCCACGCGGCGGCGTCCGCGGGCGCCCCGAGGTCGGCGGGCCACGCGATGGTCTCGGCGTCGATCCAGTGCGCACGCAGCTCGCCGGTGCCGGCCAGCGGCGGGTCGCTCGCCTTGACGGTCAGGATGTGCGTCGCCAGCGTGTAGCGGAAGGTCACGACCTTGCCGGCGGTGGCGCTGAACGTGATGTTCGCGCCGCCGGGGGCGCCGCCGGCGCCGTAGTTCTCGGTCCATGAGCGGCCGTGGGCGACCTTCACCTCGTACGAGCCGGTGGGCAGGTCGTCGGTCGTGAACTGGAACACGCCGTCGCCGTCGCGGTCGAACATCATCGTGGCGAGGCAGTCCGGCATCCAGTCTCCGGCGCAGCCGAGCTCGCTCTGCAGGCTGCCCGGCAGCGTGATGACCGGACCGTCGGCGGTGGAGCGGATGTTCTTCGTGCGCGGGTCGAAGAAGAACTCGATCGGTCCACCCGCGTGCACGAGCGTGATGTTGCCACCGTTCGGCACACCACCGGCTCCGTAGTTCTCGTCCCACTTCTTCTCGGTGGCGATCTTGTACTCGTAGGTCCCTGCGGGCAGGTCGGCGAGCTTCAGGTTCCAGATGCCGTCGACCTTGGTCATCTGCACGGCGTCACAGTCGGGCTGCCAGTCGCCCGGGCACCCGGCCTCGCTGTCGAAGCTGCCGGGGACGCTCACGGCGCCGTACTCGGTGGGCGACTGCGGCTCCTCCTCGACCGGCTCCTCGGGCGTCTCGTCGACGCCGGTGCTGACCCTGTTGCCCACCGACGCGTACGTGGAGGCCGCGGAGTGGTTGCCGGCGGCGTCGGTGGTGACGGCGCGGTACTCGACCAGCGTGCCGGTCGCGAGCCCGTCCACGGTGTGGAAGACACCCGGGTCGGTGTCCTCGGCCGTGCCGAGGGCGTGCCACTCGTCCGAGCCGACGACGCGCCACGCGAAGCTCGTCTCCTGCCACGTGGTGTCGTCGACGTCGGCGCTCACGGCGGCGGTGCCGCCGAGGCCGGCGCCGGCGGCGGGCACCGTGACGGTCACCGAGGTCGCCGCGGCGGGCGCGGTGACCGTCGTGCCGGCGCGGTAGACCACGGCCGAGAGGGCCGGGACCGTCACGGAGGTCGCGGAGGCGGCATCCGTCGAGATCCCGGTCTGCGTGCCGTACACCGGCGCGTACGAGGCGTTCGCGGTGAGGGTCGTGAGGCTCACCGTCTTGTCGGCCGTCGTGTTGTTCAGCGCGACCAGGTACTCGACCTTCTCGTCGCGGTCGACGCGTGAGAACGCGTACACGCCGGCGCCGTCGTCGGCATGGCGCTCGATCTGGGCGCCGGTGACGAGGGCGGGGTTGGCCTCGCGGAGCGCCGCCAGGTCGGCGATGCGCTGGTAGACGGGTGCCGAGGTGTCGTAGCGGTCGACCGATCCGGCCGTCTCGCCCGTGATGAGGTCCTGGCTCTGGTACGACGGCACCTGGCTCGCGAACAGCGACTGGCGCGCGTCCTTGTCGCCGCCGGTGCCGACGAAGCCCTGCTCGTCGCCGTAGTAGACGACGGGCTGGCCGCGGCCGAGGAACATCAGGTCGTGGGCGAGCAGGTCGCGCTGCAGCGCGTTGTCGGCGTCCTTGAGGAAGTAGCCGACCCGGCCCATGTCGTGGTTGCCGAGGAAGGTGGGCAGCGCGGTCGCCGACGAGTCGGGCGTCGTGTAGCGGTCGTCGCCCGCGTAGAGGTTCTGCAGCGCCTTGGTGTTGCCGCCGTTCGCGAAGCTCACCGCCGACGACTGGAACGTGAAGTCGAGCACGCTCGACATGTCGGTGTCGCGGACGTACGGCGACAGCTTCGCAGGGTCGGCGTCGTACACCTCGCCGAACATGAAGAAGTCGGGCTTGCCCTTCGCGTGCGCGTAGTCGAGCACGCGGGTCGTCCACTGCTCCCAGAACTCGAAGTTCACGTGCTTGGCCGTGTCGATGCGGAAGCCGTCGATGCCGAGGTCGATCCAGCGGGAGTAGACGTCGACGAAGCCGTCGACCACGGTGGGGCTCTCGGTCATCAGATCGTCGAGGCCGTCGAAGTCGCCGTAGGTGACCGACTCGCCCGACCAGGTCGAGTTGCCGCGGTTGTGGTACAGCGTGGGGTCGTTCAGCCACGCCGGCACCTTGAGGTCCTTGTCGGCGTCGGAGATGACCGGCGTGTACGGGAACGACGTGGCGGGATCGAGCGCCGGGAACGTGTCGGTGCCCGCGTAGGTGTGCGGGTCGAACGCGGCGCCGTCGGCGTCGGTGTACGGCGAGGTCGCCTGGTCGATGTAGCCGTACTGCTTCTCGGCGTAGTCGATGACGTCGGCGGTGTGGTTGGCGATGATGTCGAAGTAGACCTTGATGCCCTTGGCGTGCGCCTCGTCGATGAGGGACTTCAGCTCGGCGTTGGTGCCGAGGTGCGGGTCGATCTGCGTGAAGTCGGTGATCCAGTAGCCGTGGTAGCCGGCGCTGGCGTTCGCACCCTCGCCCTGCACGGGCTTGTTCTTGAAGCTCGGGGTGAGCCAGATGGCGGTCGTGCCGAGGCCGTCGATGTAGTCGAGGTTCTGGCGCAGGCCGGCGAGGTCGCCGCCGTTGTAGAAGCCCTTGTCGGTCGGGTCGAACCCGGTGGTCAGGCGGTCGCCGGTGAGTCCGCCCTCGTCGTTCGACGTGTCGCCGTCCGCGAATCGGTCGGTCATGACGAAGTAGAACTGCTCCTGGCTGCCGGGCTCGCGCACCGGCGGCGCGACGAGCGCGTCGTCGGCGACGGTGTAGCCGGCGCGCAGGCTCTTCGCCTCGACGCCCACCCGCTTGGTGTTGTCGTCGAAGACGAAGCGCAGCGTCGCGGGGCCGGCGATCGTCAGCGGGATGTTGTCGCTGCCGCCGTTCAGGCCGTACGACTCGTCCCACGCGTCGTTCGCGGCGACCTTGTACTCGTACGTGCCGGCCGGCACCTCGAACTCGGCGGCGTACACGCCGGCGGTGCCGGTGGCGGCGAGATCGGTCGCGGCACACTCGGGCTGCCAGTCGGCCGAGCAGCCGAGTTCGGACTGCAGGCTGCCCACGAGCGCGAAGGTGCGCTCGGCGGCGGCGGCGGGCGCGATCGCGACGGCTCCCCCCGTGACGATGAGTGCTGCGGCCGCGAGGCTCGCGGCGACTCTGCGTGCTCGTGGACTTGTCGGCTGTGACATCAGGGCTCCTGGATGGGGAGAAGGCACGACGACGTGCCGGTGAGCTGTGGGCCGACACTAACAGCGGATTCACAAGAAGTGCAAGCGCTTACATCATGAGAACCCTTTCATACAGGGGATGCCGGGGCCCGCGGCATCCCCGCGTTCCCCGTTGTCGCAACCGCTTGCAGGGCGTGAGCTAGTCGGCGGTGCGTGCCTCGCGGGCTTGGCGGCGCGTGAGCGGCGCGGCCTCGGCGGGGACGCGGATGCCGCCGGTGTCGACCTCGACCGGGGCGCCCGCCTGATTCGCGGCGCGCTGGGCCGACAGCGCCGCGTCGTCGTCGACGGCCTCCTGCAGCGCCGACTTCTCGCGCAGCGGCGGCGTGCGGAAGAACAGCGACAGGATGAACGCGACGATCACGACCCACATGGCGACCCAGTACACGGCGACCGCCGAGTCGTTGAACGCGACGAGCAGCGGCTTGCTCAGCCGCGCGTCGGCGCCCACGAGGAAGGACGTGTCGTCGATCGTGCTGTCGTCGATGGACGAGTCGCCGCTGCCGTCGGCGAACCGGTCGAGCAGCGTCGGCACGAGGGTGTCGACGAACGCCGCCCGCTCGTCGGGGTCGGAGAAGTCGAGGGTCACCTGCCCGTCGTCCGACAGACGGGCGACCGGCACCTGCTTCTGGATCTCGGTGAGCGCCGCCTGCTGCGCCTGCGCGACGGCTGCGGCGGTCGCAGCCGCCTGCTGCGATGCCGGGATCTGGCCGGCCGCGACCTGCGCGGCGACGGCGTCGGTCGCCGCAGCGGTGGCCTTGTCGACGCCCTGCTGCAGCTGCTGGGTCGTGGCGTCGGTCGTCTGCGTGACGATCGGCGTGTAGATCTTCGCCATGATGTCGGCGTTCTCGGGCGCACCGGCGACGTCGGGGTCGAACGCGGCGTCGAGCGCCGACGTCAGGGTGTCCTCGTCGGCGAACGACGCCTGGATGTTCTGCGGCATGAGGGTGAACATGAGCGACAGCAGCACGGCCGTGCCGAGCGTGCCGCCGATCTGCCGGAAGAACGTCGACGCGCTCGTGGCCACACCCATGTCGCGCAGCCCGACGGAGTTCTGGCTCGCGATCGTCAGGGTCTGCATCAGCTGCCCCAGCCCCAGGCCGATGAGCAGCATGCCGCCGGCCATGAACCAGTACGACGTGTCGTACTGCAGGTGCGTCAGCCAGAAGAACCCGATCGACAGGAACGCGGTGCCCAGGATCGGGAAGATCCGGTACCGGCCGGTTCGCGCGATGAGCTGGCCGCTGCCGATCGAGGCGATCATCATGCCGAGGATCATCGGCAGCATCTGCAGCCCGCTCTCGGTGGGCGTCGAACCGAGCACCAGCTGCAGGTACAGCGGGATCGTGAGCATCGCACCGAACATGCCGAAGCCGACGAACACGCCGATCACGGTCGCCATCGAGAACGTCGACGAGCGGAACAGCTTCAGCGGGATCAGCGCGTCGTCCTTCATGAGCGTCTCGACGATCACGAAGGCGACGATGCCGAGGCCGCCCACGATGTAGCAGCCGATCGCCAGCGGCGAATCCCAGCCCCATTCGCGCCCCTGCTCGGCCACCAGCAGCAGCGGCACGAGCGCGACGATCACCGTCGTCGCGCCCCACCAGTCGATGCGGACGGAATGGACGGGATGCCGGGGGATGTGCAGGAACCGCAGCACGATGAACAGCGCCACGAGGCCGATCGGCACGTTGATGAGGAAGACCCAGCGCCAGCCGGCGATCCCGAGGATCTCGTCGGCGCCCGCGAACAGGCCGCCGATGAGCGGGCCGAGCAGGCTCGAGACGCCGAACACGGCGAGGAAGTAGCCCTGGTACTTCGCACGCTCGCGCGGTGCCAGGATGTCACCCATGATCGCGAGCGGCATCGACATGAGGCCGCCGGCGCCGAGGCCCTGGATCGCGCGGAACGCCGCGAGCTCCAGCATCGAGGTCGAGAACGACGCGAGGATCGACCCGATCACGAACACGACGATCGCGAAGATGAACAGCGGACGCCGCCCGAAGATGTCGGACAGCTTGCCGTAGATCGGCGTCGAGATCGTCGAGACGATCAGGTATGCCGTCGTCACCCACGCCTGCTGACTCAGGCCGTGCAGGTCGTCACCGATCGTGCGGATCGCGGTGCCGACCACGGTCTGATCGAGCGCCGACAGGAACATCCCCGCCATCAGGCCGAAGATGACGAAAAGGATGGCCCGGTGGGTCATGACCGGCGCGGCGGCCTGTTCGGACGACAGACGGGTCTCAGACATGATGCCCCCGATGTGCGGATCAGCGATGGCGATCGGGCGACTCCGTCGTCGTCAGGTCTCGGCCCATCGTAGACCGCGTGCGCGTCAGACGCGCTCGACTTCAGAGCCGTTCGATGATCGTCGCGTTCGCCATCCCGCCGCCCTCGCACATCGTCTGCAGACCGTAACGGCCGCCGGTGGCCTCCAGCTGCGCCACGAGCGTGCCGAGCAGCCGCGTGCCCGACGCGCCGACGGCGTGGCCCAGGGCGATCGCACCGCCCCAGGGGTTGAGCCGGGCCGGGTCTGCGTCCAGCTCTCGCTGCCACGCGAGCGGCACCGAGGCGAACGCCTCGTTCACCTCGTACGCGTCGAGGTCGTCCATCGACAGCCCGCTGCGCTCGAGGATGCGGCGGGTCGCCGGGATCGGGCCGGTCAGCATCATGATGGGGTCGTCGCCGACCACCGCGAACGCGTGGAAGCGCGCCCGCGGCGGGAGCCCCAGTTCGGCGGCCTTCTCCTCGCTCATGATGAGGGCCGCGGATGCTGCATCCGTGAGCGGCGACGAATTGCCCGCGGTGATGCGCCAGTCGAGGTCGGGGAAGCGCTCCGCGAGCGCGTCCGTCCGGAACGCCGGGCCGAGGCCGGACAGCCCCTCCACGGTGGTGCCCGGACGCACGGTCTCGTCGAACGCGACCGCCTCGCCGTCGCCGCCGAGCACCGGGATCACCTGGGAGTCGAACCGGCCACGTGCCCAGGCATCCGCCGCTCGCCGATGCGACTCGGCGGAGAAGGCGTCGAGCTCGTCGCGCCCGAACCCCCAGCGTGCCGCGATGAGCTCGGCCGACACGCCCTGGTTGACGAGGCCTTCGGGGTAACGGCGCGTCACCCCCTGCGACACGGTGCCGCCGTGCGCGGACGAGCCGAGGGGCACGCGGCTCATGGACTCGACGCCGGCGGCGATGACGATGTCGTACGCGCCGGCGATCACGCCCTGCGCCGCGAAGTGCGCCGCCTGCTGGCTCGACCCGCACTGCCGGTCGATGGTCACGGCGGGCACGGTCTCGGCGAACCCGGCCGCGAGCACCGACTGACGGGCGATGTTGAGCGACTGGTCGGCGACCTGGCTCACGCATCCCATGAGCACGTCGTCGATCTGCGTCGACTCCAGCCCGTTGCGCTCGAGGACGGCGGTGAGCACGCCCGCGGCGAGGTCGACCGGGTGCACGGCGCTGAGCGCTCCCCCGGGCTTGCCTCGCCCCGAAGGGGTCCGGACGACGTCGACGATGACCGCGCTGCGCATGAGATGCCTCCTGTCCTGAGCCTACGTCGCGGTTCAGCCGCGGGCGTCGGGCGTCGCGTACGTGCTGCGCTGCTCGATGACCGCGAGCGTGCACCGCGAGATGCACACCAGGCGTGAGGCCTCGTCGACGATCCGGATCTCCCACACGTGGGCGCGGCGGCCGATGCTGGCCGGGGTCGCCGTGGCCGTCACCCATCCCGATGAGATCGGACGGATGTGGTTGGCGTTGATCTCCTGCCCGACGACGTGGAACCTCTCGCGGTCGACGGCGAGGTAGCCCGCCCACGACGCCAGGGTCTCGGCGAGCGCGACGGAGGCACCGCCGTGCAGCACGCCGGCCGGCTGCACGGTGCGCCGGTCGACCGGCATCCGTCCCACCAGCGCGTCGTCGCGGATCTCGACGATCTCGATGCCGAGGTTCTCGATCAGCGTGCCGGAGGCCATCGCCGGGAGGTCGACGGCGGCGACATCGCCGAACCAGAGCGTCATCCGGCCGCTTCTTCTGCCCGGTCGGCGACGGCGAGCGTGGCGGTGTCGGCGACGTAGCCGTCGATGTGGCGCTCGTCGGGGCCGTTGTACTCCGACAGCGGGCGGATCAGCGCGTTCGAGGCGAGCTGCTCCATGATGTGCGCGGTCCACCCGGTGACACGGGCCGCCACGAACAGCGGCGTGAAGGTCTCGGTGTCGAAGCCGATGAGCTTGTACGCCGGACCCGACGGGTAGTCGAGGTTCGGGTAGATGCCCTTGCGCGCCACGAACTCGGACTCGAGGGTGTCGTACAGCGCCGCGACGTCGGGACGGTCGAAGTGCTCGACGAGGGTGTCGAGCGCGACCTTCATCGTCGGCACGCGCGAGTCGCCGCGCTTGTACACGCGATGGCCGAAGCCCATGATCTTGCGCTTCTCGGCGAGCGCCTGGTCGAGCCACGCCGACACGTTCTCGGCCGAGCCGATCTCGTCGAAGATGTGCAGCACGGCCTCGTTGGCGCCGCCGTGGAGCGGCCCCTTGAGAGCGCCGATCGCGCCCACGACGGCCGAGTACAGGTCGCTGAGCGTCGAGGTGATCACGCGGGCCGTGAACGTCGACGCGTTGAACGAGTGCTCGCCGTACAGGATCATCGAGCGGTTGAAGGCGTCGACGACGACCTCGTCCGCCTCTTCGCCGAAGGTCATCCACAGGAAGTTGGCGGCGTAGTCCAGGTCGTCGCGCGGGGCGACGGGCGGCAGTCCGCGGCGACGGCGCTGGCCGTAGGCGACGATGGCGGGCAGCACGGCGAACAGCCGGACGCTGCGCTCGAGGTTCTGCTCGACGCTGCCGCTCGCGTCCAGGACCGAGCCGGTGCCGGCGAGGTCCCGCGCGCCGATGAGGCTCACCGCGGTGCGGACCTCGTCCATCGGGTGCGCATCCAGCGGCACGAGGTCGATCGTGGTGCGCACGTCGTCGGGGATCGCGCGGTGGGCGCGCTCGGTCAGCCGCAGCTGAGCGAGCTGCTCGTCGTCGGGCAGCTCGCCGTTCCACAGCAGATAGGCGACCGCCTCGAACGGCTGCGTGGCCGCGAGCTCCTGCACGGGGTAGCCGCGGTACAGCAGCGAGTTCGTCTCGGGGTTGACCTTCGAGATCGCCGTGTAATCGACGACGACGCCGGCGAGCCCCTTCCGGATGTCGGGTTCGGTCATGTCAGTCCCCTGTTCTTTCGGGCTGGGCGATCTGGAAGTTGAACACCGAGGTGTCGAAGTGGTTGTACTGCTCGTAGTCGATGAGGTCGTAGAGGTCGGCACGGTGCTGCATCTCACCGAGCTTCGACGTCAGGTGGCCGTCATCGACGAGCGTATCGAGTGCGCGGGATGCCGCACCCATCGCGATCCGCAGCAGCGAGACGGGCCAGATCACGATGTTCACGCCGACGTCGCGCAGCTGGTCGACGCTGAACAGGTCGGACTTGCCGAACTCGGTCATGTTGGCGAGGATCGGCACGTCCACGGCCTTGCGGACCGCCTCGAACTCGTCGAGCGTGCGCATCGCCTCGGGGAAGACGGCGTCGGCCCCGGCATCAACGAGCGCCTGCGCGCGCCGGATGGCGGCATCCAATCCCTCCACGGCGCGGATGTCGGTCCGCGCCATGATGAGGAAGTTCGGGTCCCGGCGCGCGTCGGCGGCGGCGCGGATGCGCTTGATCGCGGTGTCTTCGTCCACGACGGCCTTGCCGTCGAGATGACCGCAGCGCTTGGGGTTGATCTGGTCCTCGATGTGGGTGCCGGCAAGACCGGCGTCCTCGAGGGTCTGGATCGTGCGGGCCACGTTCATCGGCTCGCCGAACCCGGTGTCGGCGTCGATGATGGCGGGCAGGTCGGTCATGCGCGCGATCTGCTGACCGCGGCCGGCGACCTCGCTGAGCGTCGTGAGCCCGATGTCGGGCAGGCCGAGGTCGGCCGACAGCACGGCGCCCGAGATGTAGACGCCCTCGAAGCCCTTGCGCTCGATGAGCCGGGCCGACAGCGGGTTGAACGCGCCGGGGAAGCGCAGCAGCTCGCCCGAGGCCAGCCGCTCGCGGAACAGCCGGCGCTTCTCGTGCGCCGGGACGGTGGAGTACAGCATCGGTCAGTCCTCGGCCTTCTCGCGTTGAGGATTCAGGAGACACGCCGTCCGCGAGCCCCCACGATCGGCGGACGCCGTCAGGCGTCCTGAATTCTCGACGCCCCGCCCCCCGTCACGCAGCATCAGAACAGCCCCTTGGGCGCGGGCGCCCCAGCGAGCACGCCGAAGTCGGCGACGATCGTCAGCTGCTGCACCTCTTCGGGGGTGAGCTCGGGCAGGCGCTGGGCGAGGCCGAGGAACCGCTCGATCTCGTCGGCGGTCAGCACGGGCTCGGCGAGCAGGCGGAACTTGCGCACGTAGTCCTCGCGCGCGAACGGCCGGGCGCCGAGCGGGTGCGCGTCGGCGACGGCGATCTCGTCCTCGATCACGGTGCCGTCGGTGAGGCGGATCTCGACACGCCCGCCGAAGGCCTTCTCGTTCGGGTCCTCGGAGTGGTAGCGGCGCGTCCACTCGGCGTCCTCCGCCGTCGTGATCTTGTGCCACAGCGTCACGGTGTCGGGGCGCTGTGCCCGCTCGGGGGTGTACGAGTCGACGTGGTGCCAGCCGCCGTCCTGCAGCGCGACAGCGAAGATGTACGGGATCGAGTGGTCGAGCGTCTCGCGGGACGCCGTCGGGTCGTACTTCTGCGGGTCGTTCGCGCCCGAGCCGATGACGTAGTGCGTGTGGTGCGACGTGTGCAGCACGATCGACTCGACATCCGCCGGGTCGAACGACGCGTCGTTGTGCAGCTTGCGGGCCAGGTCGATCCAGGCCTGCGCCTGGTACTCGGCCGAGTGCTCCTTCGTGTAGGAGTCGAGGATGCCGCGCTTGGGCTCGCCGGCGCCGGGCAGCGGCACCTCGTACGTGGCATCGGGACCGTCGAGCAGCCACGCGATCACGCCGTCCTCGCCCTCGTAGATCGGCGACGGCGACGTCTCGCCCCGCATGGCGCGGTCGACGGCCTCGATCGCCATCTTGCCGGCGAACGCGGGGGCGTGCGCCTTCCACGTCGAGATCTCGCCCTTGCGGGACTGACGCGTCGCCGTCGTGGTGTGCAGGGCCTGGCCGATCGCCTGGTAGATCGTCTCCAGGTCGAGACCGAGCAGCGTGCCGATGCCGGCAGCGGCCGACGGGCCGAGGTGGGCGACGTGGTCGATCTTGTGCTTGTGCAGGCTGATCGCACGGACGAGGTCGATCTGGATCTCGTAGCCGGTCGCCAGGCCGCGCACGAGCGCGTGGCCGTCGGCGCCGACGTGCTGGGCGACCGCGACGATCGGCGGGATGTTGTCGCCGGGGTGGGAGTACTCGGCGGCCAGGAACGTGTCGTGGTAGTCGAGCTCGCGCACGGCGACACCGTTGGCCCACGCGGCCCACTCGGGCGAGGTCTTGCGGTCGAGCGCGCAGCCGAAGACGGTCGCGCCCGAGCCGCCCACCGAGACGGCGTGGTCGAGCGCCTGCTGGCGCGCCGCGCTCACGGGCGCGCGGGTGAGGGATGCCGCCGCCACGGCCGCGTTGTCGATGACGCGGTTGATGATCATGTCGACGACGTCGGCGTCGACCTCGACGGGGTCGGCCGCGATCTCGGCGAGGTGCCAGGCCAGCTGGCCCTCGCGGGCGAGGTTCTCGTCGCTGCGGTGCACGCGGAGGTGGTGGGTGACGGTCATGACGGACCTTTCGTGGTGGTTGCCGTTCGACAGGCTCAGGGACCGGGGGTCGCGGGAACGGGGTCCCCGGTCGCTGAGCCTGTCGAAGCGTCGAGGGCACCGAGGATGCTCTCGAGCGCGTTGTGGAGGTGGACGTGGGTGGCGTGCGCGGCGAGGTCGGCGTCGCGCGCCGCGATCGCCGAGGCGATGAGGCGATGCTCCGAGACGGATGCCGCCAGCCGGGCGGGATTGTCTCGTGCGAGCCGGCGCACCCGCACGAGGTGCGTGCGCACCGTGCGCAGCGCGGCGGTGAGGTAGTCGTTCGCGACCGACGAGTCGAGCGTCGCGTCGAAGAGGGCGATGAGCGCGTAGTAGCCGTCGGCGCCGCGGGCGGTGCCGAGGTCGACGCGCGCGAAGTCGTGCGCGAGCGTGGCGAAGGCCGCGGTGTCCCCCCGCTCGGCGGCCAGGCGCGCGGCGGACTCCTCGAGGGCCCGGCGCACCTCGAAGATCTCGCGGATGTCGCCGGCGTCGATCGCGGTGACCACCGTGACGCGGGGCGACTGCTGGGCGACGAGGCCGTCGGCGCCGAGGCGGCCGAGGGCCTCGCGCAGCGGCGTGCGACTGACGCCGAGGCGGGCGGCCTGGTCGACCTCGCCGAGCACGGTGCCGGGGCTCAGGACGCCCGACTGGATCTCGTCGAGGAGGGTTGCGTAGGCGCGGTCGCTGGCACGCATCCGCATCACCTCCTCGTCAGGAACTCTGCTTAGTGTATACATAAACTCGCCAGAGCGGTCCGATCGAGCCGGGTTGGGAGCACATGGTATACACGGCCAGCAGCGCGTGAGGATAGCGTGAGGAATATTCACAAATTTGTGAATCACGCGTAGCGTCACCGCCATGTCGACAGTCATCGTCACCAGCGGCCTCACCAAGCACTACGGCCGCGTCCACGCCCTCGACGGGCTCGACCTCACGGTCGAAGAGGGACAGGTCCACGGGTTCCTCGGCCCCAACGGCGCGGGCAAGTCCACCACGATCCGTGTGCTGCTCGGACTCGCGCGCAAGACCGGGGGCGAGGCATCCGTGTTCGGCCTCCAGCCCTGGCGCGATGCGGTGAAGATCCACCGGCGCGTCGCCTACATCCCCGGCGACGTGAGCGTGTGGCCGAACCTGTCCGGCGGCGAGGCCATCGACCTGCTCACCCGACTGCGCGGGGCCTCGCGCCACGACAAGACCTACCTCGACGAGAAGGCGCGCCTCCTGGAGGCGTTCCAGTTCGACCCGCGAAAGAAGGGCCGGGCGTACTCGAAGGGCAACCGGCAGAAGGTGGCGCTCATCGCGGCGTTCGCCGTGCCCGCCGATCTGTACATCCTCGACGAGCCGACGAGCGGACTCGACCCGCTCATGGATGTGATGTTCCGCCGCGAGGTCGCGCGCGTCCACGCCGCCGGAGCGACGGTGCTCCTGTCGAGCCACATCCTGTCGGAGGTCGAACAGCTGTGCGACCGTGTCTCGATCATCCGCGCCGGCCGGATCGTCGAGAGCGGCACCCTCGCCGACATGCGTCATCTCACCCGCACCGAGGTCTCTTTCGAGGGGACGGATGCCGCGCCCGTCGCCGCTCTCGCCGCAGCGCACGATGCCCTCGTCGAGGACGGCCGAGTGCGCTTCACCGTCGACAGCGACCAGGTCACGGGCGTGCTCCCCGAGCTCTCGCGGCTCGGCGTCGAGGGTCTGCGCGTGGCGCCGCCCTCGCTCGAAGAGCTCTTCCTCCGCCACTACGGCGACGACCTCGCCGCGCTGGAGGGGAACGGACGATGAACCGGCTCACGACGCTGCTCACGCAGCGGCTGCGCCGAGACTGGCTGCAGCTCACGCTCTGGATCGGCGGCACGATGGCGCTCGCGTTCGCCGGCCTGTCGGGCGCCGCCAACACCTACGGCACCGAGCAGGAGCGCACGGCGCTGCTCGCCACCGTCATGGCCAACCCGGTGATCCTGCTGTTCCGCGGCCTCCCGTCGGGGCCCGGCGAGCAGGCGTTCATCGTCTTCCTCCTCATGCCGTTCCTCGTGATGATGGCGGCGTTCATGAGCTCGTTCCTCGCGGTGCGCCACACGCGGGGAGACGAAGAGGCCGGGCGTCTCGAGCTCGTCGCCGCGACGAGGGCGGGCAGGGCCGTGCCGACGGTCGCGACGGTCGTCCACGGTGTGCTCGCGAACGTGCTGCTCGGCATCCTCGTCGCCGCCGCCTTCCTCGCCGGCGGCTCGCCCGCCGAAGGCTCCTGGCTCGCCGGCTTCACCGCCGCGTGCGGCGGCCTCACGTTCCTCGGCGTCGCCCTGCTCGCGGCGCAGCTCATGCGCACGTCGCGCGGCGCGAACTCGCTCGCGGTATGGGTGCTCGTCGTGAGCTTCTTCGTCGCCGGCATCGGCAACGCCGCAGGAACGCCCAGCGACGACCTGACCCACATGGAGAGTTCGTGGCTGACCTGGCTCTCGCCGTTCGGCTGGGCCGAGAACACCCGTGCCTTCGACGAGAATCTCTGGTGGCCGGCACTGCTGTGCCTGGCCGCGTTCGTCGTGTTCGCGGGCGCGGCGCTCGCCCTGCAGACCGTGCGCGACCTCGGTGCCAGCATCGTGCCCGAGCGTCGCGGGCGCGCCGCGGCGCGCCCGGCACTGTCGTCGACGACGGCGCTGGTCACGCGGCTGGCATCCGGGTCGACGATCGGGTGGATGGCGGGCGCCTTCTTCGCAGGCGCCCTGTCGACCTCGCTCGGCTCCGTCGTGAACGAGATGGGGTCCGACAACCCGGCGGTCGCCGACATGCTCAAGGCGCTCTCGGCCGAGGCCGACCTCGAACAGGCGGTCGTGGTCGTGTTCTTCACGATGGTGGGTCTCCTGGCGGCCTGCGCCGGCGTGCAGACGGTGGCCCGCGCCCGCCAGGAGGAGGCCCACGGCACCGCCGAACCGGTCCTGGCCACCCCCGTGGAGCGCGTCCGCTGGCTCGCGGACTTCGTCGTCATCGGGTTCATCGCCATCGTCCTGACGTGCGCCGCGGCGTTCCTGGGCGCGTGGGCCGGCGCGGCGGGGCTCGACAACGGTGCCGACCTGACCAGCGACGCGTTCGTCGCGGCGTGGGGACAGGTGGTCGCGGCATCCGTCTTCCTGGTGCTGACGGCGGTCGTCTTCACGATCGCCCCGCGATGGACGATCCCGCTCGGCTGGACCCTCGTCACCGCGGCGATCGTCTTCGGCCTGTTCGGGCCGCTGCTGGGGCTGCCGGAGTGGGTGACCAATCTGTCGCCGTTCTCGGTGGCGCCCGTCCCGAGCGGGAACGAGGTGGACCTGCGCGGCCTGTGGTGGCTGCTCCTTGCGGTGGCGGTCGGGGCGGCGGCATCCTTCACCCTCATGCGGCGTCGCGAACTGGCATCGGCCGGGTGATCGACGTGACGGGGGAACACGCGGGCACCGAAGCGGCCGAGCAGGCCGCGGCGATGCTGACGGCAGCGGGGATGTCGCGGATGCCGGCGAGGGTGCTGATGGCCCTCGTGGGCTCGCCCGACGAGGGGTACACCGCCGCCGACCTCGCCGACCGCCTGGGGGTGTCGGCCGGCGCCGTGTCGGGGGCCGTCCGCTACCTCACCTCGATGCGGCTCATCCACCGGCTCTCGCGTCCGGGCGACCGGCGCGACCGCTACGACCTCACCGGCGATGCGTGGCTCGGCATGATCACCTCGAACGCGCCGCTGTACTCCAGCCTCGCCGGGTACATGGATCGCATCGCCGACGAGAACCCGGGCGCTCCGGCATCCGTCGAGCGCGCGCGCGACATCGCCGACTTCATGCGGTATCTCGCCACGAGGATGCCGGAGCTGGTCGACGAATGGCGGGCGCAGCGAGCACCCGCAGGCGACGCGCCCGGGGGTCGCGACGGGGACGGGTAGCCTTGCCCGAGTGACCGACGCGCCCCGCTACATCGTTGCCACCGACGGAGCCTGCAAGGGCAACCCCGGCCCGACCGGCTGGGCGTGGGTCGGCGAGGACGGGCACTGGGCTGCCGGCGCCATCCCCGTGGGGACGAACAACATCGGCGAGCTCACCGGACTGCTGAAGGCCATCGAGGACCACGCCGACATCGCGAACCTGGTCGTGCAGGCGGACTCGAAGTACGCGATCGACACGTACACGAAGTGGATGGACGGCCACCGCCGCCGCGGCTGGAAGACCTCGACCGGCGCGCCCACCAAGAACGTCGACATCCTGGAGCAGCTCATCGTCGCCCGCGATGCGCGCCGCGCCGCGGGGCTGCCCGACGTCGTGCTCGAGCACGTCCGCGGCCACTCCGGCCACGTGCTGAACGCCTGGGCGGACGAGCGCGCCGTGCGGGCGTCCGAGCACGCGGCCAAGGGCGTCGCGAGCGCCTGGTCGTCACTGGGCGCGCAGGACCGCATCGACGTGTCGGAGCGCCCCAAGAACGGGCGTTGACCGCAGCGCGCGCTCGCCGCCGGGCCCGGCGGCATCCCCTACACCTGCGCGCGATACTCCCGCCACGCCTCGCCGAGCCGCTGCACGCCGGCGTGCAGTACGGGCTCCGGCGCCGTGTACGGCAGCCGGATGTGGTCGTCGTAGGTGATGGATGCCGTGAACTCGGTGCCGCCGGCGACCGAGACGCCGCGCATCGCCGCCACGCGCGCGAACGCCGTCGCCGACCCCACGGGCAGCCGGGCCCACATCGCGAGACCGCCGCGCGGCGGGGTCGCCTGCCACCCGGGCAGGTGCTCGGCGATCGCGTCCGCGAGGTGTGCGGCCGCCGCCGCGTGCGTGGTGCTCACGTCGAGGCGCAGCGCGCGGGCCTGCTCGACGAGGTCCAGGGCGAGCAGCTGCGCCGGCACGCTCGTGGACTGGTCGACGAGCTGGCGCACGCCGCGCAGGCGCCGCACGAGCACCGGATCCGCCCGCAGCCAGCCCACGCGCAGCCCCGACCAGCACCACTTCGACAGCGAGTCCACCACGATGATCGGCGCATCGGGTCGCAGAGCCGCGAGCGTCGGCGGCACGACGCCGTCGAACGAGACGTGGGCGAGCACGCGGTCCTCCAGCACCGGCACGCCGTACTCGGCCGACAGATCGGCCAGCCGCTGCCGCGCGGGTGCGGGCAGCCGCGTGCCGGTCGGGTTGTGGTGATGCGGGTTCACGGCGATGAGCACGGGGCGCAGTGCGACGACGGCCGCCTCGAGCTCGTCGATGTCGACCCCGTCGGGGCCGATCGTGACGCCGTGGACGCGTCCGCCGCGTCGGCGCACCGAATCGGCCAGGCCCGGCCACGTCACCGACTCGGTGAGCACGACATCGCCCGGCGACACCAGTTCGTCGACGACGAGGCTGATCGCCTGCTGCGCCCCGTGGGTCACCAGGATCTGCGCCGCGGTGGCCGGGGTGCCCTCCTCCTCGAAGAGCGCGGCGATGCGCGAGCGCAGGATCGGCAGTCCCGCCGGGTCCGTCTCGGCCAGCGTCACGGGATCGAGGGTGGGGGCGTGCGCGCGCACGATGTCGAGGGCGAGCTGCGGCATGGCGGGCACGGCGCGCAACAGGTCGATGCCCGATGGCAGCGCCGAGAACAGGCCCTCGCCGCGCGCCGTGCGCTCCCGGCCGGGCAGCGCGGCGCCGAGGTGCCCGGCGATGCGCGTGCCGCTCCCCTGCCGCCGCTCGACGAGATCGTCCTCGGCGAGCAGCGCGTACGCCGCGACGACCGTGCCGCGCGAGACCGAGATCGCGGTCGCGAGGCCGCGCTCGGGCGGCAGCCGGTCGCCCGGGCGCAGCTCGCCGCCCTCGATGAGCGCCTCGATGGCCTGGGCCAGCCGTACGGTCAGCGTGCCGTCACCGTGCGCCCAGCGACCGAGGCGGGCGGCGAGGCGGGCTGCCTCGACCGTGCCGCCGAGGGCCACCCGGTGGTCCACCAGCCGCTCATTGGCCCTGTCAACGGTCGTCATGACACCGCATTCTGGTCCAATGTTCCGCACTCACGCCAGTGTTCCCCCGACGATCGGTCCAGTTACGTCTGATTGGACCATTCGTGAGCTCATGGCGTGGATCGCGGCCGATGACGCCCGCTGCTACGACGAGGCGCTCCGGCCGGTCCTCGATGCCGTGGCCGGCGCGTGGCGACCCGCTTCGGAGCTTCGACCGACCTCGACCGTCGCCCTCGTCCGCGAGGTCGCGGCGCACGTCCGCGCGGAGCCCGCACACCGCGACCTGCGCGTGCGCGACCTCTTCATGGGCCACACCCACGGGCACTCGCGGCGCGCCGGGCGCGCGGTCGCGGCCGGGGTCGCGGCATTCCCTTCCGATGCCGGCGCGGCGGGTCGACGCGCATGACGCGCTGATCCGCATCCGGAAGGGGCGAGGGATGCCGCACCCCAAGCCCGTCAGCCGGCGTCGGTGACGCCCTCGTACAAGGCGATGTGGTTGCCGTCGAGGTCCTCGATCACGGCCCACCAGCTCGTGGGCGAGATCTCGCTCTTCTCCCTCACCACCTTGCCGCCGGCGTCCTTCGCCTTGGCGAGGGTCTCGTCGATGGAGTCGACCTCGACATACGAGCGGGGCTGCGTGAAGCCCTCCTCACGCGGCGCGAGCCCGCCGCCCGAGATCTTGTTGGGGGCCTGCCACATCGGGTAGCCCTCGAATCCCGGGATCTCCGCGATCTGCCAGCCGAAGAGGGAGGAGTAGAACGCGCCGGCCTTCGCGAAGTCGCTGACCGGGATGTCGATGTGGGTGATGTCGCCGTGAGCCATGGTGGGTCCTCTCGTGCGTCTCCGACCCGGTCAGTCTCCGCCTCCGCCTGGAGCGGCACAAGGCCCCGCCCCGTCGGGGCGCGCCGTCAGCGGGCGACGATCATCCACACGAACATCACGATCATCGGGAGCGCCGTCGCGATGCGGCGAGCGCCGCCGGCCCGTCGTCCCGGGTGCCCGTACGCGTGGACGAGCCCCCAGACGACCGCGACCGCGAGCAGTGCCGGGACGCTCATGTCCAGCGCCGACGGATGTCCGTGGGAGCCGTGCCCGGCCGCGCCGCCGAGCACGACCCCCACCGCGACCGCGGCCGCCATGAAGAGCCCGTCCACCAGGACGTGACTCCAGACGGCGCGCCCGCGTCGCACGCCGACGGCGGCGACGGCCGCGACGCCCAGGCACAGGCCGATCGCACCGAGCGACGCGACCGGATCGGCGTGGGACGCCGTCATGTGCCAGAGCATCGCGATCCACAGCCCGAGCTGGGCGATCGCCCCGCCGAGTCCGGGGACGAGGATCCCGTCGGAGAGGGACCCTCGTGCCCGCGGCGAGGAGGTCAGGCCTGCCACACCGTCTTCGCGTTCACGAACTCGCGGATGCCGAACTCGCCGAGCTCGCGACCGTAGCCCGAGTCCTTCACACCGCCGAAGGGCAGGCCGAAGAAGGACGCCGAGTTGCCGTTCGCGAACACGGCGCCGAAGGCGAGCTCATCGTGGAGGCGGTCGATCTCGTCCTGGTCCTGCGTCCATACGCTCGCAGCGAGACCGAAGTCCGAGTCGTTCGCCTGCGCGATCGCCTCGTCGATCGAGGCCACCTTGTACACGCACGCGACGGGACCGAAGCACTCCTCGCGGTGGATGCGCATCTCGGGGGTGACATCCGTGAGCACGGTCGCAGGGTAGAAGAATCCCGGACCGTCGGGCAGCTCGCCGCCGGTGTGCACCGTCACGCCCTTGGCCTTCGCATCCTCCACCAGCTCGTGCGCCTCGGCGCGGACGGATGCCGTCGCCATGGGCCCGAAGCCGGTCGCGGGATCGAACGGGTCGCCGGGGAGCGTCGCGGCCATCTTCGCGGTGAACGCGGCGAACCACTCGTCGTAGACGTCCTCGTGGACGTAGAAGCGCTTGGCGCAGATGCACGACTGACCGCTGTTCTGGGTGCGCGACGCGGCGCCGAACTCGGCCGCGCGCGCGACGTCGGCCGACGGCAGCACCACGAACGCGTCGGTGCCGCCCAGCTCGAGCACCGACTTCTTGATGTGGCGTCCGGCCGCCTCGGCGACGGCGGCACCGGCGCCCGTCGAACCCGTCAGGGTCACCGCCTTGATGCGGCGGTCGGCGATCAGGTCGAGGGTGCGCGCGCCCTCGACCAGCACGGTCTGGAACGCCCCCTCGGGGAACCCGGCGCGGGCGAACAGCTCGCCGAGGTACAGCGCGACCTGGGGCACGCTCGACGCGTGCTTGAGGATGCCGGTGTTGCCGGCCATGAGCGCGGGCGCCGCGAAGCGGATCACCTGCCAGTACGGATAGTTCCACGGCATGACCGCGAGCACCGTGCCGATCGGCTGGAAGACGACGCGCGCCGCCGAGGCGCCGACCGAGGCCGCCGGCACCGGCTCCTCGTCGGCCAGATACTGCTCGGCGTGGTCGGCGTACCACCGCATGCCGTTCGCCGACTTCGTGACCTCGTACTTGGCGGTGCCGAGGGTCTTGCCCATCTCCGTCGCCGCGAGGGCCGCGGCCTGTTCGAGGTCGGCGTCGAGCAGGTCGGCGGCGCGGTGCATCCACGCCGCCCGTTCGGCGAACGTCGTGCCGGCCAGCACCGCGTTCGCGGCATCCGCCCTCCGCAGGATCTCTTCGAGCTGCTCGGGCGTGTGCGGGGCGAACTCGCGCTCGACGGCGCCGGTCGTGGGGTTGAGGGTGGCGATCATGTGTCCTGTCTCCTGTTTTCCGGGTGCGCGCGGGTCAGTGCCCGTGGTGGTCGTGGTGGTCGTGGTGGTCGTGGAGGGAGGCCCCTTCGCCGGACGGCACGTGGCAGTGCGTCGGCGCCGGGATCTCGACCGAGGGGTTGCGCTCGAAGAACCCGTGGGGCTTGAGCACGAAGCCTGCGGTGTCGACCGGCATGATGGGCCAGTCCTCGACACGCGGGAAGTGCGTGAGCCCGAAGGTGTGCCACAGCACGATGTCCTCGCCGTCCACCGACCGGTCCGCCTGCACCCACGCGGGGATGCCGGCACCGCCGGGATGCATGTTGACGAAGTCGCCCGCCGGGTAGAGCTCGGCCGGCTCGTACTCCGTCACCCACAGGTGCTTCGTCGCGAACGTCGCGCGCCGGTGGATGTCGGATGCGGGGTCGGCCAGGAGGAGCGGCCCGCCCTCGGGGTACAGCACCCACCCGGTCGGGGCGCCCAACCGGTTCGTGTGCTCGCTGCTGTGGACGAACCACACGCGGCCGACGCGGTTGTCGGCCTCGCGCTGCGCATCGGACTCGCGCTCGAGCCGCGTGACCTGCTGCACGTACGCGTTGCCGTGGGGGTTGTCGGGTCCGACGGGCGTGCGGACGGCCTCCAGCTCATCGACCGCGTTGGCGAGCCCGTCGATCGTGACGTCCAGGCGGGCGCTGAAGAGGTGCTGGTGGTTCGGGGCGCCCAGGCCCGGCGCGACCTCGGACGCCCACGGGTAGCCGCGGTACGGGATCGCGCTCGTGAAGACGATGCCCGTGGCCTTGAGCTCGAACTCGATCGTGCCGTCGAGGCCGAAATACCAGTAGAAGCCGTAGTCGTAGTTGCCGACGGTCATGAAGAAGCTCACGACCAGACGACGGTTGCGGCGCACCTCGGTGGAGCCGTTCCAGTTGTCCGAGTGCTTCCAGAGGACGCCCGCATCCTCTTCGTGGATGCAGATCGCCTGCCTGATGACGTTCGGGGTGCCGTCGTTAGCCGCCACCACCGCGTCGAGATAGGTGATGTCGCCGACGCAGTCGCACCCGAGCTCCAGCGAGTTCGCGAAGCCGCCGAAGAGGTACTCGCCGCCGTCGAAGAAGTTCTGGAACCACCGCTGCGGCGAGGGGTCGCCGTACGGCACCACCATCTCGGCGATGGAGGCCCGGTAGAGGACCGGCCGGACGCGGTCGCCGTCGTCGACCGCGACGTTGTGCAGCACGAGGCCCTCCCGCTGGTCGAACCCGACCTGCAGGTGCCAGCCGAGCCAGTCGATGACGCCGTCGTCCGAGATCGTGAAGCTCGGGCCCTCGGGCTGCGTGATCTCGATCGGCTTGATGCCGGCGCGGTCGGGTCCCCGCCAGGACGCGAGGTGGTAGTTGCCGTCCTCCTGAGGCACGGGCAGCTCTGCGTAGTCGATCACGTCGACGACCTCGCCGGCGACGACGTCCACCATCACGGTCACCCCGTCGACCGGGTGGGCCCAGCCCAGGTCCTCCGGCGTCTTCTGCACGAAGGTGAAGCAGCGCTGGATCCGCCGGCCGCGCTCGTCGTCGGCGAGGACGGCGGCCGACAGCGGATTCACACGCAGCTGCGAGAGGTCGGTCAGGCCGCGCTTGGCCATCGCCGCCCGCCACCGCTCGTCCTGGTGGACGACCTCTTCCACGAGGGAGAACTCGCGGATGACCACCGGCACCGCCCCGTCCACGTCGGGATCCAGCTGCCGCACCGAGACGACCCGGTCCTCGGCCGGGCAGGTCACCGTGTCGTGGGAGGCACCGCTGCGCATGTCGATGAGGAACGACCGGACCGTGCGGGCCGGCACCTTGCCGCGGTAGAACGCCCGCTTGTCGGGCTCGACCAGCCCGACGTAGGCGAAATGCGTGTCCGGTCCCGCGATCCCCGCCTCCCGGAGCAGACGGGTGTTGGTGCGGATCTCGTCCTCGCTGAGGGTGACCAGCGAGGCTGCGGCAGCGGCGGAGAGGGTGATGTTCGACATGAGGAGTCCCTTGTTGCGTTCTCGGAGGGGCGGCGATTCGGTCAGGCGGCGGGCACGGAGGAGGCGGTCGGCTGCGCGGGGTCGTCCTCGCTGAAGTCCATGACCGGCGGCTGGCGCCGGAGGCCGCCCGTCGTGATCAGCAGGATGACGACGCCGACGACGACCCACACGATGCCCGTGATGAGGGCCGTCATCGACAGGCTGGTCCACAGCCACACCATCAGCGCGAAGCCCACCGCCGGCACCACGAGGTACTTCAGCACCGCGGCGACGCCGCGCTTGCGCTGATCGACGAAGTAGTGCTTGAACACCGCGAGGTTCACGAAGCTGAACGCGACGAGGGCGCCGAAGTTGATGATCGAGGCGACGAAGTCGAGGCTCAGGAAGACGGCGCCGAACAGGCCGACGGCGCCCACGACGATGATGCCGAGCCACGGGGTGTTGAACCTCGGGTGGACGACGGCGAACACGCGTCGCGGAAGCTGGCCGTCGCGCCCCATGGCGTAGAGGATGCGCGAGACGCTCGCCTGCGACGTGATGACGGACGCGAAGCTGCCGGCGATGTACGCCGCGGTGAAGAAGGCGTTCAGCGCACTGCCGCCCAGCCGCATCATGAGTTCGAGCGATGCCGTGTCGGCGTTCTGGAAGCTCTCGTAGTCGGGGAACACGAGGCCCGCGATGTACGCCACGAGGATGAAGATCGCCCCGCCGATGAGGGTGCAGAGCACGATCGCGCGCGGGATGGTGCGACGTGCGTCCTTCGCCTCCTCCGACAGCGTCGAGATCGCGTCGAAGCCGAGGAACGCGAGCGCGAGGTATGCCGCGCCGCCCATCACATTGGAGATCGTCGAGTTCTCGCCGAAGAACGGCTCGAACAGGTTCGGCGGGTTGTGACCGGAGGCGTACGCGATGCCCGTGATGACGAAGACGGCGATGAAGACGAGCTGGATGCCGACGAGGGCGAGGTTGACGCCGGCAACGAGCCGGATGCCGACCACGTTGAGCGCGGTGACGAGCACGACGGCGACGACGATGAACACCCACGACGGGACCTCGGGGAACGTCTGGTTCAGGTACAGCCCGATGATCAGGTAGTTCAGGAGGGGAAGCACGAGGTAGTCGAGCATGAGCGCCCATCCGGTGAGGAACCCGAGGTGCCTGCCGAACGTCTTCTGCGTATACGTGTACGCCGACCCGGACTGCGGGTACGCGCGCACCATGTTCGCGTAGCTGTACGCGGTGAACAGCATCGCGATCGTCGTGACGAAGTACGCGCCGGCGAGGTGCCCGCCGGTGACCTGGGTGACCAGGCCGTACGTGGTGAACACCGCCAGCGGCAGCATGTAGGCCAGGCCGAACAGCAGCAGGGAGCCTGAGCC
>Ga0160450_100465_pt1 | contig 24223 bp, 18 predicted proteins | sample HID1975K_E1MG_FD_108257 | JGI IMG/M metagenome (GOLD analysis project Ga0160450, IMG submission 108257) | Enriched soil microbial communities from UW Madison campus, WI, USA - HID1975K_E1 MG | ecosystem: Environmental > Terrestrial > Soil > Unclassified | place: USA: Madison, Wisconsin...
CAGCATCACCGCCAGCACCACCCACACGTAGCGGTTGCGCAGGTCGGCCCACAACAGCACCGACAGGGTGATGGTGAGCAGGATCAGCGAGCCGCCCATGGTCGGCGTGCCGGCCTTGGAGAAGTGGGTCTGCGGACCGTCCTTGCGGATCGGCTGGCCGCCCTTGAACTGGGCCAGCTTGCGGATCATCGCCGGGCCCAGCCACAGCGACAGGAACAGCGCGGTCAGCGCAGCAAGAATGCCGCGCAGCGTCAGATAGCCGAACAGCCCGAACAGGCTCTCCAATTGCTGCAACCATCGGGCCAGTTCAAGCAACATGGGGGGTTTCCTCTCCTCGCGCCAGCAGCGCTTTCACAATTTTGTCCATGGCGCTGCCGCGCGAGCCCTTGACCAGGCAGCGCACGCCAGCATGCAGTTCAGAGGCAAGCGCGGCGGCCAGCGTGTCGTGGTCCTGGAAGTGCCGGCCGCCGTCGCCAAAGGCGCTCGACGCGGCGGCACTCAGCGGCCCCAGCGTGTACAGGCGCTTGAGGCCCGCATCGCGGGCGCGGCGCCCGGCCTGGGCATGCAGCGCCTGCCCGTCCGGACCGAGTTCGCGCATGTCGCCCAGCACCAGCCAGCCTTCGTCCTTGCCGCCGGCCAGCGCGTCGATCGCCGCAGCCAGCGAGCCGGGATTGGCGTTGTAGCTGTCGTCGATCAGCACCGCGCCGTTGGGCAGCTGGTGCGCGACCTGGCGGCCCGGCACCGGTTCGGCACGGGCCAAGCCCTGCGCGATCTGGTCCAGGCCGATACCGGCGGCCAGCGCCAGCGAGGCGGCGGCCAGTGCGTTGCTGATGTTGTGGCGACCCGGCAGGGCCAGCGCGATCTCCACGGTCCCGATCGGGCTGGTGAGCAGGAACTGGCTGCCGATGGCGCTGGGGCGGATCGCCAGCGCGCCCACGTCGGCGCTGTGGTCCAGGCCGTAGCGCAGCACGCGGCAACGCGGCGGCTGGCCTACGATGTGCTGCTCAAACCAGATGCCGAAGGCGTCGTCGGCGTTGATCACCGCCACGCCATCGGCCGGCAGCGCCGCGTAGATCGCGCCCTTGGTGGTGGCCACGCCCTGCAGGCTGCCCATCCGTTCCAGGTGGGCCGGGGCGATGTTGTTCACCAGCGCGTAGCGCGGGCGCACGATGTCGGTCAGGTAGGCGATGTCGCCCGGCTTGCCGGCGCCCATCTCGTAGACGGCGAAATCGGCGTCTTCGGGGGCGTCCAGCACCGCCAGCGGCAGGCCGATCTCGTTGTTGAGATTGCCCGGGTTGGCGTACACCACCTTGTGTTCTTCGCGTGCCACCTGCTGCAGGATCGCCAGCAGCAGCGTCTTGACGCTGGTCTTGCCGTTGCTGCCGGTGATGGCGAACACACCGGCGGCGCGGTCGCGCTGCATGCCATGGGCGATGCGGCCCAGCGCGTGCTGGGTGTCGGCCACCAGGATCTGCGGCAGCGCCACGTCCAGCAGGCGCTCGACCAGCATGGCCGAAGCACCGCGCGCGACCGCATCGGCGGCGAAATCATGGCCGTCGAACCGGTCGCCACGCAGCGCCACGTACAGGCTGCCCGGGGCAAGCGTGCGGGTGTCCTTGCTGATGGCGTCGATGGCGGTGTCGTCGCCATGGATCTCGCCACCGGCCCAATGCGCGATCAGCGACAGCGGGGTGCGCTTCATGGGGCGACCTCCTGCAGCGAAGCCAGCACGCCGGCGGCTACCACGGTGTCGTCGAAGGCATGCTTGACGCCCTGCACTTCCTGGTAGGGCTCGTGGCCCTTGCCGGCAATCAGCACGATGTCGCCCGCACCGGCCAGGCCGATCGCGGTGGCGATGGCGGCGGCGCGGTCGCGCTGCACGATGGCGGCGGCGGGGTTGGCCAGCCCGGCCACGATGTCGGCCACGATCACGTCGCCGTCTTCGCCGCGCGGGTTGTCGTCGGTGACGATCACCACGTTTGCACCGCGCTCGGCGATGGCGGCCATCTGCGGCCGCTTGCCGGTATCGCGCTCGCCGCCGCAGCCGAACACGCAGACCAGGCGCCCGGCCAGGTGGTCGTGCAGGCTGGCCAGCGCCTGTTCCAGCGCGTCGGGGGTGTGGGCGTAGTCGACCACCACGGTGGGCAGGCCGTGCTCGCCGCCGAGCCGGTTCATGCGACCGGCGATCGGCTGCAGCTGCGACAGCAGCGCGGCGATCGCGGCCGGTGCATGGTCCAGCGCATACAGCGCGCCGGCCACGGCCAGCAGGTTGTCCACGTTGAAGCGGCCCAGCAGCGGCGACTGCACCGGATGGCGCGCGCCCTCCACCACCAGGTCGAAGGCGATGCCGCGGCCGTCCAGCTTCAGCGAATCGGCGCGCAGCGTGGCCTGCTGCGCGCCGCGCGAGCTGAGCCCGATCTGGCGCACGCTGGCATCGACGGTGCGCAGCAGTTCGCTGCCGAAACTGTCGTCCAGGTTCACCACGGCGGCCTTGAGGCCGTCGCGGTGGAACAGCTTGGCCTTGGCCGCGCCGTACTGCGCCATGTCGCCGTGGTAATCGAGATGGTCGCGGGTGAGGTTGGTGAACACCGCCACGTCGTAGTGCACGGCATCCACGCGGCCCTGGTCCAGCGCGTGCGAGCTGACTTCCATCGCCACCGCGCGGGCGCCGTCGTCGCGCAGCTGCGCGAGCACTTCATGCATCTGCAGCACCAGCGGCGTGGTGAAGCCGGTCGGCACCACGTGGCCATACAGACCCACGCCCAAGGTGCCGATACTGCCACTGGCGGTGCCGAGCAGGTGCCAGGCCTGGGCCAGCAGCTGCACGGTGGAGGTTTTACCGTTGGTGCCGGTCACGCCCACCATCGTCATCGCGCGCGACGGATGGCCGTGGAACTGGTCGGCCATCGTGCCCATGCGCGTGCGCAGGCCGGGCACGGCAATGGCGTCGGCCGGGGCCGGCAGCTCGGCCGGTGCCGGCGGCTCGAACAGGATCGCGCCGGCGCCGTTGGCCAGCGCCTGGTCGACGAAACCCAGCCCGTGCGCGCCGAAGCCGGCGATCGCCACGAAGGCATTGCCGGGACGCACGGCGCGGCTGTCCAGCACCAGGCCGGTGATGGACGGATCGTGGCTGAGCGCCACATCGGGGATCAACTGCGAAAGCAACATCGTCTGGCTCATTGGGTGCCTCCCTGCGCGGGCGGCACCGTGGCGTGCGCGCTGGGCAGCGCGGCATCGAATTCGGCGGCGGCGTCCGGGGCGATCACCGTTTCCGGCGGCGGCACCGGCAACGACGAGGCGGTATGCCCCAGCTTTCCGGACTGCTGCGCCGCCAGCCACGACTCGATGTCGTCCGGCGGCACGTCCATCAGGCGCAGCGCGCCTTCCATCACGTTGTGGAATACCGGGGCGGATACCAGGCCGCCGTAGTACTTGCCGCCCTGCGGGTCGTTGATCACGATCACCGTGGCAAAGCGCGGGTTGCTGGCCGGCACCACGCCGGCGAACAGCGCGTTGTAATGCCCGCGCTCGTAGCCGCCGGGGCCGGCCTTGCGTGCGGTACCGGTCTTGCCGGCCACGTGGTAGCCCAGCACCGCGGCCTGCTTGGCGCCGCCCTGGGTGACCACGGTTTCCATCATCGCCACCACCTGCCTGGCGATGTTCTCGTCGATGATCTGCTTGCCTTCGTTGCGCTGGCCCTTGACGAAGGTCGGTGCGATCAACTTGCCGCCGTTGCCCAGCGCCGAGTAGGCGGTGGCGATCTGCAGCGGGGTGACATTCAGGCCGTAGCCGTAGGACATGGTGGTCTTGGACGACCCGCTCCAGCGCGCCGGGCGCGGCAGCACGCCGGCCGATTCACCGGGAAAACCGCTGTGCGGGGACACGCCGTAGCCGAAGCTGTGGACGTGGTCGTAGAACACCTGGTCGGGCATCTTGGCGGCGATCTTGGCCGCGCCGATGTTCGAGCTGCGGGTGATCACGCCGGTGACGTTGAGCACGCCGTTGTTGCGCGGCACGTCCTTGATGGTGAACCGGCCCACGGCCATGTAGCCCGGGTTGGTGTCCACCGTGGTGTCCTTGGTGACCACCCCGGACTGCAGCGCCGAGGCGATGGTCAACGGCTTCATGGTCGAGCCGGGCTCGACCAGGTCGGTCACCGCGCGGTTGCGGCGGGTGTCCGGGGCGGCGCCGCCGACCGAATTGGGGTTGTAGGTGGGCAGGTTGACCATGGCCAGCACTTCGCCGGTGGCCACGTCCATGATCACCATCGAGCCGCCGGCCGCCTTGTTGGCGATCAGCGCGTTGCGCAGCTCCTTGAAGGCCAGGAACTGGATGCGGCGGTCGATGCTGAGGGTGAGGTCCTTGCCCGGCTCGGCGGCACGCAGCAGGTCGCTCTCCACCGTGTCGCCCTTGCGGTTGCGGATCACCCGCTTGGCGCCGGCCTTGCCGCGCAGCCATTCGTCGAAGGCCAGCTCCAGCCCTTCCTGGCCGCGGTCGTCGATGTTGGTGAAGCCCAGCACGTGCGCCATCGCCTCACCCTGCGGGTAGAAGCGGCGGAACTCGCGCTGCGAGGCCACGCCCGGGATCTTGAGCGCCACCACCTTTTCCGCGTCGTCCGGATTGATCCGGCGGCGCAGGTACATGAATTCCTTGTCGGCCTTCTGCGACAGCTTGGAGGTCAGCTCGTCCAGCGGCATGCCCAGCGCGGTGGCCAGCTCGGGGATGCGGTCCGGGGCGCGCAGCAGTTCCTGCGGGTTGACCCAGATCGAGGCGACCGGGGTGGACACCGCCACCGGCTCGCCGTTGCGGTCGGTGATCATGCCGCGCGAGGTGTTGATCGGCAGTTCGCGCAGGTACCGCGCTTCGCCCTGGCGCTGGTAGAAATCGCTGTTGATGATCTGCACGTAGGCGGCACGGCCGACCAGCGACACCGAGCACAACCCAAGCGCCAGACCCACCCACTTCAGGCGCTGGCGCAGGTTGAAACTGTTGCGGGTGCGGTTGCGACCGGACTTGTTCATGGCCGGATCACCACCACGTCGGCCGCTTCCGGGAACTTCATACCGAGCTTCTCACGGGCGACACGGTCGACCCGGGTAGCTTCGGCCAGGGTCGCCTGCTCCAGCTGCAGGCGGCCGAATTCAATGTTGATCTCGTCGCGCGCGCGCTCGGCCTTGGACAGTTCGATGAAGGTCTGGCGGTGGCGGTGGCGCATGAACACCACCCCGATCGCCGAGGCGATGGTGCAGGCCAGCAGCACGATGAGCAGCAGGCGACTCACCCGGCCACCTCGCGCTTTTCGGCCACGCGCAGCACGGCGCTGCGCGAGCGCGGGTTGACCGCCAGTTCGTCGTCCTCGGCCTTGATGGCGCCGCCATGCAGGTCGAGGGTAGGCTTGAACGCAGCCAGCTCGGGCAGCCGGCGATTGCTCGGCGGCGCCTTGGCGTGGCGGTTCATGAACTGCTTGACGATGCGGTCTTCCAGCGAATGGAAGCTGATCACCGCCAGCCGGCCGCCCGGCTTCAGGCGCGCCATCGCCGCGTCCAGGCCGGCTTCAAGGTCGGCCAGTTCGCGGTTGATGTGGATGCGGATGGCCTGGAAGCTGCGCGTGGCCGGGTGGATCTTGTCCTTGCCCCGCGGCATCACCGAGGCGATCAACTCTGCCAGCTCGGCGGTACGGGTGAAGGGTTGCTTGTCGCGGCGGGCCACGATGGCCTTGGCGATGCGGCGGCCCTGGCGCTCTTCGCCGTAGGTCCACAGCACGTCCATCAGCTCGCGCTCTTCAACACGGTTGAGCCACTGCGCCGCGCTTTCGCCGCTGTCCGGGTCCATGCGCATGTCCAGCGGGCCGTCCTTGCCGAAGCTGAAACCGCGTTCGGCCACGTCCAGCTGTGGCGAGGACACACCCAGGTCGAACAACACCCCGTCCAGGCCATCGGCGGTGGCGTCCCAGTGCAGCAGGTCGGCGAAGCTGCCCCGGAAGATCGACACGCGTGGGTCCGGCGCGAAATCGCGCTCGGCTACGGCAATCGCTTCGGGATCCTTGTCCATGACCAGCAGCCGGCCTCCGGGACCGAGTTGCTCGAGCACGCCGCGGGCGTGACCGCCACGACCAAACGTGCCATCGAGATACGTACCGTTTTCGATCACCCTCAGGCCGTCCAGGACCTGTGTGTACAGAACCGGCAGGTGCCCCGCCGGCGACTGCGACACCGGAAGGTGACCGGTCTGCGCTGCTCCGCGCATCCGGGCACCCCGGCTCACAACTTCAGGTCGAGCAACCCATCGCCCAGATCCCCGTCAGACAACGTCTGCTGGATCAACGCGCGATGTGCCTGCTCGCTCCACAATTCGAATTTGTCGCCCATGCCGAGCAGAACCGCCTTCTTTTCAATGCCAACGGCACCGCGGTGGCTGGCAGGAATACTGATGCGGCCGTTGCCGTCCAGCTCCAGATGCGCGGCCGAACCGACCAGCTTCTGTTGCAGCAGACGCACGACGCGCTGTGTGTTGGGTTTGGCCATGACGTCGTCGCGGACCCGCTCCCATTCGGTTTCGGCATACAGCCACAGGCAGCCGGACTCGAAGGGGTTGTAGGTCAGGACCAGGCGGTTGTTGCTCACACGCGCGACAAGGTCACGATGCGCGGTGGGAACCGCCATGCGTCCTTTATCGTCAACCGTGATGGCCGTCTCGCCCTGAAACACGACGCGTGCACCTTTCCTTCGCCCGGATGAAACATTGAACCACGAAAAACCACAAAAAACCCGGTTTTGCCTCTGTTGCCCACCTTAGCAGTGCCGATTGGGTTGTCAACAACTTTGCGAGCGGGAAATCACTTTGAACATCAAGGGCTTGCAGCAATGTTTAGAGACTTGTTCAAGGCTTATCCACAAGTTGCTGTTTCGTCTCAATTTTTGAGATTGGGGCGAAGTTCAGTCCTGTGTAGAGGGCGTGAAACATAGGCGCGTATTCATGCCAAGGCCCGTCGCCATTGGCCCTGCCTTGCGCAAACCCGGCACAATGCCGGCCATGTGCCTGCTTGCCCTTGCCTGGAAAACCCACCCCCGCTGGCAGCTGCTGATGGCCGGCAACCGCGACGAGTTCCACGCCCGCCCCACCGCTGCATTGGCGGCCTGGCCGGCGCCCGACCATGGGCTGCTGGCCGGGCGCGATCTGCGCTCGGGCGGCACCTGGGCCGGGGTGGGGCCCGGCGGCCGCATGGCGGTGGTGACCAACGTGCGCGACCCGCTGGCCCGTCAGACCGGCCCCTCCCGCGGGGCGCTGGTGGCCGACTACCTGCGTGACACGGCGCCGGCCGCCCTCGCTGCCGAGGCGCTCGCCGCCCGCGCCGCCGATTTCGCCCCGTTCAACCTGCTGCTGGCCGACCGCGACAGCTGCCAGTTCCTGGGCAACCACCCGGCCGGCCGACAGGCACTGGCACCCGGCGTGCACGGGATGTCCAACGGGCCGCTGGATGCACCGTGGCCGAAGACCGTGCGCCTGAACGCCGCGCTGCAGGCCTGGATCGCCTGCGGCAGCGACGACCTCAGCCCGCTGTGGCGGGCGCTGGGCGATGAAACCCGCGCCGACGACAGTGCCCTGCCCGACACCGGCATCGGCCTGGCGCGCGAGCGCTGGTTGAGCGCGGCCTTCATCCGCAGCCCCGAGTACGGCACCCGCGCCAGCACGCTGATCGCCTTGGATGCCAACGGCGAAGGCTTCATCCACGAGCGGCGGTTCGGGCCGGACGGTGGTTGCATCGGCGAGACCCGGCTGGCGGTCGGCGCCGGGGAAGCGCCGGCGTTGGCCACGGCCGTGTCGCCTGCGGCGCCCCTGTAACGCGGCGGATGTGCGAAAATGCGCGCGGCGGAGTCGGCCAGACAGTCGCGTCATCCCTTGCGGATGCCGAGGAAAGTCCGGGCTCCATAGGGCAAGGTGCCAGGTAACGCCTGGGCGGCGCGAGCCGACGGAAAGTGCAACAGAAAGATACCGCCTACGTTTCCTTCGGGAAGCCGGTAAGGGTGAAATGGTGCGGTAAGAGCGCACCGCGAGTCTGGCAACAGACCGGCACGGCAAACCCCACCTGGAGCAAGACCAAATAGGGACCTAATGGCGTGGCCCGCGTCGGGTCCGGGTAGGTTGCTTGAGCGCTGCGGTGACGTAGCGCCTAGAGGAATGACTGTCCACGACAAAACCCGGCTTATCGGCCGGCTCCGCCGCTTTTTTCGTCATGACGAAAAAAGCCCCAATGTTTGCAGCGCAAACCTTGGGCCCCGGGCCACCAGCGCCCAATTCCCCGCGGCTGTCGCCGCGCCCCCTTTACCAAAGGGGGCTGTGCCTCCAGACGGTGGCGTGGGGCTGTAGTCAACCTGCACATCACCGTAGAGCCACCCCGTGGGTGGCTGCCGTTCGTTCGGCATCGCGTGCAGCCACCCGTGGGCGCGTGCCAGCCACCCATGGGGTGGCTCTACCGTGTCACAAGACGGTGGGCACGGGCTGGATTCGATCTGCACATCCGGTAGAGCCACCCCGTGGGTGGCTGACGTTCGTTCGGCATCGCATGCAGCCACCCGTGGGCGCATGCCAGCCACCCATGGGGTGGCTCTACCCTGTCAGCTGCCGTAGAGGGCCTTGCGGGGGGCGCCGGTCAGTTCGGCGGCGAGCTTGGCGGCGGTCGAGGGCGGGAGGTGTTCGCTGAGCTTGGCGTACATGCGGCGGCCGGCCGCCAGCTGGGCCTGCTCGTCGTCGGCAGCGCCCTGCACCATCACCACGAACTCGCCCTTGCGCTGGTTGTCGTCGGCTTCCACCTGCTGCAGCAGCGAGGCCAGGGTGCCGTCGAGCACGGTCTCGAACAGCTTGGTCAGTTCGCGGGCCAGCACCGCCGGGCGCTCGGCGCCGAAGGTGGCCACCATGTCGGCCAGCGATTCGGTGATGCGGTGCGAGGATTCGTAGAACACCAGCGTGCGGGTTTCCGCCGCCAGGCCCTGCAGCCGCTCGCGGCGGCCCGAGCCCTTGGCCGGCAGGAACCCTTCGAAGGTGAAGCGGTCGCTGGGCAGTCCGGCCACGCTCAACGCTGCGATCGCCGCGCAGGCACCCGGCACCGGGCTGACCCGGATGCCTGCCTCGCGGGCGGCGCGCACCAGCCGGTAGCCCGGGTCGCTGACCAGCGGAGTGCCGGCATCGCTCACCAGCGCCAGTGACTCGCCGGCCTGCAGCCGCGCCACGATGCGCTGCGCCATGGCCTCTTCATTGTGGTCGTGCAGCGCGACCAGCGGCTGCTGGATGCCGAAGTGGGCCAGCAACTGGCCGCTGCGACGGGTGTCCTCGGCACAGATCGCGGCCACCGAGCGCAGCACGTCCTGCGCCCGCGGCGTCAGGTCGGCCAGGTTGCCGATCGGGGTGGCAACGACATACAGCGTGGGGACAGCACTCATCGCAACGTCACTCATGGGTCAAGGGTAGAATCGTACCGTTCCCCGGCCCTGGCCGCTGCCCCCATCGAATGGACCTGATCATGAACAAGCCCGTCGCACGGATCTCCGCCCTGTCGTTGTCGCTGCTGCTGCTTGCCGGCTGCGCCACGACGAGCCTGACCAGCGCGCCCGAATCGCCGGCCCAGGCCCAGGCGCTGGCATTGATCGATCAAGGCAAGCCACGCGATGCGGCCGTGCAGCTGGAAGCGCTGGCCAACACGCTCAAGGGCGGCGCGCGTGCCGGTGCACTGGCCGATGCCGCGTTTGCCTGGCACGAAGCCGGCGACAACGTCCGCGCGCGCAGCCTGCTGGCCCAGATCACCCCGCGCCAGCTCAACGGCGCCAGCCTGCAGCGCTACCACCTCACCAGTGCCGAACTGGCCCTGGCCGACAAGCAGCCGGCGCAGGCGCTGGCCCTGCTCAAGGAATCGTCGGACACCATCGCCCCGCAGCTGCGCACCCGCTGGCAGCTGGCCCGTGCCAACGCGCTGCAGGCCACCGGCGACATCATCGGCGCCGCGCAGGAGCGCGCCCGCGCGCACGCCGCGCTCACCGGCCAGGCCCGCATTGAAAACCAGCAGGCCATCGCCGGCCTGCTCGGCACGCTCGACGATGCCACCCTGCGCGCCCGCGCCGCCGCGCTGCCGGCCAACGAGCCGCTGTACAACTTCGCCGGCCGCGCCCTGATCGCGCGCGGCCTGCCGCTGCCGCGTCCGTTCGATCGCGAACAGGCGGTGCAGTTCGACACCAGCAAGCGCCCGCCGGCCATGAGCGACGGCTACCGTCCGCCGGTGAAGATGGCCGTGCTGCTGCCGCTCAGCGGCCGCCTGGCTACCGCCGCGCAGCCGGTGCGCGACGGCCTGCTCAGTGGCTACTACGGTGAAACCCGCCGCCGCCCGGACATCCAGTTCATCGACACCGCCGGCACCGCCGCCGGTGCCGTGGCCGCGTACGACAAGGCGGTCAATGCCGGCGTCGATTTCGTGGTCGGCCCGCTCGGCCGCGACGAAGTGGACGCCGTGTTCGGCCGCGCGCAGCTGCCGGTGCCGGTGCTGGCGCTGAACCGCGGCAAGAGCAGCCCGCCGGCCGGCAGCGCCGGCTTCTCGCTGGCCCCGGAAGACGACGGCATCATCGCCGCCGAATACCTGCGGGGGCGCGAGCGCAGCAAGGTGCTGGTGGTGCACAGCAATGACGACAACGGCCGCCGTGCCGCCGCCGCGTTCCGCGAGCGCTTTGCCCAGCGCGGCGGCCAGGTGGTGGCCAGCATCGGCGTGGGCGAGACCGTGGGCAACATCGATGCGCAGATCCGCGCAGCCGGTGCCGTCGACGGCGTGCTGCTGGCGGTGAAGGCACCGCAGGCGCGTGCGCTGGCCCCGCAGCTGGCGCTGGCCGGTGCCGGTGGCGCCACCCGCGTGGGCACCTCGCAGCTCACCGTGGGTGCCGGCAAGGCCGACGAAGACATGGCCCTGGATGGCATCGTGTACCCCAACGAAGCATGGAACGTGCGCGGCGTGCCGGGCCTGCCGTCGGCCAGCACCGCCGGGCAGATCCTGCCCAGCGCGCGCGGCGCCTCCGGCCGCCTGTTCGCGTTTGGTTTCGATGCGTGGAAGATCAGCGCCTACCTGGACAAGATGGCCAACGAAGGCGGCCTGTCCGGAGCAACCGGCACGCTGTTCCTGGACAGCAACGGCAACGTGCTGCGCGTGCCGGCATGGTCGACCTTCAGCGGCGGCCGGCCGACGCCGATCGCCAGCGCCAACTAAGCCGCATGCCAACCGCGCGGGCACAGCGTGGCGCGGCAGTGGAAGCCGCCGCGCAGGCGTACCTGCGCACGGCCGGCCTGCAACCGATCAGCGCCAATGCGCGCTACCGCGGCGGCGAACTGGACCTGGTCATGCGCGACGGTGACACCACCGTGTTCGTGGAAGTGCGCTACCGCGCCAGCGCCGGGTTTGGCGGCGGTGCGGCATCGGTGGACCTGCGCAAGCGGCGCAAGCTGGTGCTGGCCGCGCAGTTGTTCCTTGCGTCCCACCCCGCCCTGGCCGTGCAGCCGTGCCGGTTCGATGTGATCGACGCCTGGGGCGAACCGCCGCAGTTGAGTTGGCTGCGCGATGCGTTCCGGCTGGAGGATTGTTGATGGATCGCCGGGATGTGGGTGATTGGGGGATGTCGCGCAGCCGGGCAGAGCCCGGCTCTACGGGGCGGTGGGCTGTGGGCGGTTCGAGATGGCGTTGAGCCCGCCAGCGGCCGGGGGCGTGGCGCATGCCTAGTGTGTTCACGCATGCGGCGATTCCGTTGGCGCTGTGGTGCGCGTCCGATCGCGGCCGCATCTCCGCGCCGCTGCTGGCCGCCGGCGTGGTGGCGGCCATGCTGCCCGATGCCGATGTGCTGGCCTTCGCGCTGCACATCCCCTACGCCGACAGTTTTGGCCATCGCGGCGCCAGTCACTCCATCCTGTTCGCCGCGCTGTTGGCCGTGTTGGCCGCGCTGCTGCGCACGCGCCTGCGCGCCAACGCCGTGCAGGCCGCCGTGTTCGTCGGTATCAGCGCGCTGTCGCACCCACTGCTGGACGCGTTCACCTCGGGCGGGCTCGGGGTGGCACTGTGGTGGCCGTGGAGTGGCGAGCGCCTGTTCGCGCCGTGGCGCCCGATCCGCGTGTCGCCGTTCGCCGGGCAGTTCTTCAGCGCCCGCGGACTGGCCACCATCCTCTCTGAACTGCGTTGGGTATGGCTGCCGCTGGCCGCCGCCGTGATCGGCTGGCGGCTGATCCAACGCGCCCCTGCACGCCCCCGGAATCCCTGATGTCGACTGTCCCCCCCCTGCCAACCGAATTCCTGTCCACCGTGCATGCGCTGCTGGGCGATGACGGCTGGCGCACCGATGACACAGCACTCGCCGCGCACGCGCAGGACAACTCCTGGCGCAGCCAGCTGCCGCTCGGCGTGGCCTTCCCGCGCGACCGCGACCAGGTAGTGGCGCTGGTGCGTGCGTGCCGCGCGCACCACGTGGCGCTGGTGGCGCGTGGCGCCGGCACCGGCACCACCGGCGCGGCCGTGCCGGTCAACGGCAGCATCGTGCTGTCGTTCGCGCGCATGGCGCGCATCCTCGACATCCAGCCCGGCAACCGCTGCGCGGTGGTCGAGCCGGGCGTGCTCAACGGCGACCTGCAGCACGCACTGATGCCGCACGGCCTGTTCTGGGCACCGGACCCGTCCAGCGCGGACATCTGCAGCATCGGCGGCAACCTAGCCTGCAACGCCGGCGGTCCGCGCGCGGTGAAGTACGGCACCAGCCGCGACAACGTGCTGGGCCTGGTGGCGGTGACCGGCGCGGGCGACCTGATCCAGTGCGGCGGCGCCTACACCAAGGACGCCACCGGCTACGACCTCACCCACCTGCTGGTCGGCAGCGAAGGCACCCTGGCGCTGATCGTGGAGGCGACGCTGAAGTTGACGCCGCTGCCGGTCAGCCAGGCCGGCCTGCGCGTGCTGTACCGCGATGCCGATGCCGCTGCTGCTGCCGTGTCACGCCTGATGTCGCAGCCAGTGGTGCCCACGCGGTTGGAGTTCATGGACGCGCGCAGCCTGGAACTGCTGCGGCTCAACGGCGCCGACGTACCCGAGGCGGGCGCGATGTTGCTGGTGGAAGCCGACGGCGACCACGACACCCTGCCCTACCTGCTGCAGGCGCTGGCTGCTGCTGCCGAGGGTGACGGCATGATCGCGCTGGACGTGGCCATGGAAGGGGCCGCGCGCGAAAAACTGTGGGCCGCGCGCAAGGCGCTGTCGCCCGCGCTGCGCAGCATCGCCCCGGGCAAGATCAACGAAGACGTGGTGGTGCCGGTGTCGCGCATTCCGGACCTGGTGTCTGGCGTGCAGGCGCTGGCGCACGAGTACGCGCTCACCATCGTCACCTTCGGCCATGCCGGCAACGGCAACCTGCACGTCAACATCCTCTACCACCCCGACGACGCCGACGAGAACGCACGCGCGCATGCCGCGCTGCCGAAAATCTTCGCGCTGACGCTGGCGCTGGGCGGTACGTTGTCGGGTGAGCATGGCATTGGCCTGGCCAAGCGCGACTTCATGGCGCAGGCATTCACGCCGGCGACGCTGGCGGCGATGCGGGCGATCAAGGCCGCGCTGGACCCGGATGGGATTCTCAACCCGGGCAAGGTGCTGCCGCCGGCTTAGCGATAGGTGGCGGTCAGCACCGCCTCCCCAACGATCTGGCCCGGGTGAAGGGGATCGCTCGTGCGGACATAGCGCGCGGTGAAGGGAATGTCCTGGCTGCCCTTGCTGGACGCACCATGCCGCCACGACTGGCCGAACTGGACCGGGCTGCCACCGCGCAGCATCTCCACGCGTACGCCCCCCGCATCGGAACCAGACGCCGGTGCCAGCACGCTGCCTCGGTTGCCGGCGTCGTTCGCATCGGCCAGCACCATCTCGACGTCGATGTTCGCACTGGGGCAGCTCATGCTCATCACCACCGGCTTCTCGCCTGCATCGCTGCCGACCACGGCCAGCTGGTCGGCCGACACCGGATCAAGCGTACGCGCAGTGTCGCTCAGGGTGCAGGTCAGCACCGGCACATTCACCTCCAGCCGGATGTGATGCTGGATGCGCTGGCTCGGGTCGCTGTCGCTCCACGACGTCGCGGTGCCGAGATGGGTCATGGGAATGCTCTCCATCGCGCCACCGCGGAAGAACAACATCACATACATATCCACGTCCACTGGCTCGTCAGCGTTGGAGACGATGCCCTGATTCAGAAATGGTGCTCCCACCGTGACGGCGCGCTGGCTGGAGCGGTGGTTGCTGTTATGGCGGGTACTTACCGAGTGCATGAAGCCAATCAATGGCGATCGTGGGCCCAGGCTGTAGACACTGTAGGTGCGGCCGTCCTCTGCAGCAATTTCGCGCTCGTATGTAAGACCGGTCAGCGGCAGATCGAGATGAAAGGCACTCTGGCCAGCGTCACAACGAAAGGCGTCACCAAGTGCCCCGTCCGAACGTGCTAGAAAGCGCCTGTCTGGAAAGTCCAGGTTCGGCATGGTCAGGCTGATGGTCATGTCCTGGTCGCCCGGGTTCAAGCGTACGCAGGCGGCGGAGGCCTGCGCGGCGCCGAACACGACGCTTAGCGCACAGACCAGGCGCATCCACGACCGCAGCGTGCTGCCCCGCGCGGCGCCAGCAAGAAAGCCACCGCGATGACGGCACATCTCCGGGACAGCTCGACGGGCGGGCAGGATCATCCTTCGCAGTGGAATCACCCGGCTCATTCGTAGTCCGCAGTCACGACGATCTCGGCCTGCACCGCGCCGGCCGTCAGCCCCCCGAGCACCGGCAGGTAGTAACCCGCACGCAACGCATAGCTGGCCGTCGCGCCGGTCACCGGCACGTCGATGCCGGTATCGCCGCGCTTGAGGTAGGTACTGCCGGTGGCGCCTGCCAGCAGGGCGATCGATACGCCATCGGCCGCATCGGTGCTGGCGGTGTTCTTCCAGCGTGCGGCATCGCCATCGGCGGCGGTACCGTCGAAGGACAACACTGCCTTGGTCACGCCCACGCAGCCGGTGAAATTCAACACGCCGGCCTTGAGCAGATTGTCGCCCTGGGTGAGGTCATTGGCGTTGACCGGGTCCAGCGTGATCGCCGGCGCTGCCAGCGTGCAAGTTCCCGGCAGCACGCGGCCGCTGATGGTGAGGGTGGCGGCGAACACGTTTGGCGCAAAGGCCAGCAACGCGGCGAACAGCACGAGACGGTGGAAATTCAACATGGGGGTGCTCCTGCAGAGGAAGGGCATGAAAGGAAGGTCAATCAGCGTGTGCCGCTGCGTCGGCAGCAGCCTGCAGCCCTGGGCCAAGCACGGGCTGGCGGACACACACGGCCTGGGTCCAGGACAGGCCGTAGGCATCGGGGGCATCGGGCGTGCGGTAGTCCAGGCGACAGCGGTGCGGGCCGTCGGGGTCCACCCACAGCGCGCCGCTGTCCTGCGCCCCGCGCAGTTGGATCACGCCGCCCTGCCCCACGGCACCCAGCGTGCGGCCGGTCTCATCGTCCACCCGGGCCGCAAAGGGCAGTGGCTGACCCAGCGCATCGGTCGTGTCGATGAACAGCGTGCGTTCGTGACGGGCAGTGAATACCACGCGCACGATGCTGCCTGCGGTGGGCGCCACCCGCTGCGAGGTCTGGAGCAGTTCCACCTCCAGCGGCAGGCCGGAAGGATCCAGGTCGATCTGGTTCCAACGATAGGGACTGACATGCGGCAGTAGTGCGTAGCCGTTGCCGGCCACGCGGATCGGCGCGCCGTAACCCACCTGCGCGCCTTGGGCGCCGTCGGCCTGCACCAGTACGAAGCCCTCACCGACCGGCGCCCCGATGTTCACACCCCCCCCGTGTACCACCACGCTGCCGGCGGCACTGGCCGACAGCGCGCTGTGACCGCCCGCGCGGCTGTAGCCGGCCGTGAAGTTGCCCAGGCCACCCTGGTAGGCCGCATATGCGCTGCGGTTGTGCTCGCCGCCGCTGGCCGTGCCGGCCGAGAGGGTGTAGCTCAGCGCACGGTTCTCGCCCAACGCGCCGGTGAGCCCGAGCTGCGCCTGCCTGCCACTATCGGCATGGCTGATCTGGCTGCCCAGGCGCGGCGCACTCGGGCTGCGGCCGATGGGCATGCTCAGGGTGAACGCGTAGCGGGTATCCTCGCCACCGCCCTGCAGGCGATAGCGCATGGCTGAGAGCCCGTAGTTGGCACGGCCCCACACGCTCTGCACGCCCAGCTGGATGTCGTTGCGGCGCTGGCTGTTGTCCCAGTAGCTCACGTGCCCGCCGCTGATGTACAGCGAACTGCGGGTGCCCACCTTCTGCGAGAAGTTCAGCTGGTAGCGCTGACGTGCGCGGCTGCCCTGCCCCCACGTATCGTCCTGCAGGCGCGCCACATCCCCGAGGGTCAGGTAGCCGCGGGTGCTGTAGCGATAGGCGGCCAAGCCCACGTTGGTGCCGGTGCTGGCGACGTAGCGCTGGTAGTTGAGCCGGAAACTGTTGCCGCTGATCCGCGCGTCGCCGCGCAGCCGCGCCCGCGAATGGGTCACGTCCGCACCAAATGCGCCGATGGCGGTGTTGATCGCTGTGCCCACCAGCAGGGCCTGATAGTCCTCCCCCAGTTGGGCACCGCCCAAGGCGGTCAGGCGGTTGCTGATGCCGCGCGCGTACGTCCCTTCGGCGAACCGGAGTTCCTGCAGGTAGCCGCTGGCATCACGCAGCGCACCCGCCGTGGCGCTGAAGCGCGAAGAACCTGCGCGCAGCGCCTGCGGTACGGCCGAGAAACTGACCGAGAAGCGTTGCTCGCGCCCATCTGCCTCGGTCACGGTGACGTCCAGGTCACCGCCGAAGTTGGTGGGGTACAGATCCTCGATCGAGAACGGCCCGGGCGCGACGTTGGCCTCGTGGATGATGTTGCCGTTCTGGCGGATGCGCACCATCGCATTGCCCTCGGCGATGCCGCGCACCACCGGCGCATAGCCGCGCAGTGAATCGGGCAGCATGCGGTCGTCGGTAGCCACGCGCAGGCCGGTGAATGCCACGCTGTCGAACAGCTCGCCGCCGGTGTTGCCCTGGCCCAGCAGCAACTGGCTGTTCCAATGCGGCAGATCGCGCTGCAGGTGGCTGCTGATCACTTCATGGCGTGTGCCGCGCTCGCTGTGACTGATGGACGCGCGGTGGCGCAGGCGCCACGCGCCCAGGTTGAGCCCGGCATTCACCCCGAGGTAGCGGCTGTCGCGCCCTCCCTGGCTGCGGTTCTGGTTGAAGGCGTAATCGATGAAACCAGCGGTGATGCCCGTATCGCGCTGCGCCGGTGACACGTAGCCGCGCGCGGTGGTAGCCTGCGCCGCCTGCGGGATGCCAATCAGCAGCTGCAGCGTGGCGCTGTCAACCTCCAGGCTGGCACCGTCGATCATCGCAGCCAGTGCAACGCAGGCCTCAGGATCGGGATCGAGCGCGTCCAGGTACATTGCTTTCAGGCCCAGCGTACGCACAAGCGAAGCGGAAATGCAGGGCTGGACGTTGTGCTCGTCGCCGCTGAAGACAATGTCCTGCGTGCCGCGTGCTTCACCGTTGACCACCACGTCCAACGGGTGTACGCCGGCCTCCAGTTGCCCGGCACGCGCGTACCGCTGCATGTCGATTGCCTTGCCACCGATCAGGAAGCCGTCGCTGAATTCCAGCGCTGCAGGGGCGGCCAGCACTGGCATGCTGGCCGTCGACAACGTGGCGACGATGGCCGCAGCGAGGGCACCGACGTGGCATGGTGGTGAGGTGACGCAGCGGGAATCGTGCATGGAAGACGACGAATCGCGACGGCGGTGACCGCCGGCGCCAGGGAGTCAGGAGATTGCGCAGCATAGGGCGGAGGTGTGGCCAATCCCATGCAACAAGTTGCAGATATCCGCCTTGCCCACAGGCTGCAATACATCAATCGCAGTGCTCATCGACGCTCACACAATCTGCAACTTGTTGCATGGCGCAAGGGGCGATGCGCACGGACACTGCCCGCCCCACGGAAGCAGACCGCCTTCCTCACCCCCTTGTTTCCCACAAAGGAGCGACCACGATGTCCTTCAGATTCAATCTGCTTTGCGCCAGCCTGATCACCGTCGTAGCCGCACCTGCTGCCATGGCCGAACGCCTGGAAATCACCGGCGAGTTGATAACCTCCACCTGCGCGGTGGGCTCCACCGGCGGCGCCATCACCGTACCGATGGGCAAGGTCGACCTGGCGTCGGTGAACGCCAACACCCGCGCCGGCCAGAAGAATTTCAGCATCAACCTGGATTGCAGTGGCTCGGGCGCGGCGCAGGAAGTGGGCGTGCGCTTTGGCGGCACCCCCGATGGCAGCACGGGCAACCTGGCACTCACGGCAACCTCGGTTGCGACCAATGTCGGCGTGGCACTGTATGACGCCAACGGTGACCACCAGAAGATCGGTGAAGACCCGTCGATGTGGGTGACCATTGCCGCCGGCGGCAGCGGCCAGCTGGACTACAGCGCGTGGTATGCCTCCCCCGCCCAGAATGCCACCCAGGGCATCGCCAACGCGTCCGGCGATTTCGTGGTGCTCTACAAGTAACACCGCACAGGAGGGCCGGCGACCGGCGCCGCCCTCCCTTTTCCCAGAGGGCAACACATGACATCCCATGCATCGACATGGGTGTTGGCGCTGGCGAGCATTCTCGTCGCCACGCCGGCATCGGCCGCGGTCACCCTGCAGGGCACCCGCATCATCCACGACGCCCGCCAGGGGCGTGACGTAACGTTGAAGGCCAGCAATGTCGGCGAGCTGCCGGCGATGACCCAGGTCTGGATCGACGACGGCGACAGCCAGGCGCGCCCGGAGAACGTGCGCACACCGTTCCGGCTGACCCCGGCAGAACCGCGCCTGCTGCAGCCCCACCAGGGCCAGGCGTACCGCATCACCTATGCACCGCGCCCGTCCGAAGCAGCACTGCCGACTGATCGCGAATCGGTGTTCTACTTCAACCTGCTGGACATCCCGCCCAAACCCAGCGATGCAGCCGGCAAGAACCTGTTGCAGTTTGCGGTGCGCACGCGCATCAAGCTCTTCCATCGGCCCGCCGGCCTGCCGGGTGATGCACGCGATGCAGCCGCTGCACTGGTCTGGTCGCGTGCGGGCGACGCGCTGGAGGTTCGCAATCCCAGCGCCTACCACGTAACCCTGAGCACCTTGACCTTGGCCGATGGCCGCAAGGTAGACGTGGACATGATCGCGCCGGGCCAGCAGGTACGTCTGCCGCTGCCGGCCGGTGCGGCCATGCCCGCGAGCGTGACGTTCCAGTGGCTGGATGACTACGGTTCGCCACGCGACCTGGAAGCGGCCGTAGGCGCCCCGTAACGCCGGGCTGAACCCGGCCTGCGTGGAGGAGCATCAGATGCACGGCGCCGCTGATGCATCCCACAGGCGCCGGGCACTGCCCGGCGCCTTTCTGCGTATTACCAGCGCACGCGCATGCCCAGCTGACCGCCGACCATGCGGTAGTCATGGTCACCGCGCTGCAGGCTCATGCCGCCCCAGGCCGACCAGCGCTGTCCAAGCTTCAGCTCCGCGCCGGCCTGCACTTCATAGCGGTCACGCGGCAGGTCGGCGCCCAGCGTCTCGCCGTTGAAGTCCAGCGTGCTGGTGCGCGTGCCGCGCAGCCAGTTCACCGCCATGTACGGCTGCACGATGGTGCCGGCACGCAGGTCATGGCCGAACACGCGCACGCCCAGGCGGCCACTGATGCCGTCGGCGTCGGCGTTGTCGATCCGCGTGCCGTTGCGCTCCAGATGCCGGTCCGCACGGTAGTCCATGTGCGAGAGCTGCAGTTGCGGCTGCACGTAGAGCGCGGCGTTCGACCCCTGCCAGACGTTGAAGGTGTACCCACCTTCCACGGACGTGTTCAGCACGCGCGTATCGTACTGTTCGCGCGGAAGGTCCAGGCCATCCACCCGGTTGTCGAAGCGGCCGTGCTGGATGCTTGCGTCCAGATACGCACCTTCCGCGTCACCCGGCCGTTGCAGCCAGGTGGCATAGGCGCCGATGGCGTTGCCGCGTACGCGGCCCTTGGCGGTGTAGCCGGTGAGGCGCGAGACCACCGTGCTGTCCGCCCGGCCACTACCGAGCATCACACCCAGCGTTGCGCCATTGCGCTGCCACAGGTCGCTGCCTACCTGCAGCAGCGAGGTGTTGCCATCGACCGCCAGCTGGCCGCCCACGGCCTGGAAGTCCGCCTGCTGGCGTCCCACGCGTGCCCACGCGCCACGCTCCTCCGCCAGGCCCGGCGCGCCGACGCGGTCGTGCAGGCGGTGCTGGAACATGCCCACCGCAGCGGACTGGTTGGCCAGGTAGGCACCGCCCTCCGGGCGCAGCACCGAACCCGGCGGCGTAATGGGAATGCCGCCACCGCCGCCCTCTTCCGGGTCCGGGTCGGTGATGCAACCTGGGGAGGCCGGGTCGTCCTGGCAGCGGTCGAACCACTGCGAACGCAGGTACCAGTTGCCGTCCGTCGGATCGGCCACCCCGCCCTGGAACAGGAAGTACTCGTATGAGCCGCCCACCGCGCGGCCAGCCAACGCGTAGGTGGCCAGGGATGCACCGTCTACCTGGATGAGCTGGATGCCGTCCTCCGTAGGCGCGCCCACACCGCCGACATTCTGCACGCGCAGGCTGGCATCGCCAGTGGTGTCGCCGCGCACGTGCAAGCGGTCGATCACGGTGTCATCGCCCGCCAGTGCGCCATGGAACACGAACGTGCCGCCCTCGCCATGCAGGTCGCCGTCGACGGTGAGCGTGTTGCCAACCGCCGCACGCCCATCGGACAGGGCCACGGTGCTGTCGCGCAGGCTCAGCTCACCCACCGACGCATTCCCGCGCAGGGTCCACTGGCTGCCGCCCTCCAGTGCCATCTGCTCCACCAGATCGGAGCTGCCCCACCAGTTCGATCCATCGGCCAGGCTGACCTGCACCTGCGATTGCGGCACCAGGCCGTTTTCCAGGTCTTCGGGGGTGATGACGATGTCGCCATACATCTGCGCGCCGTTCTCCAGCCGCACATCGAAGCGGCCGCTGACGGCGGCATCCAGCGCCAGTGCCGTGCCGTTGCCGCCTGACAGCATCGCGCCATTGCCCAGTGTCAGCCCGGCGTCGCGGCTGCCGCGCAGCCACATGCCGCCGTGCCGCGCACTCACCAGCGAGCCACCGTCGATCTGCATGCGCCCGTTGTCGTTGATCACCGCCGCCCAGGCACCTTCGCCTTCGGTACGAACATGGGTGTTGGTGAGCGACATTTCGCCGGTGCCGCCAGACAGCACGCCATGCGCGTTGACGCCGGTCGTGCGCACTGCGCTGTCGGCCAAGTGCACGCTGCCCCCACGCCGGACGATGGCGCCGATGGCCCCGTCGCCTTCGGTCAGGATGTCGATCGCGTGCGCGTTCGCCACCGGGGCGGGCGTACCCGAGCCTTCGGCATACAGCCCATGACCACTGCGCCCGCGGGTGCGCAGCTCGCTGTTGCGCAGCGTGGTCGTGCCGCCCAGCACTGAAACCGCCTGGTGCAGTTCGCCGTCGGCGCTGATTCGCGACCCGGTCACCTCCAACTGCGCGTCGCTCATCACCAGGATGCCCACGCCGTTCTGCGTGGTGATCGACGAGCCCTCCACGCGCGCAGTGGCATTGCGCTGGTTGATGTTGATACCGGTACGCATGCTGGTGAGTACGCTGTTGCGCATGTCCAGCGCGTCCCCTTCCATCATGAACACACCCATGTCGCCATGAACCTGCGTGCCCTCCAGCGTGATGCTGCCGCCGCCTGATCCAAAGCTGATCGCCGTGGCATTGCTGCCACCGGCGTGGATGCGGCCACCACGCACGGTCACGTCGCCGCCTACCTGGATGCCTGCGCCCGACTGTTCGTGGGTGAGGTTGATGTCCACGTCCTCCAGCACCACGGTGCTGCCACGCGCGGCGAGAACGCCGGTGGCCCCAGCGCCGTTGCCATTGATCTGCACCGAGCGCAGGGTGACATCGCTGCCGCTGCCCGCCTCCGCCCATACCGCCGCACCGCCGCCGGCGTGTTCAATACGCACGCGTTCGGCCAGCAGGGTTCCGCCGCCCACGAACAGCCCGTTTGCACTGCTGCCGTGGATCTCGATGACGCTGTCGCGTAGTTCAGCGCTGCCTTCGCGCAGTTCGACACCGTGCGACAGGCCACCGCGGGTGGTGATATGGACATTGTCCGCTACCACGTGGCCCTGGGTCAGCGCGATGCCGCTGGCTGCGGCACCGGTGGTCTCGATGCGGGTACCGCGTATGTCGAGCCGGCCACCGTCATGCGCCGCCAGGCCTGCGGCGCCGTAACCGGTGGTGAGCACGCTGCCGCCGCTCAGTGCGATACGACTGCCAGCGCCTTCCGCGCGCGCCGCCGACGCGCCCTCTCCTTCAGTACGCAGGTTGACCTCGCCCAACGGCACGATGCTGCCGCCGTTGCGGGCCAGGAAGGCATGCCCGGCCGGCGTGCCGGGTACCGCCGGATCGGTGGTGTGGTAATCACCGGCGACCGGGGTCTGGTCGTCGCCGTCGGCGATGACCTGTTGGGCCAACACCGGATACGTGGCGAAGAGTGCGGCGCTCATGGCGAGCGCGAGTGTGTGACGACGTGGGTGGATGAAACGCATGGGGATACTCCTGGCTTATGCCCGAGTGATCCTCGCGAGTGATACCGCAGTGCACCATGCAAACTGTTGCAAAGGTCGTGCTGCGTTATGACGCGGTGCTCGAACCGACAGTGATCGTCAGCAATGGCGCCAGGTGCATCCGATCACATCGCTTCACTTGGTATTTGCCCTCTGAATCGAAACCATCCAACCAATCGACTCAATCGACGTTTGCAACTAGTTGCATGGGATGGGGTGCGCGGCAAGGACAGACTGGCCTCAGTTCCCGAGACTGTCGCCTTCAACTCGACTTCACGCCCCTCTCACGTGATCTCGACCTATACGCTGAGGCTGACGTCGCCGCCCAGGCGGGACGGTTCCGGACCCTTTGCATTTTCTACCGCAAGGATGGATATATGAACCGTCGCACCGATTCTTCCACCCACCCGCCGACGCTGCGCCCGCTCGCCGCCAGCCTGCTGCTTGCCTTGACCACCCTGCCCATGGGGGCTGCCTTTGCCGGCGACCTCAACGACGAGGATGCCACGGTCTACCCGGGAGACGCGCCGGAGGCGTGGCGACTGATCAACGATTCACATCTGGGGGTGGTCGGCGGGAAGACGCTGGAGATCGTCGCGAGCGGTACATCCCGCATTTCACTCGAGCGTGGTGCCGAGGTGACACGCAGCGGTACCGCGCAGGATGCCATCCGTCTGTCCGGCGACGCCAGGGTTGAAGCTGACAGCAGCCGTATTCTGGGTGGGATTTCGCTTTTGGGCCACAACGCCGAGGCGTACCTGCGCGACAGCGAGGTCATTGTCACTACCGCGGGCCAGCGCCCGGGCGACGGCAAGTCCGTCGGCGTGGATCTTGTCGTGGGTGCCGACGGCGCCGGGGCGCGCAATCCCTATGCATGGATCAGTGGCACCACCATCCGTGTCGAGGATGCGCCGAACGTGACAACGCCATACGACAGTGGCTTGGGTGTGCGCCTGCAGATGGGCCAGATGGACATTCTCAATGGGTCACACATCATCGCCGCCAACATCGGCGCGCTGCTTTTCGCTGAGACCAACCCTGCCGGACGCGTGCGCCTGAGCATCGATAATTCCATGTTGGAATCCGCACGTGGCGCGGCCATCCAGGTCATCCCCTTGCAAGAGAACCGCTACGACATCAGCGTTGCCAACGGCGCGCAGCTTCGCGGCGGCGACGGCAACCTGCTGCTGGTACGCGACGATGCCTTCGTAACCGGTGCGCAAACCGATGTCACATTCACCGTCGACGACTCACGTCTGGCCGGCAACATCACCTTCGATCCCGGCACAGTAAACGGCACGCTGGATGTCGTCCTGCGCAACAAGGCGCAGATCGACGGCCGCTTCTTCAACGTGACCTCGGCCAGCATCGACGATGACAGCACCTGGCTGCTGACCGGCGACAGCAACGTGGGCCGCCTGGCGCTGGGCAGCACCGGCACCATCGGGCTGGGCGATGGCACCACGTTCAACACGCTCACCGTTGATACCTTCACCGGCG
>Ga0160450_100471_pt1 | contig 24046 bp, 18 predicted proteins | sample HID1975K_E1MG_FD_108257 | JGI IMG/M metagenome (GOLD analysis project Ga0160450, IMG submission 108257) | Enriched soil microbial communities from UW Madison campus, WI, USA - HID1975K_E1 MG | ecosystem: Environmental > Terrestrial > Soil > Unclassified | place: USA: Madison, Wisconsin...
CCACGAGCGTGCGGACCTCGTCCGTGATCTCGCCGACGGGCGACGCGGGGGAGTGCAGGACGGGGTCGCCCATGATGCGAATCGGAAGAACAGCCACGCCTTGAGCCTACCGAGCGGCGCCTCCGGCTAGTGTCGAAGGGTGGTGTGGACTGCGGATGAGCTCGGGGACGTCGGCGATCAGCTCGTCGGCGCGTTCCAGAACCCCGGGATCCTCATCGGCATCCCGCTGGCCCTGCTCGGCGCGGTGTTCATGTCGTTCGGTGCGCAGTACCAGCATCGCGGTGTGACCAAGGTCGAGCGACTGACCGGATCCTCCGGCAGTGGCGGGCTGCAGGCGAGCCACCTGCTGAAGCTGCTCGCCCGCCCCTCGTGGGTCATCGGCACGCTGATGCTGGGGCTCGCGATCGTCTGCCAGCTCTCTGCCCTCGCCTTCGCGCCGCTCATCGTCGTGCAGCCGCTCGGCGCGATCGCACTCGTGATCACGACGCTCCTGAACGCCCAGATCAGCGGTCACAAGCCGACGAAGCGCTCGCTGATCGCGATCGGCGCGTGCGTCGGCGGCATCTTCGTCTTCGTCGCCATCGCCGCCCTGTTCGCGACGGAGAAACCTGTCTCGGACGGCGAGCTCATCACGATCCTCGTGCTGCTGGCCGTCGTAGCGATCGTCTTCACCGGTCTGTGGATCTGGCTGCGCAAGCGCATCGGGGCCCTGTTCTACATCATCGCCGCTGGCGTGCTGTACGGCTTCGTCGCGACGCTCGCCAAGGTGGTCATCGAGCGCATCAAGGTCCAGGAGTTCGACTGGCTCACGCTGGTCTGCGTCATCGCGCTGATCGTCGCGGCGATCGTGGGCGCGTACTTCGTGCAGAGCGCCTACGCCTCCGGGCCTCCCGACCTCGTCGTCGCGGGGCTCACGGTGGTCGATCCCATCGTCGCGATCATCATCGGCCTGACGATCCTGCAGGAGGCCGCGGGCGCTCCGCTGTGGGTGTTCATCTCGTTCGGCGTGGTGGGCGCGATCGCGGTGTGGGGCGTGTTCCAGCTGGCCCGCCACCATCCGCAGGTCGTCAGCGACAGCCAGGAGCTTCCGATCCAGCGCGGCAGCCACGGCGAGACGGTGGATGCCGCCCACCCGCGCACCGGGTCCGTCAAGGTCACCGAAGCCGTGTCCAAGGTGTGGCCCGAGCCCCCGGTCAAGGACCGTGCCGACAAGGACGCGACCGGCAGAGACAGCAACGGCAAGCGCAACGACCGCTGACGGTAGGCTGTGTGCGCGCATGCGCGCGGGGCGGTGGCCAAGCTGGTCAAGGCAGCGGGCTCATAACCCGACGATCGTGGGTTCAAGTCCCACCCGCCCTACCCTGACGGACGCCGTCGCTCACCCGAGCGGCGGCGTTCGTCGTCTCTCTCGTCACTTTTTTGTTCACCCTCCTTACTTTCGGAGGGGGAACTACTGACTTGGCGGGGTGATTGGCTGTAGCGTCATCGACAGCAACCTGTCCCTGACTCCTCGACGGAGGCAACAATGAAGTTCTTGCAGAGGCTCGGCAGATCGATCATGCTCCCGGTGGCTGTGCTGCCTGTCGCTGCGATCCTGTCCGGCATCTCGTACTGGATCGCGTCGGCCGCCGGCGCGAACGCCGTCTCGGCGTTCCTCGGCGCGGCCGGTGGCGCGCTCCTCGACAACATGGCGCTGCTGTTCGCCGTGGGCATCTCGATCGGCATGGCGAACAAGTCCGACGGCACGTCCGCACTGGCGGGCCTGGTGTCGTGGCTGACCGTCACGACGCTGCTGAAGCCCGAGACGGTGATGCTCTTCACCGGCGTGGACGACGTCAACCAGGTCGACCCCGCGTTCCTGAAGGTGCAGAACGTCTTCGTCGGCATCATCTGCGGCCTGATCGGCGCGTACTGCTACAACAAGTTCAAGGACACGAAGCTCCCGGACGCGCTGTCGTTCTTCTCGGGCAAGCGTTCCGTCGCGATCGTCACGTCCGGCTTCTCGCTGGTCGTCGCCATCGTGCTGTTCTTCGTGTGGCCGTTCGTGTACACCGGCCTCGTCACCTTCGGCGAGTGGATCGTCACGCTCGGCCCCTTCGGCACCGGCATCTACGGCTTCCTGAACCGTCTGCTCATCCCGGTCGGTCTGCATCACGCCCTGAACTCGGTGTTCTGGTTCGACGTCGCCGGCATCAACGACCTGAACAACTTCCTGGCGGGCGAGGGCACCTACGGCGTCACCGGCCAGTACATGACGGGCTTCTTCCCGATCATGATGTTCGGTCTGCCCGGCGCCGCGCTCGCGATGTACCTCACGGCCAGGACGACCCAGAAGAAGATCGCGTACGGCATCCTGCTCGGTGGTGCGATCTCGTCGTTCTTCGTCGGCGTGACCGAGCCGCTCGAGTTCTCGTTCATGTTCGTCGCGCCGCTGCTGTACGTCGTGCACGCCATCTTCACGGGCATCTCGATGGCGATCAGTCAGATCCTGCCGGTGCGCATGGGCTTCGGCTTCTCGGGTGGCTTCATCGACCTCGTCCTCGGCTGGGCGAACCCGATGGCGCAGAACCCGTGGCTGATCCCGGTGATGGGCGTCTTCTGGTTCTTCATCTACTTCGTGGTGTTCTACTTCCTCATCAAGCGCTTCAACCTGAAGACGCCCGGTCGCGAGGACGACGACACCCTCACGCAGGGCACGGAGTACGACACGTCGTCGGCCGACGAGAAGTACCTCGTCACGGCGGGGCGGTTCCTCACGGCCCTCGGCGGCAAGGAGAACATCACCGATCTGGAGAACTGCGCCACCCGGCTGAGGCTGGAGGTCGCCGACGTCAGCAAGGTCGACGACGCCGCCCTCAAGCGCGCCGGCGCCGCAGGCACGATGAAGCCCGGCGGCACGTCGGTGCAGGTCGTCTACGGCACCAACGTGCAGTTCGTGAAGGACGCCATGGAGGCGATCATGACCGGGCAGGCCGAAGCGCCTCAGGGTGCCACGCCCGAGCCGGCCGTCGAGGCGGCGGCAGGCAGCACGGCCGTCCTGACCGACACCGCCAAGGCGACGGTCACGCTCCGCCAGCCGCTCGAGGGCAAGGTCGTCCCGCTCTCGGAGGTTCCCGACCCCACGTTCGCACAGGGGATCATGGGTCCGGGCGTCGCGATCGAGCCGACCGGTGACACCGTGGTCGCTCCCGCGGACGGGACCATCGGCGCCACGTTCGACACCAGCCACGCGGTCGCACTCGTCCTCGAGGACGGCACGGAGCTCCTCATCCACGTCGGCATCGACACCGTGGGGATGAAGGGCGACGGCTTCCAGACGCTGGTCGAGAAGGGTCAGAAGGTCACGGCGGGAGCCCCGCTGCTGCGCTTCGACCTCGCGAAGATCCAGGCTGCCGGCCACCCGTCGATCACCCCGGTGATCGTGCTCAACAACGAGAACGCGACGGTCGCGTTCGAGTAGGACCAGAACGACGAAGAGGGAGTGGATGCCGCGGCTCGCGGCATCCACTCCCTCTCTCACATCGCAGAGCCGATGTACGAGTACTTGACGAAGACCTCGGGGGCGAGACCGGCCTCCTCGAGCACACCCTGGACGGCGGCCAGCATGTAGCTGGAGTCCCAGCCCATGTAGAGCGAGTGCTCGTCATCGAGGCGGTCCCACTGGCCGTTCCACGACTGCGCCGTGTACACCGGTCCGCCGCGGCGCGCGCTGTAGGCGACCACGGCCTCGCGCGCATCGGCCCACAGCCGCTTGAAGATGCGGTTGAAGAGGTACTTGACGTCGGGCACCTCCCAGTGCTCGCCGCAGTACTCGACGTAGGACCACTCGCGATGCCACCCCGCGGGCCACCCCCGACGTCGGACGGCGTCGAGGATCGGAGTGAGCCCGTCATCGTCGATGGCGGGTCCGCCGGGCCGGCTCCACACTTCGACGAAGCGATCGGTGAGCCGCATCGACCTCTCGGCGATCGCGGCGGTGCCCCACGCGGGCAGCGCGGCGAGCTCGGTCGTCGTCGGAACCGCACTGCGCGCGTAGAGCGCCTGCTTGTCGGGGAACGACCGGTCGAAGGCGCGGAAGGCGAGGTCCTCTTCGAGGACGGTCAGGTTGCCGATCGTCTTCGCGAGCGCGCGGTGGCTGTTCTGCTCGTCGTCGCTGTACGACGACCACTCGCGCACGCCGTCGCCCGACCAGCCGTCCCCGGGCGCCAGGGGGAAGATGTGCTCGACATCGAGTCCGGACGCGCCGTCGACACCGGCGATCCGGCCGAGGATGTAGGCCGCGTGGGGGAGTTCGGAGTACTTCAGCGCCACCGCGATGCGCTCGTCCGACGGTGTGATGCGCGAGATCGCCGAAATGAGCGCCTCGCGGCTTTCCGCGCGCGCCCGGCACAGCCGGGCGACGAGCCGTTCGGTGCCCGTGCCGACCACCGAGCGACGAGCGAGCAGCGACTGGACCATCTCCAGCGTCTCGATGAACTCGTCGCGTCCGGTGAGGCCGAGCTCGAGGTCACGGTAGGCCCGCATCACGAGCGGGTACATCCCCGTGCCGAACGTGCTCAGGTAGCCGAGCTGCCGGGCGATGACGGCATCCGGGGCCTCCTGCGGGTGCAGCAGCACGCGATAGACGCGTGAGAACGCCCGCCACTCGTCGGCGTGGGCGACCAGGTCTGAGAACTCCAGTCGCGGGAACTCGGCGCGGAACGCGTCGTACACGCCGCGGCCACCGACCACCGTCACCTCGCGCCCCGTCCGCATGACGAGGTACTGCCGCCAGAACTCGGCGATCGCGTCGCCGGTGTTCCGCTCGATCGCCTGCCAGTAGTCGGACTCGATCTCATGCTGCTCGGCGTGGGTGAGCCCCATCAGCACGTAGTTGTGGATCAGCTCGTGATCGCGCAGCGGCTCGCCCGTGGAGTTGAGGCTCTCGAAGATCTGCTGGGCGTTCGCACCGGCGCCGAGCGTGATCGCCACGTGCTCGAGCTTCTGCAGACCCCGCCAGATGTGCGCCGCCTCGTCACGGTTGATCTGACTGCGGAAGAACGCGTAGTTGTCGTCGAACCGCGAGTCCCGCTGCTCTCCGGGTGCGAGCGGGAGGTCGAGCACGACGCGCTCGAACACCGACGCCCATGCCCGGTGCGGCCGCAGCTTGGTGCGCGTCGCGTCGTGCGAGTGGACGAGCACGCGCTGCAGCTCGTCCGCCAGCGCGGGGTCGGACTCGCGCACCGTGTGATGCAGCGCCGCCACCAGGAGCATGAGCGTCGTGGTGCGCTGCTGGCCGTCGATCAGCACCAGCTCCGCGTCGGACCCCTCGCCGCTGGCGGACGAGAGGATGGACCCGATGAAGTGCATGTGACGGTCGTCGAGGTCTGCCACCGCACGGACGTCCGCAAGGAGCTGTTCGCACCCGCCGATGTCCCACCGGTACTGCCGCTGGTAGACCGGCACGACGATCGTCCAGTCCGCGGCTGACAGCCACCCGACCGTGTTGACAGCAGTTGCGTCGACGTTCGTGGCAGTGACCATAGCCGTTCCAGTCTATGAGGGGAGCGCGGGGCCCAGACTGTCGCCGGGCGGCCGCCGGTTATTCACGGCCGTGCCACCGGGCCGCCTCAGGGCCCCGATGTAGGCTTGCCTAAGTTGAGCCTGTTAAAACGTGCTGGCTCACTGACCGAAAGGCATGATTCGTCATGGGTTACATCAAGTCCGCCGCTCTCGACGAGACCGGCTTCGTGGTGCTCGACTCCTACGGCAAGGAGATCGACCCGAAGGAATGGCTCGACATCGAGTACGTCGACTGGAAGTCGTCGGGCGACACCCGCTTCGCGCCGCTCGCCTCGGCCAAGGGCGAGATCGAGTGCAACGGCTTCTGGAACCACACGCCGCCGCGCACCGACAAGGACGGCGTCTGGATCCCCGCGCAGACCGACCTCGCGCCGACGCTCACCGAGCGCGCGCAGGAGCCCGGCGCCAACGTCGGCCGCTGCCGCATCATCGAGCTGCAGCCGAACTCGTACGCGGACGCGCTGTACAACCTGCACCAGGATGACAACAACCGCCTGAACCCGGACGGCACCGGCTGGGTCGTGCGCGGCTTCTTCAACCTGACGGACGACAAGAACAGCTACTTCGTGCTGCGCGAGAACCGCACCGATCCCAGCATCGAGTACCGCGTGGCTCTGCCCGCCGGCGCCCAGCTCATCGTCGACACGCAGCGCCTGTGGCACGCCGTGCACCACGACGGCACCGAGCCCCGCTACTGCCTCATCACCTCGTGGGAGTCGGGCCCCGAGCTCGACGCCTACATCGAGAAGTACCACGGCGTGAAGACGGCGCCGCAGTTCGAGGTCGCGCAGGAGGTGCTCGACGCCGGTCAGGCCGAGCAGGCGCGCCGCGACGCCGCGCGCGCCGCGTACTACGCCGCCAAGGGCAAGGCCGAGGTCCAGGCGATGAGCGAGGCCTGAGCCTCCACCGCCGGCCGAGAGGGCGTGGGAATCACAGTCTTGTGATTCCCACGCCCTCTCGGCGATAATGGCGGCAGCACAACCGAACAACAGCCATGACACCGTCCCAGGTCGTAGGGGAAGACGCACCTGACGAACGGAGAGATCATGGCGACACCACAGGCGCGCGGGGTGATCTTCATCCACTCTGCGCCACGAGCGTTGTGCCCCCACCTCGAGTGGGCGGTCGGGCGCGCACTCGGTCGCGCGGTGAGCTTCGACTGGACCGAGCAACCGGTCCTGACCGGCAGCCGGCGTTCGGAGTTCTACTGGGAGGGCGCGGCCGGCACCGGCGCCGCCCTCGCCACGGCCATCCGCGGCTGGGAGCACCTGCGCTTCGAGGTCACCGAGGATCCCACGCCGCGCAGCGACGGCGGCAGGTGGCTGCACACCCCGGGGCTCGGCATCCACTACGCCCAGACCGACACCGCGGGCAACGTGGTCATCGGCGAGGACCGCATCCGATACGCCCTCGAGATCTCGGGCAGCGACCCCCTCGAGCTGAACCGCGAGCTCCAGGTCGCGCTCGGCTCGGCGTGGGACGAAGAGCTCGAGCCGTTCCGCCACGCCAGCGACGACGCACCGGTCGTCTGGCTCCACAAGGTGGGCTGACGCGCCGCCTCCCCAGAACGCAGGCGGTGCGAGGCGCCACTACCGAGACTCGGAGGCCATGAATCCCGGGTCGCGGGACCGCGAACCACCGCCTGACACGACAGACGCCCCCGGACCCTGAGCTTGTCGAAGGGTTCCCGGGGGCGTCTTCGTGTGCGTGCGCAGCGTGTCGACGGACGCGTGTCCGCGACCGGATGCCTCAGACGGAGGCGAAGGCGGCGACGGCGTTGTGACCGCCGAAGCCGAACGAGTTGCTGATCGCGAGCTGCTGACCGTCGCCGAGCGGCGTCGGGGCGCCCGAGATGCGGAACGGGACCTCGGGGTCCTGCGTCGTCAGATTGATCGTCGGGGGAGCGACGCGATCGCGCAGCGCGAGGACGGTGAAGATCGCCTCGAGCGCGCCGGTGCCGCCGAGCAGGTGCCCCGTGGACGCCTTCGTGGCCGACACGATGATGTCGTCGATGCGGTCGCCGAACACGGCCTTCAGCGCCTTGTACTCGTTCGGGTCGCCGACGGGCGTCGACGTGGCGTGGGCGTTGATGTGGGTGACGTCGCCGGGGGCGGCGTCCGCCATCTTCAGCGCGAGCTCGACGGCGCGGGCGGCGCCCAGGCCCTCGGGATCGTTCGCCGTGATGTGGTACGAATCGGCGGTGACGCCGCCGCCCACGACGGCCGCGTAGATCTTCGCGCCGCGGGCACGTGCGTGCTCCTCGGTCTCGAGCACGAGCGCGCCGGCGCCCTCGCCCATCACGAAGCCGTCGCGGTCGATGCTCGTCGGACGCGACGCGGTGGCCGGGTCGTCGTTGCGCTTGGACAGCGCCTGCATCGACGCGAACGAGGCGACGGTGATCGGGTGGATCGCCGATTCGGTGCCGCCTGCGATCACGACGTCGGCGTAGCCGGCGCGGATGTGCTCGACGGCGTTCACGATCGCCTCGGTGCTCGACGCGCACGCGCTGGCGACGGTGCGTGCGTAAGCACGGGCGCCGAAGTGCAGCGACAGGTTGCCGGCGGCAGCGTTCGGCATGAGCATCGGCACCGTCATCGGAAGAACGCGACGCGGGCCCTTCTCGCGCAGGGTGTCCCACGCGTCCAGGAGTGTCCACACCCCGCCGATGCCGGTCGCGAAGTCGACTCCCAGCCGTTCAGGCGCGACCTCGGGGCTACCGGCATCCGCCCACGCCTCCATGGCCGCGACCAGCGCGAACTGGGAGGACGGGTCCAGGCGCTTGGCGATGGGCCGCTCGAGCACGGTATCGGGGCGGACCTTGGCCTCGGCCGCGAACGTGACGGGCAGCTGATACTGCTCGACCCAGTCGTGTTCGAGGGTGCGGGTGCCGGAGACGCCGTCCAGGAGCGCGGACCAGCTCTCGGGTGCCGTGCCGCCCAGCGGCGACGAAGCGCCGATGCCGGTCACGACGATGCGGGAGTTGCTCATGTCGTTCTAGATCCTCGTGGGGTTCATGCCGGTGGGGGCCGCAGCCCCCACCGGAGGGATTACGCCTGGTTGGACGTGATGAAGGTGACGGCGTCGCCGACCGTCTTGAGGTTCTTGACCTCGTCGTCGGGGATCGTCACGCCGAACTTCTCCTCGGCGTTGACGACGATCGTCATCATCGAGATCGAGTCGATGTCGAGGTCGTCGGTGAACGACTTCTCGAGGGCGACCTCGTCGGCAGAGATGCCCGTCTCGTCGGTGATGAGCTCGGCGAGTCCGGCGAGGACCTCGTCGTTGGTGAATGCCATGGGATTCTCCTGTTTGTTAGGGGTACGGGTGCCCGGACGGGCCGGGAATCAGTCTAGAGTCGCGGTCCGCCGGGTCAGGGGAGGACGACGACCTGGGCGCCGAAGACCAGTCCGGCGCCGAAGCCGATCTGCAGCGCCAGTCCGCCGCTGAGCTCGGGGTGCTCTTCGAGCAGACGGTGCGTGGCGAGCGGGATCGACGCGGCCGACGTGTTGCCGGTCGTCTCGATGTCGCGGGCGACGACGACGCTCTCGGGCAGCTTCAGCTGCTTGGCGAATTCGTCGACGATGCGCATGTTGGCCTGGTGGGGGACGAACGCGGCGAGATCGGATGCCTCGACCCCGGCCTCGTCGAGCGCCTGGCGCGCGACCTTCACCATCTCCCACACGGCCCACCGGAACACGGTCGGGCCCTCCTGGCGGAGCGTCGGCCACGGCGCGGCACCGTCGCGGAACTCGGTGAGGGTGTGGTTCATGCCCACGGCGTCGGCCTTCGAGCCGTCCGAGCCCCACACGGTCGGGCCGATGCCCGGGGTGTCGCTCGGGCCGACCACGGCGGCGCCTGCGCCGTCGCCGAGCAGGAACGAGATGCTCCGGTCGGTCGGGTCCACGATGTCGCTGAGCTTCTCGGTGCCGATCACGACGGCATAGTGCGCAGCGCCGGCCCGGATGAGGGCGTCCGCCTGCGCGATGCCGTACGCGAAGCCCGCGCACGCGGCGTTGAGGTCGTAGGCCGCAGCGGGGTTGGCGCCGACGCGGTCCGCGACGATCGCCGACACCGACGGCGTCTGCTTCGGGTTGCTGATCGTCGCGACGATCACGGCATCCACCTGGCTGGGGTCCACACCGGAGCGCTCGATGGCCTCGCGCGCGGCATCCGTCGCGAGATCGATGGCGTCGGTCTCTGGTACCGCGCGCATGCGCGTGACGATGCCGGTGCGCTGACGGATCCACTCGTCGCTGGAGTCGATCGGACCGATGAGGTCCTCGTTGGGGACCGCGATCTCACCACGCGCCGCGCCGTAGGCGTAGATGCGGGTGTGGGCGGGCCCGGTGGGCTGGACGAGGGTGCGGGTCATGCGATTCTCCGGATCAGGCGTCGACGGCCACCAGCGCGGCGGCGGCCTCCAGGTCGTCGGGTGTCTTGACGGCGACGGCCGGGGTCCCGCGCAGCGCGCGCTTCGCGAGCCCGACCAGCGTTCCCGCCGGCGACAGCTCCACGATGCCCGACACACCCGCCTCGGCGAAAGACGCCATGCACAGATCCCAGCGCACCGGCGAGGCGACCTGATCGACCAGCAGCTCGACGAACGCGGTGCCCGAGGCGACCGCCGAACCGTCGCGATTGGTCCAGATGGTGACGGACGGGTCGGATGCCGCCACGTCGGCCGCCGCGGCGCGGAGCGTCTCGACGGCGGGAGCCATGTACGCGGTGTGGAAGGCGCCCGCGACCTGCAGCGGGATGACGCGGGTTCCGGCGACCGGGTCGGCGGCCAGCGCCTGCAGCACCTCGATGGCGCCCGCGACGACGAGCTGGCCACCGCCGTTGTAGTTGGCCGGCGACAGCCCCAGCTCGGCGAGACGCTCGAGCACCGCCGCCTCGTCGCCGCCGATGACGGCGCTCATGCCGGTGTCGGCGGCAGCGGCTGCCTGGGCCATGGCGCGTCCGCGGATGCCCACGAGAGTGAGTGCGGCCTGTTCGCTCAGGATGCCTGCGGCGGCGGCGGCGGCGAACTCGCCGACCGAGTGGCCGGCGACGCCGGCGATACCCGAGCGGTCAGGGAGCGCGTTCCACGACAGCAGGCTCGCCGCGACGATGAGCGGCTGCGCGACCTGGGTGTCGCGGATGCGGTCGGCGTCCCACTCGGTGCCGGCGGCGACGAGGTCGACACCGGACCACTCGGAGTACTGCGCCAGCCGATCGGCGGTGCCGTCGAGCTCGAGCCAGGGAGTCAGGAAGCCGGGGGACTGGGAGCCCTGCCCGGGGAAGACAGCGATACGCACCGTTCCATCCTGTCAAGGATCATCGCGCGGGTTCTGGCGACACCGTCACAAGAATTCCGCGGAGCTTTGTGCGCGTCCCACACCGCGGGAGCGCATCCGTCAGAGCGGACCGCGCCGTGCCGCAGCCGGACGACGGCGCGTGGCATCCGGCCCGATGGATCCGAGGATGAGCGCGGTCTGCAGGATGAGCGCTTCGCGAGGACCGGTCGCATCCCATCCGATGACCTCCGACACCCGCTTGAGGCGATACCGCACCGTGTTCGGGTGCACGAACAGCTCGCGCGCCGTCGCCTCCAGCGAACGGCCGTTGTCGAGGTACGCCCACAGCGTCGAGACGAGGTCCGCACTGTGCGACTGCAGCGGGCGGTAGATGCGCTCCACCAAGGTGAGCTTGGCGAGCGGATCGCCCGCCAGCGCGCGCTCAGGCAGCAGGTCGTCGGCCTCGACCGGGCGCGGTGCGTGCCGCCAGGCCTTGGCGACGGCGAACCCGGCCAGCGCCGCGCGGGCGCTCTGGCTCGCGTCGACGAGCGCCGGCACCGTCGGCCCGAGCACCAGATAGCCCGCACCGAAGCCGGGCTCCAGCCGCTTGGCGATCTCGCCGAACGGCAGATCCGTCACCGTCTCCTCGCCGCCGGGGGCCGACTCGGCGCGTCCCACGACGAGAACGAGGCGCGATCCCTGCACGCCGATGAGCACGTCGACGCCGAGCTTGCGTGCGGTACGGCGCAGCTGGTCGACGTCGAACTGCGCGGGGGTCGTGCCCACGAGCACCGCGACCTCGCCGTGGCCGTGCCAGCCGAGCGCCGCGATGCGGCTCGGCAGCTCTTCGTCCGCCTCGCCGGTGAGGATCGAGTCGACGACGAGCGCCTCCAGACGCGCGTCCCACAGCCCGCGCGCCTCGGCGGCGCGGGCGTACACGTCGGCTGCCGCGAACGCGACCTCTCGCGAGTACAGCAGGATCGCTTCTCGCAGGTGCTCGCCCTTGCCGGCGACGCGCTCCTCGGTGACCTCGACGGTCACGCGGATGAGCTGCAGGGTCTGCTGCAGGCTGACGCTCCGCAGCAGCTCTCGCGGCGCCGCCGCGAAGATGTCGGAGGCGATCCACGGCGTCGAGCCGGGATCGTCGTACCACTGGATGAAAGAGGTGATGCCGGCCTGAGCCACCAACCCGACGGCGGACCGTCGGGCCGGTGGCATCTCGGCATACCAGGGCAGCGTGTCTTCGAGGCGCTTGATGGTGACGGTCGCGATGTCGCCCGAGATGCGCCGCAGCCACGCGAGCGTCTCGGTCTTGTCCATCACCTCGACAGGCTTGCCCATCCGCGGATCAGCTCTCGCCGCCCGCGTTCCCGCTCGTTCCGGCGGTCACGTCGTGCAGGCGGTACTTCTCGATCGCCTGCGCGGCGAGGCTGCGGTCGACGGCACCCTCCTCGGCCAGGGCCTGGAGCGTGCGGACCACGACCGACGGGCCGTCGATCTTGAAGAACCGGCGCGCCGCGGCGCGCGTGTCCGAGAAGCCGAAGCCGTCGGCTCCGAGCGTCGCGAAGCGGTTCGGCACCCACGGGCGGATCTGGTCCTGGACCGCGTGCATGAAGTCGCTGACGGCGACGACGGGGCCGGCGGCATCCCTCAGCTTCTCGGTCAGGTAGGCCGTACGCGGCTCGTCTCCCGGGTTGAGGAAGTTGTGCTCGTCGGCGGCCAGGCCGTCGCGGCGCAGCTCGGACCACGACGTGACCGACCACACGTCGGCCTGCACGCCCCAGTCCTCACGCAGCAGCTGCTGGGCCTCCAGCGCCCACGGCACACCGACGCCCGAGGCGAAGATCTGCGCGCGCGGGCCCTCGCCCTCGGCGACCGAGATGCGGTGGATGCCGCGCACGATGCCGTCGACGTCGACATCCGCCGGCTCGGCGGGCTGCACGAGCGGCTCGTTGTACACCGTGAGGTAGTACATGACGTTGGGGTCGGGGTGGTTGCCGCCGTACATGCGCTCGATGCCCGAGCGCACGATGTGGGCGATCTCGTAGCCGTAGGCCGGGTCGTACGACACGGTCGCCGGGTTGGTCGAGGCGAGAAGCAGCGAGTGCCCGTCCGCGTGCTGCAGGCCCTCGCCGGTGAGCGTGGTGCGGCCCGCGGTCGCGCCGATGATGAAGCCGCGCGCCATCTGGTCGCCAGCGGCCCACTGGGCGTCACCGGTGCGCTGGAACCCGAACATCGAGTAGAAGACGTAGACGGGGATCAGCGGCTCGCCGTGCGTCGCGTACGACGTGCCCGCGGCCGTGAAGGCCGCGACCGCGCCGGCCTCGTTGATGCCGACATGGATGATCTGGCCCTGCGGGCTCTCCTTGTAGGCCAGCAGCAGCTCGCGGTCCACCGACGTGTAGTTCTGGCCGTGCGGGTTGTAGATCTTCGCGGTCGGGAAGTACGCGTCCATGCCGAAGGTGCGCGCCTCGTCGGGGATGATCGGCACGATGCGGTGACCGAAGTCCTTCGCCCGGAGCAGGTCCTTCAGCAGTCGGACGAACGCCATGGTCGTCGCGATCTCCTGCGTGCCCGAGCCCTTCTTCGGAAGCGCGTACGCCTCGTCGCCCGGCAGTTGAAGTCCGACGTGGTGCGACCGGCGCTCGGGCAGGAACCCGCCGAGCCCGCGACGACGCTCGAGCATGTACTGGATCGTCTCGTCCTGGGCGCCCGGGTTGAAGTACGGGGGCAGGTACGGGTTCTCGTCGAGCTGCGCGTCCGTGATCGGGATGCGCATCGAGTCGCGGAAATGCTTGAGGTCCTCGAGCGTCATCTTCTTCATCTGGTGCGTCGCGTTGCGCCCCTCGAAGTGGTGGCCGAGTCCGTAGCCCTTGATGGTCTTCGCGAGGATGACCGTCGGCTGGCCCTTGTGCTCGGTCGCGGCCTTGTAGGCGGCGTACACCTTGCGGTAGTCCAGCCCGCCGCGGCGGAGCTTGCCCCAGATGTCGTCGTCGGACCAGTCCTTCACGAGAGCGGCGGTGCGCTCATCGCGCCCGAAGAAGTGCTCACGGATGAAGGCGCCGTCCTCGGCGCGGTAGGTCTGGAAGTCGCCGTCCGGGGTCGTGTTCATGAGGTGCACGAGAGCGCCGTCGACGTCCTTCGACAGCAGCTCATCCCAGCCCGAGCCCCACACGACCTTGATGACGTTCCAGCCGGCGCCGCGGAAGAAGCTCTCCAGCTCCTGGATGATCTTGCCGTTTCCGCGGACCGGGCCGTCCAGGCGCTGCAGGTTGCAGTTGACGACGAAGGTGAGGTTGTCGAGGCCCTCGTTCGCGGCGACCTGGAGCTGCCCGCGGCTCTCGACCTCGTCCATCTCGCCGTCGCCGAGGAACGCCCACACGTGCGAGTTCGACAGGTCCTTGATGCCGCGGTTCGTGAGGTACTTGTTCGACATCGCCTGGTAGATGGCGTTGATCGGGCCGAGACCCATCGACACCGTCGGGAACTGCCAGTACTCCGGCATGAGGCGCGGGTGCGGGTACGAGGGAAGCCCCTCGGGGAACTTCGACTTCTCCTGGCGGAACCCGTCGAGCTGGGTCTCGGTCAGTCGGCCTTCGAGGAACGACCGCGCGTAGATGCCGGGGGAGGCGTGGCCCTGGATGAAGACCTGGTCGCCGCCGGTCGGGTCGTCGAGTCCGCGGAAGAAGTGGTTGAAGCCGACTTCGTAGAGGGACGCCGAGGACGCGTAGGTCGAGATGTGACCGCCGACCCCGATACCGGGGCGCTGCGCACGGTGCACCGTGATGGCGGCGTTCCAGCGGATCCAGCGGCGGTACCGGCGCTCGAGCTCTTCGTCGCCCGGGAACTCGGGCTCGTTCTCGGGCGCGATCGTGTTGATGTAGTCCGTGGTCGGGACCTGCGGCACATTCAGCTGCAGCTCGTGGGAGGTCTGCAGCAGGCTCAGCATGATCTCGCGGCCACGACCGTGGCCCTTGGCCTGCACGAGCTGCTGCAGGGATTCCTGCCACTCGGAGGTCTCGTCGGGATCGCTGTCGAGGGGGTCCTGCGAGTACGGATCCTGATCGTTGACAGTCACAGAAGACCTTTCGTCGTCTGGCAGATCGTGCCAGGGAATCGCTACCGGAGCGGGGCGGGCTTTGTTCGCCCGGCACAACGCACCACCTGCCAGCCTAGCGAGTTCGAGAGCGCACGGACGCACCTCGTAGACTGACGGCGAGGGCCTTTAGCTCAGCTGGTAGAGCGCCACGTTTACACCGTGGATGTCGTCGGTTCGATCCCGGCAGGGCCCACCGTCACGATCGGTGGATGCTGCTCACCCTCGTTCCTCGTCTCCCTCGCGTTCGTGCGAGACGACGTGGGGGAGCGCGAACTCCTCATAGCCGGGCTGTCCGACGCGCGAGTGCCGGTGCGAGTAGGCGAAGTAGATCACGAACCCGATCACGAGCCACACCAGGAATCGCAGCCACGTCTCGACCGTCAGGTTGAGCATGAGGTAGATGCAGATCGCCGCCGAGAGGCCGGGCAGCCAGGGGTTGAGCGGCACCCGGAAGCTGCGGTGCAGGTCGGGCCGTCTGCGGCGCAGCACGATCACGCCGACCGAGACGAGCACGAAGGCCGACAGGGTGCCGATGTTGACCATCTCCTCCAGCAGGCCGACGGGCGTGAAGCCGGCGACGATCGCGACGATCACCGTCACGATGATCGAGATGACCCAGGGAGTGCGCCACCGCGGATGCACCTTCGCGAGCCGCACCGGCAGCAGGGCGTCGCGCGACATGGCGAAGATGATGCGCGTCGCCCCGATGAGGAGCGTCAGCACGACGGTGGTGAGGCCGGCGACGGCGCCGGCCGAGATGAGCGTCGCCATCCACGTCGCGCCGTGGAAAGCGAACGCGTTCGCGAGCGCGGCCGCGGGATCGAGGTCCTGGTAGGGCACCATCCCGGTCACCACGAGCGCCACCGCGCAGTACAGCAGCGTGCAGATGACCAGCGAGGCGATGATGCCGATCGGCAGGTCCCGCTGCGGGTTGCGCGTCTCCTCCGCGGTGGTGGCCACGACGTCGAACCCGATGTAGGCGAAGAAGACCAGGGCGGCGCCGGCGAAGATCCCGCCGACGCCGAAGGCGGTCGGGTCGATGCCCGAGAAGAACTGGAGGAGCGGCTGGCTGAGGCCTGTCGCGGCCTCGCGCGGCGCGGCGTCGGGGATGAACGGCGACCAGTTCGCGGGGTTCACGAACAGGAGCCCGGCGACGATCACGAACAGCACGATGAAGAGCTTGACGGCGACCAGCACGAGGTTCACCCGGAGCGACTCCTTGATGCCGAACGTCATGAGCCCGCCGAGCAGGAGCACCAGGAGGATCGCCATGAGGTCGACGGTGCCCCCGTAGCCGATCTCTGCGGGGATCGGGATGCCGAGCTGCGTCAGCAGCGTGCCGAGGTACGCGCTCCAGCCCTGCGCCACGACGCTCGCGCCGAGGAACATCTCCAGGATCAGGTCCCAGCCGATGATCCAGGCGAACAGCTCGCCGAGCGACGAGTACGAGAACGTGTACGCCGATCCCGAAACGGGCACCGTGGAGGCGAACTCCGCGTAGCAGAGCGCCGCGAGCGTGCAGGCGATCGCCGCGACGACGAAGCTGATGACGATCGCCGGCCCCGCGACCTCGTGCGCGGCACGCCCCGTGAGCGTGAAGATGCCCGCCCCGATGACCACGCCGATGCCGAAGACGGTGAGGTCCAGGGCCGTCAGCGACTTCTTGAGTCGGAACTCCGGTTCGTCGGTGTCGGCGATCGACTGCTCGACGGACTTCGTACGCAGAACACCCATCGTTCGTGCCTTTCGTCGTCGGAAGGGCCGGTCGTCGAATGCTAGTCCTCGCCGTTCTCGGCGTCGACGCCCCACGGTAGGTTTGTTCCGTGAACGCCAGCCACGCAGACCAGCGCCGCCTCGTCGAGGTCGCCCAGCTCGACGCCCGTATCCGACAGGCCGACCACGCGCGCAAGAACCCGCCGCAGGCTGCGCGCGTGCAGGAGCTGCTGGGCCGCAGGCAAGAGCTCTCGCAGGAGCTCTCGGTCCGCCTCGGCACCCGCGACGACATCCGCACCGAGCTGTCGCGGATCGAGTCCGATGTCGCCGTCGTCGACGCGCGCGCCGCGCGCGACAGCGACCGGCTGGCCGCCTCCACGAACCCCAAGGAGGCGCAGAGCCTCGAGAGCGAGCTCGCGTCGCTCGCCCGTCGCAAGGACGACCTCGAAGACGCCGAGCTCGCCGTCATGGAGCGGCTCGAAGCGGCCGACGCGGCCGTCGCCGAGCAGGAGGGGCTGATCGCCACGACGAATGCCGAGGGCGCGGAGCTCAGCGCGGACGGCAAGCGCGCCGTCGCCGAGGCCACCGCCGCGTTCGAGGCCGCCGAGCGCGACCGTGCCGCCGTCGCCGGCACCGTCCCGGCGGATCTCCTGGCGCTCTACGACCGCCTGGCGACGCGCAGCGCCGGCGCGGCGTTCCTCCGTGCGCGCACGTGCGGCGGCTGCCACATGGTGCTCGCCGGCACCGACCTGCAGGTGCTGCGCCAGGCTGCCGACGACGCCGTCGTGAACTGCCCCGAGTGCGGCTGCATCCTCGTCATCGACGTGGATTCGGGACTGTGAGCCTCTCCTCGCACCCCCGCCGTGGACGCCGCTGACGCACCCGCCTGGGTCGTCCTCGGGCGGACCGCGCACGGCGCGTCCGCGCTCGTCCTCGACGCCGAGGCGTCCGAGTCCCGTCGCCTCGAGATCGGCGAGCGCGACCTCGCGGCATGGGTCGCCGGCGTCGAGGCCGCACACGCGCCCCGGTGGGTGTGGAACGACACCGCGCGGTGGTACGCGCCGCTCCTCGCCGAAGGCGTGAGGATCGCGCGCTGCCACGACCTGCGTCTGTGCCACGCGATCCTGCGAGACTCCGCCCTCGTCGATCCCGACGCCCCGGTCCGCCGGGTGAGCGGATGGGATGCCGCACCGCACGCCCCCGATGACGCGGCCCCCGCCCTGTTCGAGCTCGAGGGTGCCATGGCGCGCCCGGGACTGCCGGACGGCGTGGACGACGCACATGCCGAGTTCTCGCGACAGCGGGCGGCGATCGCCGGCGCGCGGGACCCGGGCCGGCTGCGACTGCTGACGGCGGCGGAATCCGCCGGCGCCCTGGTGGCGGCCGAGCTGCGCGCCGCAGGTCTGCCCTGGGATGCGGCGGAGCACGACCGCATCCTCGTCGAGACACTGGGCGAGCGCCCGCTGGCGGGGGGCCAGCCGGCCCGCCTCGCAGCGGCTGCCGCCCGCGTCCGCGAAGCGCTCGGCGACCCCGCCGCCAGCCTCGACTCGCAGCCGAAGCTGCTGCGGGCGCTGCACCGCGTCGGCGTGCTGGTCGAGTCGACCAACCGGTGGGAGCTGGCCGAGCAGCGGCATCCCGTCATCGAACCTCTGCTGGAATACAAGAAGCTCTCGCGGCTGCTGTCCGCGAACGGCTGGTCGTGGCTCGCGGAGTGGGTCGCGGACGGACGCTTCCGGCCGGTGTACATCCCCGGCGGGGTCGTGACCGGCCGATGGGCGTCCTCGGGCGGCGGTGCACTGCAGCTGCCGCGCCAGCTGCGCGAGGCCGTGCGCGCCGACCCCGGCTGGCGGCTGGTCGTCGCCGACGTCGCGCAGCTGGAGCCGCGCGTGCTGGCGGCGATGTCCGGCGACACCGCCCTCGCCGCCGCGGCTCGCGGACGCGACCTCTACGCCGGCATCGTCGATAGCGGCGCCGTGGCCTCGCGACAGGAGGCGAAGATCGCGATCCTGGGCGCGATGTACGGCGCCACCACCGGCGAGTCCGGGCGTCTCGTCCCGCGGCTGCGTCGTGCGTACCCGCGGGCCATGGGGCTCGTCGATGAGGCGGCTCGCGCCGGCGAGGACGGCGGCGTGGTGTCCACGTGGCTCGGCCGCAGTTCGCCGCCGCCGTCGTCGGACTGGTCGGCGCTGCAGTCGCGGGCGACCGAGGCCGAGGCATCCGGAGCGGACGAGACGCGCGCCAAGCGCTGGGCGCGCGACCGCGGACGGTTCACCCGCAACTTCGTCGTGCAGGGGACCGCCGCGGAGTGGGCGCTCGCCTGGCTCGCCGACCTGCGCACGCGCCTGGCGGCAATGCCTCCCGTCGGCGCCGAGCGGTCGGCCGAGCGGTCGGGGCCGGTGTTCGCACGACAGCCGCACCTCGCGTTCTTCCTGCACGACGAGGTGATCGTCCACACTCCCGAGGAGCACGCGGATGCCGCCGCCCAGGCCGTCGTCGACGCCGCGGCCTCCGCGGGACGCCTGCTGTTCGGCGGCTTCCCGCTCGACTTCCGCCTCGACGTGCGCATCGCCGACACCGCACTGAAGGACTGACGCGGAGCGGGCACCCAGCGCGTCCCGATAGACTCGCCGACGCGAATGGGTCGGCTGGACGGTCGCGTCGCGGGTCTCCCGCGCCGAGGAACGTCCGGGCTCCACAGGGCAGGGCGGTGGGTAACACCCACCCGGAGCGATCCGCGAGACAGTGCCACAGAGAGCAGACCGCCCCGGCCTCGGCCGGGGTAAGGGTGAAAGGGTGGTGTAAGAGACCACCGGGGTCGTGGTGACACGACCCGCACGGCAAACCTCGCCCGGAGCAAGGCCAGACAGGGGATGATGACGCGGCTCGCCGAGTCCCCGGGTAGGCCGCTGGAGCGGCACGGCAACGTGTCGCCGAGAGAGATGACCGTCCACGGGGCATCAGCCCCCGGACAGAACCCGGCGTACAGGCCGGCCCATTCGCCCTCTCCTGACCTCTCCGACCGCTGCACCTCCGACCGGCTCCTCGTCGGGTCGGCAGTCGGCACTGGTGCGGCGTCTGCCGTCCATGCCAAGCTCGCATCGATGAACAGACTTCAGGCGGTCACTCTCACCGGCTGCGCACTCGTGGTCGCCGGGCTCCTGGCGCTGGCCTCGCCGATGATCACGGCCCTGGGGTCGCCCACCTCCGATGACGGCGAGTCCGTCACGCCCGAGGTCGAGTACGCCATCGCGCCCGAGGCGCTGGAAGCTGCCGCGGCCGAAGCCGCGCGCGACACGATGCCCGACTGGGCGAAGAGCACGACCTGGCTCGTCTACCCCGAGGACTTCGAGTGCGTGGGCACCGAGGGATGCCCGAACGACTACCGCGCCTTCTTCGGAGAGCCGCCCGCCGTCCTCCCGCCGAACGTCCAGGTCTATGACCCGGCCGTCCATACGTGGGTCTTCCCCGCACCCTAGTCGGCGCGGCGGTCCGGGATTCTCAGGGCTCGCGGCTCAGCCGCGCGCGAGCGCCGCTGCGCCGATGATGCCCGCGTTGTTCCGGTGGACCGCAGGAACGATGGGCGTGTTCAGGTCGAGCAGGTGGAGGAACTGATCGGCGTGCTTGGACACGCCGCCGCCGACCACGAACAGGTCGGGGCTGAACAGGAACTCGATGTGGCTGTAGTACCACTGCAGTCGCTTGGCCCACTTCTCCCACGACAGGCTGTGGCGCTCCATCGCCGAGTAGGCCGCATACGACTCGGCGTCGCCGCCGTGCTTGGCGCGCTGCACATGCCCGAGCTCGGAGTTCGGCACCAGCACACCGTCGTACAGCAGCGCCGACCCGATGCCGGTGCCGAGCGTCGTGAGGATCGTGAGACCCGGCTGATCCTTCGCGGCGCCGTAGCGCACCTCGGCGACCCCGGCCACGTCGGCGTCGTTGGCGAAGTGGATGTCGCGGCCCAGTCCATCCTCGAAGAACTTCTCCGCCTCGAACCCGACCCACTGGTCGGACACGTTCGCCGCGGACAGCGTGCGCCCGTGCTTGATGATGGCGGGGAAGGCGACGCCGAGCGGCACCGAGGCGTCGTCCGCGACGCCCAGCACGGAGAGGACCTCGCGCACGGCGGCCAGCACGTCCGGCGGGTGCGCCCCGGCAGGAGTGGCGACCTTGACCCGGTCGCTGACGAGCTCGCCCCTCTCGAGGTCCACGATGCCCGCCTTGATGCCGGTGCCGCCGATGTCCACGCCGACGGCGCGTGTCGCGTCAGATGCCATGTCCTCAGCCTATCCAGGACACGCCGCCCAACCGGAGCAGGCGTCAGTAGGATCGTCGTGAAACGACCAGCCCCGCGATCCGAGGAGCACGCGATGACGGACGGCAGCGAGAAGTACTGGTACAACCTCAAGACCGGCGAGGTCGAGAAGGGGTTCGAATCGCCGGCCCCCGACCGCGCCGGCCCCTTCGACACGCCTGAGGAGGCCGCGAAGGCGCCCGAGGTCATCCGGGAGCGCTCGCGCGCGTGGGCCGACGAGGAGTCCCGTGAGGACTCGTGGGGGAGCACCCCTGTGTCCGACGAGTCCGACGCCGACCAGTAGTCTGGCTTCGACCCCGCTCATCTGGACGAGCGGGCCGGATCGGGCACCGGAGAGGACGCGATGGACAAGCAGCGTGACTTCGTTCTGAGGACCATCGAGGAACGAGGCGTGAAGTTCGTTCGCCTGTGGTTCACGGACGTGATCGGCACGCTCAAGTCGGTCGCCATCGCGCCCGCCGAGGTCGAGGGCGCGTTCACCGAGGGACTCGGCTTCGACGGCTCGGCCATCGAAGGCCTGACCCGGTCGTACGAATCCGACCTGCTGGCGCATCCCGACCCGACGACGTTCCAGATCCTGCCGTGGCGCGGCGAGATCGACCCGACGGCGCGCATGTTCTGCGACATCACGACGCCCGATGGGCAGCCTGCCGTCGCCGACCCGCGCCACGTGCTCAAGCGCACGCTCGCGAAGGCCGCGGACGCCGGGTTCACGTTCTACACGCACCCCGAGATCGAGTTCTACCTGCTGAAGTCGTCGTCGTTCGGCACGGAGGGACCCGAGCCCGTCGACTCCGCCGGCTACTTCGACAACGTGCCGGGCGGAACCGCGCACGACTTCCGTCGCCGCTCCGTGCGCATGCTGGAAGACCTCGGCATCTCGGTCGAATACAGCCACCATGAGGGCGGTCCCGGTCAGAACGAGATCGACCTCCGGTACGCGGACGCGCTGACGACGGCCGACAACATCATGACGTTCCGCACTGTCATCAAAGAGGTCGCGATCGAGCAGGGCGTCTATGCGACCTTCATGCCGAAGCCGATGACCGGCAAGCCCGGTAGCGGCATGCACACCCACATGTCGCTGTTCGAGGGCGACGTGAACGCGTTCTACGAAGAGGGGGCGCAGTACCAGCTGTCGAAGGTGGGCCGTCAGTTCATCGCGGGCCTGCTGCGCCACGCGAACGAGATCTCGGCCGTCACGAACCAGTTCGTCAACTCGTACAAGCGCCTGTGGGGCGGCGATGAGGCACCGAGCTTCATCTGCTGGGGTCACAACAACCGGTCTGCCCTCGTGCGTGTGCCGCTGTACAAGCCGAGCAAGGGGCAGTCCTCGCGCGTCGAGTACCGCGCCCTCGACTCGGCCGCCAACCCGTACCTCGCGTACGCGCTCATGCTCGCGGCGGGCCTCAAGGGCATCGAGAACGAGTACGAGCTGCCGGCCGAGGCCGAAGACAACGTGTGGTCGCTCACCGACGCCGAGCGCCGAGCGCTCGGCTACGCCCCGCTGCCCGCGAGCCTCGATCACGCGCTGGAGTTCATGGAGGAGTCCGAGCTGGTCGCCGAGACGCTCGGCGAGCAGGTCTTCAACCACGTGCTCCTCAACAAGCGTCGGGAATGGCAGGAGTACCGCTCCCAGGTCACGCCGTTCGAGCTCAAGAGCAACCTCGAGCTCCTCTGACGGCCGCCTGACGCATGTCTGCGAGCGAACGGCCCGGGTCCCTCACCCCGCTCGCGCGCGTCGGCTTCAGCAGGCTCGGTGACGCCGAGCAGCTGCTCGACGAGCTCGCCGCGCTGACCGGCATCCCTCGCGAAGACATCCTGGAGCGCGCGGCGACCGCGGCCGATCCCGACGAGGCGCTGCACGCCGTCACGAAGCTGGCGCGCCGCGACGACCGGGCTGTGCAGCGCGCGCATCGCCACCGGAGCGCCTGGCGGGCGCTGTGGGCGCTGCTCGGCGCGTCGACGGGCTTCGGCGAATTCTTCGCCCGTCATCCGGCCGAGCTCGACGAACTCGTCCACGCGGGCGAGCGGCTCCCCACCGAGGACGAGCTGCGCGCGTCACTGCTGGAGGCGGTCGGCGCGGTCGACGGGTTCGCCGCGGACGGCGGGGAGAGCGCGTGGGTGGCCCTGCGGGTCCGCTACCGGCGCCTGCTCGCGCGCATCGCGGCATACGACCTGCTGAGCCCTGCCCCGGTGGACGAGATCGCGGCCGTGTCGGCGAGGCTCGCGGATGCCGCGGGCGCGGCGCTGGAGGCGTCCCTCGCCGTCGCGCGCACGCGCGTGTCGGGCGGGGCCGCCGGCGCCGGGCTGTTTCCGCGCGACCAGGTCGCCGAGACCCGCCTCGCCATCATCGGGATGGGCAAGACGGGAGCGCGCGAGCTCAACTACGTCAGCGACGTCGACGTCATCTTCGTCGCCGGCGGGTCGGAGACCGCCCTGTCCGAGTACGGCGAGAGTCGCATCGTCGACATCGCCACGCGGCTCGCGGTGCAGACGATGCGCGGCATCTCCGGCGTCGAGATCGAGCCGCCGCTGTGGGAGGTCGACGCCAACCTGCGGCCGGAGGGCAAGCAGGGAGCGCTCGTGCGCACCGTGGACTCCCACGTGGCGTACTACGAGCGCTGGGCGAAGAGCTGGGAGTTCCAGGCGCTGCTCAAGGCGCGTCCCATCGCCGGCGACCCGGTCCTCGCCGCGGAGTACATCGCGGCCGTGCAGCCCAAGGTGTGGACGAGCGCGGCCCGCGAGAACTTCGTCGACAGCGTGCAGCGCATGCGCGAGCGGGTCACCGAGCACATCCCCGCGAGCGACGTCCCGTACCAGCTGAAGCTCGGGCCGGGCGGGATCCGCGACATCGAGTTCACCGTTCAACTGCTGCAGCTCGTGCACGGGCTGTCGGACGACCGCATCCGCCAGCGGGGCACGCTGGCGGCCCTCGACGCCTTGGTGACTGAGGGATACATCGGCCGCACCGAGGCGTCGGCGTTCTCGCGCGACTACCGCGTCCTTCGCCTGCTCGAGCACCGCGTGCAGCTGCGGCACCTGCGTCGCACCCACCTCATGCCCGAGCGGCCCGAAGAC
>Ga0160450_100477_pt1 | contig 23792 bp, 27 predicted proteins | sample HID1975K_E1MG_FD_108257 | JGI IMG/M metagenome (GOLD analysis project Ga0160450, IMG submission 108257) | Enriched soil microbial communities from UW Madison campus, WI, USA - HID1975K_E1 MG | ecosystem: Environmental > Terrestrial > Soil > Unclassified | place: USA: Madison, Wisconsin...
ACCACGATGCGCATGATCGTCGGACTCGACCGTCCGACGTCGGGACGCACCACCGTCGCGGGGCAGGACTACCGCTCGCTGCGCGCGCCGCTCACCGAGGTCGGCGTGCTCCTCGACGCCAAGGCCGTCCACACGGGACGCACCGCCCGCAACCACCTGCGCGCAATGGCGGCGACCCACGGCATCCCCGTCTCCCGCGTCGACGAGGTGATCCGGATCACGGGACTCGACTCCGTCGCCAACAAGCGCGCAGGCAAGTTCTCGCTCGGCATGGGGCAGCGCCTCGGCATCGCGTCCGCGCTGCTCGGCGATCCGCACACCCTCATCCTCGACGAACCCGTCAACGGACTCGACCCCGAAGGAGTGCGCTGGGTGCGCGAGTTCGTGCGCCACGTCGCCGATGAGGGCCGCACCGTGCTGCTTTCCAGCCACCTCATGAGCGAGATGGCGCAGACGGCCGACCACATCGTCGTGCTGGGACGCGGACGCGTGCTCGCCGACGCGCCCCTCGACTCCCTCGTCCGCGCCTGGACGACGATGACGATGCGGGTGCGCAGCCCGCGCGCCGCCGACCTGGCGGGCCTCGTCGCGGGCCCCGACGTCCGCATCACCAGCACGACCCCCGGACTTCTCGACATCGAGGGGCTGACCCCGGAGTTCGTCGGCGACACCGCCGCGACCCACGGCATCCCGATCCATGAACTGACCACCACGACCGGCTCGCTCGAGCAGGCGTACCTCGCGCTCACCGAGAGCTCGGTCGAGTACAAGACCAAGGAGATCTCATGACCGCCCTCGCCACCGAGCCGGCGACGCGCACGCGCACCTTCTCGCCGTACCGCCTCAGCTTCGGCCACCTGCTGCGCAGCGAGTGGATCAAGATCACCTCCGTCCGCTCGACGTGGTGGTCGCTCGGCGTCGCGGCCGCCCTGTCGATCGCCATCTCCATGATGATCGCGGCCGCCTCTTCGAGCTTCGGCCCCGGCTTCCCCGCCGTCAGCGCCATCCTGTCGCCGACGCAGTTCACCATGCTCGTGGCCGGCATCCTGGGCGCCATCGTGATCACCGGCGAGTACTCCACCGGCATGATCCGCTCGACCCTCACCGCGGAGCCGCGCCGCGGTGCCGTCGTCGCTGCCAAGGCCGTCGTCGTCGCGGCGCTCATGGCGGTCGTCACGGTCGTGACGTATGCGATCGCGATCGTGGCCACCTCGCCGCTCCTGACGGAGGGCATCGACTGGTCCGAGCCGTCGCAGTCCATCGTCCCGCTCGCCTTCGGCGTGCTGTCGATGGTCGCGTTCACCCTCATCGGTCTGGGTTTCGGCTTCATCGTGCGCAACGGCGCCGGTGCGATCGCGACCACGGTGGGCGTGCTCTTCGTCCTGCCGATCGTGGTCACCATGTTCACCATGGCCGGCGACGCATGGCGCTGGATCGTCGATCTCGGTCAGTACCTTCCCATGAACGCCGCGTCCACGCTCACGGCGCCCGGTGGCGAAGACCTCGTGCCGGCACTGCTCGCGCTGGCCGGATGGACGCTCGTCCCGCTCCTCATCGGCTGGGGCGTCCTGCGCACACGTGACGCGTAGAGTCGAGCCCATGGCCCGCCGCCGCAGCTCCGCATCCGCCCCGGCGGATGCGGAGCTGCTGCTGCCCCGGCCGCCCGGCGTGATCCGGCAGTTCTGGGCGCGGCATCCCCTCTTCACCGACATCGTCGTCGCCCTCATCGGCCTGGCCGTCGCCCTGACGACGGCGGGCCCGATCGGCACCGACGGCGCCGACCCCGGCGCGGCGTTCCACATCGTCTCGATGGTGATCGCCCTCGCCGCCGCGGCATCGCTCATGCTGCGTCGCCGGTGGCCGCTCCTGCCGTACGCGCTCGCCGTGCTGCTGCAGCTCGTGATGCTCGCATACCCGTCGGCGGCCGGTTCGCCGCTCCTGATCCTCTCGATGTACGCCGTCGCGGTGTACGGGTCGAGCCGACTCTGCTGGATCGCGTACGGCATCGGCATGGGCGCCATCGCCGCCGTCGGCGGTCTCGGCGTGCTCGTCGGCGCGGTGGACCTGCAGGCGGCGCTCAACGCGCTGCTGGCCGCGGCTGTCGTCGCCCTCGTGGGTGCGCTCGTCGGCATCAACATCGGCAACCGCAAGCGCTACCTGGAGGCCGTCATCGACCGCTCGCGGCAGCTCGTGGTCGAGCGCGACCAGCAGGCGCAGCTGGCGGCGGCGGACGAACGCGCCCGCATCGCCCGCGAGATGCACGACGTCGTGTCGCATTCGCTGACGGTCATCGTGGCCCTCGCCGAGGGCGCCGCCGCGACGCCCGACGTCGATCGCGCGCGCGGCGCGATGGAGGCCGCCGCCGGCACGGCACGCGAGGCGCTGACCGAGATGCGCACGATGCTCGGCGTGCTGCGGGACGGCGACGTGGATGCCCCGCTCGCTCCCCTCGCCCCCGTGTCGCCGTACGACGTCGTTGCGGCGGCGCAGCGCGCCGGCTACCCGGCCCTGCTGGTCGTCACCGGGGCCGCCGACCTCTCGGAGCCGGCACAGTATGCGATCGGACGCATCGTGCAGGAGGGCGTGACCAACGCCATGCGACATGCACCGTCGGCGAGCGCCATCCGGGTGAGCATCGACCATGGCACGGAGGCCACGACGGTGACCGTCCGCAACGACCGCGCCGAGCCGTCGAGCGCAGCCGGAGGCTTCGGGCTGCGCGGGATCGCCGAGCGCACGGCGCACATCGGCGGCACGCTGTCGGCCGGCCCCGACGGCGCGGGCGGTTGGGAGCTCGTCGCGACGATCCCCGCGACCGCCTCCGACGCCGACGACGACGCAGTCCCGCCGCTGGCCCGAGAGGACGACCGATGACCGACGCCGCCCCGATCAGGGTGCTCATCGCCGACGACCAGGCGCTCATCCGGGTCGGCTTCCGCCTGGTGCTGGAGGCCGAGGACGACCTCGAGGTCGTGGGTGAGGCCGGCGACGGCCAGGAGGCCGCAGATCTCGCGGTGCGCCTTCGTCCCGACGTCGTGCTGATGGACGTGCGGATGCCGGTGCTCGACGGGATCGCCGCGACCGCCCTGCTCGCCCGTCTCGCGCCCGACACCCGTGTCCTCGTGCTGACGACCTTCGACCTCGACGAGTACGCGTTCGGGGCGCTGGAGGCCGGTGCGAGCGGGTTCCTACTGAAGGACGCGCAGCGCGCCGAGCTCACGTCGGCCATCCGGGCGGTGCGCCGAGGCGACACGCCGCTGTCTCCGCGGATCACCCGTGTGCTGCTCGACCGCCTGGCCGCCCAGCCGCCGGCGCAGCCCGCGCTCCCCGACCCCACCGGCGAGCTCACCGAGCGGGAGCGCGAGGTGTTCCTGGCCATGGGCCGCGGCTACACCAACAGCGAGATCTCGCAGCAGCTGTTCCTGAGCGAATCGACCGTCAAGACGCACGTCGGGAGGGTGCTGGCCAAAGTCGGCGCGCGCGACCGCATCCACGCCGTCATCCTCGCCCACCGCCTGAGGCTGCTCGACGACGACGAGCCGATGCCGCCCCTGCGCTGAGGTCTTTCCAAGGCCGCGATCGTTAGGCTGGTGGCGATGACTTCCGTGCCCCTCGAGGATCCTCCCGCCATCACCACGCCGACGTTCTGGCAGAACATCGGCGACTTCTTCGTGTCCGCCGGTTGGAACGTGCTGACGGTCGTGAGCATCATCATCGGCGCCTTCCTGCTGGTGTGGATCCTGCGCTTCGTGATCCACCGCGTCGTGAACCGCATCGTCAACGGTGCGAAGAACAAGGCGAATGTCGACGACACGCAGGCGCTGGAGCGCTCGCCTCTCGCCTCGGTGCGGCTGGTGCAGCGCACGCGCACGCTCGGCTCGATCCTCAGCAACATCGTCAACGTGACCGTGGTCGTGATCGCGCTGCTGCTGATCATCAACATCCTGGCGCCCACCGCTCTCGGCTCGCTGACACTCCTGACCGCCGCCGTCGGCGCGGGCCTCGGTTTCGGTGCGCAGAACATCGTCAAGGACGTGCTGAACGGCATCTTCATCGTCGCCGAAGACCAGGTGGGCATCGGCGACGTCGTCGACCTCGGCCTCGCCACCGGCATCGTGGAGTACGTGAGCGTCCGCGTCACGCACGTCCGCGACGTCAACGGCACCCTCTGGTACGTCCGCAACGGCGAGATCACGCGGATCGGCAACCTGTCACAGGGATGGTCGCGGGTGATCCTCGACCTGTCGGTGGCCACCGACTCCGACATCGACGAGGTCGAGCGGGTCATGCTCGACACCGCGAAGGGGCTCGCGAAAGACCCGAAGTGGCGCACGCGCATCATCGAGCAGCCCGAGGTGTGGGGCCTGGAGTCGATCTCGGGCGACGCCCTGGTCATCCGCCTCGTCATCAAGACCCGTGCGAACGCCAAGGACGACGTGGCCCGCGAGCTGCGCATGCGCCTCAAGCACTCGATCGACGAGATGGGCATCTCGCTGCCCTCACTGACGGCTGTCATGCCGTCGGGCCTCGAAGGCGCCCAGCGGGTGCGCGGCGCCAACCCGCCCAGGACCCGCCCCAACCCCGTCGCCCCCGCCGCCGAGGGCGCTGTCTGGAAGCCCAAGCGCACGGCGAAGAAGAAGACGTCCCCCGGTGACGAGCCCGGGTCGACTCCCGGAGGACCCTCATGACGGATGCCGCCACCACCCCGATCTCGTTCTACGAAGAGGTCGGCGGCCACGACACCTTCGTGCGCCTCGTCGACGTCTTCTACCGCGGCGTCGCCGACGACCAGGTGCTGCGCCCGATGTACCCCGAAGAGGATCTCGGCCCGGCGAAGCACCGCCTCACCACGTTCCTGGAGCAGTACTGGGGCGGTCCGACGACGTACGGCGAGGAGCGCGGCCACCCCCGCCTGCGCATGCGTCACGCGCCGTTCCACATCGACCCGGACGCGCGCGACCGCTGGCTCGCCCACATGCGCGCCGCCGTCGATGCGCTGGAGCTCCCGCCGCTGCACGAGGCGACCCTGTGGGACTATCTGCAGCGTGCCGCGTTCGCCATGGTGAACACGTTCGAGCCGTCGGGCATCGGCCCTGCGGCCGGAGCACGTGCCGCGGCATCCCTTCCGGTCACCGCCGCCCCGCCGCCGAACACCGACCCCACCCGCTGACACATCCCCCTCACCCCCGGCCGACGAAGGAGTCGACATGCCCACAGCCACCCATCGCACCGACGTGCTCGTGATCGGATGGGGGCTGGCCGGACTCGTCGCCGCTGCCGAAGCCGCCGCCGCAGGCAAGAAGGTCACGATCGTCGACCAGGAGCCGCGGACCAACCTCGGCGGCCAGGCGTGGTGGTCCTTCGGCGGACTGTTCTTCGTCGACTCGCCCGAGCAGCGCCGTCTCGGCATCCGCGACTCGATCGAGCTCGCGCGGCAGGACTGGTTCGGCAACGCCGGGTTCGACCGTGAGGAAGACCTGTGGCCGCGCCGGTGGGCCGAGGCGTACCTGCAGTTCGCGCACCAGGAGAAGAGGGCATGGCTGCGCGAGAAGGGGGTCGGGTTCTTCCCGATCGTGGGCTGGGCGGAGCGCGGCGGCTACACCGCCATCGGCCCTGGCAACTCGGTGCCGCGGTTCCACATCACGTGGGGCACCGGCCCCGGCATCGTCGCCCCGTTCCAGGCCGAGGTGGAGGCTGCGGAGGCGGACGGCCGCGTGACGATCCTGCCGCGTCACAAGGTGACCTCGCTCACCGTCGAGGACGGTGTGGTGACCGGCGCCGAGGGCGAGATCCTGGAGCCCTCGGGCGCGGGACGCGGCGTGGCCAGCTCGCGCGACGTCGTCGACACGTTCCGGGTGGCCGCGCAGGCCACGATCGTCGCGTCCGGCGGTATCGGCGGCAATCACGATCTCGTGCGCCGCTCGTGGCCCGAACGCCTCGGCACTCCCCCGCAGACGATGATCACCGGTGTCCCCGCCTACGTCGACGGGTCTATGCAGCCCGTCTCCGAGGCCGCCGGCGCACGGCTGATCAACGGCGACCGCATGTGGCACTACGTCGAAGGCATCCAGAACTGGGATCCGGTGTGGCCGGATCACGGCATCCGGATCCTCCCGGGTCCGTCGTCGGTGTGGCTCGATGCCACCGGTGCCCGGCTGCCCGTCCCGCTGTTCCCCGGCTTCGACACGCTCGGCACGCTCGCGCACCTGCGTGCCACCGGGTACGACCACTCGTGGTTCGTGCTGTCGCAGAAGATCATCGAGAAGGAGTTCACGCTCTCGGGCAGCGAGCAGAACCCCGACCTCACCGGCAAGGACGTCCGGCTGCTGGCGAAGTCGCGGCTCGGCAAGGGCGCCGCCGGACCTGTGCAGGCGTTCATGGACAAGGGCGCCGACTTCGTCGTGCGAGAGAAGCTCGACGACCTCATCGCGGGCATGCAGGCGCTCCCCGGCGGCGACGCGCTGGATCCCGAACGGGTGCGGTTCGAGGTCGAGGCCCGCGACCGCGAGATCGACAACGACTTCACGAAGGACGCGCAGATCGCGATGCTGCGCTCGGCGCGCGCGTTCCGTGGCGACCGGCTCATCCGCACCGCGACCCCGCACCGCATCCTCGCGCGCGACTCCGGACCCCTCATCGCCGTGAAGCTCCACGTGCTGACCCGCAAGTCGCTGGGCGGCATCGAGACCGACCTGTCGGGCCGGGCGCTCGGCGCCGCCGGCGCCCCGGTGCCGGGCCTGTACGCGGCCGGCGAGGCCAGCGGCTTCGGCGGCGGCGGAGTGCACGGCTACCGCGCGCTGGAGGGGACGTTCGTGGGTGGATGCCTCTTCTCGGGGCGTGTCGCCGGCCGGGCGGCCGCAGCCGCCGTCTGACGCGCTCCGCGCCCGGGCTCGCGCCGCCCTCAGGCGGTGGCGGGCCCGGTGCGCCGGACCGGGGTGAGCCCCGACACCATGGGACCGCGGACGATGATGTGACCGCGGTCGAGGGTGACGCGCGTCCACGGCCCGTTCGCGAACACGCGGGAGGTCTCGGCGCCGCTGATGAAGCCCATGCTCAGCGCCGCGAACGCGACCCCGAGCGGCAGACCGCCCAGTTCGTCCGCCGGTGCACCCCAGACGGCCGCACGTACGGCGCGGACGACGTCCTCGCCGGCGTCCGCTGGCACGGCGTCCGAGACCCGGGCGATGCCGCCCTGAGCCATGGCCGCCAGCGTCGAGGCGTCGATACCGGGGCGGGGCGCCCACCCGCTGCGCGGCGGTGCGATGCCCGCCCACGCCGCTGACAGCGCGGTCTCGGGGAGAGTGAGTGCGAGCGGATCGTCGGCGACGGCCGCGAGCGCGGACGCATCCACCACGAGGTCGCACACGAGCTCCGGGTCTGCCGCCAGGGTGCGCATCGCCAGCACGGTGGGCGTCGCGTCACCGAGTCCCTTCGGCGCCAGCGGGGCGGCCGTCATCGCCAGCACGCCGCCGGACGCCTGCAGCCGCACGCCCTCGACGGTGAAGCGGGCCGCGCGTCCCGCGAAGGTGAGCGCGTCGGCGGCGGAGGAGGGATCGGCGAACAGCAGGCGGGGAGACATCGCCCCCTAAGCTACCAAGCGGAACGACGGGCGCCTGCCGCCCGGAGAGGAGACCCGTGAACGCCGAGCACCCCGCCGATCCTCCCGCCGACGCCGTGTCGTCGATGCTCTCGGTGCTCGACCTCAGCGGCTCCGATGCGCGCACGACGGAGGACATCTTCACCGGACGCTCGCAGTCGATGCCGCTCGGCCGGGTCTACGGCGGCCAGGTGCTCGCGCAGTCGATCGTCGCGGCATCCCGCACGCTCCCGGACGACCGCAAGGTGCACTCGATGCACGGCTACTTCCTGCGGCCCGGCGACTCCGCGAAGGGCATCACGTTCTCGGTCGACCGCATCCACGACGGCCGCTCGTTCTCGACCCGACGCACCCAGGCCTACCAGGAGGGCGTGCCGATCTTCTCGATGATCGCCTCGTTCCAGGACGAGGACCCGGGCCTGGAGCACCAGGCCGCGATGCCTTCCGGGGTGCCGCACCCCGACGACCTCCCCGACGTCGAGGCGCGATTGGACGGCCTGCACCCCATGTCGAAGAGGTTCTTCACCGACCGGCCGGTCGAGCTGCGCCACATCCCGTCGCCGATCTACACGGCCGTCGACGGGCCGCGACAGCCCGAGCAGATGGTGTGGATGCGGGTGCGCCGGGCGATCCCCGACGACCCGGCGATCCACCGCGCCGCGCTGGCATACCTCACCGACCTCACGATCCAGGAGTCGATCCTGCGCGCGCACGGCATCGCCTGGACCACCCCGGGCCTCAAGGTCGCGAGCCTCGACCACGCCATGTGGTGGCACCGCTTCGGCCGCGTGGACGAGTGGATGCTGTACGTCCAGGAGTCCCCGAGCGCCCGCGGCGGCCGCGGACTGGCCACGGGTCGCATCTACAGCGCGGACGGCGCGCTGCTCGCGAGCGTGGCGCAGGAGATCATGGTGCGGATCCCGGAGGACCGGCTCGCGCAGAGCTGACACGGCCGGCGGCCCGTCCTCCGTCGCTCAGCGGCGGTGCGCGTACTCGATGGGCTCGCCGACGTACGGCGCCCAGGCGTCGCGCTCATCGGCCGTGAGGCGCATCGGGCGCCCGGTGGCGGCATCCACCTTCACGATCACCGTCGTCGCGCGCGCGTAGACGACACGCTGCAGGTCGGCGGTCTCGACCGGGCTGTGGACCTCGTAGCAGACCTCGATGCTCGATCCGCCGATCTTGCCGAACCACATCTGCACGTCGAGCGGGTGGCGCTGGTACGGCACCGGGGCGAGGTACTCGATCTCCTGCCGTGCGATGAGCGTCAGCACACCGCTGAAGATGCTCGAGTCGAGCACGGCCGTCGAGGGCGCGTCCTCGCCAGGGGCGGGAACCCAGAACGCACGGACGCGGGCCTCTTCGAGGAGCTTCAGCATCGACGTGTTGTTCACGTGGTTGAACGCGTCGAGGTCTCCCCACCGCAGGTGGATGGGGATGTGCAGCCGGAGGCCGCCCCCTGCGGGAGCGGCCTCCGTGCGAGACGTGTCAGTCACGAGTCAGCTTGCGGTACGTGGTGCGGTGCGGACGAGCGGCATCGGCACCCAGGCGGTCGACCTTGTTCGCCTCGTACGCCTCGAAGTTGCCCTCGAACCAGTACCACTTGTCGGGGTTCTCTTCGGTGCCCTCGTACGCGAGGATGTGCGTCGCGATGCGGTCGAGGAACCACCGGTCGTGCGTGATCACCACGGCGCAACCCGGGAACTCGAGCAGTGCGTTCTCCAGCGACTGGAGCGTCTCGACATCCAGGTCGTTGGTCGGCTCGTCGAGGAGCAGCAGGTTGCCGCCCTCCTTCAGCGTGAGCGCGAGGTTCAAGCGGTTGCGCTCACCACCCGAGAGGACGCCCGCCTTCTTCTGCTGGTCGGGTCCCTTGAATCCGAACTTCGACACGTAGGCACGTGACGGGATCTCGGTCTTGCCCACCGTGATGATGTCGAGGCCGTCCGAGACGACCTCCCACAGCGTCTTGTTCGGGTCGATGCTCGCGCGCGACTGGTCGACGTAGCTGATCTTGACCGTCTCGCCGATCTTGAGGTCTCCGCCGTCCAGCGGCTCCAGACCGACGATCGTCTTGAAGAGCGTCGTCTTGCCGACGCCGTTCGGGCCGATGACGCCGACGATGCCGTTGGGCGGCAGCGTGAAGCTGAGGCCGTCGATCAGCGAGCGGCCGTCGAAGCCCTTCTGGAGCTTCTTGGCCTCGATGACGACGCTGCCCAGGCGCGGCCCCGGCGGGATCGTGATCTCTTCGAAGTCAAGCTTGCGGGTGCGGTCCGCCTCGGCCGCCATCTCCTCGTAGCGGGCCAGACGTGCCTTCGACTTCGCCTGACGCCCCTTCTGGTTCGAGCGGACCCAATCGAGCTCCTCGGCGAGGCGCTTGGCGAGCTTCGCGTCCTTCTTGCCCTGGATCGCGAGGCGCTCGGCCTTCTTCTCGAGGTAGGTCGAGTAGTTGCCCTCGTAGCCGATGAGCCGCCCACGATCGACCTCGGCGATCCACTCCGCGACGTTGTCGAGGAAGTACCGGTCGTGCGTGATCGCGATGACGGCGCCCGCGTACTTCTGCAGGTGCTGCTCGAGCCAGAGCACGCTCTCGGCGTCGAGGTGGTTCGTGGGCTCATCGAGGAGCAGCAGGTCGGGCTTCTGCAGCAGCAGCTTCGCGAGGGCGACGCGGCGGCGCTCACCGCCCGACAGGTTCGAGACTGCGGCGTCGGCCGGCGGCGTGCGCAGTGCGTCCATCGCCTGTTCGAGCTGGGAGTCCAGGTCCCATGCGTCGGCGGCGTCGATCTCTTCCTGCAGCGTGCCCATCTCGGCCAGCAGCGCATCGAAGTCGGCGTCCGGGTCGGCCATGAGGGCCGAGATCTCGTTGAACCGATCGAGCTTCGCCTTGATCGCGACGCCTTCCTGGATGTTCTCCAGCACGGTCTTCGACTCGTCGAGCTCGGGCTCCTGCATGAGGATGCCGACGGTGAAACCGGGCGAGAGCTTCGCCTCGCCGTTCGACGGGGTGTCGAGCCCGGCCATGATCTTGAGGATCGTCGACTTTCCGGCGCCGTTCGGGCCGACCATGCCGATCTTTGCTCCCGGCAGGAACGCCATGGTCACGTCATCGAGGATCAGCTTCTCGCCGACCGCCTTGCGGGCGCGAACCATCGAGTAGATGTACTCAGCCATCGGGTTTCTGTTCTCCTTGATCTGACGTCAGCGTCCCAGCCTACCGGCCGCGCACGTGCCCTCGCGGGCCGCCTCACCAGTCGATCGGGCGGGTCTGGCCGATGAGGCATGCCCCCTCGGACACCACCGGGACCACGACGGTGACCGGGTTCCCGGTCGCCGGACCGACCTGACCGACGAGGCACTCGTCGCCCCAGCGGACGGAGAACTGGATGCTCTCCGCCGGATTGCCGACCGTCGACGTGTCGCTGGTGACCTGCATCGCGGACTTGTCGAAGCCCGCGGCGACGAGCGCGTCGATGTAGGCACGGCCCGAGACGCGCGCATCCGTCGCCCACACCGAGGCCGTGACCGCCGAGAAGAACGGCAGATTGTCCTGCGCCGTCCCGTCGGGGACCAGGGCCGCCGGAGGATTCCCTCCGGTCGGACTCGCGCTGCCGCCGGGAGTCGGATCGACGGATGGCGCCGAGCCGGAGGCGGACGGGGTCGGTGCGGTGGACACCGGCGCACAGGCCGTTGCGACGGCTACCACGACCGCTGCCAGCAACATGGGCGCGGCGCGGCGCGCGGGGCTCGACGAGCCGTTCGCGGAAGAAGGGTGTCGGGCCACCCGAGAAGTCTACGTGCGCAGACCCGACAGCCTTCTGAACGTCGCGCCGGCCGGCATGCCTCAGAACGGCGCGTCGGCCGCGTCGGCCGCGTCGGCCACGCGCGCCCCCGCGCCCACCAGTTCGCCGACGGCCGCCTCGAGCGCCATCGGCGCCGAGGCCGGCGCATCGGCCGTATCCACGCCCGGTGCCGCCCATGCGTCCGGCGCCTGCGCGTCCGGCGCCCGCCAGGCGTCCGCGGGCACCGGGTCGATGCCCTGCCGCCGATCGTCCCTGACGAACGTCGTGGTGCCCCACAGCAGGTCGTGGCCGATCGCGTCGGCCTCGATGTCGAGCGCCGTTCCGCGTTTCTCGCCGTTGTCCCACTCCCGCTGTCGCAGCCGGCCGGTCAGGATCACTCGGTCGCCCTTGTGCAGCGAGGCGAACGCGTGGTCGGCCAGGCCGCGGAACACCGAGACCGTGTACCAGTTCGTGCCGGCGTCGGTCCAGCGCTCGGATTGACGGTCGAACCGTCGCTGCCCGCTCGCGACGCGGAACGAGGTGATGCCCAGCCCGTTCTGCGTGCGTTTGAACTCGGGCTCGGTGGCGACGTTCCCGGTGACGGTGATGCTGTCGTACAGATCGCTCATGTCTGTTCCTCTCTTCGCGAGCCAGGGGCCGATCCCCTGGCCTCCGCCGGCGCCCCGTGCCCGAGGACGCCGGCGGTGGGATCAGCTTGTCCGGCTCGGCAAGCGCATCGCGCTTCTGCCGTGCGATCTGGGGAGAACCCGGTGCGGGCCACCGCTGGGGAGGAAGGGCCTGCACCGATCGCGATGTCGGAGGTCGAACGTATCTTCTAATCGAAGGGAGAAGTCATGACCTACATCCTCGAATCGTCCGCCCGGGACGAGCCGCGCGTGTCCGCGCGGGCCGGAGTGCGGTTGGATGCCGCGGCGCCCGGGCTCTGGCGTGTACGGGACCGCTCGGGTTTCGTCATCGGCCATCTGCAGACCGTCGCCGAACTCAGCGGGACGCGCTTCCGCGCGCGCCGGTTCCACGCCGCGACGCACTCCTTCCGCGACCTCGGCGACTTCTGGAGCGCCGACGACGCCGTCGAGTGCCTCCGTCTCGGACGCTGACGCGGGTTCAGACGACCGCGCCTGCGTGTTCGACGACAGAGGTCGGCGCGCCGGCCTTCACCGTGGCCCACGAGTCCGCGAGCCCCCGAGCCGCACGGACCATGTCGTCGGGCGGCGACGTGAACGGCACCCTGAGGTGCCGATCATGCCCGCCCTCGATAGAGAATCGCGAGCCTGCGGTGAGCAGCACGCCGCGGGAGCGCGCCTCCATCACGAGAGCCGAGCTGAGCGGGGCGTCCAGCTCGATCCAGAGCGCCACTCCCCCGTGGACGTCGGGGATGCGCCACGACGGAAGCTGGGATCGGAGTGCCGTCACCACCGCGTCGCGCCCCGCCTTGAGCAGTACCGACCGCTGCGCGACGATCGTGTCGAAGCCGCCGAGCAGTCGAGCGGCGATGGCCTGCTCGAACTCGGGGGTTCCGAGGTCGTGAGCCGGCCGCGCGGCAACGAACCGCCGGATCAGGTCGCCGTCCGCCCGCACCCATCCGACGCGCAGTCCACCCCACACCGTCTTCCCGAGCGAGCCGATGCGCACGACGGTTCCCGGCTCCGCACCGACGAATCCGGCAGCGAGCGGTCCGCGGTCGATGTCGAGGTCGGCGGTCGTCTCGTCGAGCACGAGGATTGTGCCGGCACGCTCTCCCGCGGTCAGGATCGCCGCACGCTCGGCCGCGGTCATGCTCCGTCCGGTGGGGTTCTGGAAGTCGGGCATGAGGTACGCCATCACAGGCAGCGTCCGCGCGAAGACCTGCTCGGCGCGATCGATGTCCCACCCGTCGTCCGTTGTCACGGGCACCCCGACGAGGCGTCCGCCCGCCCGGCGCAGGGCATCGACCGCATGGGGGTAGGTCGGGGTCTCGACGACGACGCGGTCGCCTCGGCCGAGCAGCACCGACGACACGAGGTGGATCGCACTCTGAGCTCCGGTGGTGACGAGCACCTCGTCCGGCGTCGTCGGGATCCCGCGTCGCGTGTACCGGTCGGCGATCTCGGCGCGCAGATCGGCGCCGCCCAGCACGTCGTAGCCGACCCGCGAGATCAGTGCCGCCGAGTTGGCGGCTGCTTCGGTCATGACGCCCGCAAGTCCCGGCCACGCGGGCGGACTCGCCTGCTGCAGGTCGATCATGCCGTCCGTCGCGGCAGCCCGCCCCGTGTCGCGATGCCCGACCGGCAGCGTGACACTGCCCGAGCCACGCAGGCTCGCGATATGGCCGCTGTCGCGCAGACTCCGATACGCGGCGGCGACCGTGCTGCGGCTCACGTGCAGGGCCGCCGCCAGTTCACGCTCGGCTGGCAGCGCCGTCCGCGGGGCGATCCGATTGTCCAGGCAGAGCAGGCGGATGCCGTCGGCAAGAGCCTCGTAAGCGGGTTCACGCGTGCGCCACCCACCGAGGGAGGCGGCGAGTGCGCGAGCAGAGACGCGGGAGTCCATAAGGGCCAGCCTATCCATATTGGACTGGTCAGTACGATCCAATCCTACGATTGGATAGCTCCATGCCTCGCCGTGTCGCCCAGCTCCTCGTCGGCCTGTTCCTCTACGGCGCCGGATGTGCGCTCACCGTCGAAGCGGGGCTCGGCGTCGACCCGTGGACGGTCTTCGCCCAGGGGCTGTCAGTGCGCACGGGCATCGGCATCGGCTGGATCACCAACATCGTCGGCTTCTTCGTGCTGCTGGCGTGGATCCCGCTGCGGCAGAAGCCGGGGGTCGGAACGATCGCGAACATCCTGCTCGTCGGCACGAGCATGCAGATCGTCCTGGGGATCGTGCCGCCGGTCTCCGGGCTCCTCGCACAGATCGCGACGCTGCTGGCCGGCATCCTGGTCGTCGCCGTGGCCTCGGGGCTCTACATCGGCGCGCGATTCGGTCCCGGTCCGCGGGACGGTCTGATGACCGGGCTCAACTCCCGGCTCGGCTGGCCGATCTGGCTCTGCCGCGCCCTGGTCGAACTGACGGTGCTGGCGATCGGCTGGCTGCTCGGCGGCACCGTCGGCATCGGCACCGTGCTCTTCGCCGTGCTCATCGGGCCGCTCGTGCACATCGCGCTGCCACTGCTGGACACCCGGCGCGCACCGCGCGCGCACTCGGCCGCACGCACGGCCGCACCCGCCCCGGCGATCGATACCGCCGCCGAGCCGGCGCCCTGACGCGCACCGGCAACGGCGACGGCGTGCGGGCTCAGTGCTCCTGGAACCGCGGCCAGTCGCTGCCCGGGGTCATCCGGGCATGAAGCGCGCTCTTGGCGACCTCCATGGTCGGATACGTGCCCGCGGCCTGATCGGCGCCGGCCATCGTCACCGTGTAGCCGTCGTCGCCCTTGCGGATGCTGCCGACGACGCCACCGGCGCCGAAGGCGACCCACAGGGGGTGGTGCGTCTCCGTGGTGCTCATCGTGAACTCCTTTCGATGCCTCCGCCGCCGACGCTACGCCGCGACGCCCCGAGAAGCCAGAGTCCGCAGCGGCGTGGCGCGACCGGGTAATCTGGGAACTCACCCTTCCCTCCGTAGCTCAGGGGACAGAGCGAGCGGTTTCTACCCGCCAGGTCGGGGGTTCGAATCCTCCCGGGGGGGCATCGGGGCTCGGCGGCGACGCCGAGCCCCTCACCCGGGCCGGCGATGTCGGAGCCCGTCACGAGGATGGAGCACATGGTGGGAGCATCCGACAACGATCGCCTGGTATGGATCGACTGCGAGATGACCGGACTCGACCTCGCGGTCGATGAACTGGTCGAGATCGCCGTGGTCGTGACGGACTTCGAGCTTCGACTGCTCGATCCCGGGTTCCACGTCGTGATCAAGCCGGACGCGTCTGCGCTGGTGCACATGAACGAGTTCGTCACGAACATGCACCGCTCGTCAGGTCTGCTGGACGAGATCCCGCACGGCGTGACGGTGGCCGATGCCGAGTTCCAGGTGCTCGAGTACATCCAGCGCTTCGTGCCCCTGGAGGGCAAGGCGCCACTCGCGGGCAACACGATCGGCACCGACCGCATGTTCCTCGCGAAGTACATGCCGCGCGTCGACCACTGGCTGCACTATCGCAACGTCGACGTGTCGAGCATCAAGGAGCTGGCGCGCCGCTGGTACCCCCGTGCGTACATCCACGCGCCAGCGAAGGACGGCGGCCACCGGGCCCTCGCCGACATCATCGAATCCGTGCGCGAGCTCGCCTACTACCGCCAGGCCGTATTCGTCCCCGAGCCCGGACCGACGAGCGACGGGGCCCGCGCAGCCGCTGCCGCCGTCGTGTCATCGTTTGCCCCTGAGGTGTGAGAGAATCGTCTGGTTGCCCGCGCGAGCGGGAAGCATGGTGGGTATAGCTCAGTTGGTAGAGCACCTGGTTGTGGTCCAGGGGGTCGCGGGTTCAAGTCCCGTTACTCACCCCATGTGAATCGAGGCCCGGACCTCGGCAGAGAATCCTCTGCCGAAGTCCGGGCCTCGATCTCTTGCTGCGGCGTCCGCCTGTCGTCCGATCAGCGAAGCCCCGCGCAGGCGTTCGCTCCCGAGATGCTGTTGCCGCCGCCGTCGACACGCGCCCCGTCGCATGTGAGATCGCCGGCCACGTCGTTCGAGACGATCGTGGCGTGCTCGCCGCCGGACACCGTCGCATTGCGGGCGATGTCGCTGTGCGTGAGCACGACGCCGTCGTTCTGCGTGAGCATCAGGTCTCCGTCGACGGTCGTCCCCTCGATGACGACCTGCTCGGCACCCGAGATCGTCACCGTGCCGGAGAACGACGCGCCGATGAGCTTCACCACCCGGTAGGCGTCGAAGACGACGTCGGTCTCTGCGGCCCGCTGCTCGATGACGCAGACGTCCGCGTCCGCCGCGGCGCCGGCTGCGCACAGGGCGGCACCTGCGTCCGCGGCGTCCGCAGCCGCGCCCGCCTCCGGCCCGCTGGTCTCGACCACCGGCGGTACCGGTGCCGCCGTCTCCTGCGACTCCCCCGGCGCGGCGGCGCACGCGGCGAGGCCGAGGGCGAGCAGTCCGGTGGCGAACAGGGCGCTCAGCGCGCGATGCATGGCGGGATCCTCCTGGGGTCGGCGTCGCAAAGCCTCCACGCTACCGCCGGCTCCTGACCGCCCGGTGTACACGCGGGGCTCGACAGGCCGCGTTTCGGGGCCTGCGTCGGTGCCAGCGGGTATCGTTGCTGACGGTATGGAGATGGATGCCGCAACCTTCGAGTCGCTCGTGATCGACGAGCTCGACGCCCTTCCCGACGACATGGTGGCAGGGCTCGACAACGTCGTCTTCGTCGTCGAGGATCGCCCCGAGGACGGCAGTCTGGACCTGCTCGGGCTCTATGACGGCTGGGCTCTCACCGAACGGGACCGGTACGGCGTGGGCGAGCTCCCCGACCGCATCCTCGTCTACCGGGAGCCCCACCTCGCGGTGTGCGACGACGAGGACGAACTGCGGGACGAGATCCACACGACACTCGTCCACGAGATCGCGCACTTCTACGGTATCGACGACGACCGGCTGCACGAACTGGGGTGGGCGTGATGAGCCCGCTCGCGACTCCGGCCGTCGACGAACACGTCGACCTCGTCCATCGCACGGATCCTGATCGCCCCTGGCAGACCGTCGTCTGGGACGACCCGGTCAACCTCATGAGCTACGTGACGCACGTCTTCCGGGAGTACTTCGGGCTCCCCCGGCCGGAAGCCGAGCGTCTCATGCTCGCCGTCCACAACGACGGCCACGCCGTCGTGTCGCGAGGAGCGCGGGAGCGCATGGAGCTGCACGCCCAGGCGATGCACGACTACGGGCTGTGGGCGACCGTGCGGCAGGAGCCCTCGTGACCGGACACGCGGTCGTGCTCGAGGTGGCGCGACTGGAGGCAGCCCATCTGGCGGCGCTCGTCGGACAGTTCGCGGAGCTCGTGGACGGCTCGACGCCCGCTGCGGAGGATCCCGCGATCGCCCGGCTGGTGCCGACCCCCTATCCCGACGATGACGACGCGGCGCGCGAGTTCCGCTCGCTGACCGAATCGGATCTGCTGACGCGGCGCCGGGCGGATGCCGCGATCGTGCTGCTCTCGCTGGCAGAGGCCGCCGGCATCCCGGACGATCCTGAGGATCCCGCCATGCTCGAGCAGGTCGAGATCCGCCTCGAGCCGGAGACGGTGCGCGCCTGGCTGCGGACGCTCGCCGCCGTGCGTCTCGTGATGGCGGAGCGCCTGGAGATCACCGAGGCGGAGGAGCACGATCCCGACGACCCGCGGTTCGGCATCTACGACTGGCTGGGCTACCGGCTGGACGGGCTCGTCGCGTCCTTCGACGAGGCGTAGTCGCCCCCGTCAGGGCACGGGGAACACGTGCGTCGCGAGACGCATCGGGTCGTCCCGCTCGACGTGGCGCTGCTCCTGCCGCGCCCAGCGGTCCCAGTGCGGACGGTAAGTGTCGCCGTCGCGGTCGAGGGCACGCTGCTTGCGCGAGGCCGCCGGGGACTCCAGCCACACGCGCACGTCGCCCAGCCGCGCCGTCGCCGACGTGAGCAGCCCCGCCCCCTCCACGATCAGCGGGAGCGAGGGATCGACTGCGTGGGCCTCGGCAGGCTCGCCCGTCGTCCAGTCCCAGCGCTGCCAGACGCCCACGAACCCTCGCGCGTGGGGGGTGAGGATCAGCTCGCGGGCGAGCTCGACGCCGTCATCGAGCCCGTCCCACCCGGGGTAGATCGAGTCCAGAGCGACGAGCTGCACACGGCCGCGCAGCGGCCACCTCGCCACGAGCGCGCGCGCGAGCGAACTCTTGCCGGCACCGCTGCGCCCGTCGATGAGAACGACCGGGTTGGATGCCGCGACCTGTTCTATCGCCGTGGTCAGGTGCCCGACGGCGAGGGCGAGCGACGTTGCGACCGGGTCGGCGCTACTTCTTGAGGGTGCGGATGACACGGCTGAGGGCGCGCCCGGCGAAGAACACGAACGGGATGGCCACAGCGAGGAGCGCGATGATGTTGGGCTCGAAGCGCAGGTCGTCGCCGCGACGGATGTACGCGCCGACGGGGATCGCGTAGCCGCCGCCTCCGCCGCCGCCGTTCCCGGCTTCATCGGAGCCACCGCCGAAGCCGGACCACGTCACGGCGACCGGGATGAGCCGGACGCCGTCGACGTCCTGCTGCTCGCCGTATGCGCTCTTCACGCCGAAGGACGCCGACTGCTTGCCGAGTTCGAGTGCGATGTTGGGCATGCCTCCAACGTAGCGGGCGTTCGGACTTCGGGACAGACGATCAGCGCCGCCGGCGCTGATCCCGTCACCCTTCGTCGAGGCGCGGTGCCGGAGGGCTCGACGGCAGCGTCCCGCCGCCTCGCGAGCTCAGGTTGGTGGCTCGGGTGACGGCGCCGCGGCCGAATTTCGCGGTCGCACCGTCCAGAGCGTCCTCCAGGCGCCGCCAGCCCTCGTCGTCGTCCCACAGTCCGGGCATCGCCGTGCCCGAAGGACGGAGCTTCTCCGCACGCACGCCGATGAGCCTCACCGGCAGCGAACGATCCACCGAGGCGAACAGCTCGTGTGCGGCATCCCCGATCCGCTGGCCGACGGCCGTCGGCTCCGCGAGCGTCTGAGAGCGCGAGATCGTCGTGAAGTCGGCGAACCGCACCTTGATGGCGACGGTGGAGGCCTCCCAGCCGTTGCTGCGCAGGCGAGCGCCGACACGGTCGGCGAGCCGCCGGAGCTCGGACCGGAGCACCGCATCGTCGCCGATGTCTTCGTGGAAGGTCTCTTCGTGACCGATGCTCTTCTCGACGCGTGACGTGTCGACCTCGCGCGCATCGATGCCTCGTGCGAGATGCCACACGCGGTCGCCCATCGCCGGTCCCAGCGCGCGGTCCAGCATGTCGCGCGGCGCCTCGAGGGCGTCGCCGATGGTGCGGATGCCGCGCCGTTCGAGCGCTTCGGACGCCTTCGGCCCGACGCCCCACAGCGCACGCACCGAGCGCGGAGCGAGGAACGCCGCGGTGTCGGCCTCCGCGATGATGAGGAGTCCGTCCGGCTTGCTGATGGTGGAGGCCATCTTGGCCACGTGCTTGGTGGCGGCGACGCCGATGCTGCACGTGAGCCCGGTCTCGTCGAGCACCCTGGCACGCAGCAGACGGGCGATCGTGCCAGGGCTCCCCCACAGACGCCGCGCGCCGCGCACATCGAGGAACGCCTCGTCGATCGACAGGGGCTCGACGAGCGGCGTGACGTCGCGGAAGATGCGCATCACCTGCGCCGACATCTCCAGGTAGCGCTCGAAATGCGGTACGACGACGACCGCATGCGGGCACAGTCGCAGCGCCTGGCTGACCGGCATCGCCGATCGCACACCGAACCGCCGCGCCTCGTACGACGCGCTCGACACGACGGATCGACTCTCGGGCGCGCCGATGATGATCGCCTTGCCGCGCAGCGAGGGGTCGTCGAGCTGCTCCACGGACGCATAGAACGCGTCCATGTCGACATGGAGGATTCCGGCGCCGGTGTCGTCGGCCCCTTCGGGCGAGACGAGTCGCCCGGTACCGTCACCACGCCCCATGCGTCGATCCTTTCAGGGAGCTCCGACATCGAACAGTGGGGCGGGCCCCCGAGGGACCCGCCCCACCTTTCGACGGTTCTGACGCGCGGTCGCCGATCAGGCGGTGCCGGCGCGCTCCAGGACGAGCTCGCGCACGCGCGCGGCGTCGGCCTGGCCCTTCATCGCCTTCATCACCGCGCCGATGACGGCGCCCGCGGCCTGCACCTTGCCGTCGCGGATCTTCTCCAGCACGTCCGGCTGGGCTGCCAGCGCCTCGTCGATCGCGGCGATGAGCGCGCCGTCGTCCGAGACGACCGCGAGTCCGCGCGCGTCGACGACCTCCTGCGGAGTGCCTTCGCCGGCGATGACGCCTTCGAGCACCTGACGGGCGAGCTTGTCGGTGAGCGTTCCCGCGTCGACCAGCGACTGCAGCGCCGCGACGGCCTCGGGCGTGACGAGCTCCGAGGCTTCGCGTCCCTCGGCATTGGCGATGCGGGTGATCTCACCCGTCCACCACTTGCGAGCCGCGGTCGGCGACGCGCCGGCGGCGATCGTGGCCTCGACCTCGTTCAGCACGCCGCCGTTGACGACGCCCTGGAACTCGATGTCGGCGAAACCCCACTGGGACTTCAGCCGGCGACGGCGCGCACCCGGCTGCTCGGGCAGCGCGGCGCGGAGCTCCTCGATCAGTTCGGGGGCGGGCGCCACCGGGAGCAGGTCCGGCTCCGGGAAGTAGCGGTAGTCGTCGGCGTCGGACTTCGGACGCCCTGGCGACGTCGTCCCGGTGTCCTCGTGCCAGTGCCGCGTCTCCTGCGTGATCGTGCCCCCGGCGGCGAGGATCGCCGCCTGACGCTGGATCTCGTACCGCACCGCACGCTCGACCGAGCGCATCGAGTTGACGTTCTTCGTCTCGGTGCGGGTGCCGAGCTTCTCCTGGCCGCGCGGGCGGAGCGACACGTTGGCGTCGCAGCGCAGGTTGCCGCGCTCCATGCGCGCCTCCGAGATCCCCAGCCCGATCACGATGTCGCGGATCGCGCGGACGTACGCCGCGGCGAGCTTGGGGGCGTTCTCCTCGGCGCCGAAGATCGGCTTGGTGACGATCTCGACGAGCGGGACGCCGGCACGGTTGTAGTCGACGAGCGAGTACTCCGCACCCTGGATGCGACCGGTCGCGCCGCCGACGTGCGTCAGCTTGCCCGCATCCTCTTCCATGTGGGCGCGCTCGATCGGGATCTGCACCAGCGTGCCGTCCTCGAGCTCGACCTCGACCTGGCCCTCGAACGCGATGGGCTCGTCGTACTGCGAGATCTGATAGTTCTTGCCGAGGTCCGGGTAGAAGTAGTTCTTGCGCGCGAACCGGCTCGACGGGGCGATCGAGCAGCCGAGGGCCAGGCCCAGGCTGATCGAGTGGCGCACCGCCTGCTCGTTGACGACCGGCAGCGCCCCCGGAAGCCCCATGTCGACGGGCGCGACGAGCGTGTTCGGCTCGGCGTCGTGCTGCGACGGGTGCGCCGGGTTCGGCGACGACGAGAACATCTTGCTCTCGGTGTTGAGCTCGACATGCACCTCGAAGCCGAGCACGGGCTCGTACAGCTCGAGGGCCTTGTCGAAGTCCATCAGCTTGTCCTTCGCCATCAGCGGGCACCTCCGTTCGCGCCGAGCACCGGCGCCCTGTCGAGGAGCGGCCCGCCCCACGAGTCCACCAGCAGGGCCTCGAGCGCAGCGCCCACGCGGTACAGCCGCGCGTCCTCGTACGCCGGGGCGAGGAACTGGATGCCGACGGGCAGGCCGTCCTCGGCCGCCAGACCCGACGGGATCGAGATGCCCGGGACGCCGGCGAGGTTCGCGGGGATCGTCGTGACGTCGTTGAGGTACATCTGCAGCGGGTCGTCGATCTTCTCGCCGAGCTTGAACGCCGTGGTGGGCGCCGACGGCGTCGCGATGACGTCGACCTGCGCGAACGCGTCCGCGAAGTCGCGCTGGATGAGTGTGCGCACCTTCTGCGCTGAGCCGTAGTAGGCGTCGTAATAGCCGGCCGACAGCGCGTACGTGCCCAGGATGATGCGGCGCTTGACCTCTTCGCCGAATCCGGCATCACGCGTGCGGGCCATGACGTCCTCGACCGTTCCGCCCGGCACGTCGACGCGCATGCCGAAGCGCACCGAATCGAACTTCGCCAGGTTGCTGGATGCCTCGGCCGGGAGGATCAGGTAGTACGCGGCGACACCGTACTCGAAGTGCGGAGCGCTGATCTCGACGATCTCGGCGCCCTGCGCCTCCATCGTCGCCAGGGCCGCGCGGAAGGACTCCGACACGCCCTGCTGGAAGCCGCTGTCGGGCAGTTCGCGGATCACGCCCACCTTGAGGCCCTTGAGCACCGCGCCGGTCGCGCCCTCGCGGGCCGCGGCGGCGAACGACGGCCAGGCGTGGCTCAGCGAGGTGGAGTCGTGCGGGTCGTGCCCGCCGATGACGTCGTGCAAGAGGCCCGAGTCGAGCACCGTGCGGGTGACGGGACCGACCTGGTCGAGACTGGAGGCGAGGGCGATGGCGCCGTAGCGGCTCACCGCGCCGTAGGTCGGCTTGAGACCGACCGTGCCGGTCACGTGCGCGGGCTGCCGGATCGAGCCGCCCGTGTCGGAGCCGAGAGCCAGGGGCGCCTCGAACGCGGCGACCGCGGCCGCGGAGCCTCCGCCCGAACCGCCCGGAATACGCTCCAGGTCCCATGGGTTGCGGGTCGGGCCATAGGCGGAGTGCTCGGTCGACGAACCCATGGCGAACTCGTCCATGTTGGTCTTGCCGAGCGGCACGAGGCCCGCGGCGCGGGCGCGCGCGACGACGGTCGCGTCGTACGGCGACAGGTACCCTTCGAGGATCTTCGAGCCGCTCGTCGACGGCATGTCGGTCGTGACGAGCACATCCTTGATGGCGAGCGGCACGCCGGCGACGGGGCTCAGCTCCTCGCCCGAGGCACGGCGGCGGTCGATGTCGGCCGCCACCTCCAGCGCGTGGTCGCTGACATGGAGGAAGGCGTGGATGTCGGCATCCACCGCCGCGATGCGGTCGAGGTGCGCCTGCGTCGCCTCGACGCTCGACACCTCGCGCGCGGCGAGCTTGTCTGCGAGCGCGGCGGCGCTCAGCTGGGTGAGATCGGTCACGGACAGCCCCTTACTGCTCTTCGCCGAGGATCGCGGTCACGCGGAAACGGCCGTCCGCGGCATCCGGTGCGTTCTGCAGCACCTGCGCCGGCGTCAGCTGGCCACCCGCGACATCCGGGCGGAACACGTTCTGGAGGGCGATCGGGTGGCTCGTCGCGGGAACGTCGGGCGTGGCGACCTCGGACACCTTGGCGATGTTGTCGACGATGACATCGAGCTGGCCGGTGAGGCGCTCGACCTCCTGGTCGCTCAGCTGGATCCGGGCGAGCACACCGAGATGGCGCACGAGATCGGGGGTGATTTCAGACACCCGTCAAGACTACCGGGGACCGCCCGCGACCCACTCCGCTCCCGGCGCGGCGACGACCCCGCGGCGGATCGCGGCCGCGGCGTAGGCTGATCGCCGTGACGACTTACGACCCGCCGCGCCCGTGGACCGCCAGCTATGCCGACGGCGTCCCCGAGGACCTCGCTCCCGTGACCGGATCCCTCGTCGACATCGTCGACGCGTCGGCACGGGACTACCCGGACGCCGCGGCCCTGCAGTTCTTCGGTCGCGAGACGTCGTACCGCTCGTTGCACGAGCAGATCGAGCGCGCCGCAGCGGGACTGCGCGACCTGGGTGTCAAGGCCGGCGACCCGGTCGCCATC
>Ga0160450_100487_pt1 | contig 23305 bp, 19 predicted proteins | sample HID1975K_E1MG_FD_108257 | JGI IMG/M metagenome (GOLD analysis project Ga0160450, IMG submission 108257) | Enriched soil microbial communities from UW Madison campus, WI, USA - HID1975K_E1 MG | ecosystem: Environmental > Terrestrial > Soil > Unclassified | place: USA: Madison, Wisconsin...
CCGTGTGCGCCGAGCAGCACCTCGCCGTGCCGCACGTACACGGCGCGGATGCCGCGGTCGAGCCACAGGAGGGCGAAGTCCTCGGCCCCGGCGGACTCGCCCACCTCGTGCGCCGCGACCGCGACCAGCGCCACGTCGTTCGACGTGAAGACGTCGACCTGCGGCATCTCGGCCCGCACAGCGCCGATGATGTCGACGTCGACCCAGGCCGGCAGCTGGGCGCCGTGCGTCAGCCGGCCGCCGACGGGCTCGACGACACCGGGGAGTCCGAGGGTGATGTCGGCCACGCGATCGTGGGGGATGCCGGTGCCTGACAGCGCCGCCTCGACGGCATGACGCACCTGCGGCCCCACCTCGTCGGGGCTGCGGACCTCGTTCGGCACGGCGGCGCTCGCGACGACCGTGCCGCGCAAGTCGGCGATGTCGGTCCAGAGCTGCTCGCCGCGCACCGAGATGCCGGCGACCAGGCTCGCGTCGGCGACGATGTCCCACAGCACCGCGGCCGGGCCGTGCTTGCTCGGCTTCTCGCCGGCCCGTCGCACGATGCCGGCCTCTTCGACCCGCAGCAGCAGTCGCGCGGCGGCGGGCTTGCTGAGGCCGGTGATCTCCTCGATCTCCGGCCGGGTGAGGGCGCCGCGCTCGAACAGCGCATGCAGGACCGCGCCTTCGTTCAGGGTGCGCAGGGCGCTCGGGGGTCCGTACTTCACGATGCCTCCTCGGCCGCCGTCCGCCAGGCCGCGGTCAGCGTTTCCCGACAGCGTTGCACGAAACCGAGCTGCGCCTGGGCAGGATACGGATCGGTGTAGTAGTCGTCGCTCCCCGGGCGCTCGCCGGCCCGTACGAGCTCCTCGAACCGCTGCGCCAGACGCACGAGCTCGAGGACCTCGCCGACCCGCAGGTCCGGGTGCTGCTCCTGCCACTGGGGGAGGAAGAAGGGGATGTCGTTGTGGTCTCGCCCGGTGGCGTTCTCGACGGTGAGGTTCACGTTCCTGCCCGCGGCCTGCAGTGCGCCGAGCACCGCCACCCAGTCGATGACGCCGTCTCCACACGCGCGGATCTGGCGACGGATGCCCTGCGGGGTCGCGAACAGCGCGACGTCGCGCATGTGCGTCTGGCGCACGAGCGGTGCGACGCGACGTGTCGCCGCGACCGGGTCCTCGCCGCGGACGACGACGTTCGCGAGATCCAGGGTCACCCCGAACCGCTCGCCGACCTCTTCACCCATGCGCACCAGCTCGTCGGTGGTGAGCTCCTCGTGCGTCTCGACGGCCAGATGCGCGTCGCGCTCCTCGAGCACGGGCACGAGGCGCTGCGCGAACGCCGTGGTGGCCCGCAGCTGCTCCGGCCAGGTCGTGTCGGTGCGGAACCGGTCGATCGCGAACACGCCCCACTCGTGGCGCTGGTAGTTCGCGGTGTCGGCCCACAGGTCGACGCAGCCGATCTCGGTCGACGCCTCGATCATGCGGGTCATCCCGAGCAGGTAGTCGCCGTCGCCGACGGCGCGCACCGACGGATCCTCGGCGGTGTTGTACGGATTGATCTTGCCGAGCCCCATCTCCAGGTACATCCCGAGCTCGTCGGCGAGCGCGCGCACGTCGCGCAGCACACCGGGGTCCAGCGTGGGCGTGACGTCGAGCACGGTGCGGAAGAAGACCCCCGCGAGCCCGGCCTCGGCGCCGCGGCGCAGCAGGCGCAGCGGACCGAGCTCGGCGGCATCCGGGAACTTGCGTCCGCACAGTCCCACGCGGACGGTGGTGTCGATCGTCATCGGTCGGCTTCTTCCTCTCGGGTCGCCACCAGGGCGTCCAGTTCTTCCAGGCGGTGGCAGCGTGCGGCCGCGGTGGCGGCGTCGCCCGCGCGGCCCGTCACGGTGAGCGGGGGCAGGGCGGTGCGGCACAGCTCCTGCGCGAACGGGCAGCGCGGCGCGAACGGGCAGCCCTCGCCGTTCCACGGCGTCCGCGGCCGGGGCGCCTCGAGGAACACGCGGGCGCGCTCCTCCTGGCCGAGGCCCGGTGACGAACCGGCGAGCAGGCGCGAATAGGGATGCCGCGGACGGGCGAGCACCTCCCGTGCGGGTCCCTGCTCGACGACCATGCCGCGGAAGAGCACCACGATGTCGTCGGCCACGTACCCCGCGCTGAGCAGGTCGTGGGTGATGTACAGCACGCTGACCCCCTCGTCGTCGCGCAGGCCGACGAGGAGGTCGAGCACATCGCGCCGGATCGAGACGTCGAGCATGCTGATCGGCTCGTCGGCGATCACCACCGATGGGTCTCCGGCGAGCGCCCGTGCGATGCCGACGCGCTGCCGCTGACCGCCCGACAGGTCGTCGGGGCGCCGCGCGGCGTACAGGTCGGGGTCCAGTCCCACGCGCGCCAGCAGAGCGGCCGCGCGTGCGCGTGCCGCCGCGCGGCTCGAGCCGGGATGCGACGAGAGGAAGGCCTCCTCGATCTGGCGGCCGATGTCCTGCGAGGGGTTGAGGGAACCGTAGACGTCCTGGAACACCATCTGCGCCCGCCGCGGGCGGGCGCGGCGCCGTCGCTTGACCGGCACGACCGGCTCGGCATCGACGCGCACGTCGCCCGAGGTCGGGTCGAGGAGACCCACGACCATGCGCCCGAGTGTGGACTTGCCGCTGCCCGACTCGCCGACCAGTGCGACGATGCGCCGTGCGCCGACCGTGAGGTCGACGTCCGAGACGGCGGCGATCGCACCGCGGCGGTAGCGCTTGGTCACGTCGGTGAGTGCGACGACGGGACCCGCCACGGCGGGCGATGAGATGTCGACGGTGGTCATGCGGCCTCCCAGGTCCCCGGTCGCGGCACGGACGCCACCAGCCGGCGGGTGTAGCTGTCGACGCCCCCGGTGACCGCGAGCTCGGCAGGTGTGGTCTCTTCGACGACGAGGCCGTCCTTCATCACCGCGATGCGGTCGGCATAGCGGGTGAGCAGCGGCAGATCGTGGCTGATCAGCAGCACGCCGAAGCCGAGCTCGTGCTGCAGCGCCGTCACCATCGCGAGGATCTCGCGCTGGACGACGACGTCGAGCGCCGTCGTGGGCTCGTCCATCACGATCAGCGACGGCGAGAGGGCGAGGGCCATCGCGATCGCGGCGCGCTGCCGCATGCCACCGGACAGCTCGTGCGGGTAGTCCCGGCCCCGGCGCGCGTCGATGCCGACCATCTCCAGCAGTTCGCCGGTCGTCCGGTGGCGCCCGCCGCCGTGGTCGCGGCGATGCGCGCGCACCACTTCGTCGATCTGATCGCCGACGCGGTGGACGGGGTCGAGCGCCGTCAGCGAGTTCTGCATGACGATCGCGGCCCGTGCCCAGCGGACGCGCCGCAGTCGCGCGGGCGACATCGCGAGGACGTCCTCGCCCTCCAGCAGGATCCGGCCGCCGGTGATCACCCCCGGCGGTCGGAGGATCCTCAGGACGGACTGGGCGATGGTCGACTTGCCGCAGCCGGACTCGCCGGCGAGGGCCACCAGCTCTCCGGAGCGGACGGTCAGGTCGACGCCGCGCACCGCCGGCGCGACGCCGTCGGCGACGACGTAGCCGACTTCGAGTGCGTCGATGCGGAGCACTTCGGCCGATGCGGCCGGTGTCGCGGGGGACACGTCAGGACGAGGCATCCGTCCTCCTCACGGGGGTGATGAGCGAAGAGCTGCGCGTGCCCGTCCCGAGGAACCGGTGCACCAGCTCGCGGGCCTGAAGGCGCGGGCTGCTGGTCTCGTCAACCGCGTAGTTCACGAACGTCAGCATCGACGCGGTGAGGGCGATGGCGAGCCCGGGGAAGACGAACTCCCACCAGTTGCCGAGGAGAAGGGCCGACCCGGTCTGCGCCCAGAACAGCATGGTGCCCCACGAGATGGTCGTCGGATCGCCGAGACCGAGGAACTCGAGGGATGCCTCGGCGGTGATGGCGAACACCACCTGGTTCACCACGAACGCGGCGATGATCGACGCCATGTTCGGCACGATCTGCGTGCCCATCACGCGCAGCCGGCCCATGCCGGCCGTCTCGGCGGCCGCCACGAACTCCCGCGTGCGCAGGCTCAGCGCCTGCGAGCGGAACAGACGTGCGCCGAAGGCCCAGCCGGTGATCGACAGCACGAGGATGATCGTGCTGGGCCCCGGCGGCAGGAACGCGGCGAGCACCACGATGAGGGGCAGCCCCGGCAGTACGAGGAACACGTTCGTCAGCAGCGACAGCACCGAGTCGGTCCAGCCGCCGCGGTAAGCGGCGATGACCCCGATGGCGAGCCCCATGACGGTGGTGATCCCGGCCACCGCGAGGCCGACGCCGAGCGAGGTCCGCGCGCCGTAGAGGAGCTGCGAGAGGACGTCGAAGCCCTGCGTGGTGGTCCCGAGCGGGTGCTCGAGGCTCGGCGGCTGGCTGCCGGCGCCGGCCGGCACGTCCGGCGGATACGGGGCGAGCCAGGGTGCGAGCAGCGCGGCGAGGCAGGCCGCGGCGAGGACGGCCAGGCCCACGATCGCGATGACCGGGATGCGCCGCCGGCGAGCCCCCGAGCGGCGGACCGTGACGAGCGTGGCGGTCATGCGGTCACCTCCCGTGTGCGCGGGTCGAGCAGGACGTACACGATGTCGACGATGAAGTTCGCCGCCAGCACGGTCACCGTGATGATGAGGAACAGGGTCTGGATGAGCGGGTAGTCGTGCGCGCTCACCGCGTTCATGAGGATCATGCCGACGCCGGGGTAGGAGAACACGATCTCGACCATCACCTGACCGCCCACGACAGCACCGATCATGCCGCCGAGAAGCGTGACGGACGGCAGCAGGGCATTGCGGGCGCCGTGGCGGAACACCACCGCACGGACCGAGAGGCCTTTCGCCTCGGCGAGGGCGAGATAGTCCTCGCTGGTCACCGACATCATCGCGTTGCGCATGTTGAGCGTCCAGGTTCCGGCGGTGACGAGCACCACGGTGGTCACGGGGAGGGTCATGTGCCACAGCACGTCGCCCACGAACTCCCAGCTCCACTCCGGGGGCATCGAGTACGCCTGGCCGATCGGGAACCACCCGAGGCCGACGGCGAACACGTACACGAGCAGGAGCGCCAGGAAGAAGTAGGGGAAGGAGCCGATGAAGATCAGCACGGGCGGCACGGTGCGGTCGAACCACGATCCGCGGTACCAGGCGGCGACGATGCCGAGCGTCGAACCCAGCAGGTAGGCGATGATGAGCGCCACGCTGCCGAGGAGCACCGTCCAGCCCAGGCTGCCGCTGATCACCTCGGTGACCGGGCTCGGGAACCGCGAGATCGAGAGCCCGAAGTCGCCGGTGGCCAGGTTTCCCAGGTACTGCAGGAACTGCACGCCGAGCGGGTCGTCGGTCAGGCCGTAGGCCGTGCGCAGGGACTCGAGAGAGGCCTGGTCCGCTCCCGTGCCGAGCTTGGCGACGAGAGCGGACGCAGGGTCTCCGGGTGCCAGGCGCGGCACGAAGAAGTTCACGGCGATCGCGATGAGGAGGGCGATCGCGTAGAACCCCAGTCGGCGGAGAAGGAGGAGCAACGGATGCCGCCCGGTCAGACCGTCCGCAGGTGCGGGAACACCAGCAGTGACTTCTGCGGCAGCTGCAGCGACAGCGGCGCGTACGGGTCGTCCTCGTTCGGGAACCCGTCGAAGCGCGTCGTCGTGTAGAGCCCGAAATCGGGGGCGTTGTACAGCGGGATGAGCGGCAGCAGTTCGGCGAACCGCGCCTCGATGCCTGCCATCGCCGCGACCTGCGCATCGGGGTCGGTGATCGCCGTGTAGTCCTGCAGCAGCTGCGTCGCCTCGGGGTCGGCGAACCGGTGGGCGTTGACGACGGACTGAGTGCCGATCGGCGCCAGCGTCTCCTGCGACATCGCGCCGAGGTAGAACGAGTACGGGTTGGGGGAGGACGGCATGCCGTACAGGGTCATGTCGAACTCGCCGTTGTAGACCTCGTCGGCCCACGAGTCGTACGCGATCGTCTGGAGCTCCACCTTGACGCCGACGGCGGTGAGATCCTGTGCGACGACCTGCGCGGCCGTGATCCAGTCGCTCCAGCCCGTGGGGATCACGATGGAGTACTCCAGCGCGGTCCCGTCGGGGGCGTGGCGGACGCCGTCGGAGTCCTCGGCGTACCCGAGGTCGTCGAGCAGCGCCGCAGCGGCATCGACATCGAGGGTGACGGCATCGGAGTACTCGTCGACCACGTCGGCGTCGAGCCAGGTCGAGAAGCCGCCCTCGGGCAGCGCGGTGGCGTTGGCGGGGTCGGACTTGCCCCACACCGCCTGGTCGATGATGCGCTCGCGGTCCACCGCCATCGAGAGCGCGCGGCGCACGCCGGCGTCGCCGAGCGCGCCCTTCGTGGTGTTCACCTGCAGGCTCACGGAGCGGGTCTGCGGCCACCAGTAGTGGTTGTGCTCGGGGTCGCGCGGGACGAAGGTCTTGTCGGGGTCGGGAACGAGCCCGCCCCAGTCGATGTTGCCGGCCGCGACCTCGGCGCTGATCTGGTCGTTGCCGGAGTAGGACCGCAGCGAGAGCGCGGGGACCTCGAGCTTCTGCCAGTAGTTCGGGTTGCGCCCCAGCGTGTACATCTGGGCGCTGAAGTTCTCGATCACCGTGTAGGGGCCGGTCGCGACGGGGTTCTCGTCGGGGAAGGTGGTCGGGTCGGCGACGTCGGACCACGTATGCTCGGGCACGATGAACTGGGCGAGCACGGCATCGCGCGCGGGTGCGAACGGCTCGCCGAAGGTCAGGACGACGGTGCTGTCGTCGGTCGCCTCGACACTCGTGAGTCGTGCGAGCACTTCGTCGGCCGGCCCGACCAGGCCCTCGTTGTCGATCATCAGCTGGAAGGTGAACGCGACGTCCGACGCGGTGAACGGCTCGCCGTCGGACCACGTGACGTCGTCGCGCAGGGTGACGGTGAGTGCGGTGCCGGCGGCATCCCACGTCGCGTCGGTGGCGAGCCAGGGCTCGTCCTTGCCGGTGGCGGGGTTGGCGATCATCAGCGGCTCGTACATCGCGCTCTTCGCCGCCCACCGCGCGGTGGGCGAGAAGGGGTTGAACGTGCGCGTCATCCCGCCGGGCGGCTCGGCGACGAGCGAGAGCGCGGTGGTGGCCGACTTCCCTTCGCTGCCGCCCGCCGGTGCGCATGCCGTGGTCATCGCGACCGCCGCGCTGAGGGCGAGGACTCCGGCGAGGCTGCGACGAGCCAGGCCGGACCGCTGTGTCTTGGTCATGGGGACGCCTTCTTCCTTGGAGCTGGAACTACTGTCTCGGAACGTTTGAGACAGTAGTCGAATGCATCGGCCGACACCAGGGGTGGGGACGAAAAAGTGGCCCGTCCCTCCGGACGGGCCACTTCTCACGGTGCGGGCGGAGCCTCCGGGTTCAGCCCTCTGTCGCCGCACGACGCAGCAGGGGCTTCGTCACGACGAGGCCCAGCGCCACCACGCCGATCCCCGCAGCCAGCACCGCGGCGATGACGATCAGGGCGAGCGGCTGGACGAGGAGCGTGACGCCCGTGAGGGGGAGCATCACCACTGCAGCGACCACCGCGGAGCCGATCGCGGTGAGACGCAGCGGCGACATGACCGCGCGGCGGCGCGCGGCATCCATCGTCCGCTCCGGCATGCCGAGCATGTCGAGCGAGCGGTAGAGATCGCGACGGTCGAGGATGCCGGCCGCCTGGTTGACGCCCACCGAGCAGGCGACCATCAGGAACGAGCCGATCACGGTGATGAGGATGCCGGTGCGGATGTCGGCGAACAGCTGCGCCGACGCGGCGTCCATGCCCGCGTCTCCGGCCGTGAGGTCGATGAGCGCGACGCCGACGCCCGCGAACACGGCCATGAAGCTCGTCATGGCGACGCCCGACACCTGACGCCACGCGGCCTTCGGGGACTCCAGGACGGTGCGCGCGGCCAGCAGCTTGGCGGGGCGGGTCGCCCGTCGTGCCTGGCGCCGGGCGACGAGGCGGATGGCCCACGGCCCGACCAGGTTGAGGACCGCAAGGGTTCCGCCGAACGCGGCCGCGAGGAACGCGATGATCACCATCGCGCTGCCGGCGACCTGCAGCACGCTCATGAGCCCGAACGACACGACGAGCACGGCCGCGGCGATGCCTGCGCGCACCCACGACAGCTTCGGCGCATCCTGACGGGTGCGCACGCCGAGCGGCGAGATGACCACCTGGCGCAGGCCCAGCACGGCGCTGACGGCGGCGAGCACGGCGATCCCGAGCACCGCCCCCGCGATCACGGGTGCGCCGAGCACGACGCCCTCGATGCCGAGCGGCGCGCCGCGGAACGGCACGAGGGCCAGCGCCGGCACGACCGCGAAGTAGCCCGCGACCCCGGCCACCGCCCCCGCCAGCGCGAGCACCGTCGATTCCAGCACGGCCAGCGCCGAGACGGTGACCGGGGTGGCGCCGAGCAGGCGCAGGGTCGCGAGGCGGTCGTCGCGACGCCGTGCCGACAGCCGAGCCGCGGCTCCGCCGAGCGACGCCAGCGGCACGACGAGCAGCACGAGCGCGACGACGGCGAGCAGCTGATAGCTGAACGCGATGTCGTCTGTCCAGGTCCAGAACGACTGGGCGCCGCCGAGGACGGTGAGCAGCAGCGTCGTCACGATCGCGAACGCCGTGACCGGCAGCACGAGTGTCGCCGTGCCCGAGGCGCCCGGCCGGGCGAGCAGCCACGCGACGCGCGCGATCATGCGGCGGCTCCGACACGCTCGCCGACGATGCGGCCGTCGCGCACCTCGACGATGCGCGAGCAGCGGGCCGCGACGTCGGCGTCGTGCGTGACCATGACGAGCGTGCGCCCCTGGCCCGTCGTCGAGTGCAGGAGCGCTCCGATCACGTCGGCCGAGGTCGTCGAGTCGAGTGCGCCGGTCGGCTCGTCGGCGAACACGACGGCCGCCCCGGTCACCTGCGCGCGGGCGATGGCCACGCGCTGGGCCTGACCGCCCGAGAGCTGTCCGATGCGGCGGTCCTCCATGCCGGCGAGGCCGAGCGCCGCCAGCCAGCCAGCGGCGTGCGACGTCGCCTCGCGGCGCGGCATCCCGTTCAGCATGAGAGCGAGCGCGACGTTCTCGATGGCGGTGAGCTCGGGGATCAGCAGGCCCTGCTGAAACACGAATCCGAACTCCTCCCGACGCAGCTGCGAGCGGCCGCGCTCGTTCAGCGTGTTCACGCCCACGCGTCCTGCGCGGCCGTGGAACGCGACCGCGCCGGCGTCGGGGAGGGTGATGCCGGCCAGACAGTGCAGCAGCGTCGTCTTGCCCGAGCCGGAGGCGCCCATGATGGCGAGCGACTCGCCGGCGCGCACCGCGAGCGACACCCCCGTCAATGCCCGGGTCGTACCGAAGGACTTCTCGAGGCCGGTGGCCTCGATCACGAAAGAACTCATGCTCCCACGGTGCCGTGCACGCGGCACCCGGCGCGTCGGGCGCGAGAGTGATACGCCCGGCGCACCGTCATCCCCGCGGATGATCCGCGGGTGGGCCCGCGGTCCCCGGCGCCGTGCCCGCCGCAGAGCGACGAAGGCCCGATCGCGGGATCGGGCCTTCGTCGTGGCGGCGGATCAGGCCGGTGCGGCCTCGGCGGCCGCGCGCGCGGCCGCGGGGAGCGCCGCGACGATCCGCGCGACGGCGTCGTCGTCGTGGGATGCCGACACGAACCACGCCTCGAACACCGACGGCGGCAGCGACACGCCCTGCGCGAGCATCGCGCGGAAGAACGGCGGGTAGCGGAAGGCCTCCTGCGCCTTCACCGTGTCGTAGTCGGTGGGGGCCTCGGCCGCGAACTGGATCGAGAAGAGGTTGCCCGAGCGCTGCAGCACGTGCGTCACGCCGGCATCCGCGAGCGCGGATGCCGCGGCCTCGGCGATCGTCGTCGCGGCCGCGTCGATGCGGGCATAGGCGGCGGCGTCGAGGTGGTCGAGCGTCGCGCGCCCGGCGGCGACGGCGAGCGGGTTGCCGCTCAGCGTGCCCGCCTGGTAGACCGGCCCGAGGGGCGCCAGCAGCTCCATGAGCGCTGCCGGACCGCCGATCGCGGCGAGCGGCAGGCCGCCGCCGACGACCTTGCCGAACGTGATGAGGTCGGGCGTGAACGGCACCGGGTCGATGCCGTACCACCCGGCGGGACCGACACGGAAGCCGGTGAGCACCTCGTCGAGGATCAGGAGCGCGCCGTGCGCGTGCACGATGTCGGCCAGCGCGGCGTTGAAGCCGTGCGCGGGCGGCACGATGCCCATGTTGGCGGGCGCCGCCTCGACGATCACCGTGGCGATCTCGTCGCCGCGCGCCGCGAACACCTCGCGCACCGCATCGAGGTCGTTGTAGGGGATCACGAGCGTCTGCGCCGCGATGGCCGCCGGAACACCGGCCGAGCCGGGCATCGCGAGCGTCGCGACACCGGAGCCCGCCTCGGCCAGCAGGCCGTCGGAATGGCCGTGATAGTGCCCGGCGAACTTCACGACGAGGTCGCGGCCGGTCGCACCGCGCGCGAGGCGGATGGCGGTCATGGTGGCCTCGGTGCCCGTCGACACGAGTCGCACGCGCTCGACCGGGTGCGCGCCGTCACGCGTGACGCGGGCCGCGATGAGCTCGGCGAGCTCGGTCTCGCCCGGGGTCGACGCGCCGAAGCCCAGTCCGTGGGCGGCGGCATCCTGGACCGCCTTCACGACGGCGGGGTGCGCGTGCCCGAGGATCGCGGGGCCCCACGAGCCGACGAGGTCGACGTACTCGCGTCCTTCGACGTCGGTGACGTACGGTCCCGACGCCGACACGAAGAACCGTGGCGTCTCGGCCACCGACCCGAAGGCGCGCACGGGCGAGTTCACGCCGCCCGGCATCGCGCCGCGGGCGCGGTCGAACTCCTGTGCGTTCGTCGTCATCGGATCCACTCCGCAAGCTCCAGGGCCCAGTAGGTCAGCACCGCGTCGGCGCCGGCGCGGCGGATGCCGACCACCGACTCCTCGATCGCACGGCGCCGGTCGATCCAGCCGTGGGCGGCGGCCGCCTCGATCATGGCGTACTCGCCGGACACCTGGTACGCCCACACCGGGACGGGGCTGGATGCCGCGGCATCCGCCAGCACGTCGAGGTAGCTCATCGCGGGCTTGACCATGACGATGTCGGCGCCCTCGGCGATGTCGAGGTCGAGCTCGCGGGCGCCTTCGCGGCGGTTCGCGGGGTCCTGCTGGTAGGTGCGTCGGTCTCCCACGAGCGACGACTGCACGGCTTCGCGGAACGGGCCGTAGAAGGCCGAGGCGTATTTCGCGGCATAGGCGAGGATCGGCGTGTTCGCGTACCCGGCGTCGTCGAGCGCGTCGCGGACGGCGGCGACCTGGCCGTCCATCATGCCCGACAGGCCCAGCAGCTGGGAGCCCGCCTCTGCCTGCGCGACACCCATCGCGCGGTAGCGCTCGAGGGTGGCGTCGTTGTCGACGTAGCCGTGTGCGTCGAGCACGCCGCAGTGGCCGTGGTCGGTGAACTCGTCGAGGCACAGGTCGGTCTGCACGACGAGGGCGTCGCCCGCCTCGGCGACCGCGACGCGCGTCGCGACGTTGAGGATGCCGTCCGGGTCGGTCGCGCCGGATCCCACGGCGTCCTTGTGCTCGGGCACGCCGAACAGCATGATCCCGCCGATGCCGGCGGCTGCGGCATCCGCCACGACGCCCTTGAGTGAATCGGTGGTGTGCTGGACGACGCCGGGCATCGACGAGATCGGCACCGGAGCGCCGGCACCCTCCCGGACGAAGACGGGGAGGATGAGTTCGGCGCGATGCAGGCGGGTCTCGGCGACGAGACGTCGCATGGCGGGCGTCGCACGCAGGCGGCGGGGGCGGTCGATCACGGGCGTTCTCCGGTCAGGTCGGCGGCACCGGCCGCGAGCAGCTCGCGTGCGACGGCCGCCGCGACGTCGCGCGAGGCCTCGGGATCGGGCCAGACCGCGGCGTGCGACGAGGTGAGGACGGTGGTGCCGTCGAGGCTGTAGACGCTCGCCGACAGCAGCAGGAGGCCCGCGTCGACGACGGCGCGTGCGCCGACCGGCGCGGAGCAGCCCGCCTCCAGCAGCGCGAGCACCTCGCGCTCGGCTTCGACGGCCGCGCGGGTCTCGGCGTGGTCCAGGGCGCGGACGAGGTCCTCGTCGCCGCGGCGCACCTCGACCGCCAGGGCTCCCTGCCCCGGCGCCGTGGGCCACGCGTCGGCGTCGAGGAACTCCGTCACGACGTCGGCGCGGCCGATGCGCCGCAGGCCGGCGGCGGCGAGGAGGACGGCATCCAGCTCTCCGCTGGTCACCTTGCCGAGCCGCGTGTCGACGTTGCCGCGGATGTCGACGACCTCGAGGTCGGGGCGACGGGCGCGCACCTGTGCCATGCGACGGGGCGATCCGGTCCCGACGCGGGCGCCGGGAGGCAGCTCGTCGAGCGTCAGGCCGTCACGGGCGACGAGCGCGTCGCGCGGGTCCTCGCGGGAGGGGATCGCGGCGATCACGAGCCGCTCGTGCGGTGCGGTGGGCAGGTCCTTCAGCGAGTGCACGATGAGGTCGCACTCGTCGGCCTCCAGCGCGTCGCGCAGTGCGCCGGTGAACAGTCCGGTGCCGCCCGCGCGCGACAGCGGCTCGTTCGAGCGGTCGCCGTCTGTGGTGATCGTGACGATCTCGGTCGTGACGCCGGTGGCGTCCGCGAGCGCGTCGGCGAACATCCCGGTCTGGGCGAGCGCGAGCGTGCTGCCGCGCGTCCCGATCCGCAGCGCGGTCACGCGAGCACCTCGCCGATCTCGTCGAGGCCGATGCGGCGCCCGGTGAAGAACGGCACCTCTTCGCGCACATGGCGGCGGGCCTCGGTCTGGCGCAGGTCACGCATGAGGTCGACGAGCTCGACGAGCTCGGGGGCCTCCAGCGCGAGGATCCACTCGTAGTCGCCGAGAGCGAACGAGGCGACGGTGTTGCTCAGCACCGAACGGTGCGCGGCACCCTTGCGCCCGTGGTCGGCGAGCATCTGGCGGCGCTCGTCGTCGGGAAGGATGTACCAGTCGTACGACCGCACGAACGGGTAGACCGTGAGCCACGACTCGGGGTCCTTGTCGCGCATGAACGCCGGCAGGTGGCTGGCGGTGAACTCGGCGTCGCGGTGCACGCCCATGGCGTTCCAGACGGGCAGCAGGCCCGCGAGCGGATCGGCGCGGCGCAGCGTGCGCAGCGCGGACTGCAGCACCTCGGGGGCGACGCCCACGCCGGTGAGCCAGATCATGAGGTCGGCGTCGGCGCGCAGCCCCGACACGTCGTAGAACCCGCGCACCACCACGCCCGAGGCTTCGACCTCGGCGACCGCGGCGGCCAGATCACCCGAAGGCGCCGGACGCGCCCCCTGGCCGCCGGCGGGGTCCCGCCGGAACACGGCCCACAGCGTGTAGCCGAGGGTGTCAGGGGAGGTCTGGGCCGGGGCATCCGTCATGCCTCTATCCTCCCACTCCTGCCGTAGGAGTCCTCCCCGCACGGTCTGCCGAGCACGGTCGGCGTCGGGCGGCCGGAGCGGGCGGGTCAGCGGGCGAGCAGGTCGGCCGCGGTGCGCTCGGCGTGCGCGACGATGCCCGCGAGCCCCGAGCCGGCGACCGTCTCGCCGACGACCACGACGTCACCGGAGGGAGTGGATGCCGCGGCCGGCCGCATCCACCACACGTGCGCCGCGCCGACCACGACCGGCAGCCGCACCCCGAGGAGCGTCTCCGCGTCGGCGACCGCTGCGGCGACCGGGTCGCCCGGGGTCTGGTCGTACGACAGCCGGACCACGTGGCGCCCGGCGGCGGCCTCGCGCAGCCACGCCCACTTGGCCGTCGCGTGCGTCAGGGCGCGCGCGCCCACCGGTGCGCCCGCGGCGACGAGCAGGCCGGTGCCGCGAGGGGCGGCATCCAGCTCGTCCTGCTCCACCACGAGGGTGACGAGGTCGATGCGACGCCCGGGTGCGGTGGGCGCGGCGACGCCCGGCGCGGCCACGATGACCGTGCCGTACAGGCGCGACGGGTCGTCGATCCGCGTGTTCAGGCGCACCTCGCCGCCCCGGCGGGCGAGGTCATCGGCGAGCGCGGGCACGATGCGGTTGATGCCGCCGCGGAGGCCGGCGACCGCCGAGCCCGGGGGAGCGGCGGCGCGCAGCCGGACGACGGCGCCGCTCAGCGACCCGGCCGTGCGCACGGCGTCGGCGAGGCCGGGGTGGGCGCGCGCGACGGGCAGCTCGTCGGGGTGCTGCGAGTGCACGCCGTGCACGACGGGCGCGACGAGGCGGTCGAGCACGACGTCGCCCAGACGCTCGCGGACGAGCGCGCCGAGCGTGTCGGGCAGGATGCTCACCGGGCGGGCGTCGAGCTCGACCGCGCGGTCGGCTGCGTGCCGCCCGACGACGCGCACGACGTCGTCCGCCCGCGGGTCGGCGGGGATGCCGAGGAGCGCGGTCGCCGGCAGCGGCACGGCGTCGCCCGACACCGGCTGCAGCCAGGCGGGCCCGGGCGCGGGCGCGACGATGTCGTCCTGCAGGCCGAGCTCGTCGAGCAGGGTCGCCACGATGCCGCCGCGCACGGCGAAGCTCTCGGCCGCGGCATCCAGTCCGAGTCCGGCGACCTCGTGACGGGCGACGGTGCCGCCCACGCGGTCGGACGCCTCGAACACCGTCACCCGGGCGCCCGCGGCGGCGAGGCGGCGAGCCACGACGAGCCCGCCGACACCGCCGCCGACGACCGAGTAGCGGTCGGAGCGGTCAGGCATGCGCGTGCACGAACTCCACGATGCGCGTGAGGACCGTGGGGTCGGTGTCGGGCGGCACGCCGTGCCCGAGGTTGAGCACGTGGGCCCTGGCGGCCCTGCCACGCTCGAGGACGTCGACGATGTGCGCCTCGAGCACCGGCCACGGCGCGCGCAGCAGCGCGGGGTCGATGTTGCCCTGCACGCTGACGCCCTGGCCGACGCGGCGCACAGCCTCGTCGAGCGGCAGTCGCCAGTCCACGCCGACCGCGTCCACGCCGACGTCGCGCATCCGGGCGAGGAGCTCGCCCGTGCCGACGCCGAAGTGCACGAGGGGCACGTCGAGGTCGCGCACCGCGTCGAGCGCCAGCGCGGAGAACGGGGCGACGTGACCGGAGTAGTCGGCGAGGCTGAGTGAGCCCGCCCACGAGTCGAACAGCTGACCCGCCGACGCGCCGGCTTCGAGCTGGGCGCGCAGGAAGGCCCCGGTGATGCCTGCACACCACGTGAGCAGCGCCGCCCACGTGTCGGGGTCGGAATGCATGAGCGCGCGGGTCTTGAGCTGCTCCTTCGACGGGCCGCCTTCGACGAGGTACGACGCGAGCGTGTACGGGGCGCCGGCGAATCCGATGAGCGGCGTCGTGCCGAGCTCGGCGACCGTGAGTGCGACGGCCTCACGGATCGGGGCGAGCGACGCGGGGTCGAGCGGCGGCAGCGATGCGACGTCGGCGGCGCTGCGCACCGGGTTCTCGAGCACGGGGCCGCGCCCGGCGACGATGCGCACGTCGACGCCCGCCAGACGCACCGGGATCACGATGTCGCTGAAGAAGATGCCCGCGTCGACGCCGTGGCGGCGCACCGGCTGCAGCGTGATCTCGCTGGCCAGCTCCGGGTTCAGGCACGCGTCGAGCATGTCGGTGCCCACCCGCAGCTCGCGGTACTCCGGCAGGGAACGACCCGCCTGCCGCATGAACCAGACGGGCGTCACCGCGGGCCGTTCGCCGCGGTACGCGCGTATCAGCGCGGGGGGATCGTTTCTCTGAAGGACGGAAGGGTGAGAGTCATGCAACGTCACACGTTAAGATTAGAGTCGTGCTCCTCTGTCTGACCGCGAACCATCGGAACGCGAGCCTCGACACCCTGGAGCGTCTCTCCGTGGGGGCGCCCACGGCGACGCGTGCTCTCGTCGAGCGCGAGATCTTCGTGGCCGGGGCCGTCGTGCTCGCCACATGCAGCCGCTTCGAGGCCTACCTCGACATCGACGAGCCGCTCACCGGCGGCGAAGCCGTCGCGGTCGAATCGGTCGTCGAGGCGATGGCCGAGGCCTCCGACGTATCGCCGGAACTGCTGCGCGCGTCCGTCGCCGTGCACCAGGGAGCGGATGCCGCGGCCCACCTGTTCGCCGTCACCAGCGGGCTGGAGTCCGTCGTCGTCGGCGAGGACGAGATCTCGGGCCAGGTGCGTCGCGCGCTCGACGCCGCGCGCGCCGACGGCCTCACCAGCGGCGAGCTGGAGCGCCTGTTCCAGAAGGCCACCCACACCAGTCGCGGGGTGCGCAACCGCACGCAGCTGCGCGGCGCCCACCGCTCGCTCGTGCGCCTGGCGCTCGAGCTCGCCTCGAGCCGTGTCGCCGACTGGTCGGCGGCCCGCATCGTGCTCGTCGGCACCGGACGCTACGCCGCGCGCACCGTCGACGCGCTGCGCGCTCGCGGCGCCGGCGACATCCACGTCTTCTCGCCCTCCGGCCGGGCCGAGGGCTTCGCCGTGCAGCGCGGCCTGCTGCCCGTCGCCGATTTCGCCGCCGCGGCCGCGCAGGCCGACGTGGTGATCACCTGCACCGCCGATGCGGTCGTGCACGCCGACGCCTTCGTGGCGGGCCGCCGGGTGCTCGTGATCGACCTGGGCCTGCCCCGCAACGTCGACCCCGCCGTCGGCGCGGTCGACGGGGTCGAGCTGCTCGACCTCGAGACGATCCGGCTGCACGCCCCGCTCGAGGAGTTCAGCGCCCACGCCGACGCCCGTGCCATCGTGGGCGACGCCGCGACCGAGTTCGCGGCCGACCGCGAAGTGGGCCCCGCGATCACCGCGCTGCGCGGCGAGGTGCTCAAGGTCGTCGACGACGAGATCGCCCGCGCCCGCGCCCGCGGAGCCGGTGACGACGTCGAGGCCGCGCTCCGGCATCTTGCCGGCGTGCTGCTGCACAAGCCGTCCGTGCGCATGCGCGAGCTCGCGGTCGAGGGGCGCATCGACGACGTCCGCGAGGCGCTGAGCCTGCTCCACGGACTCTCGGTCGAGCCTCCCGCTGCGGCGGTCGAGGACGACGACGACCTCTGGGCGACCGCCTGACCGCTGGCGGGATGCGGTGCTGCGGCTCTCGGCCGGGATCGGTCGAGGCGTGGCGGCATCCGTGACCCCTTCGGCAGGCACCAGGACCCTCTGATTCTGCGCAAGCTCGTGCAATCCGCGTAAGAACGCGGCACAGTCACGCAAGAACACAACAATTGCTTGAGAACTCTCGCGCCCGGCCTCTAGATTGAGCGCGAGCGGGCATCGCGGCCCGTCCCACCCCGGATGAAGCGAGTCGACGATGACACGACCCCGAACCCTCGTCGCGGCTGTGGCCACGGCATCCCTCACCGTCGGAATGGCGGTGACGTCACAGGCCGCCGTCGCGGCGCCGCCGGGCTGGAACACGCCCGCGCCGGTCGTGACGCGCGCGGCGCTCGACCCGGCGCTCGTGGCCGGACGCGGCGCCGACGTGGCCTTCCTCGAGCAGGAGGCCGAGAACGCGGTCACCAACGGCGTCGTGATCGGCGCCGGCCGCGAGGCGTACACGATCGAGGCCGAGGCCTCGGGGCGCTCGGCGGTGCGCCTGGCGCCCGGGCAGTACGTCGAGTTCACGCTGCCGGCCGCGACCAACGCGCTCACCGTGCGGTACAGCATCCCGGACGCCCCCGCGGGCGGAGGCCTGACCGCCCCGCTGGGGGTCAAGGTGGGTTCGCAGACGACGTCGCTGCAGATGACGTCGCAGTACTCGTACCTCTACAACCAGTATCCGTTCACGAACGACCCGAACGCGGGACTGCTGCACCCGGACTGGTGGCTCGCCGAGTGCGGGTGCGTGCCGCAGTTCGATCAGCCCGGCTACGAGCCGGCGAAGCCGTTCCGTCCGATGAAGTACTACGACGAGGAACGGCTGCTCCTCTTCAAGACGTACAAGGCGGGCGACAAGGTGCGGCTGACCGCGCCGGCGGGCGTGGCGTGGACCGTGATCGACCTCATCGACACGGAGCTCGTCGGCAAGCCGTACGTGAAGCTCAAGGCGTCGAACGTCCTGGTGTTCGGTGCCGACCCGACGGGGCGCAAGGACTCCGCACCGGCCATCGACAAGGCGATCGCCTTCGCGAAGAAGACGAAGCTCTCCGTCTACATCCCGCCGGGGACCTATCGCGTCGACCGCCACATCGAGGTCGACGACGTCACGATCGAGGGCGCCGGCAACTGGTACACGATCATCAAGGGCTCGCAGGTCGCGCTCTCCGCGCCGGCGCCGGACGGCTCGACGCATACCGGCGTGGGCTTCTACGGCAAGGACGCCGCCTCCGGAGGCAGCAGCGACGTGCACCTGTCGGGCTTCTCGATCGTCGGCGACGTGCGCGAGCGCGTCGACACCGACCAGGTCAACGCGATCGGCGGGGCGTTCCACGACTCGTCGTTCTCAGACCTCTACATCCAGCACACCAAGGTGGGCATGTGGTTCGACGGCCCCATGTCGAACGTCACGGTGGAGCGCAACATCATCGTCGACCAGATCGCCGATGCGCTGAACTTCCACATCGGCGTGACGGACTCGGTGGCGCGGCACAACTTCGTGCGCAACTCGGGCGACGACGGTCTCGCGATGTGGGCCGAGTCCCAGGGGGGAACCACGCTGACGAACGCGCGCAACACGTTCGAGCGCAACACGGTGCAGACACCCAACCTCGCCAACGGCATCGCGATCTACGGAGGCACCGACAACACCGTGGCGGGCAACCTCGTCGCCGACACGATCCGCGAGGGGAGCGCGCTGCACGCCGGCTCGCGGTTCGGGGCGCACCCGTTCGCGGGCACGCTGACGTTCCGTGACAACACGACGGTGCGTGCCGGCACGCGCGAGCTCAACTGGAACATCGGGCTCGGATCGCTGTGGATCTACGCGCTCGAGGGTTCGATCTCGGGGATCCACGTCACCGGTGACCATTACCTCGACAGCACGTACAACGCGATCATGCTGGTCTCGGAGTGGGGTGTGAAGGACCTCTACTCGATGACCGACGTGTCGTTCGCCGATGTGCGCGTCGACGGCACCGGCACGTCCGTGCTGAGCGCGCGGGTCAAGGGCGGGGCGTCGTTCCAGAACGTGGACGCCCGCAACGTCGGCGCCGTGGGCATCAACAACTGCGGATCGTTCGGGTTCCCGCCCACCGGCTCGGAGTTCTCGGTCACCGACGGCGGCGGCAACGACGGTGGCGGCACCACGGGCCCGTGGCTGGCGGCGTGGGAGCTGCCCAACACCATCACGTGCGACGACCGTCCGCCGGTGGTGGCGCCGCCGGCGCCGTCGCCGTGGCCCTGATCCGGGACGCGTGAGGGAGTGAGCGGATGCCGCCACCCGGCCGGGTGGCGGCATCCGCCCACGTGTACGGAATGATTCTAAAGAAAGCTTGCGAAAGATATCTTTAGAATCTAATCTGATGCGCATGACAGCCGAACGACGCGAGCGGATCACGGATCCGGAGCGGATCCGTGCCCTCGCGCATCCCGTGCGGATCGCGCTCCTCGACCACCTGGGCGACGTGGGCGAGGCGACCGCCACGCAGTGCGCCGAGGCGCTGGGGGAGTCGCCGGCCAGCTGCTCGTTCCACCTGCGCATGCTCGAGAAGTACGGCTACATCGAGCGCGCCGAACGTCGAGGCCGCGAGAAGCCGTGGCGCGTGAAGACCGCCGACTTCGACATGCGCCCCGACCCGGATGTGCCGGGCTCGCTGCTCGCGGTGCAGGCCGTCGCATCCCTCGGACTCGAGTCGGAGTACCTGCGGGCGATGGACTGGTTCTCGCGCATCGACCGCGAGAGCGACGAATGGCTGCAGGCGACCACGTTCACGCGGTCGTCGTTCTGGGCCACCGCTGAAGAGCTCGCCCAGTTGAGCCGTGACGTGCAGGACATCACGGAGCGCTTCGCCGGGCGCCATGCCGACCCGTCCAAACGCCCTGAGGGTGCGCGGTTCTCGCGCTTCTTCGCCGTCGTGAACCCCGAGCCGGAGGCCGACCGATGACCGGCGCAGCCGCACGCCGCGGCATCCGCCTCCCGGTCGCGTGGTCCGCGCCCGGGTTCCCGCGGCTCGCGGGAGCCTGGGTCGCCACCAACCTCGGCGACAGCGCCCTGTACCTGATGATCGCGGTGTGGGTGAAGGAGCTCACGGGCTCCGACGTCGCCGCCGGCTTCGTGTTCGTGGCGCTGGGCGTCCCCGCCGTCCTCGCGCCCTTCATCGGCATGCTGGCCGACCGGATGCCGCGCCGACGGCTGCTCGTGATCAACAACGTCGCGCTGGTCCCCGTGCTGCTCTCGCTGCTGTTCGTGTCGGAGGTGCAGCAGCTGTGGCTCGTGTACGCGGTGGTCGTCGTCTACAGTGCGGCCGGCTATGTCACCGCCTCGGCCCAGTCGGGCATCATCCGGGCCATGCTGCGCGACGACCAGCTCGCCTCGGGCAACGGGCTCCTGTCGACCATCGACAACGCGCTGCGACTCGTGTCGCCCCTCATCGGCACCGCCCTGTACGTCTGGCTCGGCGCGCCGGCGGTCATCGTGCTGACCGCCGCGTGCTTCGCGGTGGCGGCGGTGATCGTCGCCGGCCTCCCCGTCGGCGCCGCGGCGCCCGAGCGCGAGCCCGGGCGCGGCTACCTCCGCGAGCTCGCCGCCGGCTTCGAGCACCTGTTCGCGCCGCAGAGCCTGCGGGTCGTCACGATCGCGGTGGCGATCGGCTTCGGCGCGACCGGGCTGCTCAACATCGTCGTGTTCCCCGCCCTCGACGCCATGCACGCCGACCCCGCCGCGATCGGCGTTCTCGTGCCGATCCAGGGTGCCGGCGCCGTCCTCGGCGGCCTGCTGTCGGCCACGCTCGTCACCCGCTGGGGCGAAGGACGCACGGCGGCCCTGGGTCTGCTGCTCGTCGCGGCCGGGAGTGTGCCGTTCGCGTTCGGCTCTGTCGTCGCAGGCGGCGTCGGCATGTTCGTGCTGGGTCTCGGCATCCCGCCGACGGTCGTCGCCTTCGCGACGCTGCGACAGCGCCTCACGCCCGACGCGCTGCAGGGCCGCACCGGGGCCGCCGCCAACGTCGTGGTCAATCTGCCGCAGACCCTCGCGTCGATCGTCGGCGCGGGCCTGCTCGCCGTCGTCGACTTCCGCATCCTGATCTGGGTGTCGGTCGCCGCCGTCGTGCTCGGCGCCGCGACCGCGCTGCGGGCCCGTCGCGCGGCGCCGGTGCTTCCCGCCACGGTGTGACGACGGGGGATGCCGCCACCCGGCCGGGCGGCGGCATCCACTCGCCGGCCCCGTCAGGTGGCGTCGACGGCCGCCCGCTCGTGCGGCCTCGCGGCCGGCACCACCAGTCCCGTCGCCGGCCCCGTCAGCGCCCGCAGGGCGTAGAGGATCGTCGCGAGGTCGACGCCCTCTTGGATCAGGGCGCCCGCGACGGCCGGGATGACACCCGTGGTCGCGATGAGCATCAGGCCGATGCTGAGCGCGATGCCGATCCAGATCGCGGTGTAGGCGACGCGCAGGGTGTGGCGCCCGATCGAGACCGCATCCGCGATGCCGACGAGCGAGTCCTTCAGCACCACGGCGTCGGCGGCCTCGCCGGCGGCCGTCGAGCCCTTGGCGCCCATCGCGACCCCGATGTCGGCGGCCGCCAGGACGGGGGCGTCGTTGACGCCGTCACCGACCATCATGACCGGGCGCGGACGCATCTGCGCGGCCAGGTGCACCTTCTCGGGAGGCAGCAGCTCCGCGTGCACGTCCGTGATCCCGACGCCTCGGGCCACGGCATCCGCGGTCGCCTGCGCGTCTCCGGTGAGCATCGCGATCCGCTCGACGCCGGTGTCGCGCAGCCACGACACCACCGCCTGCGACTCGGGGCGCGGGTCGTCGGCCAGCACGAGCGTGCCGGCGAACCGGCCGTCGACCGCGACGTACGCCGCCGCCTGGCCCTCGCGGATGCCGCGCCGCTCGGTGTCGGGCGCGAGCGACGCGACGTAGGCGGGCTTTCCGACGACGACCGTGCGTCCGTCGATCTGCGCCGTGACCCCGTTCGTCGCCACCTCGTGCGCCTCGGCGGCTGACAGCAGCTGGATGCCGCGCGCCGCGGCCGCACGACGGATCCCGTCGGCCAGCACGTGGCTGGAGTACTGCTCGGCCGAGGCGGCCAGGGTGAGCAGCTCCTCCTCGTCGAAGCCGGGTGCCGGCTCCACCGCGACGAGGTCGGGCCGGCCCTCGGTGAGCGTGCCGGTCTTGTCGAACGCCGCCGATCGCACCCGCGCGAGCTGCTCGATGACGGCGCCGCCCTTGACGATGATGCCGGCCTTCGCCGCCCGTGACAGGCCGCCGAGGAACGCCACCGGCGCGGCGATGAGGAGCGGGCACGGCGTCGCCAGCACCAGCACCTCGGCGAAGCGCGCCGGGTCGCCCGAGACCGCCCAGGCGGCGCCCGCGATGACCAGCGACACCGCCGTGAACGGGATCGCGAACCGGTCGGCGAGCCGGACGGTCGGAGCCCTGTCCTCCTGGGCCTGTTTCACGAGCTCGACGATCTGCTGGTACTGGCTGTCGGCGCTGCGGCGCAGGGCGCGGATCCGCACTGCGCGCGAGCCGTTCACCGAACCGGACAGCACCTCGTCGCCCGCCGATCGGCTCACCGGCAGGCTCTCGCCGGTCAGCGACGACTCGTCGAACGAGCCGTCGTCGCTCAGCAGCGTGCCGTCGACCGGCACGATCTCGGCGGGCCGCACGAGCAGCACGTCGCCGACGCGCACGTCGGCGGCATCCGCGTCCTGCACCTCGTCGCTGTCGGACTGGGGATGCACGAGCACATGCGCGACCTGCGGGGAGCGGTCCAGCAGCGACGTCAGCTCGCGCTTGGCGCGACGGCTGGCGTAGTCCTCCAGCGCCTCGCCGCCCGACAGCATCAGGACGATGACCAGGGACGCCACGTACTCGCCGACCGCGATCGTCGCGATCATGGCCACCACGGCCAGCACGTCGAGCCCGACGTGGCCGCGCATGACGTCGCGGACCATGCCGACGATCGTCCACACGATGACGGCGCTCACGTAGACGATCGCGATCCACTTCGCCGTGCGCTCGAAGCCCGCCGCGCCGAGCGTCAGCACCGCGATGAGCACGACGATCGTGAGCCACACGACGGGGAACCGGACGAACCAACGCAGGAACCTCATGCCACACACCCTGGCACAGCTCGCGCGAACGGGTCAGCCGGCGAGCTCGTGCAGCAGGAATGCGCCGAGGAAC
>Ga0160450_100491_pt1 | contig 23192 bp, 20 predicted proteins | sample HID1975K_E1MG_FD_108257 | JGI IMG/M metagenome (GOLD analysis project Ga0160450, IMG submission 108257) | Enriched soil microbial communities from UW Madison campus, WI, USA - HID1975K_E1 MG | ecosystem: Environmental > Terrestrial > Soil > Unclassified | place: USA: Madison, Wisconsin...
GCCGCGCGCACCGGGTTCGGCTCGCAGATCGCGACCAGCTCGGCCCGCTCCGGGTAGGTCTGGGTGATCGCGTCGACATACATCTGAGCGCGGTGACCGGCTCCGACGAGCGCGTATCGGGTGCGGGGCATGGCTTCTCCGTGTCGGGGTGGGGATTGCGCGAGGAAACGTTTTCTCAGAGTAGCACGAGGCGCACGCCGGCCGGCCGTACGGCCGCGCACAGCGGCCGGTCGTACACCGGCTCAGGCCGCGGGTGCCGGCCCGGTGCTGCCGCGCAGCACGACCTCGGGTCGCAGGGTCACCGCGGCCTCGGCGACCTCGCCTCCCGCGAGCAGCGCGCTCATCGCGCCCCAGGCGCGGCGCCCCAGCTCGGCGGCGGGCACGGCCGCGGTCGTCAGCGGAGGGGTCGTGTACGGCGCGAACGGGATGTCGTCGAAGCCGGTGACGGACAGGTCCTCGGGCACGTGCACGCCGCGCGCCGCGACGGCGGAGAGGAGGCCCATCGCGACGAGGTCGTTGAAGGCGAGGGCCGCCGTGGCCCCCGACGCGAGCACGGCGTCCGCGACGTCCGCGCCGCTGTCGAAGTCGACGCCGGCGGGCAGCTCGACGATCTCGAGGTCGGCGTGCGCCGCGCGGGCCTCGTCCAGCGCTGCGCGCCGGGCGGCACCGGAGGCGCTGCCGACGACCCCGGACAGGAAGGCGATCCTCCGGTGTCCGAGCCCGTACAGGTGCGCGACGAGCTCGGCCATGGCCGAACCGTAGTCGGCGGCGACGGTGGGGGCGGCCTCCTGCGGCGGCCGGTTGATCACGACCGCGGGCGACAGGCTCGGCAGCAGCGCGGCGAGCTCGTCCTGCGGCAGGCGCGGTGCGCAGAGGATCACGCCGTCCGTGCGCCGCCGCGTCGCCGCGGCGAGCACCCTCTCCTCGGCGACCTGCTCGGCGGTGTCGGCAATGAGCACGTGATAGCCGTCCTCGGCGGCGGCCCGGCTCAGCCCGCGCAGGATCGCCTGGAACGTCGGGTTGGCGAGGTCGGGGATGACGACCGCGACCGTCTGCGTGCGTCCCAGGACCAGGCTGCGCGCCAGCGGATTGGCGGTGTACCCGAGCTCGGCGGCGACGGAGCGCACCCGCCCGGCGAGCACGGCATCCACGGTCGGGTTGTCGTTCATGACGCGCGACACGGTCGACAGCGACACTCCCGCGGTGCGGGCGACGTCGGTGATCGTGACCCGCGGTGTGGACTTCGTCATCGGTGCCTTTCGCCTGTGCCCGTCATACTACCGAGAAAGCGTTTTACGACAGGAGAGCCCGTGGCTTCGCGCAGAGAAGAACGTCTCGTCAAGCAGGATCGCCTCGCGGCGGTCCGCGCGGCGGCGGGAGGACCGCTGTTGCTGACCTCGCACGAGGCGCTCGCCTGGTACCTCGACGGGGTGCGCACGCACGTCTCGCTCGCCGGCCCTCCCGTCGTCGCCGTCCGCGCCGGCGACGACGGCGACGTCCTCTACGTCGCGGCGAACGAGGCCGATCGTCTCATCGCCGAGGAACTGCTGCCCGTCGACGCCGACCGCGTCGTCCGGGTGCCGTGGCAGACGCCGCCCGCCGCCGCGGCGGCCGCCGCCGGACCTGCCGTCGCCGAGGCCGACGTGGCGGAGGCTTTGCGCGCCGCCCGCGCGAACCTGCTGCCCGGCGAAGCCGAGCGCTACCGCGCGCTCGGACGCGAGACCGCGGCGGCGCTGACCGACGTCGCCGGCGTCCTCTCGCCGGACAGCGCCGAGCGCGACGCGGCCGCAGCCCTCGCCGGCGCGCTCGCCGGCCGCGGCATCGACCCGCTCGTCGTCCTCGTCGCCGGGCGCGAACGCCTGGCGCACCGGCATCCCCTCCCCACGGCCGGGCCGCTCGGCGACCGCGCCATGCTCGTCGTCTGCGGTCGCCGGCACGGCCTCATCGCCAACGCGACGCGCTGGGTGGGCCAGGCCGGCCCCGACGACGACCGGATCCTCGCGGTCGAGGCCGCCTTCCTCGCCGCGACCCTTCCCGGCGCGCGCCTCGACGAGGTCTTCGCCGCGGGGTGCGCCGGCTACGCGGCCGCCGGCTTCGACGCCGACGAATGGCGCCGCCATCACCAGGGCGGCCCCACCGGCTACGCGGGGCGGGATCCGCGGGCGACGGGCGAGACCCGGGATGCCGTCGCACCCGGGCACGCGTTCGCCTGGAACCCGTCGGCGCCCGGGGCGAAGGTCGAGGACACGGTGCTCGTCACCCCGCGCGGCGTCGAGGTGCTCACGGTCGATCCCCGCTGGCCGGCCGTCGAGCACGCCGGGCTGGCGCGCCCCGCCGCGCGTCCCTTCAGCTGACCAGCTGCGAGCCCCGTGCGGGCCGATCCCCGTCGCGGCGCTGGATCGCCCGCAGCGATCGCGCGACGAACGCCGCGATCTGCTCGGCGCCCTCGACGCGGAAGTGCGTGTCGTCGACGAGCCCGTCCGGCCACGCCGCGACCTCGCCGGGTGCGTAGTGCGACAGCAGACGGGCGGATGCCGCATCTCCCAGATCCTCGTACAGCCACGTCGTGAAGACCGTCAGGTCGATGAGCGGGGCGTCGAGGTCGTGCGCGAGGTCGCGCACCGCGTTGGGGTAGTCGCCGTGCGTCGCCGTGATGCGGCCGTCCTCGCCGAACCACCGTCGCTCGCACGACGTGCACAGGACGGCGACGGCCCCGCGGGAGCGGGCGTCGGCGACCATGCCGCGCAGCCGGTCGGCGTACCCGCCGCGCGCGTCCAGCAGTTCGGGCTCCTTCTGATCGTTGTGGCCGAACTGGATCAGCACGGTGTCGCCGGGGCGCACCTCCGCCAGCAGGGCGTCCCACGATCCGGAGGCGAGGAAGGACGCGGTCGTCGCGCCGCCGAACGCGAGATTGCGCACCGGGGCGTCCACGTGCCCGCCGAGGAACTCGCCCCAGCCGGACATCGGCGTCTCGGCGGGCTTCATGGGGGCCACGGTCGAGTCGCCGGCCAGGTGATACGTCATCGGGTCCGCCTTCCGGCTCCGGTGCCCGCCGGTGCGCGAGCCACTACGGTGGAAGTGTGCCACGGATAGCGCTTTCTCGCCTGCCCGGACTGATCGACGGCGCCCGTCCCGTCCGCTCCGTGCTGCGCCTTCTCGCGCGCCGGCCGGGGCGCATGACGCTGGCGATCGCGGCGTTCGCGATGAAGGAGGTCCCGCTGTGGTTCCTCCCGGTCGTCACGGCGGCGATCATCGACATCGTCGCCGGCGGCGGCGAGGTCTCGGCGGTGCTGGGCTGGTTCGCGCTCGCGGTCGTGCTGCTCGTGCAGAACTACCCGAACCACATCCTCTACACCCGCAGCTTCATGACCGTCGTGCGCGACACCGGCGCCGACCTGCGCAACGCGCTCGCCGCGCGCGTGCAGAGCCTGTCGATCGGCTACCACACCCGCGTCAGCTCCTCGATCGTGCAGACGAAGGTCGTCCGCGACGTGGAGAACGTCGAGCTCATGCTCCAGCAGGTCACGCATCCGCTGCTGTCGTCGATCATGGTCATGTCCGGCGCGCTCACGATGACGGCGATCGCCGTGCCGCAGTTCCTGCCCGTCTACGCGCTCGCCGTGCCGATCGCGATCGGCATCCGCTATGGCATGCGCAATCGATCCCGTGCGCGCAACGAGGTCTTCCGCCGCGAGGTCGAGACCCTCTCGGCGCGGGTGGGCGAGATGGCCTCGCTCATCCCCGTGACGCGGGCGCACGGGCTCGAGCAGACCGCCGTCACCCGCGTCTCGCACGGCGCCGAGGGCGTGCGCCGGGCCGGCCTGCACCTCGACATGCTCAACGGCCACGTCGCGTCGATCTCCTGGGTCGCGATGCAGCTGCTCGGCGTGGGATGCCTGGTCCTGGCCGCCGTCTTCTCGCTCACCGGCATCCTCCCGATCACCCCCGGCGAAGTCGTGCTCCTGTCCACCTACTTCACGCTGCTGACCGGCGGGCTCACCCAGCTGCTCATGCTGATCCCCGTCGGCGCGCGCGGCCTGGAGTCGGTGCGGTCGATCGCCGAGGTGATCCAGGAGCCCGATCTCGAGCACAACGAGGGCAAGCGCGCGGTCGACGCGGTCGTCGGCGACATCGCGCTGCAGCGCGCGTCGCACCGCTACGCGGGCGCCGACGACGACGCGCTGCACGAGATCGACCTCGTGATCCCCGCCGGAACGACCGTCGCCTTCGTCGGCTCGTCCGGATCGGGCAAGTCGACCCTGCTCAACCTCGTCCTCGGGTTCGTGCGACCGACCGCGGGACGCATCCTGCTGGACGGGCAGGACATGCAGGAGCTCGACCTGCGCACGGTCCGCCGCTCGGTGTCGGTCGTGCCGCAGGAGTCCGTCCTGTTCGAGGGCACGATCCGCGAGAACATCGCGTACGGCATGCCGCAGGCCTCGGACGATCGCATCGCCCAGGCGCTTCGCGACGCGAACGCGTGGGACTTCGTGCAGGACCAGCCGCACGGCTGGGACACGGTCGTCGGCGAACGCGGCGCACGGCTGTCCGGCGGCCAGCGCCAGCGCCTTGCGATCGCCCGCGCCCTGGTCCGCGATCCGCGGATCCTGCTGCTCGACGAGGCGACCAGCGCGCTGGATCCCGAGTCGGAGGAGCTCGTCAAAGAGGCGCTCGGCCGGCTCATGCGGGGACGCACGACCCTGGTCGTCGCGCACCGGCTGTCCACCGTCCGGCAGGCCGATCGCATCGTCGTACTCGAACGCGGCCGCATCGTCGAGCAGGGCACCCACACCGAGCTGCTCGCCGCCGACGGCCGGTACGCGAAGCTCCACTCGACGCAGGCCGGCCTGGGCTGACGACCGCCGCCGCGGGCGGCGGAGACTGCTCCGACGGCGGGGGTCTGCGTGCACAACTCAGGCAGATCGGTGCCGCGCCCGATCGGATTCCGCGAGTTCCTGCCGCGCGGCGCCGGGCCGGGGCGCGGATTGCCTGAGTTGCGAACCGCCTACGGGCGCACGTCCCGTGCGGGCGCGTCGCCGACGGAGTCGCGCCAGATCACCTCGTGCAGGGCATCGGTGCTCGGCGCCGGGGCCGGATCGCCGCGCACGGCGGCGACCAGGCGGCGCATCGCATCGGCGCCGAGGCGCGCGTTGTCGATCCGCACCGTGGTCAGCGTCGGCGACAGCAGCGCCCCGAGCGGGTGGTCGTCCCAGCCGGTGACCGAGAGGCTGCCGGGCACGTCCCAGCCGCGCGCGCGGGCGGCCTGGACCGCACCGCCGGCCTGGACGTCGTTCGCGGCCACGATCGCCGTGACCGCACCGGGAGCCAGTCCCGAGACCGCGGCGGCGCCGGACTCGGCGCCCCAGTCGCCCTCGACGACATGCGCTTCCAGCTCGAGCCGGGCGGCCGTCTCGAGGAACACGTCGCGGCGTGCGCGCGCGGAGGCGAAGTCGAGGTCGCCGGTGACGTGCAGCAGCCGGCGGTGCCCGCGCGCGGCGAGGCCCTCGACGAGCTCTGTCGCGGCGGTCCCGCTCGCGCGGTGTCCGATGGATCGGGTGTCGTCGTCGAAGTCCGCCGAGACCACGAACGCCACGCCCCGCAGATCGCCGACGTCGGCGACGGGCGCGAGCGAGAGGATGCCCTCGACCTGGCCGGAGGCCGCGAGCTCGCGCACCCGCTCGGCGCGCTCCTCGGCGCCGCCCGCGACGCTCAGCGCCTCGACGGCGTATCCGGCCGCCGCGTCGACCGCGCCCGTGAGCACGGGGCCGGGGCTGAACGAGTGCGGCCCGGGCAGCACGACCGCGAGGCGCCCCGTGCGGCGGGTGCGCATGGACCGCGCGACGAGGTTGGGACGGTAGTCGAGCTCGGCGATCGCGGCCGCGATGCGCTCGCTCGTGGCGGGCTTCAGGCCGCCGCTGAACCGCAGATACCGCGAGACGGTCTGATGTGAGACGCCGGCGAGCCGGGCGACGTCGAGCATGGTCGCGGGGCGGGTGGCGGCATCGGTCATCGAACCTCCCGGGTTGACGCGGGCTGGGGGCGGTCACTACCGTAACAGGACGTAAGGTGAACGTTCACTATTTCGAAGGGGCAGTATGGATCAGCCGGGCAGCAGGCATCGGGCGAGCGGCACGGACGGGGTCGCCCGGGTCGCCATCATCGGGACGGGCGGCATCGCCCACGCGCACGCCGAGGCGATCGCCGCACTGGCGCCCCGCGCCGAGCTGGCCGCCGTCGTCGACCTCGACACCGCTCGCGCCCGCGCGTTCGCGGAGCGATTCGGCGGCGCGGAGGTCTACGCCGACGCGGCCGCGCTCCTCGCCGGCGAACGCCTCGACCTCGTGCACATCTGCACGCCGCCGCAGACCCATGTGCCGCTGGCCGTCCAGGCGCTGCGCGCCGGCGTGCCCGCGCTGATCGAGAAGCCGACGGCGCTGAGCCTGGCCGAGATGGACGAGCTCGTCACGGTCTCGCGCGAGACCGGCGTCCCGGCCCTCACGGTGTTCCAGCACCGGTACGGCGCCGCCGCCCAGCGGCTGATCCGGCTCGTGGACGAGGGGGTGCTCGGCCGGCCGCTCGTCGCGACGTGCGAGACCCTCTGGCATCGCACGCCCGAGTACTTCGACCTGCCGTGGCGCGGCCGCTGGGACGTCGAAGGGGGCGGGCCGACGATGGGCCACGGCATCCATCAGTTCGATCTGCTGCTCGCCGTCCTCGGGCCGTGGCGCCGCCTGAGCGCCTTCGCGGCGCGGCAGGCGCTGCCGACCGACACCGAGGACGTCTCGATGGCGCTCGTGGAGTTCGACAGCGGGGCGCTCGCGACCGTCGTGAACTCGATCGTGTCGCCGCGCGAGACCTCCCGCCTGCGGTTCGACTTCGCGCACGCCACCGTCGAGGTCGAGCACGTCTACGGCTACACCGACGCGGACTGGACGTTCACCCCTGCCCCCGGGCACGAGCACCTCGCGGACCGCTGGGCCGAAGGGGTCTCCGACGAGCGCAGCGGGCACCGCGGGCAGATCGCCGCGATCCTCGACGCGCTCGCGCGCGGCGCCGCACCGGGCGTCGATGCGATCGACGCGCGGCGGACCCTGGAGCTGGCGGCGGCCACCTACGCCTCCGCATTCCGCGGCGTCCCCGTCGCCGCCGGTGAGATCGCCGGGGACGACCCGTTCCTGCGCTCCATGGACGGCGGCGCCGTGCCGTGGGCGCCCGTCAAGGAGGTGCGCGCATGACCGGTGACGTGACGCTCGCCGCAGAGAGCACCGCGACGGCGTTCACCGTCCGCGACGGCGAGGTCGACCTCCTGCGCTACGTGTTCGTGCCGGACTCGCCGCAGCTGGAGTCGCCGAAGCCGTACCTCGACCCCCTCCGCACGCGCGCCGGGCACGTCGTGAGCCTGTACCGACCGTGGGACCACGTGTGGCACAAGGGCATCGCCTGGTCGCTGCCGGTCGTCGACGACGAGAACTTCTGGGGCGGCCCCACCTACGTGCACGGGGAGGGCTATGTGCAGCTGCCCAACGACGGCACCCAGCAGCACCGCGCGATCGTGGACGAGGGCGTCGCCGACGGCGTGGCGCGCTTCGCGCACGACCTCGAGTGGATCGCCGAGGACGGCCGCCGGCTGTTCACCGAGCGGCGCACCCTCACCGCCCGCGTGCTCGACGAGACGGCGTGGGCGCTCACCTTCGAGACCGCGATGACCAACGTGTCCGACGCCGAGATCTCGATCGGATCGCCGACGACGAAGGGGCGGGACAACGCCGGCTACGGCGGCCTGTTCTGGCGCGGCCCGCGCTCGTTCACCGAGGGCACGCTCGTCACGGCGACCGGATCGGGGTCGGGCAGCGACGTGCGGGGCCAGCGCCACGAGTGGATGGGCTTCGCCGGACGCCACGACGTGATCGACGAGACCTCGCTGATCGTCATGGTCGATGCCGCGCAGAACCCCCATCACCCGCCGCAGTGGTTCGCCCGCTCCGAGGAGTTCGCCTGCCTCAACCCCGCGCCGTTCTTCAGCGAGGAGCTCGCCGTCGCCCCGGGGCGGACGGTGCGCTTCCGGTACGCCGTCGGCATGGCGGACGCCGGCGCGGCGGCGGCCGCCGCCCTCGCCGACGACCTCCGGGAGCTGCTGTGACCGGGGCGGACGCGATCGGGGGGGATGCCGCCGGCGCGGTGTTCCCGGGCGGCGTCGCGGTCACCGACCTCGCCGTCTACGACTGGGACGCCGTCGACGGCAGGTGCGGCGGATCGCCGCACCTGCACACGGCCTCCAGCGAGGGGTACGTCGTGGTGGCCGGCTCGGGCGCCGTCCACACGCTGTCGGCCGACGGCGTGCAGGAGCACCCCCTCGAGCCCGGCGACGTCGTCTGGTTCACCCCGGGCACGGTCCACCGCCTCGTCAACGACGGTGACCTGCGCCTGATGGTCGTGATGGCCAATGCGGGGCTGCCCGAGGCGGGGGACGCCGTGCTGACCTTCCCGCCCGAGATCCTTGACGATCCTGCTGCCTACGCGGCAGCGGCCGCCCTGCCCGAGGGGGAGGGGCGCGCGGCGGCCGCCCGTGCGCGCCGCGACCTCGCGATGACGGGATACCTCGCCCTCCGCGACGCCGTCGCGGCCGACGGTCCGGCCGCGCTCGAGGCGCTGCACGCGCGGGCCGCGCGGCTCGTGCAGCCGCGCGCCGCGCAGTGGCGGCGGACGTGGGAGCAGACCGTGGCGGTCGAGACCGACCGCACGCGCGCGCAGCTGGCCGCGCTCGCCGAAGGGACGCCGGGAGCGCTGTCCGCAGCATCCGTCACCCGTGCGGTGCGGGTCTCGCCCGAGCGCTCGTTCGGCATGTGCGGGCGCCTGCACACCTGGCGGTGGCCCGCCAGCTGAGCGCGCCCGTCGGCGGAGCGTGCCCGTCCACGAACCGGATAGCGCTTTCCCGCGATTCGCTCTACGCTGGGTGCGTGCCGGTGGATGCCGGCCCCGCCCCACCGGAGGTCCCATGCACGTCGACGCCGAAGAGCCCGGACGGCTGCGCCTGCGCGACGGCGAGAACGTCGTCGCCGACTACGTCTATGCGCCCACCGAGCCTCAGCTCGAGTCGCCTCGTCCATACGCGCTGCTGCGGACCCGCAGCGGCACCGACGTCACGGCGTACCGCCCCGACGATCACGTCTGGCACAAGGGACTCTCGCTCGCGCTGCCCGTGGTCGGCCCGCACAACTTCTGGGGCGGTCCGACCTACGTCCACGGCGAGGGCTATGTGCAGCTGCCCAACAACGGCGCGCAGGTCCATCGCGCGTTCGTGCCGTCCGAGACGCCGATCGCCGACGAGACGGCCGGTCTCGCGCGCGTCGACGAACTCCTCGACTGGATCGCCGAGGACGGTGCGCTCGTCCTCACCGAACACCGCACGCTGACGGCTCGCCCGATCGACGACGAGACGTGGGCGCTCACCTGGCGCAGCGCGCTGCGCAACGAGACGGCCGAGACGCTCGGCTTCGGCTCGCCGACGTCGAAGGGACGTGAGAACGCCGGCTACGCGGGCATCTTCTGGCGCGGACCGACCTCGTTCACCGGCGGTGAGATCGTCGACGCCGACGGCCCGGTCGGCGACGCGGCACGCGGTGAGCCCGCCCCGTGGCTCGCCTTCCTCGCGCCCGACCGGTCAGCGGGGGTCCTCGTCCTCGACGGCGCGGATGCGGTGGCCCCGTGGTTCGCGCGCAGCGCCGAGTACGCGGGCCTGAACCCCGCGCCGTTCTTCTTCGACGAGACGCCGCTGGCGCCGGGGGACACCCTGGTCCTGTCGGCGGCCGTCGTCATCGGCGACGCGGACGTCCCCGCCCTCGCCCCCACCGCGGGAGCGCGGCTCGTCGCCGAACTGCGCTCGCACACCACCACGCAGGAGTCCGAATGACCCAGACCCTTCGCTGCGCGATCGTCGGCACCGGTTCCGTCGCGCACTTCCACGCCCGATCGGTGCAGGCCCACCCGCAGGCAGAGCTCGTCGCCGTGACGAACCAGACGCGCAGCAAGGCCGACGACTTCGCCGCGCAATGGGGCGATCCCGCGGTCTACGACACGCTCGACGAGCTGCTGGCCGCCGAGCGCCCCGACGTCGTCCTCATCTGCACGCCCCCCGGCGTGCACCGCGAGCAGACCCTCGCCAGCTTCGCGGCCGGCGCGCACGTCGTCGTCGAGAAGCCCCCCGCGCCGTCCCTCGAGGAGCTCGACGACATGCGCGCCGCCGCCGAGGCGGCGGGGCGCGAGCTCGCCGTCGTCTTCCAGCAGCGCACCGGCACCGCCGCGGCGCACGTGCGCGGACTGCTGCAGCGTGGGGCGCTGGGCCGCCCCCTGATCGCGGTGTGCCAGACGCTCTGGTACCGCGACGAGGAGTACTTCGCCGTGCCGTGGCGGGGCAAGTGGGAGACCGAGGGGGGCGGGACGACGCTGGGCCACGGCATCCATCAGCTCGACCTGCTCGCCTTCCTGCTCGGCGACTGGGCGAGCGTGCAGGGGCGCCTGTGGCGCCTGGACCGCGAGACCCAGACCGAGGACGCCTCGACCGCCACGATCACCTTCGCGGACGGGGTCGTGGCGCAGGTCGTCACCAGTGCCGTCTCGCCGCGGCAGACGAGCTCGATCCGCCTCGACACGCAGAAGGCGACCGTCACGGTCGACCATCTCTACGGGCACGGACACGAGAACTGGAAGATCACGCCGGCGCCGGGGTTCGAGGCCGAGGCCGACGCGTGGGATCTGCCCGCGGTCGAGGAGCGCAGCGACCACGCACCGCTGCTGCGCGACGTGTTCGACGCGCTGCTGGCGGGCGCGCCCCTGCCGCCGACCGCCGATGAGCCGGCGCGCTCGTTCGAGCTGGTCGCGGCGATCTACGCGTCGGCGGCCGCCGATGGCGCGGTGATCACGCCGGCCGACCTGGCCGCGCACCCCACGCATCGGCAGGGGTTCGCCAGCCCGGTCGCCGATCTGCGCCGCTGACTCCCTGGCGGACGGCGGCGGGCGCGCGTACCCTGGGACCGGTCACAAGATCACAATCCCGCAACGACGGAAAGCGTTTGCCCTCATCTCTTGCAAATCGTTTCAACGCGTAGTACCGTAACCGGCAAGCGCTTTCCCGAGGCTTTCCGAGTCGGGGGACGCCGACACCGCACACACGGACAACGAACGTCCGGTCACGCACCGAGAACGCGGACGTTCACAGAGAGGACAAGGATGTTCAATAAGAAGCGGACTCTCGCCGCGGTCGCACTCGCGACCGGCGCGGCGCTGACCCTCGCCGGCTGCGCCGGCGGAGGGAACGAGCCGGCCGAACCGCTGGATCCCGACACGAAGGTCACGCTCGACCTCGCGTTCTGGGGCAACGACGTGCGCGCCGACCTCTACAACCAGGTCATCGCCGCGTTCAACGAGGAGTACCCGAACATCACGGTGAACTCCACGTTCCTCGGGTTCCCCGAGTTCTGGGAGAAGCGTCAGACCGAGGCGGCCGGAGGCAACCTGCCGGACGTCATGCAGTTCGACTACTCGTACCTGCGCCAGTATGCCGAGAACGGGCTGCTGCTCGACCTCGACCCGTTCCTGGGCGGCATCATCGAGACCGACCCGCTGAGCGAGGCCATCCTGTCGATCGGCGTCGTCGCCGACACGACGTACGCCATCCCGACCTCGACGAACGCGTGGGGCCTGTTCACCAACCCGGTCCTGCTCGACCGCGTCGGTGTCGAGGACTTCGCCGGCGGCTCGTGGAACGACTACACCGACTGGATGGAGCGGGTCACCGACGCCGGCGCCGGCGAGGTCTGGGGCGGCGGCGACTACACCGGCCGCATCCAGAACTTCGAGCTGCAGCTGCGCTCGGAGGGCTCGTACCTCTTCAGCGAGGACGGCGAGCCGGGCTTCGACGAGGCGCGTCTGACCGCGTTCTGGGACGAGGGTCAGCGCATTCGCGACGGCATCGCCATTCCGCAGCAGACGGTCGAGGAGCTCTCGCCCCTCGGCGGCTTCGACTCGGCGCTCACCGCGAGCGAGCTGACGTGGGACAACTTCGGCGCCGGCTACCTCGGCAACCTGGGTGAGGACTTCACCGAGCTCAGCCTGCTGGCTCCGCCGGTCACCGTCGAGGGCACCCGGGACCTGTACCTGAAGCCGTCGATGCTGCACGCGATCGCCGCGAACACCGATCAGCCCGAGGCCGCGGCCACGCTGGTGAACTTCCTCATCAACTCGCCGCAGTCCGGTGAGATCTTCGGCACCAACCGCGGCCTCCCGGCGTCGACCACGGCGCTGGATGCCGCTGACCTCGACCCGCTGAGCGAGCAGATCCGCGCCCACGAAGAGGCCATCGCCGACCGTCTCGGCGACGCCCCGCCGGTGCCGATCGTCGGCTACGGCACCCTGGAGGAGAAGTTCCGCCAGCTCGGTGTCGAGCTGAACTTCGGCACGATCTCGGTCGCTGACGCGGTTTCGCAGTTCTTCACCGAGATGGACGTCGTCCTCAACCAGTAACGGATGCCGGGGTCCGGGCGTGATCGCGCCCGGACCCCCATCCCCCCTTCCGGCACGCCCGTGCTAGCCTCAGAAAACGTTTCCTGGCGAGGGCGCCGCGCCGAGCCACACGACACCCCGGGAGCACCCGTGAGCACCACTGCGACGAGAGTCATCGTCACCGACGACAAGAAGCAGCGCAGCCTGCTGCGCCGCCGTCGTCCTGAGCATTTGGATCGTCCGGGGCAGCGGTCGCGTGCGCGTCGTGAGTCGTTGGCCGGGTATGGGTTCCTGGTGCCGTGGCTGGTGGGGTTCTTCGGGTTGACGATCATCCCGATGGTGTATTCCCTGTATCTGTCGTTCACGCGGTACAACATCTTTCAGCCGCCGCGGTGGATCGGGTTGGACAACTACATCCGGTTGTTCACGAATGATCCGCAGTTCATCCAGTCGGCGCAGATCACGTTGGTCTATGTGCTGGTGGGCACGCCGATCACGTTGGTGGCTGCGTTGATCGTGGCGATGCTGTTGAACTATCGGGACAAGGGGGCCGGGTTCTTCCGGTCCGCGTTCTACGCGCCGAGTCTGATCGGCGGGTCGGTGTCGGTGGCGATCGTGTGGCGGGCGATGTTCGCCACGGATGGCCCGGTGGACAACTCGTTGAGTTTCTTCGGGATCGATCTGGGTGGGTGGATCGGCAATCCGTCGCTGGTGCTGCCGGCGATGATCGTGTTGGCGATCTGGCAGTTCGGCGCGACGATGGTGATCTTCCTGGCGGGGTTGAAGCAGATCCCGAAGGAGTTGTACGAGGCGGCTGAGATGGATGGTGCCGGCGCGTGGCATCGGTTCCGTGCCGTGACGCTGCCGATGCTGTCGCCGGTGATCTTCTTCAACCTGCTGCTGGGTCTGATCGGCGCGTTCCAGGTGTTCGCCTCGGCGTACATCATCTCCAACGGGTCGGGGGGTCCGGCCGGGATGACCAACTTCATCACCCTGTACCTGTACAAGCGCGGTTTCGCCGACGGCCAGATGGGGTACGCGGCGGCGATCGCCTGGGTGCTGCTGGTGGTCGTGGCGATCATCGCCTTCGTCTTGTTCCGCACTCAGCGTTCCTGGGTGCACTACTCGGGAGACAACCGATGAGCACTTCCAACGCCGCCACGACCTCGGGGGCCGCGTCCACTCCGGTGTTCGCCGCGCAGCAGACCACTCCGGTAGGGCCGCCCGCGGGGCGCCGGCCGGTCAAGCGCAAGACCTGGCAGACGGTGATCTGGCTGGTCGTGCTGCTGGTGATGACCGCGATCGTGCTGTACCCGCTGCTGTGGCTGTTCTTCTCCACGTTCAAGCCGAACGCGGAGTTCGGGCAGAACCCCGGCCTGCTCCCGAACCGGCCCACGATCGACAACTACATCAAGGTCATGGACGGCATCGCCGGGGTGCCGATGTGGAAGTTCTTCTGGAACTCGTTCGTCCTGGCCGCCCTGGCCGTGATCGGCACGGTGTTCTCCTCCGCGCTGGCCGCGTACGCGTTCGCGCGGATCCAGTTCAAGGGCCTGGCGATCTTCTTCGCCGCGATGATCGGCACGCTGCTGCTGCCGTTCCACGTCGTGATCATCCCGCAGTACATCATGTTCAACAACTTCGGCCTGGTCGATACGTTCTGGCCGCTCGTGCTGCCGAAGTTCCTCGCCACCGAAGCGTTCTTCGTGTTCCTGCTCGTCCAGTTCTTCCGGCAGATGCCCCGCGACATGGACGAAGCGGCCCGCATCGACGGCGCCGGCCACATCCGCATCTTCTGGGCGATCATGCTCCCGCTGATCAAACCCGCCCTGATCACCTGCGCGATCTTCAGCTTCATCTGGTCCTGGAACGACTTCCTCGGGCCCCTGCTCTACCTCACCAGCCCCGAGAACTACCCGCTGCCCATCGCGCTGCGCCTCTACAACGACCAGACCAGCACCAGCGACTTCGGCGCCACCGTCACCGCCAGCTTCATCGCCCTGCTCCCCGTCCTCCTCTTCTTCCTCGTCTTCCAACGCTTCCTCGTCGACGGCGTCGCGACGCAGGGACTGAAGGGCTAGGTCATGGCACGGCGAGGGGATGCCGCGACATCACGCCGCGCCGAAAGTGCGGCGCGGCGGGCGGACCACTCCGGCAGCGGACCCACGCTGTCCGAGCGCGCTGCGTCGCCGTTCCCCGGGGCGCGCATGAAGTTCGCGCTGTTCGGCGAGGTGCTGACGGTCGGCCTGCTCGTCACGCTCGTCGGTCTGCTCGTGGTCACGCTGCCGGTCGGTCTGGCCGCCGGCATCCGTCATCTGCGCCGCTTCGTCGCCGCGGAGGACTCGCGGCTGGCCCTCTTCTGGCAGGACGTGCGCGCAGCGCTGCTGCCGGGGGCGGCCGTGGGCGCCGCTGCGCTCGTGGCGACCCTCATCCTGCTGATCGACATCGACCTCGCCCGCTCCGGGTTCCTGCCCGGGGGAGCGGCCATCGAGGTCGTCGGGTGGGCCGGCCTGGGCGCCGTCGCGCTCGTGCTGCTCACCGCGGCCGGGGCCTGGTCGCCCGACTCCGGGTGGCGCGACGCCCTGCGCCAGGTCCCCGCGCGCCTGCGCGCCGACCTCCCCGGTGCGGCGTACCTGCTCGCGACCGCCGTGTTCGTCGGCGTCGCGACGTGGGCGCTCATCCCGCTGTTCCTCCCGGCCATCGGCTGCGCCGCCCTCGCGGTCGTCGCGATCCCGGAGCGTCGCCGCACGCGGTGACGCGCGACGGGAGACCGGCATGGGCACGGATCGGGCAAGAGACGGCAACGCTTGCGGAAAGCGCCTTCCGCTGTAATGATGGATGAACGGAAAGCGCTTACCCGCCGTGGCGGGTCAGCGAAGAGAGAAGGAACGACAGTGTCAGAGACGACCACCCTCGCCGCGCCGGCCGCGGCCCCCGCCACGCCCGACGTGCGCGAGATCGGCATCATCATGAACGGCGTCTCGGGCCGCATGGGGTACCGGCAGCATCTCGTGCGCTCGATCCTCGCGATCCGCGACCAGGGCGGCATCGAACTGCCCGACGGCTCGAAGGTGACCGTGCGCCCGCTGCTGGTCGGCCGCAGCGAGGCCAAGCTCGCCGAGATCGCGGCGCAGCACGGCATCGAGGACTACACGACCGATCTCGACGGCGCGCTGGCCGACTCGCGCTGGGAGATCTACGCCGACTTCCTCGTCACGAAGGCACGGGCCACGGCCCTGCGCAAGGCGATCGCCGCCGGCAAGACGATCTACACCGAGAAGCCCACGGCCGAGTCGGTCGCCGAAGCGCTCGAGCTGGCGAACCTCGCAGCGGCGGCCGGCGTGAAGACCGGCGTCGTGCACGACAAGCTGTACCTCCCCGGCCTCCAGAAGCTCAAGCGCCTCATCGACTCCGGCTTCTTCGGCCGCATCCTCTCCGTCCGCGGCGAGTTCGGCTACTGGGTCTTCGAGGGTGACTGGCAGCCCGCGCAGCGCCCCAGCTGGAACTACCGCACCGAGGACGGCGGCGGGATCATCGTCGACATGTTCCCGCACTGGAACTACATCCTGGAGAACCTGTTCGGCGGGGTGAAGTCCGTGTACGCCCAGGCCTCGGTGCACATCGCGGACCGCTGGGACGAGAACGGCGAGCACTACACCGCGACCGCCGAGGACGCCGCCTACGGCGTGTTCGAGCTCGACGGCGGCGTCATCGCGCAGATCAACTCCAGCTGGACCACGCGCGTCGACCGCGACGAGCTCGTCGAGTTCCATGTGGACGGCACGCACGGCTCGGCCGTCGTCGGGCTGTTCGGCGCCAAGATCCAGCACCGCAACGCCACGCCGAAGCCGGTGTGGAACCCGGACCTCGCCGACGATCACGACTACGACGCCGACTGGGCGCAGGTTCCCACCAACGACGTGTTCCTCAACGGATTCCGCCAGCAGTGGGAGGAGTTCCTCGCCTCGTACGTGCTCGAGACCCCGTACGAGTACGACCTGCTCGCCGGTGCCCGCGGCGTGCTGCTGGCCGAGGCCGGTCTGCGCTCCAGCGCCGAAGGTCGCAAGGTCGAGCTGCCCGCCCTCTCGCTGGACTGAGCGCCATGAGCCAGCTGACCCTCCTCGGCGCCGACGGCGCCGTCACGCGCACGGACCTGATCGAGAACTCGGGCTACACGCGCCCGGCCGCACCGCTGCGCAGCCGCGTCGCCTACGCGGCTGCGCACGTCGTGCCCCTCACCTGGGGCGACAACACTCCGGGGCAGCCCGCGCAGATCGACTGGGAGGCGACGCTCGCCTTCCGTCGCAATGTGTACTCGTGGGGCCTCGGGGTCGCCGACGCCATGGACACCGCGCAGCGCAACATGGGGCTGGACGCTGCGGCCACCCGTGAGCTCATCGCCCGTTCCGCACAGGTCGCGCGCGAGGAGGGCGGCTCGGTCGTGGTCGGGGTCAACACGGACCACGTCGACCAGGAGCGCATCAGCCTGGACGAGGTGATCGCCGCCTACACCGAGCAGCTCGAGTACACCCAGGAGCAGGGCGCGGGGCCCGTGCTGATGGCTTCGCGCCACCTCGCCCGCGTCGCCACGAGCGCCGAGGACTACCGCCGCGTCTACCGCGCCGTGCTGCAGCAGGCCTCGACACCGGTCGTGCTGCATTGGCTCGGCACGGCGTTCGACCCCCAGCTGGCCGGATACTTCGGCGCAGACGACTGGCCCACGGCATCCGCCGTTCTGCTGGAGATCATCGCCGAGAACGTCGACAAGGTCGCGGGCGTGAAGATGAGCCTGCTCGATGCCGCATCGGAGGTGTCGGTGCGCGAGCGCCTGCCCGAGGGCGTGCGCATGTTCACGGGCGACGACTTCAATTACGTCGGCCTCATCGGCGGCGAGACCACCGGCAGCGGCACCGGATACTCCGATGCGCTGTTGGGCGCCTTCGCGGCCCTCACGCCGGTCGCGTCGGCCGCCATCCAGGCGCTGGATGCCGGTGACCCGTCCCGCTACCTCGAGATCCTCGGCCCCACCGAGGAGCTCAGCCGTCAGGTGTTCGCCGCCCCGACGTTCTACTACAAGACCGGCGTCGCGTTCCTCGCGTGGCTCAACGGCCACCAGCCCGCGTTCCAGATGGTGGGCGGGCTGCACTCCGCCCGCAGCCTGCCGCACCTGTCGCGGATCGTCGAGCTGGCCAACGCGTCGAAGGCGCTGGAGGACCCCGGGCTCGCCGCCGAGCGCTGGCACGGAATGCTGCGACTGAACGGAGTGGACGCATGACCGCCGAACCGCGTATCCCGGTCGATCCGCGCATGTCGATCAACCAGGCCACGATCAAGCACGCCGATCTCGCGACGGCGCTGCGCGTGACCGCCGAAGCGGGGGTGCAGGCGATCGGGCTGTGGCGCGAGCCGGTCCACGAGGTCGGCCTCGCGACCGCCGCGGCCATGCTCGCCGACTCGGGTCTGCGCTTCTCCACCCACTGCCGCGCCGGATTCTTCACGATGCCCGAAGGCCCGGCCCGCCGGGCCTCGCTCGACGACAACCGTCGCGCGATCGAAGAGGCGGCGACCCTCGCCGCCGCGGGCGCGGCGGGGTCCACCGCGATCCTCGTGCTCGTCGCCGGAGGGCTGGTGGACGGCTCGCGCGACCTCGTCGGCGCGCGCGAGCGCGTGCGCGACGCGATCGGCGAGCTGGTGCCGGATGCCGTGGCCGCGGGCGTCACGCTCGCCATCGAGCCGCTGCACCCCATGTACGCCTCGGACCGCTGTGTCGTCTCGACGCTCGGGCAGGCACTCGACATCGCGGCCGACTTCGACGCGGCGGCCGTCGGCGCCACCGTCGACACGTTCCACATCTGGTGGGATCCGGACGTCATCGCCCAGATCGAGCGCGCCGGCCGCGAGGGACGCATCGCGACGTACCAGGTGTGCGACTGGAAGACGCCGCTGCCGGCCGATGTGCTCCTCGGACGTCACTACCCGGGCGACGGCGTCATCGACTTCGGGCCCATGACCGAGGCCGTCATCGCGAGCGGGTACGACCGCGACATCGAGGTCGAGATCTTCAACGCGGAGATCTGGGCCACCGACCCGCTCGAGGCGGTCCGTCGCACGGCGGCCGGCTTCGGCGCTTCCGTCTCGCCGTTCCTGCCGGTCGCCATAGACTCTCGATCGTGACCGACACGCACCTCGACCGCCTGCGGACCGGCTCCGCGACGCTGCACGATGTCGCCCGCGAGGCCGGCGTATCGCTGGCGACGGCGTCGCGGGTGCTCAACGGCTCCACGCGCAAGGTGGCCGAGGCGTATCGCGAGAAGGTCGAGGCGGCCGCGGTCCGCCTGGGCTACACGGCGAATCTGTCCGCGCAGGCCACGGCTCGCGGCACGTCCGCGATCATCGCGCTGCTCGTCGCCGACATCGCCGACCCGTACTTCGGCGAGCTGGCCTCCGGCGTCGCGCGCGGCGCCGACGAGGCGGGACTGGTCGTCACGATCGCGATCACCGAGCGCGACCCCGAGCGCGAAGTGCGCCTGGTGCGCGCCCTGCGCGGCCAGCGTCCGCGCGGGCTCATCCTCGCCGCATCCCGCACGTCCCACGAGTTCGCGCCCGACCTGGCGCGTGAACTCGAGCTGGTCTCGGCCGCCGGGGGACGTGTCGTCGCGCTCGGCACGGGAGCCGACGGCGTCCGTGCGCTGACGATCGACAACCGGAGCGGCTCCGAGGCGCTCGGCGCCGCGGTCGCCGGGCGCGGGTACCGCAAGGCGATCATCCTGGCCACGGCCGAGGGCGTCGTCACCAGCGACAGCCGCCTCGAGGGCTTCGCCGCCGGCTTCACGGCCGGCGGCGGCGAGGCGCCCCGCGTGTACCGGGGCAGCTTCACGCGTGAGGCGGGCACCGAGCTGATGGCCCAGGCCCTCGCCGACGGCGTCGAGCCGGGGACGGTCGTGTTCGGCATCTCCGACGTCGTCGCGATCGGTGCACTGTCCGCCCTCCGCGACGCGGGGCGTGAGCCCGGCACCGACATCGCCCTGTGCGGCTTCGACGACATCCCCACCGGCCGCGACGTCACTCCGCCGCTGACGACCGTGCGCGTCCCGCTCGAGGAAGTCGGCTATCAGGCCTTCCACGCCGCGACCGACGCGGAGTGGTCGCAGGATCCCGGTGCCCTGCGGCTCGAGGTGCTGCTGCGCGCCTCGACCCCCGCGCGGTGACCGGCGTCGTGGCCGTCCGCCCGCCCGCCCCGGCGCGCACGCTGTCGGCCCGTCGGGGTCCGCGCGACGCGCGGACGTCCCCCGGGCCGGTGCGGAGCCGGGTTCTCGACCGCGGGGCGGCCCGGCCGTGAGCCGCGTCGTGGTCGCCCTCGACAGCTTCAAGGGCTCGATCACGGCCGCCGGTGCGGTCGCCGCGCTCGCGGAGGGGTGGGCCTCGGCCGATCCCGCCGCCGAGGTCGTGTCCCGGCCCATGGCCGACGGCGGCGAGGGGACCGTCGCGGCCTTCGCCGCCGCCGTGGACGGTGCCGTCGCGATGCCGCTCGCCGTGCGCGGCCCGCACGGCCGCGACGTCGAGACGTCGTGGCTGCGCCTGCCGGACGGCACCGGCGTCGTCGAGCTGGCCTCCACGAGCGGCATCGAGCTCCTCGGTGACGAGCGCCGCCCCTGGGACGCCGACACCTTCGGCTTCGGCCAGGCCATCGCCGCCGCCCTCGACCACGGCGTGTCCCGCCTGCTGCTCGGGATCGGCTCGAGCGCGTCGACCGACGGCGGGGCCGGCCTGCTGACCGCCCTCGGCGCACGGTTCGCCGACGCGGGCGGTGCGCCCCTCGCGCCCGGTGCGCGCGGGCTCGCCGACGTCGCGGTCGCCGACCTCTCGGGGCTGAGGCCGCTGCCCCTCGGCGGCGTGCTCGTGCTGAGCGACGTGACCAACCCGCTGCGCGGCGCCCGCGGCGCCGCCGCGGTCTTCGGGCCGCAGAAGGGGCTCGACGCCGCCGGCATCGAGCGCGCCGATCACGGCCTCGGCCGCCTCGCCGCGCTGCTGCCCGCCGACCCCGACGAGCCCGGCGCCGGCGCCGCGGGCGGCACCGGCTTCGCTCTGCGCGCCTGGGGCGCGCTCCTCGTGCCGGGCGCCCCCGAGGTCGCCGCCCTCATCGGACTGCGCGAGGCCATCGCCGGCGCCGACCTCGTCGTGACGGGGGAGGGCTCGTTCGACGGACAGTCCGCCGCCGGAAAAGTGCCCTCCTTCGTCGCCGAGATCGCCGCCGAGGCGGACGTGCCGGTCGCGCTGGTGGCCGGCCGCATCGCCGAGGATGCCGATGTCTCGGCGTTCACGGCATCCCTGTCGCTCACGGCGCTCGCCGGCAGCGCCGCGGCCTCGCTCGCCGACCCCGCGCGGTGGCTCCGCGCCGCCGGGGCTGCCCTCGCGCGCTGATCGGCTCGGTCGCGCCGCCGGCGCCGCGGGACCGGGCGGTCAGTCGCCGAGGGCGGCCGACACGACGGCGCGGGCTTCGGCCTGCACCTCGGCGAGGTGCTCCGGACCGCGCAGCGACTCGGCGTACAGCTTGTACACGTCCTCGGTGCCCGACGGGCGCGCCGCGAACCAGGCGCTGGAGGTCTGCACCTTCAGCCCGCCGATCGCGGCGCCGTTGCCCGGCGCGTGCGACAGTTTGGCCGTGATCGGCTCACCGGCCAGCTCGGTGGCGGCGACGGACTCCGGCGCGAGCTTCGCGAGGGTCGCCTTCTGGGCGGGGGAGGCCGGGGCATCCACGCGCTGGTACGCCGAGGCCCCGAACTCCGCTTCGAGCTCCGCGTAGCGCTGCGACGGCGTCTTGCCCGTCACGGCGAGGATCTCGGCGGCCAGCAGGCACAGCAGGATGCCGTCCTTGTCGGTCGTCCAGACCGTCCCGTCCTTGCGGAGGAACGACGCGCCCGCCGACTCCTCGCCGCCGAAGGCGACCGAGCCGTCGAGCAGACCGGGCACGAACCACTTGAAGCCGACGGGCACCTCCAGCAGCGTGCGACCGAGCGATGCGGCGACGCGGTCGATGATCATCGACGAGACGAGCGTCTTCCCGATGGCGGCGTCCGCGGGCCATCCCGCACGGTGCCGGTAGAGGTAGTCGATCGCGACGGCGAGGAAGTGGTTGGGGTTCATCAGCCCGGCGTCAGGGGTGACGATGCCGTGGCGGTCGGCGTCGGCGTCGTTGCCGGTGAGGATGTCGTACTCGTCGCGGCGGGCCACCAGCGCCGCCATGGCCGACGGCGAGGACGGATCCATGCGGATCTTCTCGTCCCAGTCCAGGGTCATGAATCGCCACGTCGGGTCGACGTCGGGGTTCACGACCGTGAGGTCGAGACCGTGCACCTCGGCGATGAGCGCCCAGTACTCGACCGACGCGCCCCCGAGCGGGTCGGCGCCGATGCGCACGCCCGCCGAGCGGATCGCGTCGACGTCGATGATGCTCGCCAGGTCGCGCACGTACGTGTCGCGGAAGTCGTGGGTGCCCAGCGCGGTGCGGTCGATGTCGGCGAAGCGCGTGCGCCGGACGCCGTCGAGCCCCGCGGCGATGAGCGCGTTGGCGCGGTCGGCGATCCAGCCGGTCGCGTCGGTGTCGGCGGGGCCGCCGTGCGGCGGGTTGTACTTGAACCCGCCGTCGCGCGGAGGGTTGTGCGAGGGCGTGACGACGATGCCGTCCGCGCGGCCGGCATCACCGGCATCCCGCCCCCGGTTGTGGGCGAGGATCGCGTGGGACAGCGCGGGGGTCGGCACCCACGCATCGCGCGAGTCGACGCGCACGTCCACGCCGTTCGCGACGAGCACCTCGATCGCGGTGCGCTCCGCCGGACGCGACAGGCCGTGCGTGTCGCGCCCGAGGAACAGCGGCCCGGCGATGCCCTGTGCGGCGCGGTAATCGACGATCGCCTGCGTCGTGGCGAGGATGTGGTCCTCATTGAAGCTCGACGACAGCGAGGACCCCCGATGCCCGCTCGTGCCGAACGCGACGCGCTCGCCGGCGACGGCAGGGTCGGGCTTGCGGTCGTAATAGGCGGCGATCAGCTCGTCGACGTCGATGAGGTCCGATGCTTCGGCTGGCTGTCCTGCGCGACTCATTCCCCCAGTCTGCCCTGCACCGGCGCGCGGCGCACCGTCTCGGCGTCGGCCCGTTCACAATTCAGGCTCGCCGGGCCGACCGCGCGCGCTCCGCCGCGTGATCCTGCGGGCGCGGCGCCACGCGCGGTTCGCCGGGCCTGAGTTGTGAACGCCGCACTAGGCTTGACCCCCGTGAGCATCGATCCCGGTTCGCCCGTCCGACGCACCTACAGCTATCTGGGGCCGGCGGGGACGTTCACCGAGGCGGCGCTCAGTCAGGTTCCCGAGGCGCGTGAGCAGATCTGGCGCCCCGTCCGCAATGTCGGCGAGGCGCTCACCGACGTCGTCGAGGGGCGCTCCGACGCCGCGATGATCGCGATCGAGAACTCCGTCGATGGCGGAGTGTCGACCGCGCAGGACGCACTGGCGACCATGCCCGGCCTGCGCATCGTCGGCGAGTACCTCGTCCCGGTCAGCTTCGTCCTCGTCTCGCGCCCCGGCGTGCGCCTCGAGGACGTCTCGCTCGTGGCTGCTCACCCCGTCGCGTACGCCCAGTGCCTGCAGTGGATGACGGGGACGCTGCCCGAGCACGCGCACATCCCGTCGCCGAGCAA
>Ga0160450_100494_pt1 | contig 23061 bp, 20 predicted proteins | sample HID1975K_E1MG_FD_108257 | JGI IMG/M metagenome (GOLD analysis project Ga0160450, IMG submission 108257) | Enriched soil microbial communities from UW Madison campus, WI, USA - HID1975K_E1 MG | ecosystem: Environmental > Terrestrial > Soil > Unclassified | place: USA: Madison, Wisconsin...
AGCGCGAAGCTTTCGCGCCACGGGGGGTTCGATGGTGGACGGGGCTCTTGACGTATTCGCCGAGCTCCTTCAGCTTCTCGAGCGCGACCTTGCTGTCGACGCCGAGCTCGGAAGCGATCTCGTGCACGCGTGGTTTGGCAGCCACAAATTCTCCTGTCTGGGGTCTGCCCAGACAGGGCAGACCGTTATCGGCGGACGGGTCTCATTTCGAGCCGTTCACTTTGTTTCCATAGCCGTTCAGCCTTTTCGCTGGATGTGCTCTTCGATGGTCTGCGTGTCAAGCGGGCCTGACACACGCAATGCCCGTACGAAGGCGCGGCGCCGGATGGCGGCATCCACGCATTCCCGCGTCTCGTGCACCCACGCGCCTCTTCCGGGCATCGACGCGCGCTCGTCGACGACGAGAGCGGAATCAATGGAGACCACCCTGAGGAGGGTGGACCGGAGAGCACGCGTGCGGCATCCGACGCACGTTCGTACGGCTTCCATCCTACACCGACTCGCTGAGCGGCAGCGCCGCGGGGCTCAGCTGTCCTCGAGGATCGAGTCGGGCTGGATGTCGATCTTGGCGCCCGTGAGCTTGGCGGCCAGTCGGGCATTCTGCCCCTCCTTGCCGATCGCGAGCGACAGCTGGTAGTCGGGCACCAAGGCGCGGACGGCCTTGTTCGAGGCATCCAGGATGAAGCTCGACGTCACCTTCGCCGGCGACAGCGCGTTGGCCACGAACTTCGCGAGCTCCGGGTCGTAGTCGACGATGTCGATCTTCTCGCCGCCGAGCTCCTCGGTGACGGCGCGCACACGGCGGCCGAGCTCGCCGATGCAGGCGCCCTTCGCGTTGATCGACGGATCGTTGGCCTTGACGGCGATCTTGGTGCGGTGACCCGCCTCGCGCGCGAGCGAGACGATCTCGACGAGACCCGCGGGGATCTCGGGCACTTCGAGGGCGAACAGCTTGCGGACGAGGCCAGGGTGCGTGCGCGAGACGGTGATCTGCGGCCCCTTGGTGCCCTTGGCCACCGACGTCACGTAGACGCGCAGGCGCGCTCCATGGGCGTAGTCCTCGCCGGGCACCTGCTCCTCGGGGGGCAGGATCGCCTCGACCGAGCCCAGGTCGACGTGCACCATGCGCGGGTTCGGGCCCTGCTGCACGATGCCGGCGACGATGTCGCCCTCCTTGCCGCGGAACTCGCCCAGCACGGCGTCGTCGGCGATGTCGCGCAGGCGCTGGCTGATGACCTGCTTCGCGGCGAACGCGGCGATGCGGCCGAAGTCCTCGGGGGTCGACTCCTCTTCACCGACGACCGCGCCCTCTTCGTCGAGCAGCGGGATGAACACCGCGACGTGGCCGGTCTTGCGATCGAGCTCGGCACGTGCGCCCTCAGGCAGCTCGCCGGTGGGCGAGGTGTGCTTCGCGTAGGCGGTCAGGATCGCCTGTTCGATGATGTGCACGAGCTCGTCGAAGGGGATCTCCTTCTCGCGCTCGACGGTCCGCAGAAGTCCGAGATCGATGTCCACAACAGCCTCCGTATTCAGCTCTCACCGGAGCGTCTACGCGCGCCGGAACCCTACAACGTTACCCGATGCCGCAGCCCGCCGCCCTGGGAGTCGCCTGACGTGGCCCGGCCCGGCCGCTCGGAAGCCGATGTCACGTGCCGCAGTCGTCCACGTGGGTGTCGGCGTGACGGAATCTCGCGTCCGTCCAGTCGATCAGCACAGGGACGAAATGAGACCCCGGAAGGAGCGTGCCGAGGTGGTCGTAGCCGACGTATTCGAGGCTGCGCACCTGCTCTCCCTGCCCGCACAGCGTGGCGACGAACTCGCGCTGCAGGTGGGGCGGGATGACCTCGTCCTCGCTCCCCCAGGCGATCAGGATGGGAGTGCCCCACGGGCCCTTCGGGGTGTTGTCCTCCAGCCGCTCGCCGAGCGCCCCGGCGGTGAGATCGCCGACGTACAGCGGGCGGTCCTCCGAGACGCCCAGCGCCGCGGCGACCGACACGATCACGCCGGGCTCGGTGGGGCAGCGCTGCGTCATCTCGCGCACGATGGACTCCGCACCGGGCGCGATGTAGTCGGTGAGGCGGACGTCGTCGTACGTGTCGGCGTAGGGCACGAGCACCCACGAGATGAGGATCGACAGCAGGGCGTTCGCATCGCCGGTCATGAGCTCCCGCGCGAGTCTGACCGGCTCCGCGGCCGGAGCGAGCAGCGCGGTGCCGCGGATGTCGAGGTCGGGGGCGTACTCCGGGGCGATCTGGGTGGTCCACAGAGCCGCATGACCGCCCTGCGAGTGGCCCCACACGACGGTGTGCGCCGACAGCGTCAGGCCCTCGAGCTCGCGCGAGGCGATGACGGCGTCGAGCGACGAGCGCGCCTCGCCCCGGCCGATGAGGTACGGGAAGTCGCCGGGCGCCCCCTGCCCCGAGTAGTCGGAGGCGACGACGACCCAGCCCTTGGCGAGCGCCCGGTCGAGGCCGGGGATCGCCCATTTCGTCGCCGACGCGTCGCGCAGGCTCGGCGCGCAGCCGCGCGCGACGCCGGTCGTGCCGTGGTTCCAGATGACGACGGGGCGCGGCCCAGGCGGCGGGTCGTGCGGGACGATGACCAGCCCGCTCGCGACGGCGGGCTGCCCGTTGGCGTCGCGGGTCGTGTAGAGGATGCGGTAGACGTCGGCGTTCGCGGGCTTCTGCCCCGTGAACTCGTCCCACCGGATCAGCTTGCCGTGGTCGTACGGCACGACGGCCGGCGGGTCGTAGAACGCGTCGACGACCTGCGCGCCGTCCTGGAACCACGAGTTCGCCCACCACCCCCCGGCGGCGAGCACGACGAGCAGCATCGACAGCGCGTAGCGTCCCGCCGCGAGCCACGCGGCGCGGGCACGACCCGGCGGGGCCGGAGCGACGTCGGTGGATGCCGGCGGCACCGGCGCCGCGTCCCCGCCGGCCTCGTCGCCGGTCGCCCTCCCGCTCGGCGCGGCCTGGGCGGTCGCGGGCACCGAGCGGCGGCCCTCCACGTAGGCGCGCACGGCGCGCACGAGCAGGGTGGCGCCGAACACGATGGTGCGCACACCGAACACGAGGGCGACCAGCAGCACCGTCACGTCGGGCCACGCGTACGACAGCACGCCGAACGCGATCTGCGCCCCGCCCCACACCGCCGACAGCACGCGCCGGCTCACCCGCCCGCGTGAGAGCGCGTCGTACAGCGAGGCGAGGCCGCCGAGCACGAGCAGCACGGCGATCAGCTCGGGCAGCAGCTCGAGCGTGCGTCCGAGACCGACGAGGACCGCGACGCCGAGCGCGATCCACAGGCCACCGAACGTCACGCGGGACCACAGCGGCGTCTCGGGTGCGGCGAGCATGCGGGCCAGCCCCGACAGGATCGCGCTGATGCCGACGTAGATCGTCAGCACGAGCAGCGACGTCAGCGGGCGCGTGACGATCAGCAGGCCGACCAGGAGCGACAGCGCGCCCACGACGACGAGCACGACCGGTGGAGCTCCGCGGACCAGCCGCGGCACGATGCTCCATCCGGCCGTGGGCCGGCGCGTGCCCTCGCGGATCATCCGCCCCATGTTAGGCGGGGTTCCCGTGCGTCCGGTCAGAGCCCGCGGCGTGTGGCGAGGCGCCGCGGAGGGGCGCCTCGCCACACACCGACCGACGACGGCGCAAGCCCCTGCGGTCGCGGGAACCGAGGACGTAGCGTGGAGATCATGTCTTCTGGGGCCCCTTCCTCGGCGCGCGCCGAGGTGCGTCATGCCGCCCACCGTGCCGAGGCGAATCCGGCCTTCGAGACGCTGGCGCGCGCGGGCTTCGCCGCCGACGGGATCGTGCACGTGCTGATCGGCGTGCTCGCGATCGTCGTGGCCTTCGGCGGCGAGGGCGAGACCGACCAGTCCGGTGCCCTGCTGACCATCGCCGGCGCACCGCTCGGCTTCGTGGTGCTGTGGGTCGCCGCCCTCGCCCTTGCCGCTCTCGGCGTGTGGCAGCTGCTCGACGGCATTCTCGTGCACCGCGACTCGCCGTCGCGCACGTGGGGGGCGCGGCTGATCGAGTGGGGCAAGGCGGCGGTGTTCTTCGCGCTGGCCGTCGTGGCAGCCGCGGTCGCGGTGGGCGCGCGCCCAGACCTCGACGGCACCGTGCGGGACGCGAGCCGGGGCGTCCTGGTCGTCCCCGGGGGTCCGATCGTCCTCGGCCTCGTGGGCGTGGCCATCGGCGCAGGCGGTGTCGGGTTCGCCGTGATCGGCCTCAGGCGGCGGTTCCTCCGGCTGCTCTCGCTGCCCTCGGGGCGGGCGGGCAGCATCGTCACGGGCATCGCCGTCTTCGGCTACGTCGCGAAGGGGCTCGCACTGCTCGCGGTCGGGGTGCTGCTCGTCGTCGCCGCGGTCAAGGTCGAACCCGGCGACACCGGCGGACCGGACGCCGCGCTCGACGGGCTCATCTCGCTCCCCCTGGGCCCGCTGCTGTGCGGCGCGATCGGGGCGGGGCTCATCGCCTACGGCGTGTTTCTCGTGCTGTCGGCCCGCTACCGCCGGCTCTGACGCGGCGGGCGGTGCGGCATCCTTCCCCTCCTCAGTCGCGCGGCGCGGACTCCAGTGCGTTCACGGCGCGGACGAGGCGGTACAGCTCCCCCACCCGGAACTGGTTGAGCCGCAGCACGAGTCGCGGCAGCGCGACGGCGTCGTCGTCCTCGCGCTCGGCGGTGAGCGCTCCGCGGCGCTCGATGCGCCCCTCCGCGAGCAGGTCGGCGAACCGCTCGTTGAGCTCGTCGACCTCGGCGTCGGTGGGCTCGGACTTCAGCCGCAGCACCAGGCGCTTGCCCACCCACCGCAGCGAGTCGTAGTTGCGGTAGAACCCGGTGATCTCATCGACCGCCGCCTCGACCGAGTCGGTGACCAGCACGCGATCGAAATCGCCCTTCGAGATGACACCCGAAGGCAGCAGGTGATCGTCGACGAACCGCTGCAGGCCGGCCCAGAACGTGCCGCCGGGAGCGTCCAGCAGCACGATCGGCGTCGGGTCGGCCTTGCCGGTCTGCTGCAGCGTCAGCAGCTCGAACATCTCGTCGAGGGTGCCGAAGCCGCCCGGGACGCACACGAAGCCGGCGGACTCCTTGACCAGCATGAGCTTGCGCGTGAAGAAGTACTTCATGGCGACGTTGCGCGCGTTCGCGCCGACGATCGCGTTGGGCTTCTCCTCGAACGGCAGCCGGATCGACACCCCCAGCGAGTGGTGGGGCCCCGCGCCCTCGGCCGCCGCCTCCATGATCCCGGGGCCGGCCCCGGTCACCACCATCCAGCCGCGCTCGGCCAGAACGGCGGCCGTCTCGGACGCCTGCCGGTACAGCTCGTCCTCGGAGCGCGTGCGCGCAGACCCGAAGATCGTGACCTTGGGGATGCCGCGGTACGGCGCGAACAGCCGGAACGCGGCACGCATCTCGCTGAGCGCCGCCGAGGTGATCTTGAGGTCGAGCCGATCGGTGTCGTCGAGCCCCAGTCCGATGCCCGTGGCGAGGATGCGTGCGATGAGGTCCGCGTCGTGCGAGATGCCGGCCGCGGCCATCGTGGCGCGCAGCTCTTCGGTGACGGGGTGCGGGATGGTTCCGGTGTCGCTCTGGCCCATGACGCCAGCGTGCCACGTCCCGCCGCCGTCCGGTGACCGGAACGTGAACGATGGATGCCGTCACCTGCGCCGCGATCACCCTGAGGACGTGCCGACGACAGGATGGCACGATGCGCCGCACCCTCGGCATACTGGGCGGGAACGAAGCGGGCGGCACGGCGCACGGGAGAGGCTTCGCATGACCGACGGCACCACCAACATCGCGATCACCGATGCGATCCGCGTCCCCCGCACGGGCGGGCTGCGCGTCGCGGACCCGGGCCTCATCGGTCTGCTGGGCTTCGTGATCGCCACCGTGACCGCTCAGCTCGCGCACCTGGGCCTGCAGGACGACGCACCGGTGTTCTGGATCGGCGCAGCGTTCGGCGGTGTCGTGCAGGTGACGGCGGGGATGCTGTCGTACTTCGCGGGCGACAACTTCCACTTCATCGTCTACAACGCGTTCGGCTGGTACTGGATCGTCGTGCCCGGGTTCCTCCTGGGCGAGGAACTCGGGTTCTTCGAGGTGACAGCGTCGGCACGCGGCCTGTTCTCGCTGGTGTTCGCGATCCTGGCGCTGCTGTTCGTCCCTGCCGGAGCCGCACACAACACCGTGCTGCCGATCACACTGCTGTGCGTGTCGTTGGGTCTCGGGTTCCAGGCGGCGGGCGCCTTCACCGGCGCCGAGGGGCTGGCGATCACCGGCTCGATCCTGCTCATCGTGGCGTCGGCGCTGGCCGCCTACATGCTCGTCGAGAAGTTCTACTGGCGCACGATCGGCCGGCGCATCGTGCCGCTCGGTCCGCCGTGGCTGGACGCGGACCCCAACCCGGAGTCCTGACGCGCTGCCGCCCGTCCCACCCGGGTGGCCCCCCGGCTTCAGACCATGCCCTCGAGGAGCTCGGCGGCACGCGAGGCGCCGCCGAGCGTGCGCAGCTCGGCCCTGACCCGCCCGGCCGCTTCACGGAACGACGGCTCGGCGAGCACCCGGTCCGCCGCCGCCTGAACCGCCGCCGCCGTGGGCGTTCCGGTGCGCAGGTTCACGCCGGCCCCGCTCCACGCCACCCGCGCGGCCACCTCCGGCTTGTCGAGGTCGCCGCCCGCGACGACGAGGGGGATCCCCTGGCCCAGCATCGCGATCGTGCCGCCCCAGCCGCCGTTGGTGATCGCGAGATCGACACGGGGCAGCAAGGCGCCGAACGGCGCGAACCCGGTGACGCGCACGTTGGCGGGCACCGGGAACGGGAACGCGTCGCGGCCGGCCACCCCCGTCGTCGCGATGACCAGGACGTCGCGCCCCGCCAGCGCCGCCAGCGCGGGTCGCACCAGGTCGTCGGGGTCTATGTTCTGCGTGCCCTGCGTGACCAGCACGACGCGGCGTCCGTCGAGGTCACCCCACCAGGACGGCAGTCCGGCTGTGCCGGGCGCGGCCTGCGCGGCCACTTCGCCGACGAAGTGCAGGTGTGCCGGCCGGTCGGTGCGGCCGTAGTCCAGCAGAGGCGAGCCGCTCGCGGCGATGAGGGTCGGTGAGAAGACGATGCGGTCCATGCTGCGGCCGCGCGTGGCGAGCCCGACGGCCGCCTGCGCCTTGTCGAGCGCGGTGACCAGCGGCCGCGAGATGAGCGGCACGAGTCCGCGCAGCGCCGCATCACGCGTCTTCGTGATCGGGTTGGTGCCCGGACGCAGGCCCATTCCGCTCGGCGGTCCGCCCGGGCCCACCAGATTCAGCGGCACCACCGATACCGTGGCCCACGGCATCCCGGATCGCTCACTGAACAGCACCGCGCCGATCGACACCTCGTCCGCGGCGAGCGCGTCCCACGGCTCGCGCTCCCACTCCGCGGAGAGGTCGGCGACCTGCGCCGGGGCGGTGCCGATGAAGCAGTCGATCACGTTGACGAACAGCTGCTGCATGCCCTTCTTGCCGACGAGGCGCGGGAACGTCGCGGTCAGATCGTTCTCGTCGAAGTCGGGAGCCTCCCGCCACGGCACGAGCCGCGCACCGGCCGCCTCGACCCGCGACCGGAATCGCGATCCGGTGTAGAACCGCACGTCATGGCCGCGGTCGACGAGCCGGCGCGCGATGGCCGTCATCGGAGCGACATGCCCGGTGAAGGGCATCGTCGTCAGCAGGAATCGACCCATGCGCGACATCCTCCCGCGCGGGGCCCCGAGACACCAGCGGAGTCGGCTCCCGGACGCCCCCGAGTCGTGCTCGATGGCAGCCGCCGCTGTGCTGCCGCTGCGTATCAGGTCGCGCCGCACGCCGCTCTTCACCGGGGACGGCGAGTGCCGTCACAGGGGCGAGCACCCTGGACGAAGGGAGCTGCCATGGCCAGTGTGGGCGTGGAGTGGGTCGAGGACTACAACGGCCTGCGAGGCAATCTGAGCAACACCAACGCGCAGGCGTCCGGGTTCTCCAACACCCTCATCGCGACGCGCGCGTTCAACTGGGGCGACGATCTCGCCTGGGATCAGGACTTCGAGCAGGCCGGCAAGGGATCGCCCTCGTCCGGCACCGACACGACGTGGATCGACAGTGTCGAGATCGCGTTCTACTCCGGCCACGGCTCGCCGGGACGCTTCACGTTCGGGGTGAAGATCGACGACGCGCTCGCCAAGCATGCCGAGATCAGCTGGGGCGAGAAGAGGCTGAACTGGATCGCGCTGGACGCGTGCGACGTGCTGGCACGGGACGGCGTTTTCGACCGCTGGGGGTGGCCGGTCTTCCATGGACTGCACATGATCTGCGGGTTCGACACGACCACGAGCGACGAGGCGCACCGGGGGCGCATCTTCGCGACCTACCTCAACGCCGGCTGGACAGTGCGCGAGGCATGGATCCGTGCCTGTCAGGACACCGAGGGCTCCGACACCCGCTGGGCGTACCTGCGATCGGGCGCCGCCGACACCGACACCTTCAACGACCATTGGTTCGGCCGGGGTCGGGTCAGCCCCGACCCGACGTCGCCGACGATCCTCTTCTACGCGCGCGGCAACTGCTGAGCGCAGCACGAAAGGCACACGAGAATGAGCATCGAGATCAGCTTCCCTGACCTGCCCACCGTCCCCGACGTCGTCACGCTGCAGGCGCCTGTCTTCCCGGAGTGGGAGGTCGACATCGTCGCCGAGCTGGCGCGCGCACACGAGATCGATGCGGAGGTCGTGGATGCAGGTCCGTGGTTCGTCGCGCGCGGAGAAAGGGCCGCGCTCGAGGTGTACCAGGCGACGCACTCCTTCCGGTTCGGCCTGGTCGGCGGCGACAGCGAGTCGATCGAACCCGTCGACGTCGACGACGGCACGGCGGTCGAGGTCGCCCTGGACTGGGTGCGGCGATTCGGCGACCTGCCGGTGCGTCGCGAGGGGATCACGGTGACGTCCGAGGAGCTCCTGATCAGCGAGGCACCCGACACCGAGCCCGTCGCGATCGTCACGGGCCGCCAGGTCAATCTGCCGCTGGAGATCGACGGTCTGCCGGCCCTCGGTCCGGGTGCGAAGGCACAGGTCACGCTGGGGGCCGGGCTCGCCATCACGTCCGCGTACCGGTTCTGGCGAGAGACGAAGACGGCCGGTGAACGCCGGATCGAGCCCCTCGAGGCGGTCGCGGAGCGCTTCCGCGAAGCACGGCTGTTCGAAGGCCTGCGCTCCGGGTCCGCGGAGGTCACCGGCATCCGACTCGGGCATTACTCCGATCCGCCGACCGAGGTGCAGAGGCATCTGCGCCCCGCATACGAGTTCACCGGCGTGCTACGGGTCGAGGGAGCAGAGCCATACGAGTTCATCCAGTACGCCCCTGCGGCCGCAGTGCCGGCCGACAAGCCGCGGCGACGGCTGCTGCTGCGGCCGAACGGCTGAACCCGCGCGGACGCGGACGGCGGCGTGGCCGGTCGCGCCACGCCGCCGTCACCGGCGCGGCACGACGTCGCCAGGATGGAGGAGCTCTCCTCGCCGTCGCTCGACATCTGGCTCGACGACGAGACCGTGAACCACGGCCACGTCAGCTGCGGAACGGAGCCGTCCTGCCGTGTCGCGACTCAGCGAGCGCTGAGCCGCGCCACGGCCTCCGCCGCCGGCACGACCTCGCGGTCGCCGGTCCGGCGGTCCCACAGCTCGACCTGGCCGTCGGCGGCACCGCGGCCGACGACGATGATCTGCGGCACGCCGACCAGCTCGGCGTCGCCGAACTTCACGCCCGGCGAGACCTTGGGGCGGTCGTCGTAGAGCACGTCGAGCCCGGCGGCCTCGAGGTCGGCCGACAGCTGCGCGGCCACTTCGAACGCGACGGCGTCGCGGCCGGCGGCCACGACGTGCACGTCGAACGGCGCGACGGCGGCCGGCCACACCAGGCCCTTGTCGTCGTTGTTGAGCTCGGCCAGGTTCGCGAGGATGCGCGTGACGCCGATGCCGTAGGAGCCCATCGTGACGGTCACGAGCTTGCCGTTCTCGTCGAGCACCTTGAGTCCGAGCGTCTCGGCGAAGAAGCGGCCGAGCTGGAAGACATGCCCGATCTCCATGCCGCGCGCGAGCTCGACCGGACCGGAGCCGTCGGGCGCGGGGTCGCCGGGGCGCACGTTCGCGACCTCGACGAAGCCGTCGCCCGCGAAGTCACGGCCCGCGACGAGGGTGTGCACGTGCTTCTCGTCGATGTTGGCGCCGGTGACCCACGAGGTGCCGTCGACCACACGCGGGTCGAGCAGGTACCGGATGCCCGTGGCCGACTCCTCGCCGAGGATCGCCCCGGTCTCGGACCAGGGCCCGATGTACCCCTTCACCAGCAGCGGGTTCTTCTCGAAGTCCTCCGCCGTCGCGGCCTCGACCGCGGCGGGCGCGAAGGCCACCTCGGCGCGCTTGTCGTCGACGTCGCGGTCGCCGGGGATGCCGACGATCACGAGTTCGCGCGTGCCGTCGAGGTGCGTGAGGGCGAGCACCACGTTCTTCAGCGTGTGCGCCGCGGTCCACTCACTCGCATCGGCCGTCGCGGGACCGGCGATGCCCGGTGCCGGCGCGTCGAGGTTCGCGTTGGAGTGGTCGACCAGCGTCTGGATGGTGGGCGTGTTCGGCGAATCGAAGATCACCGGGGCACCCAGTCCGTCGAACGGGAGCGCGTCGGGCACGACGGTCGTGAACGCCTCGACGTTGGCGGCGTAGCCGCCGGCGGAGCGCACGAAGGTGTCTTCGCCGACGGGGGTCGGGTGCAGGAACTCCTCGCTGCGCGCACCGCCCATGAGGCCGTTGTCGGCCGCGACGATGACGTACTCGAGGCCGAGACGCTGGTAGATGCGCTCATAGGCGTCACGCTGCGCCTGGTAGGAGGCATCCTGGCCCTCGTCCGTGTAGTCGAACGAGTAGGCGTCCTTCATCGTGAACTCGCGGCCGCGCAGGAGGCCGGCACGAGGACGCGCCTCGTCGCGGTACTTGTCCTGGATCTGGTAGATCGTCAGGGGCAGGTCCTTGTACGACGAGTAGAGGTCCTTGACGAGGAGGGTGAACATCTCCTCGTGCGTCGGCGCCAGCAGGTAGTCGGCGCCGCGGCGGTCCTGGAGGCGGAAGATGCCGTCGCCGTACGAGGTCCAGCGGCCGGACGCCTCGTACGGGTCGCGGGGCAGCAGTGCCGGGAAGTGCACCTCGAACGCCCCCGCGTTCGCCATCTCGTCGCGGATGATCGCCTCGATCTTCGCCTTGACCTTCAGCCCCAGTGGCAGCCACGTGAAGATGCCCGGCGCGGCGCGGCGGATGTAGCCGGCGCGCACGAGCAGCCTGTGGCTCGTGACTTCGGCGTCGGCGGGGTCTTCACGGAGGGTGCGGAGGAAGAAGTTCGACAGACGGGTGACCACGATCGTCAAGTCTAGGGCCCGTGCCTACACTGATCGGGTGCCCGCCCGCCGCCCTCGACTAGCCTCCCCCCGTGCGCATGACGAGCTGATCGAGTCGCTGGCGCAACTGCGCGCCGACCTGGATCTGCCGACCGCCTTCCCCGAAGAGGTGGATGCCGCAGCCGCCCGCGCAGCGCGGTCGGTGCCGACCGATCCCGTCGTCGCCGGGCTGGAGGACCTCCGCGACCTCGAGTTCCTGACGATCGACCCACCGGGCTCGACCGACCTCGACCAGGCCATGCACCTCGAACGGACCGCGGCCGGCGGCATCCTGCACTACGCCATCGCCGACGTCCCGGCCTTCGTCGAGCCCGGCGGTCCCGTCGACGCGGAGGCGCGCCAGCGCGGGCAGACGCTGTACGCGGCGGACGGGCGCATCCCGCTGCACCCCGTCGTGATCAGCGAGGACGCCGCGTCGCTCCTTCCGGACCGCGACCGTCGCGCGTACGTCTGGCGGTTCGAGCTCGACGAGGGCGCCCGGCCTGTCGCCACGACCCTGCGACGCGCGGTCATCCGCTCGCGGGCGCAGTGGACGTACACCGGAGCGCAGGCCGCGATCGACGCCGGCACCGCGCCGCCCACGCTGCAGGCGCTGGCCTGGTTCGGCCCGCAGCGGCTGGCGCGCGAGGCGGAGCGGGGCGGCGCCAGCCTCAACGTGCCCGAGGCGCGCGTCGTGCCCGACGAGGCAGGCGGATACCGGCTCGAGCGCGAGGCGCCCCTCGTGATCGAGGACTGGAACGCGCAGGTGTCGCTGCTGACGGGCATGGCCGCCGCCGAGCTCATGCTGCGTGGCAGGGTCGGCATCCTGCGCACGATGCCGGCCGCCGAGCTCGACGACGTCGCCGCCTTCCGCGCGCAGACCGTGGCGCTCGGGCTGCCGTGGCGTGAGGGCATCGCCTACGGCGACTACCTGCGCGGGCTCGACCGGCAGGATCCTTCGGCGCTCGCGATCCTGGATGCCGCGACCGGCCTCTTCCGCGGCGCGGGGTACGTCGCCTTCGACGGCGAGCCGCCCGCCGATCCCCTCCAGTCCGCGATCGGCGCGCCCTACGCGCACACCACCGCGCCGCTGCGCCGGCTCGTGGACCGCTGGTCGCTCGTCGTGTGCGAGGCGATCGCGAACGACCGAGAGGTGCCCGGGTGGGCGCGCGAGAGCCTGCCGTCGCTGCCGAAGATCATGGGACGCAGCGACGGACTCGCCAACCGGCTCGAGGCCGGCACGCTCGACCGGGTGGAGGCCGCCCAGCTGTCCGGCCGGGAAGGCCGCACGTTCGACGCGGTGGTGCTGAGCCGCCGCAACGGCACCGCGCGCGTGCAGCTGACGGATCCGCCGGTCGCCGCGAGGGTCGACGGACTGGAGGCCGCGGCCGGAACGACCGTCCGGCTGCGCCTCACGTCGGCCGACATCGCGACCGGCGAGATCGTCCTCCTTCCCGCTCCCACGGCGTGACTGCATAGCCTGGAGGCATGACGACCGTCCTGCTCACCGGCTTCGAACCGTTCGGCGGCGACGCCGCCAACCCGTCCGGCGAGGCGGTGCACCTCGTCGCGGCGCGGTGGACGGGCCCCGAGGTGCTCGTGACCGCCGTACTGCCGGTGACGTTCACCGGTGCCGCGGCACGCCTGCGCGAGCTGATCGCCGAGCACCGGCCGGACGTCGTGATCGCCGCGGGACTGGCGGGCGGACGCGCCGCGATCGGCGTCGAGCGCGTCGCCGTGAACCTCGTGGATGCCCGCATCCCCGACAACGACGGCGAGCAGCCCGTCGACGTGCCGAGCGTCGCGGGCGCCCCGGCGGCGCACTTCGCGACCCTGCCCGTCAAGGAGATCGTCGGGCGCATCACCGCGGCAGGGATCCCGGCCGAGCTGTCGTATTCCGCCGGGACGTTCGTGTGCAATCACGTGTTCTTCACGGCGCTGGAGGCGGCGGCATCCTCGGTCCGGGCCGGCTTCGTCCACGTGCCGTGGGCGACCGAGCATGCTCCGGGCGGCGCGCCCGCCCTCCCGCTGCGCGAGATCGCGGACGCGCTGGAGATCGCGGTGCGCACGAGCGTCGAGGTCGCCGAGGACGCCCCTATCCCCGGCGGCACCCTGCACTGAGTCGCCGCCCGAGCGCCGGCGCGTCAGCCGCGGGCGGCGTCGATCGCCGCTGCTGCCGCCGCCGTCACGGTGGCGACGATCGCGCGGCGGCGTGCGGCCGCGCGCGCGGCGGCATCGGGCGCGCCGGGCACCATGAGCTCGTCGAGCTGCGGCAGCACCGGCCACGCGTTGACGAGGCTCACGACGGTGAGGAGCAGCTCCCCCGCGGCCTCCCGGCCGACTCCGGGCAGCATCGTCTGCAGCCGTGTCACCTTCTCGGCGTGGTAGGCCACGCGAGCAGGGTTCTCGGCGGCCGCGCTGCCGCGCTCCAGACCCTCCCAGAAGATCAGCCGCGGGATCACGCCGTCCGCGAGGTGGTGGTCGAACAGCCGACCCGCGTAGTCGCCGACGGCCTCGGGGCCGCTGCCCACCGGGGCGACGGCATCCATCGACTCCCGCAGCACCTCGGCGAGGACGGTCGCGAACAGCTCGTCCTTCTTGCCGAAGTACTGGTAGATGCGCTCCTTGTTGACACCGGCGGCCGCCGCGATGCGGTCGACGCGGGCGCCGGCGAGTCCGTGCTCGCTGAACTCCGCCGTCGCGGCGTCGAGCAGGAGCTGCTTGGTGCGTTCGGTGTCCCACGCCATGCCGCCATGCTATCCCGGATTCCAACTGAACGGTTGCGGAATAGACGACGGCGTGGTTCACTTACAACCAACCAGTTGCAACCGTTCGGTTGGATTCTTGGAAGGATGCCGCACATGTCCACTTCGACCACGCCCACGCCCGCCCGGGCCGACGCCTCCACCACGCCCGCCCCGTCCCACGTCCCGTCCGTCCACGTCCGCGCCGCGATCACGTGGCTCGCGATCTTCCCGCTGGTCTCGATCGGCATGCTGCTGCTCGCCCCGATCTCGGAGTCGTGGCACCCGGTGCTGCGCGCCCTGGTGCTGACCGCCGTCGTCGTTCCGCTCGCGGTCTACATCGTGGTGCCTCGGCTGCTGCGCGTGCACGGAGCGATCATGCGCCGGGGCACCGGACGCTGACGGGCGCGGGGTCTCAGCCCCGCCGCCCGAGGTGCAGCACCTCGCGCACCACCAGCCCCGCCACGAGCGCCCAGAACGCCGCACTCACGCCGGCGATGGCCACCCCGGATGCCGCGACCAGGAACGTCACGACCGCGGGCAGCCTCTCCCCCGGGTCGTCGATCGCCTGCTGCACGGCCGAGCCGAACGCGCCGAACAGCGCGATGCCGGCGACCGCCGGGATGACGGCATCCGGGGCCACCACCACCAGCGCCACGAGCGCAGCGGACAGACCGCCCAGGATGATGCCGGAGGCGCCGGTCGACACCCCCGCGACCCACCGGCGCTTCGGGTCGGGATCGGCGTCCGGCGCCGCGGCGAGCGCGGCGCTGATCGCTGCGAGGTTGATCGCGTGGCCGCCGACGGTCGCGCCGAGCGCCGTTCCGACCCCGGTCACGAGCATGGCGGGGCGCCACGGAACCTCGTAGCCGAAGCTGCGCATGATCGCGACGCCCGGTACGTTCTGCGACGCCATCGTCACGAGGAACAGCGGAAGTGCGAGCCCCACCACGGCGCCGAGCGTCAGCGTCGGCGCCGTGAACTCCAGCCGCGGCACGAACAGCGCCGGGTCGATCGAGGCGCCGGTGACCGCGACGTCCACGCCGACCACGACGGCTGCCGCCGCGAATGCCAGCGGCACGGCCCAGCGCGGGGCGAACCGCACCCCGATGAGCCACACGATCACGACGGGGGCGACGCCCCACGGGTTGTCGACGATGCCGGTGACCGGCGCCAGACACAGCGGCAGCAGCACGCCGGCCAGCATCGCCTGCGCGATCGAGGGCGGGATCCGGGCGATCAGGCGGCCGAGCTGCGGCCACAGCGCGGTCAGCAGGATGAGCCCGGCCGTCACGAGGAACGCACCGATCGCCGCCGGCCAGCCGCCGTCGACCGCGCCCGTCGCCGCGAGCACCGCGGCCCCGGGGGTCGACCACGCCACGGTGATCGGCATGCGGTACCGCCACGCGAGGATGATGGATGCCGCGCCCATCGTAAGGCACAGCACGAGCAGCCCGCTCGCCGCCTGCGCCGACGTCGCGCCGACGGCATCGAGCCCCGTGAGCACGACGGCGAACGAACTGGTGACCCCGACCAGCGCCGTGACGATGCCCGCGACGATCGGGCGCGACAGCGGCGCACGGAGCTGCGGTGCGTCGGCGGCGCCGGCGTCCGGCCGCGGTTCGACGGCGCCGCTCATGCCGCCTGCCGTCCGCGGTAGACAGCGGTGCGCAGCTCGACGGCCCACACGTCGGCGCGCGGCATCCCGACCCGCTCGGCGACGGCGATCTCGGACTCGACGTCGTACGGCACCCGCACGAAGCGCACCTCGAACGGGGCGGGGTCCGTCCCGTCGGACACGCCCTCGAGGATCACATAGCTCGGCGTCGGCTCGTCCAACGGGTTGCCGACGCTCCCGACGTTGAAGAGGGTCCGGCCGTCGCGCGACTCGATGTAGGCGTCGTGGATGTCGGCGTAGCCGACGACGGTGGGCTCGGGCCCGTCGCCCGTCATCGCCGTGGCCCGGAACATGCCGTCGAACTCCTCGTCGGTGTGATGGAAGTGCACGCGGACGTGAGGGCTCTCGGCGGACGCGTGGAAGAGCCGCACACGCCGTCCGCTCAGCGTCAGGTCGTGACTGAGCGGCAGGGCACGCAGCCATGCCCGCTGAGCCGGCGACAGCTCGTCGCGCCACCACCGCATCTCTTCCGGCTCTTCGTCGCCGATGCCGTCGAGGAAGTCGTCCCAGTTGCCGCGGATGTTCACCTCGCACACCTCGCGGACGCGTTCCACGACGGCCCCGCCGCGAGGTCCCTTGCCGGCGTTGTCGCCGAGGTTGACGATGCGCGTGATCCCCCGCAGCGCGATGTCGTCGAGCACGGCCTCGAGCGCCGTCAGGTTGCCGTGGACGTCGGAGATGAGGGCGATCCGTTCGAGGGGCACTCTGGTGATCCTGCCACGTCGGAGAAGGCCGGATGCCTCTAATGTCGGGGTGTGCGTCGCCTGCTGCTGATCCTGACCGCCGCAGCGGCGACCGCTGCCGTGAGCGTGCTGGCGTGGGCCGAGGCGGTGCACCGGCGCACGTCGCGCGAGGCCCTCGGCGGCGCGTCCGTGCCCGGTGGGCGCGAGGCCGTGGTCGTGCTGGGGTACCGCGACGCGGGTCCACGGGCGAACTTCGTCAACCGCTACCGCGTGCGCGTCGGTCTGCGGTCGCAGAGCCCGCGGGCGTCCGAGAGCGTGCTGGTGCTGTGCGGAGGCCCCGTCGGCGGGGCTGTGCCGGAGGCGGAGCTCATGGCGCGGTACGCCCGCGAGCTCGGATACACCGGCCCGATCCGGCTCGAGACCGCGAGCCGGACCACGGCCGAGAACATCCGCAACGCGATCCCGCTCATCGCAGAGGCCGACACGATCAAGGTCGTGTCGAACGCGCCGCACGCCGTCGTCGGGCGACGGTACCTGTGGGAGCTGCGTCCCGACCTGGCGCAGCGCCTGGCCCGCGGCGACGACGCCCGTCTCGGCGAGGCTCCGGTCCTCAAGGTCGCCGCCGCGATCATCGCCGCCCGCCACCGCGCGACGCCGCACAGCTGAGCGCGACTGTTGCGCCCCACCTGCCGGGAATGATGGGATGACCAGCGGAAGATCTTCCTCGGGGGGTCCGGTGCACGCACCGGACAGGACGGAGACTCGGATGCCGAAGCCTGCCCTGCGCGCGCTGCTGATGTCGACTGCACTGGCGCTCGCCGGCGTCGTCGGGCTCGCTCCGGCCGCCGGCGCGGTCGAACCGGGCCAGGTCGGGGTGTTCCCGGTCTGGAGCGTCGCGGGCTCGTCCGGCGCCTACACCGCGACGCCGGCATTCCCCGCCTCGGCGGGGTTCCCCGCGACCACGGTCACCTCGACGGGGTCGACGCTCGCCGCGCCGTCCGGCGTGACCGCGTTCCTCGGCGCCGGCACGGACTTCGGGGCCGCGTACGGGACGAGCCGCTCGCAGCCCTATTTGACCCTCGCCCCCGCGGGCACGGCGAACTCGGTGACCGACATCCAGTTCGACGGTGCGCCGCCGGCCGGCTGGGGCTTCGCGCTCGGCGACATCGATGCGGACTGGGCGTTCATCCAGGCGTTCTCGGACACTGCGCAGACGGTTCCGCTGCCCGTCAGCGCGGTCGGGTTCCAGTCCTCCGGCAACTACTGCGCGACGACGCCGAAGCCCGGCGCGTGCACGAGCGCGCCGTACACCGACGCACCGGTGTGGGTCACCGCGCCCGAGAGGTTCGACGGCATCGACTACGTCGCCGGCACGCTCCGGGGCAACAGCCTGCCCGGTGCACCGGCGGCCACACGCGACACCGCGGGTGCCTACGGCTGGTTCCAGCCCGACGCGTCCGTGCGCAGCATCCGGATCACCTTCGGTATCCGCGACGGGTTCCCGACCGCCCAGCTGTGGCTCGCGAGTCCCGCGCCGAAGGTCGTCATCACCGGAACCGTCACGACTCCCGACGCCCCGGCCGGTGCCGCCGTACCCGCCGGCACCACGGTGCAGATCGAGCAGCCCAACGGCGAGCCGCTCCTCGATGTCGAGGACCAGCCGCTCACCGTGCCCGTCGACCCTGCGACCGGCACGTACTCCGTCGAGCTCGAGCAGTCCGAAGCGGGCTACCTCGCCACCGTCATCGTGCCTCCAGGCTTCGTGGCACCGGATCCGGTACCCCTGCCGGGCCTTCCCGACGACCCCGAGACACTCGCCGCGACGGCGCCGCCCATCGTCATCGAGCCGATCGCCGTCACGCCGCCCCCGGAGCCCCCGGCCACACCCGCTCCTGCACCTGCGCCGGCGGCCGGCCCGCAGCTCGCCGAGTCCGGCGGCGCGGGCGACCTCGCCCTGCTCGGACTCGCCGTCGCGCTCCTCGCCGCAGGGCTGATGCTCGTCCGTGCCGCACGGCCTCGCCGTACCCCCTGAGCCCTGCCCTCTCGTATCAGCCGGCCTCGAGCTCGGCCAGCAGGTCGGCGATCATGCGATGCCCCTGCGCCTCGAATGCGACGTCGCCGACCTGGTGCGCCCACGCGGCGGTGCCGATCGCCTCGCGCAGCCGCATCGACATCCAGTGATCGGGATGCCGGGGGTCGCGCCCGTAGCCGTCGAAGAACGCCGCCTCGCACGCCGGCTCCTCGCGCCACTCCTGCGCGGACAGGCGCACGACGTCCGTCGCGGCGGGCCGAAACGCGAAGCGGCCGAAGTCGATGATCCGCACCTCGTCGCCGTCCACGAGCCAGTTGCGCGGCTGCCAGTCGCCATGCGTCGGCACGAGGTCGGCCTCGATCGGCGGATGCGCGGCGAGCGCCGCGCGCAGCCGCGCCTCGACCTCCGGCGCGATCGCGTGCGGCCCGTCGAGCCAGCGCAGCGCACGAGCCGTGGCGGCGGCATCCACTCCGACCGATGGGCGGTGCGCCTGCGCGTGGAAGTCCCGCAGCAGGCGGCCCGCCCGGCGGTGCACCTCGGGATCCCGTCCTGAGGGCGTGCGGTACGCGAGCTCGCCGGGCAGCCATCCGGTCACGAGCACGCGGGCCTCACGGTCGTGATGCCGCAGTACCGCCGCGTTTCCGGTGCGCGCCCACACGTCGACGAAGCCGCCGAGGTGCGCGTCGAGCTCTCGGCCGAGGTGGTGCGCGTCGGGCCCGGCGGCCTTCACCACGTGGTCGCCGGAGTCGTGCCGCACCCGCAGGACGGTCGTCTCGACCAGGTCCCAGCTCAGGTCGGCGACGACCTCGGCACCGGGCAACCACACGTCGATGAGGCCCCGCTGCGCGAGGGTCAGTCGGTCGAAGCCCGCGCGGCCCACGACTACGAGGTGATGACCTGCGCGGTGCCGACGGCGGCGTCGGGGCCCATCTCGTCGGCGATGCGGTTCGCCTCCTCGATGAGGGTGGCGACGATCTCGGACTCCGGCACGGTCTTGATGACCTGGCCCTTCACGAAGATCTGACCCTTGCCGTTGCCCGATGCGACCCCGAGGTCTGCCTCGCGCGCCTCGCCCGGACCGTTGACGACACAGCCCATGACGGCCACGCGCAGCGGAACCGTCATGTCCTTCAGGCCCTCTGTGACGTTGTCGGCGAGCGTGTAGACATCCACCTGGGCGCGGCCGCACGACGGGCACGACACGATCTCGAGCTTGCGCTCGCGCAGGTTGAGCGACTGCAGGATCTGGTGACCGACCTTGACCTCTTCGGCGGGCGGCGCCGACAGCGACACCCGGATCGTGTCACCGATGCCCTCGGCCAGCAGGATGCCGAACGCGGTCGCGGACTTGATCGTGCCCTGGAACGCGGGGCCCGCCTCGGTCACACCGAGGTGCAGCGGCCAGTCGCCGCGCTCCGCGAGCAGGCGGTACGCCTTCACCATGACGATCGGGTCGTTGTGCTTGACCGAGATCTTGAAGTCGTGGAAGTCGTGCTCCTCGAAGAGGGATGCCTCCCACACGGCGCTCTCGACGAGCGCCTCGGGCGTCGCCTTGCCGTACTTCTCGAGCAGTCGCCGGTCCAGCGACCCGGCGTTGACGCCGATGCGCAGCGACACGCCCGCGGCCTTCGCCGCCGCCGCGATCGCACCGACCTGATCGTCGAACTTGCGGATGTTTCCGGGGTTCACGCGCACCGCGCCGCAGCCGGCGTCGATCGCCTGGAACACGTACTTCGGCTGGAAGTGGATGTCGGCGATCACCGGGATCTGGCTCTTGGCCGCGATGATGTGCAGCACGTCGGCGTCGTCCTGGGACGGCACGGCGACACGCACGATCTCACAGCCCGACGCGGTGAGCTCAGCGATCTGCTGCAGGGTCGCGTTGATGTTCGTCGTCGGCGTCGTCGTCATCGACTGCACGCTCACGGGGGCGTCGCCGCCCACCAGCACCTTGCCCACCTTGATCTGGCGGGTCTTGCGGCGGGGGGCGAGCGTTTCGGGGACCTTGGGCATCCCGAGATTCACGGCTGGCACGCTCCCAGCCTACGCGGGTGACGGTGCCCGGGCGTCGGTAACGGGGCGGGATGCGGCATCCCGGGTCTGCTATCGTGACCGCATGTCCGCGCGACTTCTTTGGTGGCCCACCGCATAGGCGGTGGGTTCGCGCGACCGACGACCGCCCCCGGGGCGGTCTTCTTTTTCGTAAGGGACGCCTCCCCCACGACGAAAGAACTGCAGCCATGACCGGCCTCGCCCACCGCTCCTTCCGCGAGATCGCCCAGAGCGGCCTCCCCTTCGCCCTCATCGCCCGCGACGGCGCCACCGTCGAGGTGCTCGCCGGCGACGTCGTCGACGTCGACCTGCTCGGCAACATCCCGCTCCAGGGCCCCGACGGCACACCTCGCGAGGTGCTGGCGCTCGTGCCGTTCCGCCAGGTGCGCGAACGCGGCTTCGAGTGCCACGACGACGGCGCGCCGCTGCGCTGCCTCGTCGTGACCGAGCGCGCCGCGGTCCCCCGCGACGAGGCTCTCGCGCAGCTGCCTGCCGAGCCGGTCGCGCTCGACGGCCCCGGCTTCGACATCGCCGACGAGGAGTACGCCGACATCGTGCGCCGCGTCATCGCCGACGAGATCGGCCGCGGCGAGGGCGCGAACTTCGTCATCCGCCGCGATTTCACGGCGGGGGTGTCGACAGATGCCGCCACCGCCGCCCTCACGTGGTTCCGGGCGCTGCTCGAGCACGAGAGGGGCGCGTACTGGACGTTCGCGGTCGTCACGCCGGGCCATGTCGCCGTCGGCGCGAGCCCGGAGGCGCACGTGAGCGCGCGCGACGGCGTCGTGACCATGAACCCCATCTCGGGCACGTTCCGTCACCCCGCGGGCGGCGCGACGGTCGAGACGCTCACCGAGTTCCTGCGGTCGACGAAGGAGACCGAGGAGCTCTTCATGGTCGTCGACGAGGAGCTCAAGATGATGAGCGCCGTGTGCTCCGACGGTGGCCGCATCACCGGCCCGCACCTCAAGGAGATGTCGCGCCTCACCCACACCGAGTACGTGCTGCGGGGGCGCAGCAAGCTCGACCCGCGAGACATCCTGCGCGAGACGATGTTCGCCCCCACCGTGACCGGCTCGCCCATGCAGAACGCGTGCACGGTCATCACACGTCACGAGACCACCCCGCGCGGCTACTACTCGGGGGTGGCGGCGCTGTTCACGCCCCGCGAGACGCTCCTGGCGGACGAGCCGACGCATGACCTCGACGCGCCCATCCTGATCCGCACGGCCTACCTGCAGGACGGGCGCCTGCGCGTTCCGGTGGGCGCGACGCTCGTGCGCCACTCCGACCCGTACGGCGAGGTCGGCGAGACGCACGGCAAGGCGGCCGGAGTCCTCGGCGCCATCGGCGCCGTGCCCCGCGACGTCGCGGCCGAGCAGGCCGCCGGCGACGCCCCCGAGGCGGGCGGCGCGGCCGTGCTCGACGCCGTCGCGGGCGGCACCGCCGAGATCGACGAGGACGCGCCCGCAGCGGCCCCGCGCCGCCTGGCCGACGACCCGGCGATCGCCGAGCTGCTCGCCTCGCGCAACGCGCGACTGGCCGAGTTCTGGCTGAACCCGCAGGGCACCACCGGCCCCGCGCCGTTCGCCGGCCGCTCCGCCCTCGTCGTCGACGCCGAGGACCGCTTCACGACGATGCTCGCGCACCAGCTGCGCCACCTCGGTCTCGATGTCGCGATCGCCCCGTGGAACGAGGTCACCGACGCGCAGATCGACGCGGCGGAGCTGCTCGTGTCGGGTCCGGGACCGGGCGACCCGCGGGATGCCGCGAACCCCCGGATCCGCCGCATGCGCGAGGTCGTCGCGCGCCGGCGGGCGGCCGGCGCACCGCTGCTCGCCGTGTGCCTCAGCCACCAGATCCTCGCCGACTCGTTCGGCATCGAGCTCGCACCCCTCGACGCGCCGCACCAGGGCCTGCAGAAGACCGTCGACGTGTTCGGCACGCCGGCCTCGATCGGGTTCTACAACACCTTCACCGCGCGGGTTCCCGTGGGCACGACGCAGGCCGGCGAGGCCGAGATCGCCGCTGACGCCGCCGGCGACGTCTACGCGCTGCGCGGCCGCCGATTCGCGTCGGTCCAGGGACACCTCGAGTCGATCCTGTCGCGTGACGGCATGACGACGCTGCAGCGACTGGTCGAGCAGGCCCTCGCCTGACGCCCCGGTCCGGCACCGAACGGGCCGGATCGCCCGGGGTTGCGCTTCGTCTCGCTCGTTCCTCGCTCGCTCAGCGTCCGGGCCAGGACTTCCGCGCGCGCCGAGCGCCGGCGAGACGAAGCGCGCGCACGAAGACACCCGGCCGCGCCTCGCCGCGCTCGCCCCTCACCCCTCACCGTCCGAAACAGCACCCACCCGGACGCTGAGCGAGCGCCAGCGAGACGAAGCGCGTGCACGGACACACCCGCCGCGCTCGCCCCTCAC
>Ga0160450_100504_pt1 | contig 22757 bp, 17 predicted proteins | sample HID1975K_E1MG_FD_108257 | JGI IMG/M metagenome (GOLD analysis project Ga0160450, IMG submission 108257) | Enriched soil microbial communities from UW Madison campus, WI, USA - HID1975K_E1 MG | ecosystem: Environmental > Terrestrial > Soil > Unclassified | place: USA: Madison, Wisconsin...
GACGGCCGTCGTGCCCGAGGGCCGCATCTCGCCGGAGGACACCGGGCTGTGGACCGACGCGCAGCGCGACGCGTGGACGCCGATCGTCGCGGCCATCCGCGCCCGCGGGGCGGTCGCCGGCGTACAGCTCGCCCACGCGGGCCGCAAGGCGTCGACATGGTCGCCGTTCGCGGGTCGCCGCGGCACGGTTCCCGCCGAGCAGGGCGGCTGGACCACCGTCGCACCGTCGGCGATCGCCTTCGAGGGGTTCGCCGAGCCCGTCGCCCTCGACCTGGCCGGGATCGACCGGATCGTCGCCGCGTTCGCCGCCGCGGCGCGCCGCGCGGTCGAGGCCGGGTTCCAGGTGCTCGAGCTGCATGCCGCCCATGGGTACCTGCTGCACCAGTTCCTCTCGCCGCTGTCGAACCACCGCGACGACGAGTACGGCGGCTCGCTCGAGAACCGGGCACGACTGCTGCTGCGGGTGCTGGACGCGGTCGTGGATGCCGCACCCGCCGTCCCCGTCATCGTGCGGTTCTCCGCCACCGACTGGGCCGACGGCGGCTGGGACGCCGACGAGACCGTGGTCGTCGCGCAATGGGCCGCCGAGCGCGGTGCGGACTTCTTCGACATCTCCAGCGGCGGGCTCGTCGCCCACCAGCGGATCACGACCGGCCCGGGCTACCAGGTCGACCTGGCCGACCGCGTGCGGCGCGAGGCCGGGGTGCCGGTCAACGCCGTCGGCATGATCGACGACGCCGCGCAGGCCGAGCAGGTGCTCGCCGACGACCGCGCCGACGCCGTCATGGCCGGACGCGAGTGGCTCCGCGACCCGCACTACGCGCTCCGCGCCTCCGTCGAGCTCGGCGCCGACATCGACTACTGGCCGCCGCAGTACCTGCGCGCCCGGCCCGTCTGACTCCGACGTCCATCTCGGTTCGGGGCGCGTCCCATCCGTTGGGGCGCACACGATGCGCCCCAAGGGAAGAGAAGCGCCCCAAACCCTTGCTGGTGCGGAGGACGCGGGGGGATGCAGCGGCCCGGGGCCGCGGCATCCCCCCGTCGACGTCCGGCGTCAGTAGCCGCGGCGGCGCGTGGCGTCCTGCACCTCGCCGATGAGCTCCTCGATGATGTCCTCCAGGAACAGCACGGCCGTCGTGCGGCCGGCGTCGTCGCGCACCTGTGCCAGGTGGCGGCCGGCGCGGCGCATCACGGCGAGCGCGTCCTCGAGGTCGGTCGATTCGAGCACCGGCACCATGTGGTGGATGCGCTTGGTCGGGATCTGACGAGCGACGTCGGTCGCAGCATCCGGTCCCTCCGCGGCGCGCAGGATGTCCTTCAGGTGCACGTACCCCACGGGCTCGCCGCCCTCGTCGACGATCACGTAGCGCGAGAACCCGTGCTTCGACACGGCGCGCTCGATCTCGTCGGGGGTCGTCGTCTCGGGGAGCGTGACGAGGTCCGACAGCGGCACCGCCACGTCGGCGGCCTTCTTGTCGGTGAACTCGACGGCGGCCGCGACCGTGCCCGCGGTGTCCTGGAGGACGCCCTCGATGCGCGACTGGTTCACGATCGTCGCGACCTCCTCGAGCGTGAAGGTCGAAGCGGCCTCGTCCTTCGGCTCGACGCGGAACAGCCGCACGGCGTGGTTGGCGATCCAGTTGAGCGTGACGATCACCGGGTGGAACACCTTCGAGATCCACACCAGGGGCGTCGCGAGCATCAGCACGGCGCGGTCGGGGACCGAGAACGCGAGGTTCTTCGGCACCATCTCGCCGAACACGACGTGCAGGTACGACACGAGCACGAGCGTCACCGCGAAGGCGACACCGTCGACGAGCGCCTCCGACCAGCCCGTGAGCCCCAGGGGCGCGGCCAGCAGGTGGTGGATCGCCGGCTCCGACACGTTCAGGATCAGCAGCGAGCAGATCGTGATGCCGAGCTGGCTCGTCGCGAGCATGAGCGTCGCGTGCTCCATGGCGTACAGCGCGGTCTTGGCCGACCGCGAGCCCTTCTCGGCGAGGGGCTCGATCTGCGAGCGGCGGGCGGAGATGACGGCGAACTCGGCGCCGACGAAGAAGGCGTTCGCGACCAGCAGGACGACCAGCCACGCGATTCCGGCCCAGTCGTTCATCGGCGCTCACCTCCCTCGGCGGCCTCGACGTCGTGGGGCATCGGCCTCGGCGTGAAGCGGACCCGATCGACACGGCGCCCGTCCATGCGCTGCACCTCGAGCGTGCCGTCCTCGATCTCGACGTCGTCGCCGACGACCGGGATGCGCTCGAGCACGCTCATGATGTAGCCGCCCACGGTGTCGTACACGTCGCCTTCGGGGATCCGGATGCCGGCACGGTCGCGCACCTCGTCGGGCCGCAGCTCGCCGGGGAACAGGACGGTGTCCTCGACCCGGACGATGCCGGCGCGGCGACGGTCGTGCTCGTCGAGCACCTCCCCGACGATCTCCTCCACGAGGTCCTCGAGCGTCACGACGCCGGCGGTGCCGCCGTACTCGTCGACGACGATGGCCATCTGGTACCCGCGGGCGCGCAGCTCGGCGACAAGGGCGTCGAGGTGGACGGCCTCGGGGAAGCGCAGCGGCTCGGTCGCCAGGGCGGCGGCCGGCACATCGGCGCGGCGTTCGCGCGGCACGCTCACAGCGGCCTTCAGGTGCACGATGCCGGTGATGTCGTCCATCGACTCGTCGTACACCGGGAACCGGCTGTGCCCGGTGCGGCGGGCGAGCTGGATGACGTCCTCGGCGGAGTCGTCGGCGGCGAGCGCGTGGATGCTGGGCCGCGGCGTCATGACGTCCGCCGCGGTGAGCCGCGCGAAGGTGAGGCTGCGGTCCAGGAGCGACGCGGTGTCCTCTTCCAGGACGCCCGCGCTCGCGGAGCGCCGCACGAGGCTCGACAGCTCCTCTGCCGTGCGCGCGCCCGACAGCTCCTCCTTGGGCTCGACGCCCATGGCCCGCAGCACGCCGTTCGCGCTGCCGTTGAGCACCACGATCGCCGGGCGGAACACGGTCGTGAACGCCACCTGGAACGGCATCACGAGCTTCGCGGTCTGCCGTGGCACGGCGAGCGCGAAGTTCTTCGGCACGAGCTCGCCGAGGATCATCGAGAACACCGTCGCGATCGCCACGCCGATGATGGCGGCCAGCGGGCGCGCGACGCTCGCGGGCACACCCCATGCGTCGAACACGGGCGCGAGGAGGTTCGAGATCGCCGGCTCCATCGTGTAACCGGTGAGCAGAGTCGTCAGCGTGATGCCCAGCTGCGCGCTCGACAGATGGGTGGAGGTGATCCGCAGCGCACTGATCGTCAGCGACAGACGGGACTCTCCGGCGGCCTGACGGGCCTCGAGGTCGGCGCGGTCCAGGTTCACGAGCGCGAACTCGCTCGCGACGAACAGACCGGTGCCGATGGTGAGCAGGAGCCCCACGCCCAGCATGACGTAGTCCATCACGCATCACCCCCGTTCATGCGGGAGTCGGGTCGGTGGGGCGAGGGTCTACAACTAGGGGGGTCGTCCATCGTGCCGACAGTCTACGGCAGGTGGTCCCGCACAGCCCGGACCGACGTGGATGCCGCGACCGCCGGCATCCCCCCGCTCCGCCGTCCGCGGTGACACGATGTCGGCATGGCACTGGACAGGATCGGCGTCGTGATCCCCCCGGTCGGGTCGTGGCGCGAGCAGGAGCGCTGGTACCGCTGGTCCGACGGGGTCGGCTACGACGTCGTGTACACGTACGACCACCTGACGCACGCGACCGCGCCGGGGATGTGGCTGAGCGAGGCGTTCACGACACTGACGGCCGCGGCCGGCGCGACCGAGCGCATCCGGCTCGGCACGCTCGTCGCGTCGGCGGTGCTGCGCACCCCGGTGGCCCTCGCCCGTGTCGCGATGACCGTGCAGGACATCACCGGCGGACGCCTCGTGCTCGGCCTCGGCGCGGGTGCCCCCACTTGCGCACTCGCCGACCACGGGCGGCGGCCGACGCCGCGCGAGATGTCGGCGCGGTTCGCCGACGTCGTGCGCGGGTACACGGCCGTGCTCGACGGCAGGACCGACTGGGAAGGCACCACGCTCTCGTTCCACGGTCTGGAGACCACGCCCGCCCCGCCCGGGACGCCTCGTCCGGAGCTGCTGCTTGCGGCGCACGGTCCGCGGGCCCTCGCGCTGGCCGCGTCGCACGCCGACACCTGGAACACCTACGGAGGCCCGGGCTCCACCGCGCTGTCGCCCGACGAGTACTGGGACCTGCTCGCCCGCCAGGTGGACGGCTTCACCCGGGCGTGCGCCGAGGCCGGCCGCGCCCCGGCGGATGTGCGGCGGTCACTGCTGCTCGGATTCGGCCAGGTGCGCCCCACGATGAGCGCCGACGCGTACCTCGCGGCGGCCGAGCGCGCCGCCGCGCTCGGATTCGACGAGCTCGTCGTCTACGGGCCCGACTCCCCCGCCGGCATGGACTCCGATCCCGCCGTGCACGAGCGCGCGCTGTCGCGCCTGCGATGACCCGTCGCGCTGACCCGGGGAGAGGTGGATGCCGGGTGCCCGGCATCCACGGTCCTCACCAGCTGACGGGGAGCGCCTTGCCCTCGTCGTAGCCCGCGGCGGACTGCAGGCCGACGCGTGCACGGTCGTGGAACTCGGCGACGGTCGAGGCGCCCGCGTACGTGAACGACGAGCGCACGCCCGACGTGATCATGTCGAGCAGGTCCTCCAAGCCGGGGCGCAGGGGGTCGAGGTAGATCTTCGACGACGAGATGCCCTCGGCGAACAGCTCCTTGCGTGCGAGCTCGTACGGGTCGAGGCGTCCGAATCGCTCGTGCACGGCCTTCGTCGAAGCCATGCCCCACGACTCCTTGTACGCGCGGCCCGACTCGTCGATCTGCAGCTCGCCGGGCGCCTCGATGGTGCCGGCGAACCACGAGCCGATCATGACCGACGCGGCGCCCGCGGCGAGCGCGAGCGCGACGTCGCGCGGGTAGCGCACCCCGCCGTCGGCCCACACGTGCGCACCCATCATCCGCGCGGCCTCGGCGGTCTCGAGCACGGCCGAGAACTGCGGGCGCCCGACGGCGGTCATCATGCGCGTCGTGCACATGGCGCCGGGGCCGACGCCGACCTTGAGGATCGTGGCACCGGCGTTCACGAGATCGTGCACGCCCTCGGCGCTGACGATGTTGCCTGCCGCGATCGGGATGCCGAGGTCGAGGTCCGCGACCGCGCGCAGCGCGCGCAGCATCCCCTCCTGGTGGCCGTGCGCGGTGTCGACGACGAGGACGTCGACGCCCGCGGCCGCCAGGGCCTGCGCCTTGCCGGCGACATCGCCGTTGATGCCGACCGCGGCTGCCACGATGAGCCGTCCCGATGCGTCGACCGCGGGGCGGTACAGCGTGGAGCGCAGCGCGCTGCGCCGCGACAGGGTGCCGACGAGGTGCCCGTGGTGCAGCACGCACACGGTCTCGGCATCGGCCGCGACGATCACGTCGAACGCGTGGCGGGCGCTCTCGATGTCGTCCGCGTCGACGGATGCCGCGCGCCCGCGCGCCAGATCGCCCAGGCGTGCGTCGGGCAGGGCCGTTCCGAGGCGGGAGGCGGGCACGATGCCGAGGATGTCGTCGGCGTCCACGTGACCCGCGGACGCGTCCGCGACGACGATGCCGTGCCCCTCCGTCGGGAGCAGCAGCCGGGCGGCGTCGGCGACGGTCGCGTCGGGCGGCAGCACGAGCGGCGTGTCCCACTGCACCGGCTGCGCCTTGACCCACCGGATCGCCGCGTCGAGCTCCTGCAGGGGCATGTCCTGCGGCAGGACGCCGAGTCCCCCGCGGCGCGCCAGCGTCGCGGCCAGGCGGGCACCGGTGACCGAGTTCATGTTGGCCGACACGAGCGGCAGGGTCGCCGTCGTGCCGTCGCCCGGCGCGAGGTCGACATCGAGGCGGCTCGTGATCGCCGAGCGTCGCGGGACCAGGAAGACATCCGAGTACGTCAGGTCGACATCGGGGGTTTCGCCGTAGAACTCCATGACTGCCAAGGGTAGTGACAGTTGCTGTGCGGCGAATGATCCGGGTTCTTTCAGCTTCGCGCCAGCTACGGGCCGGATCCGGCCCCCTCGACTGGGCTAGGCTTAACCGATGCGTGTCCAGGTCTCAGCACCCTGCACGCAACCCAAAACTTCACTGATGGAAGCAGGCGATTCAGGGTGTCGAGCCAGGTGACGGGCGTCGGGGTTTCGAACGAAGGAGAGTTCGGGGCCAACGAATGGCTCGTCGAGGAGCTGTACGAGCAGTTCAAGATCGACCGGAACTCCGTCGACAAGGCGTGGTGGCCCGTTCTAGAGGCCTACCACCCGGCCGACGGCGCGGCAGCGGCGACTCCCGCCGCGGAGGCACCGCCCGCGGCGCCGGTGTCGGAGGCCGCGCACCCGGCCACGACGCAGCCTGCGGCATCCGAGCCCCGTCCGGTGACCGCCCCGATCCCGGTGATCGGCGCGCAGCCGGTGGCCCGCACCGCGGCCCGTCCCGCGGCACCGCAGCCGATCCCGGCACAGGTGCCGAAGGCGCAGCCGTCCTCGGCCGAGGCGCCCGCACCCGAGGCGGACGTCGTCACGACGCTGCGCGGCATGCCGAAGACCCTCGCCGCGAACATGGACGAGTCGCTCACGGTCCCCACCGCGACGAGCGTTCGGACCGTGCCGGCGAAGCTGATGATCGACAACCGCATCGTCATCAACAACCACATGGCGCGCACCCGCGGCGGCAAGGTCAGCTTCACGCACCTCATCGGGTGGGCGCTCATCCAGGCGCTCAAGGAATTCCCGAGCCAGAACGTCTTCTACGCCGAGATCGACGGCAAGCCCTCGGTCGTGGCGCCCGCGCACATCAACCTCGGCATCGCGATCGACCTCCCCAAGCCCGACGGGACTCGCGCGCTGCTCGTCCCGAGCATCAAGCGCGCCGAGCAGCTGACGTTCAACGAGTACCTCACGACCTACGAGGACCTCGTGACCCGCGCCCGTGGCAACAAGCTGACGGCCGCCGACTTCCAGGGCACGACGCTCTCGCTCACCAACCCCGGCGGCATCGGCACCGTGCACTCGGTCCCCCGCCTGATGAAGGGGCAGGGCTGCATCGTCGGCGCCGGCGCCCTCGAATACCCCGCCGAGTTCCAGGGGGCGAGCGACAAGACGCTCAACGAGCTCGCGATCGGCAAGACGATCACGCTCACGAGCACGTACGACCACCGCGTCATCCAGGGCGCCGGGTCGGGCGAGTTCCTCAAGAAGGTGCACGAGCTGCTCATCGGGCAGCGCGGCTTCTACGTCGACATCTTCCGCGCTCTGCGCATCCCGTACGCGCCCATCCACTGGGCCGCCGACATCAACGTCGACCTCGCCGAGCGCGTCGACAAGCAGGCGCGCGTGCAGGAGCTCATCAACTCGTTCCGCGTGCGCGGCCACCTCATGGCCGACATCGACCCGCTCGAGTACGTGCAGCGCACCCACCCCGACCTCGAGATCGAGAGCCACGGGCTCACCTTCTGGGACCTGGACCGCGAGTTCGTCACGGGCGGCTTCGGCGGCAAGCGCCAGATGAAGCTGCGCGACATCCTGGGCGTGCTGCGCGACTCGTACTGCCGCACCATCGGCATCGAGTACATGCACATCCAGGACCCGGGCCAGCGCGCGTGGTTCCAGGAGAACGTCGAGGTCAAGTACCAGAAGCCGGGCCACGACGAGCAGCTGCGCATCCTCGACAAGCTGAACCAGGCCGAGGCCTTCGAGACCTTCCTGCAGACGAAGTACGTCGGTCAGAAGCGCTTCAGCCTCGAAGGCGGCGAGTCGCTCATCCCGCTGCTCGACGAGATCCTCCAGGGTGCCGCCGAGGCGGGCCTCGACGGCGCCGCGATCGGCATGGCCCACCGCGGCCGCCTCAACGTGCTGACCAACATCGCCGGCAAGACGTACAGCCAGATCTTCCGCGAGTTCGAGGGGTCGGTCGCGATCGGCTCGAAGAGCGGCTCGGGCGACGTCAAGTACCACCTCGGCACCGAGGGCACGTTCGTCGCCGACAACCAGTCCGAGCTGCCGGTGTACCTCGCCGCCAACCCGTCGCACCTCGAGACGGTCGACGGCGTGCTGGAGGGCATCGTCCGCGCCAAGCAGGACCGCAAGCCCATCGGCACCTTCACGTGGCTGCCCATCCTCGTCCACGGCGACGCCGCCTTCGCCGGCCAGGGCGTCGTCTTCGAGACGCTGCAGATGTCGCAGCTGCGCGGCTACCGCACCGGCGGCACCGTGCATGTCGTGGTCAACAACCAGGTCGGCTTCACCACGACGCCCACCAACGCGCGCACCTCGGTGTACGCCACCGACGTCGCCAAGACGATCCAGGCGCCCATCTTCCACGTGAACGGCGACGACCCCGAGGCCGTCACCCGGGTCGCGCAGCTGGCGTTCGCCTACCGCGAGCGGTTCCACCGCGACGTCGTGGTCGACCTCGTCTGCTACCGCCGCCGCGGTCACAACGAGGGCGACGACCCGTCGATGACGCAGCCGCTCATGACGAACCTCATCGAGGCGAAGCGCTCGGTCCGCCGCCTGTACACCGAGGCGCTGGTCGGTCGCGGCGACATCACCGAGGAGGAGTACGAGAAGGCCAAGCTGGACTTCCAGAACCGCCTCGAGATCGCGTTCGCCGAGACCCACGCCGCCGAGACCGGCTCGTCGCCGGTCGTCGTCCCGGACGCCGCGGCCCAGCCGGTCGCCGGCGAGCCCGAGACCACGGGTGTCTCGCGCGAGGCGATCAACCTCATCGGCGACACGTTCGTGAACAAGCCCGAGGGCTTCACCGTCCACGCCAAGCTGCAGCAGCTGCTCGAGAAGCGTCTCGACATGAGCCGCAACGGCTCGATCGACTGGGGCTTCGGCGAGCTGCTGGCGTTCGGCTCGCTCCTGCTGGAGAAGACGAACGTGCGCCTGGCCGGCCAGGACTCGCGTCGCGGCACGTTCGTGCAGCGTCATGCGGTGCTGCACGATCGCGCGAACGGCCAGGAGTGGATCCCGCTCACGAACCTCAGCGAGGACCAGGGCCGCTTCTACGTCTACGACTCGCTGCTGAGCGAGTACGCGGCGATGGCGTTCGAGTACGGCTACTCCGTGGAGCGCGCCGACTCGCTCGTGCTGTGGGAGGCCCAGTTCGGCGACTTCGCCAACGGCGCCCAGTCGGTCATCGACGAGTTCATCTCGTCGGCCGACCAGAAGTGGGGCCAGCAGTCGAGCGTGGCCCTGCTGCTCCCCCACGGCTACGAGGGCCAGGGACCCGACCACTCGTCGGCCCGCATCGAGCGCTACCTGCAGCTGTGCGCGCAGGACAACATGACCGTCGCGCGCCCGTCGACCCCTGCGTCGTACTTCCACCTGCTGCGTCGTCAGGCGTACGCGCGTCCCCGTCGCCCACTCGTGGTGTTCACGCCGAAGGCGATGCTGCGCCTGCGTGGCGCGACCAGCCCGGTCGAGGACTTCCTCACCGGCAGGTTCGAGCCCGTGCTGGACGACAACCGCGGTGTCGACAAGTCGGCCGTCAAGCGCGTGCTGCTGCACGCCGGCAAGATCCACTGGGACCTTCGCGCCGAGCTCGACAAGAACCCGAACCCCGCGGTCGCCCTGGTGCGTCTCGAGCAGTACTACCCCGCGCCGGTCGAAGAGCTCAACGCCGTCATCGACTCGTACCCGAACGCCGAACTGGTGTGGGTGCAGGACGAGCCCGAGAACCAGGGCGCGTGGCCCTTCATCGCGCTCGAGGTCGTGAAGCACCTGAACGGCCGCACGATCAGCAACATCTCGCGCGCCTCCGCGGCGTCCACCGCGACGGGTTCGCCCAAGGTGCACGCGGCCGAGCAGGCCGCCATCCTCCAGGCGGCGCTCGCGGTCTCCTGACCCGGCACGTCCGACCGGCCCCGGTTCCTCAGCAGCGCTGAGGAACCGGGGCCGGTCTGCGTCGTGCCCGGACCGCCGTCGTCTTCACCCCGACGTGCGGCCCGGTGTCTCGGCGACAGGCGGCGCGGCCTGCGTGAGATGCGCACGCGACGGTGCGGGCTCAGCGGTCTGCGCGTCGGCTGCCGCGCCCCCGGTCGCCCGCGGCGTGCGCCGGATCCGCCGCCAGACCGTGACCGCGATCGCGGCGAGCGCCAGCAGGGCGGCGGGGAGCAGGTTCGCACCGGCGAGGAACAGCAGGCCCACCGACAGCACCGCGGCGACCACGGCCATGAACCAGCCGGCCGTGAAGCGCGGCAGGATGAGCGTCGCGGCGATCATGCCCGCGGCGTAGATCGACACCATGTTGCTCGTGTGGATGAGGATGAACGTCTGCAGGTCGCCACCGGTCAGCAGCGCGATCGTGGAATACGCGAGGGCGATCCCGAGCGTGACCAGCAGCGCGCGGCGCGGCACTCCACCGGCCTCGGCGCCCGGCGCGAGGACTCGGGGCAGATCGCCGTTGGCGGCGAGCGAGGCGCCCAGCTTGCCGAACGCCGCGAGGTACGAGTTCATGACCCCGAGCACGACGATCGCCGCGACCGCACCCACCGCGGTGGGGCCGAAGCCGGGCGCGACGGCCTCGGCGAGCGAGAGCAGCGGGACGGCACCCGCACCGGCGTCCTCGCCGAGGACGCCGACCGTGACGATCTGCAGCAGCAGATACGCGAGCCCGGTCACGACGAGGGCGATACCGGTCGCGAGCGGGATGATGCGTCGCGGATCGCGGAACTCCCCCGAGATGTGGGTGCCGACCTCCCAGCCTGCGAAGGCCCAGACGAAGAGGCTGACGGCGGTTCCGACGCCCGCCCAGCCGTGCGGGAGGAACGGTTCGAACCGGGATGCCTCGACCGCCGGGAACGCGGCGGCCACGACGAACACGACGATGGCCACGAGCAGCCCGGTGAGCACGAACTGGACCCAGCCCGCGACGCGGACACCCAGCATGTTCACGACGAACGGCGGCACGAGGATCGCGAACACGAGCAGGGTCACGGCGGCCCTGTCGATGTGCAGGATCGCGCTGAGGTACTCGCTGCCGAGGATCGCCAGCACCGGGAACCCGGCGGCCACGCCGAAGTAGAACCAGTACCCCGTCGCACGCGCGGCGGTCGGTCCGAGCGCCCGGCGCACATAGCTCGCGACCCCGCCGGGATCGGGGTAGCGCGCGGCGAGGGCCGCGAAGGTCCCCGCGAGCGGCACGGCCAGCACGATGACCGCGAGCACCGAGACGATCGACGCGGGCCCGGCGACCTCGGCCGCCAGCCCGGGCAGCACGAGCAGGCCGGTGCCGAGCACCGACGCGATGTACAGGGCGGTGCCCTGCACGATGCCGAGGCCGCCGTGCGGATGCGTCGAGGTCACGATCCCAGTGTGGCCGGGGCATCCGACGCCCACACCACCCGCACCGGTCGTTCCCGAGCGCTTTCCTGCCATACCGGCCCGCCGGCCTTGGCGGGACGCGTGGGGGTCACGCCTCGAGCGGTGCCACCCCGGCGCGGGCGAAGGCGGCGGCGGCGGCATCCATCGACGCGTCGCGGTCGGCCGGCACGAGACCGAGCCGCGTGCGGCGGTCGAGCAGGTCGTCGATCCCGAGGGCCCCCTCGACCCGCACACCCCATTCGAGCTCCTGCGCGGTCACGCCGTGCGCGGCCCAGGGGCCGTCCGTCAGCGCGGCGACGTAGACCGCCTCGGCACCGTAGCGGCGCACCAGGCGTGGCGCGGCGTCGATCTCGCTCAACCGCGGCCTCGGCCATGCGCCGACGAGCGGCAGGCTGCGCGTCGGCGACGGATGCGACGGGAAGGACGGGTCGCGGCGGATCACGGCGTCGACGGCGTCCTCGGCCATGCGCCGGTACGTGGTGAGCTTCCCGCCCACGACGCTCATGACCCCTGCCCGGGACTCGAGGATCGCGTGGCGCCGCGAGAGGTCGCTGGTCTCGTCGTCGGTCTCGCCCGCCAGGAGCGGGCGCAGGCCCGCATAGGTCGCGAGCACATCGGCGCGGGTGAGCGGCGACTCCAGCACGGTGTTGACGACGGCCAGGAGCTCGTCGACCTCGGCCTCGCTCGCGTGCGCCACGTCGGGTACGGGCCCGTCCACCGGGACGTCGGTGATGCCGATGTACGTGCGCCCGTGCACGGCCGGCAGGGTGAAGACGAATCTGCTCGACGACCCCGGGATGGGCACGGTCAGCGACGCATCCGAGCCCCCGAGGCGCTCGGTGGGCACGATCAGATGCGTACCGCGGCTCGGCCGCAGTCGCACGTCGGGGTCGAGGTCGCCCGCCCAGACGCCCGTCGCGTTGACGACGGCGCGCGCCTGCACGCCGAGCGTCACACCGGTCACGAGGTCGTGCAGTCGCGCGCCGCTTCCGGTCACGGAGACCGCTTCGACGCGGGTGAGGATGGATGCCCCGTACCCGGCCGCCGTGCGGGCCACCGCGACGACCAGCCGGGCGTCGTCGATGAGCTGTCCGTCCCAGCCGCGTACGCCGCCGCGCAGGCCGTCGCCCCGGACGGCGGGCACGAGCCGGAGGGTGGCGGCGGGCCCGATCGCGCCGGGTGCGGGCAGGACCGCGCCGGGCGTGCGCACCGCGCGTCGCAGGCCGTCGCCCAGCTCGTAGCCGAGCCCGATGTAGGCCCCCTGGGCGATCGCCCCGGGGTCGTACAGCGGCACGATCTGCGCGAGCGCCCGCGTGAGGTGGGGCGCCGTGCGCGTGAGCAGGATGTGCCGCTCCGCAGCGCTCTCGTGGGCGATCCCGACCTGACCCGAGGCCAGGTAGCGCAGGCCGCCGTGCACGAGCTTCGAGCTGAAGCGGCTCGTGCCGTGCGCCAGATCGTGACGTTCGACCAGCACCGTCCGCAGGCCGCGGGCGGCGGCATCCAGCGCGATCCCCGCCCCCGTGATGCCGCCGCCGATGACGAGCACGTCCACCGCGGCGGTGTCGCTCAAGGTGTCGAGTTCGCGCGCGCGGCGCGCGGCCGACAACGCCGACGACCGCGGGGTCCGTCCGACGATGCGCGCGCTCATTGCCGACCTCCCATCGGAGGTGCGGCCGGCGGGGCGAGGTAGCCCCGGAGCGCGGCCGACAGCTCCGACCGCCAGGCGTCGGCCGGCAGCCACTCGGCGACGACGGGCGCGGACTGGACGGCGGACTGCGCGATCAGCAGCACCATGGCGGCCTGCTGCACGGGGTCGCCTTCGCGGACGAATCCCGCCCGCTGCCCGGCCGCCAGCCGCCGAGCCGTCTCGGCGTGGATGGCGCGCTGGCTGGTGCCGAGTCTGTCGAGGATGTAGCGCGCGAAGAGCTCGGGGTCGGTGTCACGCAGGCGGTCCACCAGCGGGAGTGCGCGGACACGGTCCGCGGTCTCGACGAGGAGCCCGACGAGCTCGCGGAGGTCGGTGCTGTCCGTCCCCGCGACGGGAAGCGCGGCCACGAGCTCGCGGGTGACGAGGGCGGCGAAGACGGCCTCGGCGTCGGGCCAGTAGCGGTACAGCGTCTGGCGCGCGATGCCGCAGCGGCGGGCGATGTCGGATGCCGTCGTACGCCGGATCCCGTGATCCAGTACTTCTGCGAGAGCGGCGTCGAGGATCGCGGTTTCGGTGTCGGAGACTCCATCGGCCATGTGACAACCATACAGAATGTGTCATACTGTCGCCATGGCTGCGACGGTGCCCACCCCTCCTCCCGGCGACTCCGCGCCCTCCGCGCGTCCGATCGAGATCCCGGCTCCGCGCCCACGGGGGGCCTGGGATGCCTGGGGCTCGACCCCCGCACACCTCCCCGCCGCCGCCAAGGCGATCGTCGCGACGCTGCTGCCGGGCAAGGCGCACCCCGTCCCCCGTCGCGAAACCCCGGCACTGACCGCGACCGCGCTGAGCGACGACGACCTCGACGCGCTCGCGGCGATCGTCGGCGCGGAGCACGCGACGCAGGACGACGACGTGCGCCTCCTCCACCTGGGCGGCAAGAGCACGCCGGACCTGCTGCGCCGGCGCCTCGACGACCCGCAGGACGCCCCCGACGCCGTCGTCTCCCCCGTCGACCACCTCGAGGTCGCGGCCGTGCTCGGCGCGTGCGACGAGCGGCACATCGCGATCGTGCCGTTCGGAGGCGGCACGTCGGTCGTCGGCGGCGTCGACCCGGCACGCGGCGCACAGCGGGCGGTCATCGCGCTCGACCTGTCGCGCACGGCCGCGCTGCTGACGCTCGACGAGGTGTCGCTGCTCGCGACCTTCGGCGCCGGGACGACGGGTCCGCAGGCCGAGGAGCTCCTCGGCGCCCGCGGATTCACGCTCGGCCACTTCCCGCAGAGCTTCGAGTACGCGTCGCTCGGCGGCTACGCCGCGACGCGGTCGAGCGGTCAGGCGTCCCGCGGCTACGGCCGCTTCGACGACCTCGTCCACGCCCTCCGTGTCGCGACACCGCGAGGAGACCTCGACGTCGGCCGTGCTCCGGCGAGCGCCGCAGGACCCGACCTGCGCGAACTCTTCCTCGGGTCCGAGGGCGCCTTCGGCGTGATCACCGAGGTCACGGTGCGCATCCGTCCGATCCCCGCGGCGACCGCCTACGGAGCGTGGACGTTCCCCGACTTCGCGTCCGGCGCTGCGGCATTCCGCGAGGCGACGCAGCGCGGCATCCGGCCCACCGTCCTGCGGCTGAGCGACGAGACCGAGACGCGGGTGAACGCGGCCATGGGAGGGCACCTCACGCGACTGCGCGGCTGCCTGGCCGTCGCGACCTTCGAAGCGTCCGCGGCCTCCGAGGCCACGGCGGCCCGCGACACAGTCGACGCCCTGTTCGCCGCGCACAGCGCGAAGACGCGAGGCGAGGACCCGGCACGCTCATGGGAGCGCGGCCGCTTCGCCTCGCCCGCGCTGCGCGACACGCTCATGGACATCGGCGTGCTCGCCGAGACGCTCGAGACCGCGACGACCTGGGCCAACCTGCCGTCGCTGAAACAGGCCGTGACCGAGGCGCTGACCGCGAGCCTCACGGCCGCAGGCACCAAGCCGATCGTGCTGTGTCACATCTCGCACGTCTACCCGGCCGGGGCATCGCTGTACTTCACCGTCGTCGCCGCCCTGACCGACGATCCGCAGAGTCAGTGGGCGAAGGCGAAGGATGCCGCCTCCCGGGCGATCGGCGACGCCGGCGGCACGATCACGCACCATCACGCCGTCGGGCGCGACCACCGCCGGTACCTCGAGGCCGAGATCGGCCCCCTCGGCGTCGCGGTGCTGCGGGCCGTGAAGGCGACGCTGGACCCGAACGGGATCATGAACCCCGGCGCCCTGGTGGCCCCCGAGGAAGCCTCCGCGACGGCCGCGGCCCCGGAGCCGCCGGCATGAGGGTCGCACTGCTGGTGAACCCCGCGGCGCGCGCCGGCGCGCACACGGGTGCCGCCACGCATGCCGCCGAGCGTCTGCGCGCCCACGGCGTGCAGACCTCGATCCTGAGCGGCGGGAGCGCCGCCGAGTCGTCCGCACTGCTGCGTGCGGCCATCGACGTCGGCGTCGACGCGGTGGCCGTGGCCGGCGGCGACGGCACCGTCAACCTCGCGCTGCAGGAGGTCGCCGGGACCGGCATCCCGCTGGGCATCGTCCCTGCCGGCACCGGCAACGACTTCGCGGCGACGCTCGGACTGCGCGAGCTCGACGTGGCCGCGGCCGCCGACGCGATCGCCGCAGGGGTCACCCGCGACATCGACCTGGCCCGCGTCACGCGCGAGGACGGCTCTACGCGCTACTTCGGCTCGGTGCTCGCGAGCGGGTTCGACTCGAAGGTCAACGACCGCGCCAACGCGATGCGCTGGCCCCGCGGCGGTTCGCGCTACAACATCGCGATCCTCGTGGAGTTCCTGACGCTCGCAGGCATCCCGTACGACGTCGAGTTCGTGCGTGCGGACGGCACGCGCGGTCAGCTGCACAGCGACCTCGTGATGGCGACCGTGGGCAACGGGCGCACCTATGGCGGCGGCATCCCGATCGCCCCCGACGCGGACCCCGGTGACGGGCTGCTCGACCTCGTGCTCGTGCGGCCCGCAGGACGTCTGCGCCTGCTGGGGCTGCTGCCGAAGGTGTACCGCGGCACGCATGCGAGCGTGCCCGAGGTGTCGATCACTCGCGTGAGGTCGGTGCGGCTGTCCTCCCCCGGCGTCACCGCCTACGCGGACGGCGACCCCATCGGCGCCCTGCCGCTGACGGTCGACGTGGTGCCCGGCGCGCTCACGATCTTCACGCCCGCCTGAGGTCCGCTCGCGGCGGGTCGCCGCCGAGACTCCGGCGCCGTCAGCTCGTGACGGCCTGCGCAGCGCGCAGCTTCGCGAGCACCTGGTCGCGCAGCTCTTCGGGCGCGCTCTCCTTGCACGCCCGGGCCAGCACCTCGGTCAGCGTACGAGCGACGAGCGCCTCGTCACGGCACCCCTCGCAGTGCTCCAGGTGCTCGGCGATATCGGTCTGCGAGGTCTTGCAGACCTCGTGGCGCAGGTACTCCTCCAGGTCGCGCCGCGCCTTCTCACAGCCGCAGTCGGTCATTTCGTGCTCCTCGTCGGCGCGGCGGTCTGGATGCCGCGCTCCTTCGCGTAGTCGGCCAGCAGTTCACGGAGCATTCGCCTGCCACGGTGCAGACGGCTCATGACCGTGCCGATGGGGGTCTTCATGATGTCGGCGATCTCCTGGTAGGCGAAGCCCTCGACGTCCGCGAGGTACACCGCCAGCCGGAAGTCCTCCGGGATCGACTGCAGCGCGTCCTTCACGACCGACGCGGGCATGTGGTCGATGGCCTCGGCCTCGGCCGACCGCGTGCTCGTCGCGGTGGTCGACTCGGCACCGCCCAGCTGCCAGTCCTCGAGCTCGTCGATCGTGCCCTGATACGGCTCGCGCTGCTTCTTGCGGTACGTGTTGATGTACGTGTTCGTCAGGATGCGGTAGAGCCACGCCTTGAGGTTCGTGCCCTGCGTGAAGGTCTTCCACGACGCGAACGCCTTGACGAAGGTCTCCTGCACGAGGTCGGCCGCGTCGGCCGGATTGCGGGTCATCCGCATGGCCGCGGCATAGAGCTGGTCCATGAAGGGCAGCGCCTGCTCTTCGAACTGCGCCCGTGCGTCCTGCGCGGGCGCCGCGGCTTCTGCGGCCTGGTCGATCGAATCGCTCATCACGCGCCAGTCTACGGCGGCCGCCTCCAGGCCTGCGGGGGCGGGATGCCGCGACCCGAGGCTCAGCGACGACGCATCGGTCTCGACGCGATCAAGTGTGGCGAACATCCGGCTCCGCTCGTGGGTGTCTCCCGGGGCTGTCGCACCGGTTCAGTAGGGTAGAACCCGATGACAGCCGACGGGTATTCCCCCACTTCCGCACCGATCACGCGCGGCCACTGGCCCGCGCCGGTCGCGGCGGGCGCGCTGCGCGCCACCGTGACCGTGCCGGGCTCCAAGTCGCTCACGAACCGCGAGCTCATCCTCGCCGCGCTCGCGGACGCCCCGAGCCGCCTGATCGCCCCGCTGCACTCCGACGATTCCGCCCGCATGATCGAGGCGCTGCGGGCGCTCGGCGTCGGCATCGAGCTCGTACCGGGCACCGGACGCTACGGCGACGACGTCGAGGTCACGCCGGTGTGGCCGCTCGGCGGCGACACGGTGGTCGACTGCGGCCAGGCGGGCACCGTCATGCGGTTCGTGGCGGCGCTCGGCGGGTTCGCGCGCGGGGACATCACGCTGACCGCGCACGAGAGCGCGCTGCACCGCCCCATGGGCGCCATGATCACGGCCCTGCGCGACGTCGGCGTCGACATCGACGACGGCGCCCGGTGGGCGCTCCCCTTCATCGTGCGGGGACACGGCCACGTGCGCGGCGGCGAGGTCACGATCGACGCGAGCGCGTCGAGCCAGTTCGTGTCGGGCCTGCTGCTCGCCGCCCCCCGGTTCGACGTGGGCCTCCACCTCGTGCATGCCGGTGAGCGACTGCCCAGCATCCCCCACATCGACATGACCGTCGAGTCCCTCGCGCACCGCGGCGTGCACGTCGAGCGGCCCGCCGTCGGCGAGTGGATCGTGCCTGCCAGTGCCATCCGCGGCAAGGACGTGGCGATCGAACCCGACCTGTCGAACGCGGCGCCCTTCCTCGGCGCGGCCATGGTCGCGGGCGGGTCGGTGTCGGTCACCGGCTGGCCCGCGCACTCGACGCAGCCCGGCGCCATGCTCACCGACATCCTGTCGCTCATGGGCGCCCGCGTCGTGCGCCGCGGCGGAGCGCTCACGGTCACCGCGGGAGCGAGCATCCAGGGCGTCGATCTCGACCTGTCTGCCGCCGGCGAGCTCACCCCCACGATCTTCGCGCTCGCGGCGTTCGCCGAGTCCCCGTCGACGTTGCACGGCATCGGCCACATCCGCGGCCACGAGACCGACCGCATCGCGGCCCTCGTCGCCGAGCTGCGTGCCCTCGGCGGCGAGGCCCACGAGCTGCCCGACGGCATCCGCATCGTGCCCCGCCCGCTGCACGGCGGCGTATGGCACGCGTACCACGACCACCGCATGGCGACCACGGGCGCCCTGATCGGTCTGGCCGTGCCGGGCGTCGAGATCGACGACATCGGCACCACCGCCAAGACGATGCCCGAGTTCCCGCAGATCTGGCAGCGCATGCTCGAGGGCGACGATCGCTCCGAGGGCGGGCTCGCAGAGGAGTCGGTGCGCGCCTCGTGACGCGCCCCTCGACAGCATGAAGCGATCCGGGACGACACCATGAGCTGGCTGGACGACCTCGACGACGACGACGCCGAGTTCGACGAGGCCGACGTCCGGGTGCGCCCGAACCCCAAGGCCAACCGTCCGCGCACCAAGCGACGGCCGGCGCACAGCGATGCCGAGATCGCACGTGTGCTCGGCGTCGACCGCGGCCGCTACACGGTGCTCGTCGACGAGGACCTCCCCGACGAGCACACCGTGCTGACGACGCGCGCCCGCGAACTGCGCAAGACGCCCATCGTCACCGGCGACCGCGCACGCGTCGTGGGCGACACGTCCGGCGACGAGGGCACCCTCGCGCGCATCGTGGGCATCGAGGAGCGCACGTCGCTGCTGCGGCGCAGCGCCGACGACACCGACCAGGTCGAGCGGGTCGTCGTCGCCAACGCGGACCAGATGCTGGTCGTGGTCGCCGCAGCGGACCCCGAGCCGCGGCCGCGGCTCGTCGACCGCTACCTCGTCGCGGCCCTGGATGCCGGCATCCGTCCCCTCCTCGTCGTCACGAAGACCGACCTCGCCGACCCGTCCGAGTTCCTGGCGCACTTCGACGGGCTCGACCTCGAGGTGTTCACGAGCGGACGCGAAGAGATGCCGCTCGAGCGCATCGGCGCGGCGCTCATCGGGCACTCGACGGTCTTCGTCGGGCATTCCGGCGTGGGCAAGTCGACTCTCGTGAACGCCCTCGTGCCCGACGCGAAGCGCGCCACCGGACACGTCAACGAGGTGACCGGCCGCGGACGCCACACGTCCAGTTCGACGGTCTCGCTGCGTTACCGCGGCGACGGCGGCAACGGCTGGGTGATCGACACCCCGGGCGTCCGGTCGTTCGGACTGGGGCACGTCGATCCGGCGAACATCCTGCGCGCATTCACCGATCTCGCCGAGATCGCCGAGGAGTGCCCGCGCGGCTGCACGCATCTGCCCGACGCACCGGACTGCGCGATCGTCGAGGCGGTCGACGAGGGCCGGCTCGGTCCCGGCGGCGCGGCCCGGCTGGACTCGCTGCAGCGCCTGCTCGAGACGTTCGCGAAGAAGGCGCACGAGCCCGGCGCGTAGGCCGCCCGAGCCCGCCGCTTAGAGTGGACAGGTGACCACGCAGCGCCTCGAACCCGGTTCCCTCGCTCCCGCCTTCACGCTCCCCGACCAGGACGAGCGCCCGGTGACGCTGAAGGACCTGCGCGGCGGCCCGGTCATCCTGTTCTTCTACCCTGCGGCGATGACGCCCGGCTGCACGAAGGAGGCGTGCGACTTCCGCGACAGCCTCGCGCCGCTGCAGGCCGCCGGCTACACGGTGCTCGGCATCTCGCCCGACGAGCCCGAGAAGCTGCGCCGCTTCCGCGAGCGCGACGGCCTCCGCTACGACCTGCTGAGCGACCCCGGCCACAAGGTGCTGGAGAAGTACGCCGCCTGGGGCGAGAAGATGAACTACGGCAAGACGTTCCTCGGCGTGATCCGCTCGACCATCGTCATCGACGCGAAGGGCCGCGTCACCCACGCCCTGTACAACGTCCGTGCGACCGGCCACGTCGCGCGCGTGCGGACGCTCCTGGGCGTCTGAGCAGTCCTCCCCGGACCCGCGACTACCGGGATGCCGCGCCGCGCGGCCGCTCGTCCGGGCCGCCCTCGCCGTCACGGCGGGCTGCGCGACCCGCGTCGCGCACCGCGAGGATGAGCAGCACCAGCGCCACGACGGCCGGAACGGCCAGCGCGAGTGCGATGCCGGGGGCGGCGAACGCGCCGGTGACGGCGCCCAGCGCGACCGCGAGGATCAGCAGCTGCGTGACGATGCCGCCGGAGCGACCCCACGACAGGCCGCGCCACACCGCGACGGCGAAGGCGATGACCGCGGCGGCGCCGACGAGGCTCAGCACGATGAGCGCGATGGCGCTCGCGAGCGAATCCGTGTCGCCCCGCAGGATCTCGACGATCTGCCAGGCCACCAGTGCGGCGATGCCCACTCCTTCGAGGCCGACCAGCACGGCGGCGACCCTTCCGGACACGTTTGTCCGCATTCTCCGTCGACTCCCTCTTCCTTCGGCGAGCGTTTTGTGCATACCCTCCACACGGCCCGGGGAACACTCAGGAAGACCTACACAAACGCGCCGATCAACCCTTGATTCAGGTAAACCGCTATGGGACGATTGGTGAAGCCGTGTGCTCCCACAGCGACGTGGGGCGAGTTTCCTCGCACATCCCACAGGGTATCGGACCCGAACCGGCACTCTTTCCCCACCCCTCTGTTACAAGGAGCACCACCATGGACTGGCGCGACAAGGCCGCCTGCCTGACCGTCGACCCCGAACTGTTCTTCCCCGTGGGGAACACCGGACCGGCCGTCGATCAGATCGAGAAGGCCAAGTCGGTGTGCGCACGCTGCACCGTCACCGAGATCTGCCTGCAGTACGCCCTCGAGACCGGACAGGACTCGGGCGTGTGGGGCGGCCTCTCCGAGGACGAGCGCCGCGCGCTCAAGCGCCGCGCCGCCCGCGCGCGCCGCGCCTCCTGACACCCTCACGACGACACCCGGGCGCCTCAGCGCCCGGGTGTCGTCGCGTATGCGGCCGACCCGCATGCGGGTGACTGCGGACGAGGGGATGCCGCGACCCGCGGCATCCCCTCTCCGTCAGCCCTTGCTGCGCTCGATGTAGCGCAGCGGGATGTCGATCGTCACCTCGGTGCCGCTGCCCATGATGGTGTGCCAGTCGATCGTGCCGCCGAGCTCGCCCTGGATGAGCGTGCGCACGATCTGCGTGCCGAGGCCGCGCCCGACCTGTCCCTCGGGCAGGCCGGACCCGGTGTCGCGCACGCGCACCTCGAGGCGGTCGTCGGTGCGGTCGGCGATGATCTCGACGTCGCCCTCCTGCCCGGCGAGGCCGTGCTCGACGGCGTTGGTCACGAGTTCGGTGAGCGCCAGCGCCAGCGGCGTCGCGTACTCGCTCGGCAGCGTGCCGAACCGCCCGGTCGAGTGCGTCTTGGCGCGCGTGTTGGGTGCTGCGGCCACCTCGGCGACGAGCTTCAGCACGCGCGCGAACACCTCGTCGAAGTCGACGTTCTGGGCGAGCCCCTCCGACAGGGTGTCGTGGACGACGGCGATCGCCGAGACGCGGCGCATCGCCTGCGTGAGCGCGTCGCGGGCCTCGTCGGAGTGCGAGCGCCGCGCCTGGATGCGCAGCAGCGAGGCGACGGTCTGCAGGTTGTTCTTGACGCGGTGGTGGATCTCGCGGATCGTCGCGTCCTTGGTGATGAGCTCCTGCTCCTGGTGGCGGATCTCGGTGACGTCGCGGCACAGCAGGATCGCGCCGATGCGCGTGCCGTGGTCGCGCAGCGGGATCGTCCGCAGCGACACCGTGACGCCGCGCGCCTCCAGGTCGGCGCGCCACGGCGCGCGACCCGTCACGACCACCGGGAGCGACTCGTCGAACTGGCGTTTGGCAGGGAGGATCTGCGTCACGACCTCGACGAGCGACTCCCCCTCCAGCTCGTCCTCGAAGCCGAGGCGGTTGAACGCCGACAGGGCGTTGGGGCTCGCGAACGTCGTCACACCGTCGACGTCGAGACGCACGAGTCCGTCGGACGCGCGCGGTGCGCCGCGGCGCGGCGACGTGGGCGCCGTGAGATCGGGGAAATCCCCCGACGCGATCATGCCGAACAGGTCGTCCGCGCACTCGTTGAAGGTGATCTGCTGACGAGACGGCGTGCGCGCCTCGCCGAGGTTCGTGTGGCGGGTCAGGACCCCGATCGTCTGGAGGACGCCGCCCTGCTTGCGGGCGACGGGGACGGCGCGCACGCGCGTGGGCGTCTCCTCGAACCAGTCGGGCGACGACGAGTCGACGATCGTACCCGTCTGGAAGGCCTCCCGCACCTGGGTGCGCCACTGCGGCCGCACACGGTCGCCGACGATGTCGCGGTAGAAGAGGGTCGCCGCTCCGCTGGGGCGCGCGTGCGCGACGGCGACGAACGAATCGTCGGAGGTCGGCACCCACAGCACGATGTCGGC
>Ga0160450_100505_pt1 | contig 22711 bp, 24 predicted proteins | sample HID1975K_E1MG_FD_108257 | JGI IMG/M metagenome (GOLD analysis project Ga0160450, IMG submission 108257) | Enriched soil microbial communities from UW Madison campus, WI, USA - HID1975K_E1 MG | ecosystem: Environmental > Terrestrial > Soil > Unclassified | place: USA: Madison, Wisconsin...
CGCTGGTACCTGGTGTCGGCCGGTGCGTTCCTCGTGCTCGTCGTCCCCATGATCGTGTTCCTCGCGCTGCAGCGGTTCTTCGTGCGCGGCCTCATGGCGGGCGCGACGAAGGGCTGACATCACGGAGAGTGGATGCCTCGGCCCCGCGTTCGGCGCAGGGGCCGAGGCATCCACTTCTCCGAGCCACGGATCGCTAACCTGATCGCATGGACGCCTCCGCAGACGCCCCGGCCGCACCGGCCCTCGATCCCGGGCTGAGCGCCGCCGACGTCGCGGAGCGGGTGGCCGCCGGGCGCACGAACGCCCACACCGCGGACACGAGCCGCAGCGTCTGGAACATCGTCCGGGCGAACGTCTTCACGCTGTTCAACGGCATCGTGTTCGCCTGCTTCTTCGTGCTGTTCCTGCTGGGGCGGTGGCAGGACGCCCTCTTCGGCATCGCGGCGTTCGCCAACTCGATCATCGGGTGCGTGCAGGAGTTCCGCGCCAAGGCGGCGCTCGACCGCCTCGCCCTGCTGAACGCGCCGCGCGCCCGCGTGCGCCGCGAGGGAGACGAGACCGAGATCGCACCGGAGGACGTCGTGATGGACGACGTACTCGTGCTGCGCGCGGGCGATCAGGTGCCGGCCGATGCCGACGTCATCGAGAGCCGCGGCCTGCAGATCGACGAGTCGATGCTGACCGGCGAGTCCGACGCCGTCGACAAGCAGCCGGGCGACGAGGCGCTGTCGGGATCGATCGTGGTGGCCGGCGAAGGTGCGGCGCGCGTCACGCGGGTGGGCGCGGACTCGTACGCGAACCGGTTCGCCGGCGAGGCGAAGCGCTTCTCGCTCGTGGCGTCCGAGGTGCGCAACTCGGTCAACCGGGTGCTCAAGTGGATGAGCTGGATCATCGGCCCCGTGGGCCTGCTCGTCTGCAACGCGCAGATGATGGTGTTCGGTGGCTGGGCGGCCGCGTTCGAGAGCGGCGACTGGGTGCAGGCGATCGTCAACTCGATCGCCGCCATCACCGCGATGATCCCGCTCGGACTCGTGCTGATGACGTCGATCGCGTTCGCCGTCGCGGCCGCCAAGCTCGCGTCGAAGCAGGTGCTGGTCAACGAGCTGCCTGCCGTCGAGGGGCTCGCCCGTGTCGACGTGATCTGCCTCGACAAGACCGGTACGCTGACGGCCGGCGAGATCGCGTTCGACGCGCTGCAGCCTCTCGGCAGCGGGGCGCCCGAGCAGGGTGCCGTACTGGGCTGGTTCGGCGCCGCGCCGGACGCCAACGCCACCGCGCGCTGCCTGCGCGAGCCGTTCCCCGTCGCCGAGCCGCTCGCCGCCGCGGCGTACATCCCGTTCTCGTCCGCCCGCAAGTGGAGCGCTGTCTCGTTCGCCGCCGGCCCCGCCGGCGCGTGGGTGCTGGGTGCCCCCGAGATGGTGTTCGGGGATGCCGCCACCGACCCGTCCTCCGACCTCGGTCAGGCGGTCACCGAGCTCGCCTCGACCGGTCGTCGCACGCTGGTGCTCGCACACGCCGACACGGCGATCGACCCGGCAGAGGCCGAGGATGAGCGGCTTCCCCCAGCGCTCCGGGCGGTCGCCGTGGTGACCTTCCAGGAGCAGGTGCGACCCGACGCCGCGCAGACCCTGGAGTACTTCGCCGCGCAGGGCGTCGGCGTGCGCGTCATCTCGGGCGACAACCCGCGCACGGTCGCGGCGATCGCCCGCAGCGTGGGGGTCGACGTGGCCGAGGGCTTCGACGCCCGCCGGCTGCCGGATGACGACGACGAGCTCGGCGAGGTGCTCGAGCACAACCTCGTTTTCGGGCGGGTCACGCCCGAGCAGAAGAAGCGCATGGTCATCGCCCTCCAGCAGCGCGGCCACACGGTCGCGATGACCGGTGACGGCGTGAACGACGCCCTCGCCATCAAGACGGCCGACCTCGGCATCGCGATGAACTCGGGGGCTGCCGCCACCAAGGCGGTCGCCCGCATCGTGCTGCTCGACGGCCGCTTCTCGCACCTCCCCGAGGTGGTCGCCGAGGGGCGGCAGGTCATCGCGAACATCGAGCGCGTGTCGATGCTGTTCTTCACCAAGACGGCTTACGCGACGGGCCTCGCCGTGCTGTTCGGCCTGCTGGTGCTGCCGTTCCCCTTCCTGCCGCGGCAACTGTCGATCACGGACGGCCTGACGATCGGCATCCCGGCCTTCTTCCTGGCGCTGCTGCCCAACACGCAGCGGTACGTGCCCGGGTTCCTGCGGCGCTCGCTGAGCTTCGCGATCCCCGCGGGCGCGATCATCGCGATCTCGCTCACGCTGTACTCGCTGGCCGCCACGGCGATCGGCATCGGTCAGCCGGAGCTGCGCACCGGCTCGACGATCATCCTCGCGATCGTCGGCATCTGGGTGCTGACGGTGCTGTCACGGCCGATCACGCGTCTCAAGGGGCTCATCATCGGCGCGATGTTCATCGGCCTCGTCGGCGTGTTCACGATCCCGTTCCTGACCGAGTTCTTCCAGCTCGTCGACCCCGGCGAGGAGGCCGCGTGGCTCATCGTGGTCGTGACGGCGCTCACGATCGGCGCGATCGAGATCGTGCGGTTCTTCCACCGTCGGTACGTGGCGAAGGCGCTCGCGGCGGTGTGATCAGCCGGCGGCTGCGGGGTCCGGCGCAGCGTCGATCGTCGGGCGCGCGAAGTGTCGCGAGCCGGGCGGCGCCCACAGCGCGACCAGGATCAGGGCCTCGATCGCGAGGTCGATCATCGAGCCCCAGTCCCACCCGTCCGTGGTCGTGATCGTGATCACGCTCAGCACGACGAGCACGCCGAGGTAGATCGTCGCGAACAGCCGCGACAGCCGGCTGCCGCGGGCGAGACCGGAGGCCATGCCGATCAGCAGCAGGCCGAACAGGATGACAGCCGCGCCGAGCAGCGACACGCGCAGCACGTCGGCCGGAGCGACCTCATAGCGGCTGAGCAGCACCAGCACGCCCAGCGCCACGTTCGCGAACGCGCTCAGGTACACCAGCACGACAGCGATCGTGACGATCACGGGACGGCGCCGGCGGGGCTCCACGGCGGTCACGGACGGGTCGGCGCTCACGCGACCACTGTAACGACCGGGCTCAGCCGGAGCACCCCAGCCGGTCCTGGATCGACCGCATGGCATCGATCTCGGCCGTCTGGCCGGTCTTCATCGCCTGCGCGACCTCGAGCGCGCGCGGGTCGCTGCCGAGCTCGAGCAGCGCGTCGGCCATCGGGATCGCGCCCTCGTGGTGGCGGATCATGAGCGTCAGGAACTGGCAGTCCGCCGCCGTGCCGGTGGCCGCCTGCAGTGCGGCGATCTCGGCGGCCGAGGCCATCCCCATCGCCTCGCGCGCCTGGGTGTCGGTCATCGGCTCGGACGATGCCGCGTCGTGCTGGTGACCGGAGCCGGCGGGATCCATCCACTGCATCATCGGACCACCGGCCTGGGGAAGCCCCCACCGCACGAGCCAGTCGAACATCTCGCCGCGCTGGGCGGCCTGCGAGGTCGCGATGTCGTACGAGAGCGCACGCAGCTCCTCGTCATCGGTCTTGCGGTAGATCTCCATCGCCAGCTCGATCGCCTGCGCGTGATGCGCCTGCATGTCGCGCGAGAAGCCCGCCTCGGGCGAAGACGTGCCGGGCGTCGATGCGGCCGCCTGCGTGCCGAACATCGTGAAGCGTCCGACGGCGAAGCCGAGCGCGCCGATCAGCACGAGCGCGACGACGATGACGATCCACCGCTGTGCGCGTCCCGCCGACGGCGCGTCCGACATCGTGGTCCCTACTTCTTGCCGGGGGCGTCGAGCCCGCCGGTGCACATGGCGTTCGGCTCGGGGGCGTTCGTGGAGTGCCAGTACGCGGTGATGAACTCCTTGATGCGCGCGTCGTCGGCGGAGTCGACCTTGAGCTGCGCGTTCCACGCGCTCACCGCGATGGGCGTGTCCATGTCCTCGTACGGCGACATGGTGGCGAAGGTCGACGGCATGAGGGCCTCGAGCGTCGCGATGTCGTCGGCCGACACCTGGGCCGGGTCGTACGTGATCCACACGGCGCCGTGCTCGAGGTCGTGCACGGCGTTCTCGTTGGGGACCGGCTGGGTGTAGATGCCGCAGTTGAGCCAGATGGCGTTGTGGTCGCCCCCGGCGGGCGGGGTCTGCGCGTAGTCGACGGTGCCCTGCACGTGCGTCGCGGTGTTGTCGAAGGTCTCGACGCCCTCGATGCCGCTGCCGTCGCCGTCGCCGCGCGCGTACGTGGGCGCGGGGGCGGGGGCGAAGACGAAGGATGCCACGATCGCGGCGATCACGACGACCGCGGCCGTCGAACCGACGATCCACCACACGAGCTTGCCGCGGCGACGCTTCGCGAGCTGCTTCTGATACTCGGCGAGCTTGTCCTGCCGCTTCTGCTCGCGCTGCTGCTTGACGCTGAGGTTGATCTGGGCCTGAGTGGCCGGGTTGCCGCTCGTGCGCTTGTCGGCGGGGGTCGGGGTCGGGGTCATGTGCTCGATCTCGGCTCGGCCGCCGGGCGCGGGGCCCGCGGGCTGGGGTGCTGGACTGCCTTCATCCTATGCGGCCGCATGCAAGCAGGGGCTGGGAAGGAGCCGACAGCGACAGTGCTTGCGGGCCGGGTCGAGGCATCCGCTATCCTGGACTCTCGAATCGATTCGACTCCTCCTGTCGCCTGATTCCCGCGCCCGAAACGAAACACGCCGTTGCTCGATACCGCCTCCGTTCCCGTCCAGAAGCCCGAAGACCTCCCCACTGAGGCGCGCCCCGCGCCGCGCCCCGACACCGGCGCCATCCGCACCCTCGGCAGCAACCCGGCCACCGCGCCGATCGTGCTGCACCCCGGCGACTCGATCCCGCACCGTCGCCGGGTGCTCTACATCGTGCTGCTCGGCGCGCTCACGGCGCTCGGCCCGTTCACGATCGACCTCTACCTGCCCGCGTTCCCGGTGCTGGAGGAGGACTTCCAGACCACGGCCGCGCTCATCCAGCTGACGCTCACAGGGACCATGATCGGCTTCGCGCTCGGCCAGCTGATCGTGGGGCCGTTGAGCGACAAGGTCGGCCGTCGCGTGCCGCTGCTGAGCGTCACGGCGCTGCACGTGCTCGCGAGCACCGCGGCCGCCCTCGCACCGACCCTCGAGCTGCTGTCGGCGGCACGGGTGCTGCAGGGCGCGGGAGCCGCCGCAGGCGGCGTCGTCGCCGCGGCCATCGTGCGCGACCTGTTCGGCGGACGCCGGCTCGTCGTGATGCTGTCGCGCCTCGCGCTCGTGTCGGGCGTCGCGCCGGTGCTCGCCCCGCTCGTCGGCTCGGCCCTGCTGGCGGTCATGCCGTGGCGCGGCATCTTCGTCGTGCTCGCCGTGTACGGCGCGGTCATGCTCCTGTCGGCGATCATCTTCCTGCCCGAGACGCTCCCCAAGGCCCGGCGCAGCGAACGCGGCACCACGACGGTCTGGCAGCGCTATCGCAGCGTCTTCAGCGACCGGGTGTTCATCGGCGTGCTGATCATCGGCGGCATGACGTTCTCGGGAATGTTCTCGTACCTGTCGAGCTCGTCGTTCCTGTTCCAGCAGACGTACGGCTTCGACGCGCAGCAGTACGGCATCCTGTTCGCGGTCAACTCGCTCGGCGTCGTGGTGGGTGTGCAGACGGCGTCGCGCCTCGCCGCGCGCTTCGGTCCGCAGTGGGTGATGGCCTGGTCGACGGCGGTGCTCGTGCTTGCGGCATCCGCGATCGTCGTCACCGACCAGATGGGGCTCGGTCTGTGGGGCACGATCGTGCCGCTGTGGGTCTTCATCGCGGCGTGCGGCTTCACGTTCCCGTGCGTGCAGGTGCTGGCGCTCGACCGCCACGGCAAGGCGGCGGGCACGGCGCAGTCCATCATCGGCGCGACCAACTTCGGCGTCGCGGGTCTCGTGTCTCCGCTCGTCGGGTGGATCGCCCGGGATGCCGGCATCACGGCGACCACGATGGCCTCCGTCATGGTCGGCTGCGCCATCGTGGGCGTGCTGTCGCTGTGGCTCATCGTGCGTCCGCGCACGGTGGAGCGCCTGGCGCCCTGAGCGCGGATCAGCGCAGGGCGTCGGTCGACAGCGGCCGGCGCACCGGCTGCAGGACGAAGATGCGCGCCGTGCGCCCGGCGTCGCGCTCGTACTGGCGGTAGTCCGGCCACTGCGCCTCCATGAGCGACCACGCGGCGTCGCGTTCCTCGTCGGGCACCAGGGTCGCGTGGACGGCCATGCGCCGGCCGCGGACGGTGATCTCGACGTCCGGGTGGGCGAGCAGGTTCGCCGTCCACGCGGGATGCCGGGCACCCGCCCAGTTCGTCCCCGCCACCAGTGCGCGGCCGCGGCCGTCGGCCGTGTACATGAGCGGCGCGTCGCGCGGCTCGCCGGACTTCGCGCCGATCGTGTGCAGCACGAGCGAGGGCACCAGGAACGCGGTCAGCTGCACCCGGCCGCGCGTGATCCGCGACACGAACCTCTCCAGCGGCGGCAGGACGCTCGTCGCGAAGCGGCGGAACCAGCCGGTGCGCGAGAGCGGTGCGGCGAACTCCCGCACGGCATCGATGAAGGGCATCACTCGGTCCTCTCGACCGGCTGCAGGCGGAAGAGGCGCACGGTGCGCCCCGACTCGCGCTCGTAGTCGCGGTAGCCGGGCCACTGCGCCTCGATACGCGTCCACACGGCGTCGCGCTCGGTGTCGGGCACCATCGTCGCACGTACCGGCATGCGGCGACCGCGCACAGTGATTGCAGCGTCGGGGTGCGCGAGCAGGTTCGCGGTCCAGGCGGGATGCCGCGAGCCGGCGAAGTTCGTGCCCGCGACGATCGCCCGCCCGCGTCCGTCCGGCGTGTACATGAGCGGCACGTCGCGCGGCTCGCCCGAGCGTGCGCCGACGGTGTGCAGCACCAGCGAGGGCACCAGCAGCGCGCTGAGCTGCACGCGGCCTCGGGAGAGCGCGGCGAGCAGACGCTCGACCGGGGGCAGCAGCACCGGACCGATGAACCGCCGGAACACGCGCGTGCGGGTCAGCGGTGCGATCACCGTGCGCAGCGCGTCGACGACAGAGGCCATGCGAACATCCTGGCGGCTGCGCGTGGACCCGCGCGAACGCCGCACCGGGCAGGCAGAATGGGTCGATGACCGACGTGCGACACGCCGACGCAAGCCCACGGGTGGCGAGCATCGTCGTGGTCCAGCTCATCGTGGGCGGGCTGCTGACGCTCGCCTCGGTCGCGCTGGGGTGGTGGATCCTCAGCCGCGGCGTCGACCCCTTCCCCATCGACGAGTGGTGGAACGCGCTCGTCGCCGAGTGGTGGCATCCGGCGCTGGCGGGGTTCTCGCGCGTCATGAACTGGGTGGGCGGCGGCTGGGTCGGCGTGCTGGCGGTGCCCATCGGCGGTGCCGTCGGCCTCGTGCTGCTGCGCCGGCCGTGGGCGGCGGCGTACTTCCTGGCGGCCGAGGCGGTGTCGGCCGGATTCGTGCAGGTGCTCAAGCACGCGTTCGGCCGTGTGCGCCCCGAAGACATCCTCGTCGTGTCGGACTACGGCTCGTACCCGTCGGGGCACGTCGCCAACGCTGCGACGATCGCGGTCGCCGCATTCGTGATCTTCCCGCGCCTGTGGGTGGCGGTCGTCGGTGCGGCGTGGGTCGTGCTGATGGCCTTCAGCCGCACCTATCTGCACGCGCACTGGCTGTCCGACACCGTCGGTGGTGCCCTCGTCGGCGCGGGAGCGGCCCTGCTGGTCGCGGCGGCCTTCGCCGTGCCGCTGACCCGAGAGAGAGTGGTCCCCAGGGCCCCCTCCACGGGCCGCTGACGCATCGAGACGAGCCTCTGGCCGCGTGGGCCCGACCGCCTCCCGAAGTGCCTGGCTAGGCTGAGCGCATGACCGCGCCCGAGTCCACCGCATCCGACCCGGCCGTGGCGGCCGCCGAAGCCGAACTGGCCCGGCTCCGCGCTGAAGCCGAAGCCGCCGAAGCGCAGCTGAAGGCCGCGCAGGCGAAGGCGGCGCTCGCCGCCGCCGAGGCCGAAGCCGCGAAGGCGCGGGCGACCGGCTCCTCGGCGGACCCAGGGACCGTCGTTCCCGCCGCTGCGTCCGCATCGGCCGCAGCTGCACCGGTCGCTGAACCTGTCGAAGCACCCGCGGCGCCGGCCGCGGCATCCACTCCTCCCGCACCTGCCGAGCCGGTCGAGGGCGCGCCGCTCGATGCGGCCGAGGTCGCGGCCGTCATCAAGGGGTACACGTTCGAGGCGTCGACGCTCGACCTCGGGGCGCTCGTCAACGGCGAGCCGGTGGCCGAGGCGCAGATCCGCATCCCGCTCGGCATGATGAACCGTCACGGGCTCGTCGCCGGTGCGACCGGCACGGGCAAGACGCGCACGCTCCAGGGACTGGCCGAGCAGCTGGCGGCGAAGGGCGTGCCGGTGTTCGCCGCCGACATCAAGGGCGACCTGTCGGGCGTCGCGACGCCGGGGGAGTCGAACGAGAAGCTGCTCGCGCGCACGAGGGCGATCGGGCAGGACTGGAAACCCGAGGCCTCGGTCACCGAGTACTTCGCTCTGGGTGGCGTCGGCAAGGGCGTGCCGGTCCGCGCGACGGTGTCCGGCTTCGGGCCGCTGCTGCTGAGCAAGGTGCTCGGGCTGAACGCGACGCAGGAGTCGAGCCTCGGTCTGGTGTTCCACTACGCCGACGCCAACGGCCTCGCCCTCGTCGACCTGTCGGACCTGCGCGCCGTGCTCACGCATCTCACGAGCGACGAGGGCAAGGCCGAGCTCAAGGAGCTCGGCGGACTGTCCGCGGCCACGGCCGGCGTGATCCTGCGCGAGCTCATCACGTTCGCGGACGCCGGTGCCGACGTGTTCTTCGGCGAGCCTGAGTTCGCGGTGACGGACTTCCTGCGCACGGCCCCCGACGGGCGAGGCTTCATCAGCCTGCTCGAGGTGCCCGGGGTGATCGACAAGCCGGCGCTGTTCTCCACGTTCCTCATGTACCTGCTCGCCGAGCTGTTCGAGATCCTCCCCGAGGTGGGGGATGCCGACAAGCCGAAGCTGGTGTTCTTCTTCGACGAGGCGCACCTGCTGTTCAAGGACGCGTCCAAGGACTTCCTGGCCGCGATCACCCAGACCGTGCGGCTCATCCGCTCGAAGGGCGTCGGCGTGTTCTTCGTCACGCAGACCCCCAAGGACGTGCCGTCGGACGTGCTCGCCCAGCTCGGCTCGCGCGTGCAGCACGCACTGCGCGCGTTCACGCCGGACGACGCGAAGGCGCTGCGCGCCACCGTCGGCACCTACCCCAAGTCGGGCTACGACCTCGAGCGCGTGCTGCAGGAGCTCGGCACCGGCGAGGCGATCGTGACGGTGATGAGCGAGAAGGGTGCGCCCACCCCGGTCGCGTGGACGCGGCTGCGGGCGCCGCAGGGCCTCATGTCGCCGACGCCCGACCCCGCCATCGAGGCGGCGGTGAAGGCGTCGCCGCTGCTGGCGAAGTACGGCACCGCGATCGACCGGGAATCGGCGCGGGAGATCCTCGCGGCGAAGATGAAGGCTGCCGACGACGCCGCCGCGGCAGAGGACGCAGCACTCGCGAAGGCGAAGGCCGACGCCGAGTACGCCAAGCAGAAGGCCGCCATCGACAAGCAGCAGGCCGCCGCCGACAAGGCCGCCGCCTCGGCGGAGAAGAAGGCGCAGCAGGAGTACGAGCGCCTGCTCAAGAAGACCGCCGGCACGACGCGCACGTCGCGCAGTTCACAGAAGTCCCCCATCGAACAGATCCTGAACTCCAAGTCGACGCAGACTATCCTCGGGGGAGTGATCCGCGGGATCTTCGGCACCGGCAAGCGCTGAGCCCTTCCCGGCCCGTGGATCGACCCTCTCGATCCCGGAAGGCCTTCGCGTGCGCAGACCGAAGACCGTCGCCGTGCTCGTGGCCGCCATCGTGGCCGCCACCGCCGGAGCGGCGCTCGCCGTACTCGGCGTGCCCGTGGGCGAGTCCTCGCCGGCCGAAGCCGTGCCCAGCGCCCGCCCGTCGACGGGTGGGCAGGGCGTGACGGCATCCACCGCTCCCGCCGAGATCGACGACACGGTCACCGCCGACGACTACTGCTACGTCGAGGCGATGATCTACTACCGCGTCAAGGAGGAGGAGCTCGCCCAGACCTTGCTGCGCAAGGACGACATCGCGCCCGCGGCCGCGTCATTCGCGGAGCGCGTGCTCGGCGACGACCTCGCCGAGCTCGACGACCTGCGCGCGTGGTACGTGTCGTGGGCGTCGGCTCGCCCGCTCGAGGCGCCGAAGGACGGCCCGTGCGGCGGCCACGGCTCCGACCACGCGCAGATGCCCGGCCTGCCGTCCTGGTCGGCCGAGCAGGGCCTCGTCGATGCGCAGTCGCCCGACGCGGAGCGCCGCTACGCCGAGATCGTCCGCGATCAGAACGCGGGCATGGTGGCCCTCGTGACGCTCATCCTCGACGGCGACCCGCATCCCGACGTGCAGGCCTCGGCCGAGGACGTGCTCGAGCGCGAGAAGACCGACGCGGCGGAGCTGGCGACGCTGCTCGAGCCCTGAACCCGGGGCACGCGAGGCATACCCTGGGGGCATGGCGACCAAGCCCCCGGCAGCCGACATCGACGAGTCCCGCGTGCACGTGACGCGACCGAAGCAGGTCGCGGTGGGCGTGCCCGCCGTGCTGCATGCGCTGCAGATCGCGAACGAGCAGATGGGCGTCACGCGTTCGGTGCAGACCCTGCTGCGCGTCAACCAGAAGGACGGGTTCGACTGCCCCGGCTGCGCGTGGCCCGAGGAGGACAAGCGGCACATCGCCGAGTTCTGCGAGAACGGGGCCAAGGCCGTGGCGGAGGAGGCGACGCTGCGCCGCGTCGGCCCCGGGTTCTTCGCCGCGCACGCGCTGGAGGAGCTGCGTGCACACGATGACTGGTGGCTCGGACAGCAGGGGCGCCTGACGCACCCGATGCTGCTCGAGGAGGGGGCGACCCACTACCGGCCGATCTCGTGGGACGACGCGCTCGCGCTCGTCGCCGACGAGCTGCGCGCCCTCGACGACCCCGATGAGGCCGTGTTCTACACCTCCGGCCGCACGTCGAACGAAGCGGCGTTCCTCTACCAGCTGCTCGTGCGCGGTCTCGGCACCAACAACCTGCCCGACTGCTCGAACATGTGCCACGAATCCTCGGGCTCGGCCCTGACCGAGACGATCGGCATCGGCAAGGGCACCGTGTCGATCGACGACATCCACGAGGCCGACCTGCTGATCGTCGCGGGGCAGAACCCGGGCACCAACCATCCGCGCATGCTGTCGGCGCTCGAGAAGGCCAAGCAGCGCGGTGCCACGATCATCGCGGTGAACCCGCTGCCCGAGGCCGGTCTGCTGCGCTTCGAGAACCCGCAGACCGTTCGCGGTGTCGCCTTCGGCGGGACGCAGCTCGCCGACGGCTTCGTGCATATCCGCCTGGGCGGCGACCAGGCGCTGTTCCAGGCGATCGGCAAGCACCTGCTGGAGACGGAGGAGCGCGACGGCGGCGTCCTGGACCGCGCGTTCATCGCGGCGCACACGAGCGGCTTCGAGGCGTATCGCGACGCGATGCGGGATGCCGCGTGGCCCGACCTGGTGGCGGCCACCGGCATCCCCGAGGACGCGCTGCGGCGCGTGGGTGAGGCGGTGCGTACCTCGAAGGCCACGATCGTCTGCTGGGCGATGGGGCTGACGCAGCACAAGCACTCCGTCGCGACGCTGCGGGACGTCGTGAACATCCTGCTGCTGCAGGGCAACATCGGCCGGCGGGGCGCCGGCGTATGCCCGGTGCGCGGGCATTCCAACGTGCAGGGCGACCGCACCGTCGGCATCTACGAGAAGCCGTCCGAGGCGTTCCTCTCGGCCCTCGACCGCGAGTTCGCGTTCGCGGCGCCCCGTGCGCACGGTTACGACACCGTCGCGGCCATCCGCGCGATGCGCGACGGCCGCGTGCGGCTGTTCCTCGGGATGGGCGGCAACTTCGTCTCGGCCACGCCTGACACCGCGGTCGTCGAGACCGGCATGGCGAACGTGGGGCTCACGGTGCATGTGTCGACCAAGCTCAACCGCTCGCACGTCGTGACGGGGCGCCGCGCGCTGATCCTCCCGACGCTCGGACGCACCGACCGCGACCGCAGGACCGGTGCGGACGGCGCCCTGCGCGAGCAGCGCGTCACCGTCGAGGACTCGATGGGCGCCGTCCACGCGTCGCGGGGCCGGCTCGCGCCGCCGTCCGAGGAGCTGCTCAGCGAGGTCGCGATCGTTGCACGGCTGTGCGCTCTGGTGTTCGGGGAAGCCGGAGCCGGAGCCCGCGCATCTGCGACGGCGCCGCTCACGGCGTCTTCCGAGCACGGCCTGCCCGAGCACGGCCTGCCCGAGCACGGCGCGGCCGAGGCGGAGCTGCCGGATCCGGCCGGGGTGGGGCATCCACGGAACGTCCCCCACGCGGACTGGGCCGCGCTGGAGGCCGACTACGCCCTCATCCGCTCGCACATCGAGCGGGTGATCCCCGGCTTCGACGACTACGAGCAGCGCATCGACAAGGGGCGCACACTGCACCTGCCGAACGGGCCGCGCGACGCGCGGCGCTTCGCGACTGCCGACGGGCGGGCGCGGTTCACGGTGAACCCGCTGGAGTATCCGGTGATCCCCGAGGGGCGGCTGCTGCTGCAGACCCTGCGGTCGCACGATCAGTACAACACCACGATCTACGGCAAGGACGACCGCTACCGCGGCATCCACGGCGGCCGCCGCGTGGTGCTGGTGAACGCGCTCGACATCGCCGCGCTCGGCGTCGCGGAGGGGGAGACCGTCGACCTGGTGTCGGAGTGGACGCGCCCCGACGGGGCGATCGAGGAGCGCCGCGCACCCGAGTTCCGCGTCGTCGCGTACTCGACGCCGCGCGGCAACGCCGCCGCGTACTACCCCGAGACCAACGTGCTCGTACCGCTGGACTCCGTCGCGGACGTGTCGGGCACGCCGACGTCGAAGTCCGTCGTGGTGCGCCTGGAGCGCCGCGACGGCGCCGGGTAGCCCCGTCTCCGACGCGCCGGCGGCGCGCGCACGCGACCATTGCGCGCGCCGCCGCCGCGCCGATACGTTCGTGCCAACGACGGGAGACCCTTCATGAGCACGACTGTCGACACCGAGGCCCAGCCCTCGTTGAAGGGCGGGCTCGCCCAGGTCATCCTTGCCACGCTGGCCTCGACCGTCGGGTTCTGGGCGTGGATGTCGATCTCGCCGCTGCAGGGCGTGTACGCCGACGAGATGAACCTGGACCAGGGGCAGATCTCCGTCATGCTCGCGATGCCCGTCCTCGTGGGTGCGCTCGGACGCGTCCCGGTGGGGGCGTTCACCGACCGGTTCGGCGGGCGCCGGGTGTTCACCCTCGTGCTGCTGGCCGGTGTCCCGGCGGTGCTGCTCGTCGCGCTCGCCGGATCGATCGCGAGCTACCCGCTGCTGCTGGTGGCGGCGTTCCTGCTCGGCATCCCCGGCACGATCTTCGCGGCAGGCATCCCGTTCTCCAGCGCGTGGTTCACGCCGGCGCGCCGTGGCTTCGCGACCGGCGTGTTCGGCATGGGGATGATCGGCACGGCTGTGTCGGCCTTCTTCACCCCGCGGCTGGCGCTGAGCATCGGGTACCTGCCGACGCACCTCCTCATCGCGGGGATCATGGTCGCGATGGCGGTCGTCGTGTGGCTCGTGATGCGCGACTCGCCCGCGTGGAAGGCCAGCCGCCAGCCGCTCGTGCCGAAGGTCATCGGTGCGCTGAAGCTCCCGATCACGTGGGAGATGTCGTTCCTGTACGCCATCGTGTTCGGCGGCTTCGTGGCGTTCTCGACCTTCCTGCCGAAGTACCTCACGACCATCTACCCGGACGACGTGGATGCCGTCGGCGCCGGCACCCGCACGGCGATGTTCGCGGCGGCCGCCGTCATCGCCCGGCCCATCGGCGGCGTTCTGGCCGACCGTTTCGGCCCCAAGGTGATCACGCTCATCTCGCTCGCCGGCATCGTCGCCGCCGCATACGTCGTCGGACAGCAGCCGCCCGAGGGGGTGCTCACCGGAATCACGTTCCTGCTGATGGCCGCGGCCATGGGGCTCGGCATGGGGGCCGTGTTCGCGTGGGTGGGTCCGTCCACCCCTCCCGACAAGGCCGGGGCGGTGACGGGCGTCGTCGCCGCCGCGGGCGGTCTCGGCGGCTACTTCCCGCCGCTGGTCATGGGTGCCACCTACGATGCCGAGACGAACTCGTACGCGCTCGGGCTGTGGCTGCTGATCCTCGTGGCCGCCGGCGCTCTCGTGGTGGCCGGCATGCTCCGCGACGCCCGTCCGGCGAAGGGGTGATTCCGGCCCCTCGCGGGGTCGCGGCATCCATTCCTGTCTAGGCTGGGCACATGACCCGAGCCGCCGTCGTGACCGTGTCGGACCGGGCCGCGCAAGGCGCCCGCGAGGACGCGAGCGGGCCCGTCGCGGTCGCCGCATTGCGCGAGGCCGGGTTCGAGTGCGCCGACGCGATCATCGTGCCCGACGGCGCCGACAGTGTCGAACGGGCGCTCACCGCCCTCGTCATCACGGGTGTCGGGCTGGTGATCACCACCGGCGGCACGGGCGTCGCGCCGCGCGACCAGACGCCCGAGGGGACGGCGCGCGTCGTGACCCGCCAGGTGCCCGGCATCGCCGAGGAGCTGCGTCGCCGCGGCGCCCTGGAGAAGCCCGCCGGCATGCTGACCCGCGGGATCGCAGGCGTCGTCGACCCGCACGGCGTGCTCGTGGTGAATCTGCCGGGCTCGCCTGCCGGTGTCGCCTCGGGGATGCCGGTGGTGCTGTCGGTCGCCCGTCACGTGATCGAGCAGCTCGGCGGAGGCGACCACTGATGCCCGCGCCGGGCACCGGGACCGACGCCGTCCGGCTCGCGGCGATCAGCGCCGAGCCGCTCGACCTCGACGCCCACCTTCGCGCCGTGGACGACCCGCGCATGGGCGCCGTCACGACGTTCGTGGGTCGTGTGCGCGACCACGACCCGGACGCCGCCGGCGCCGTCGTGGCGCTCGAGTACTCCGCGCACCCCGATGCGCCGGCCGCGCTGGCACGGCTGGCCGCAGAGGCCGCCGGTGACACCGGCGCGCTCGTGGCCGTGTCGCACCGCATCGGAACGCTGGCCGTGGGAGACGCGGCGGTCGTGATCGCGGTGGCCTCCGCGCACCGCGCCGAGGCGTTCGAGGTGTGTCGCACGCTCATCGAGACCATCAAGACGGGGCTTCCGGTCTGGAAGCGTCAGCTCGAGTCCGACGGCACCGCGACCTGGCTCGGGCTCGGCGGCTGACGCGTCGCCCCCAGCCGGCTGCTCAGCCGCCGGCGAACGGGGGCAGTACGTCGACGAGGTCGTCGGCGCCGAGGGTCGTGTCGTCGGCTACGCGCGAGCCGCCTACGAGCACGGCGCATCGGGGGAGGATGCCGCCGAGGCCCGGGTACGCGGCCGACACGGCGGCACGGAGGGCGCCGAGGGTGGTCTCGTCGCGGCGCTCGCTGTCGAGACCGGTGGCCTCCTGCGCGGCGGCGAAGTAGCGGACGACGGCCACTACTGCTCCCAGCCCTCGGCGAGATCGGCCACTTCGCGCAGCGCGGCGATGACCTGGGCCGGGTCGGTGCCGGCACGTCCGGCGGCGAGCCCGGCGGCGAAGGCCCCGAGCGGCGCGGCGGGGCGGGCGACGCCGTTCGCCACGACCTTGGTGAGGTCGAGCACGGCGGCGACGGGCACGTCGTCGGGCGACAGGCCCAGACGCTCGCGGAGCGCCGCCGCCCAGTCGTCGAGGGCCTCGGGCGGAAGGCTGCGGGACTGCTCGCTCATGACGGCTCCTCACTGGCGGGGTGCGGCGGGTGCGCGGACGCGGCGCCCGCGCGGGCGCGGGCCTCCTCCAGATCCTCCCACGTGTCGACGTCGCGGGTCAGGTCGCCCGGCACCGAGGTGACGGTGATCGCCAGGTCGTCGAGGAGCGCGCGCATCGAGGCATCCACCCCGCCGTTCGGAAGAGTGGATGCCGCCGCCCGCAGGGTGCGCGTGCGGTAGACGCCGATCAGCCACTGCGGCCGGCTCGACGCGTCGCCCAGGCACAGGCCGTCGGCGTCGGCGGGGAGGAGCACGATGTCGGCCACGAGCCGGCGCACGGCCGCATCGACCCGGGGGAGGTCGCACGCCAGCAGCAGCGTCCAGTCCGGGTCGTCGGCGGCCGGCCACGACGTGAGGGCCGCGACGGTCGCGGCAGCCGGGCCGGAGTACGGCGGGTCCTCGCGCACCCACGTGACGGGGAGCGCCTCGTCGAGCACGGGGGCGACCACGGTGATCGGTCGGGCTCCGGCGTCGACGGCGGCGTGCGCCGCCGCGGCGAGCAGGGTGCGTCCGCCGACGTCGAACAGCGGCTTGGCGGCTCCGTTCACGCGCGTCGCGCGGCCGCCGGCGAGGAGGATCGCGCCGAGCAGGGTCACGGCCGAGCGTCTCCGTCGTCCGCGCGGTGCCAATCGCCGCTCTTGCCGCCCGTCTTCGCGACGATGCGCACGTTCTCGATCGAGGTGCCCTTGTCGAGCCCCTTCACCATGTCGACCACGGCGAGGGCTGCCACCGAGACGGCGGTGAGCGCCTCCATCTCGACGCCGGTGCGGTCGGCCGTGCGCACCGTCGCCTCGACCGCCACCCCGTCGTCGTCGATCGCGAGGTCGACCACCGCACCGTGCACGCCGATCACATGAGCGAGCGGCAGCAGTTCGGGGGTGCGCTTCGCGGCCTGGATGCCGGCGATCCGCGCCACGGCGAGCACGTCGCCCTTCGGCACCGCGCCGTCGCGGAGCGCGGCGACCACGTGCGGGGCGCACCGCACGAACCCGCGCGCGGTGGCTGAGCGGACCGTCGGCTGCTTGAGCGTGACGTCCACCATGCGCGCGTGTCCGGCGGCGTCGAGGTGCGTGAACGCGGGCTGCTCGGTCGTCATGAGATCAGCATGACATCGACGAGGTCGCCCTCGCCGACGGCATCCACCTCGGCCGGGACGATCGCGTACGCCTCGGCCCGGCCGAGTCCGCCGGCGAGGTGCGATCCGCCGGACGTCGCCGGACGGACGCGCCACGCCCCCGGATCCGCGCGGTCGATCGTGGCGGGGAGGTACTGACGACGCCCCGGCGGCGTGCGCCATCCGCTCGCCGCCGGGAGCGTCAGCACCCGCCGGTCCGAGGCGGTGCGCCCCTGCAGGCGCAGCAGCGCGGGCCGCACGAACACCTCGAACGACACCGCGGCGCTCACCGGGTTGCCCGGCAGGCCGAACAGCAGCACGCCGGACGGCAGCCGGCCGAACCCCTGCGGCTTGCCCGGCTGCATCGCGAGCTTGGTGAACGACATGGTCTGCGCGAGCGTCGTCTTGACGACCTCGTAGGCGCCGGCGCTCACGCCGCCCGAGAACACGACGACGTCGGCCGCGCCGCCCTCGGGCGAGGTGACCTCGGTGAGCAGCGCGTCGAGCCGCGCCGGCTCATCGGTCACGCTGTCGCGGCGGACCACCAGTGCGCCGGCCTCGACGGCGAGGCCCGCCAGCAGCACGCTGTTGGACTCGGGGATCTGGCCGCGCCGGAGCGCCTCTCCGGGCGCGACGAGTTCGCTGCCCGTCGAGATCACGGCGACGCGTGGATGCCGCGTCACCACGACCTCGGCGACCCCTGCCGCGGCGGCCGCAGCCGCCTGCAGCGGTCCGAGCAGCACGCCGGCGGGCAGCACCTCGGCGCCGACGCGTGCGTCCTCGCCGGCGCGACGGATGTGCGCGCCCAGGGAGCCCGGGGCGCGCAGGATCCGCACCTCGCCGAGCGAGTCGGCCAGCCCGCCCTCGGTGTCTTCGAACGGCACGACCGCATCGGCGTCCGCCGGGACGGGCGAGCCCGTCATGATGCGCGCGGCCTCGCCCGCGCCCAGCGCCGGGTCGGCGTCGGTGCCGGCGGGGAGATCGGCGACCACCCGCAGCACGGCGGGGGTACGCTCGGCGGCACCTGCGACGTCCGCGAAACGCACCGCGAAGCCGTCCATCGCGGAGTTGTCGAACACCGGGATGTCGACTGCTGCACGCACGGCCTCGCGCAGCGTGCGGCCGAATGCGGCGGTGAGTGCGACCCGCTCCGCAGGCAGCGGAGCGGCCGCCGTCAGCACGTCGGCGAGGTGCTGCTCGACGGTGCGGAGGCCGCTCATGCGGGGACCGTCGCGCGGGTCCAGGCGTCGAGACCGCCCGCGAGGACGGACGCCTCGACCCCGGCCTCGCGCAGGGCACGGGCGGCGCGCTGCGCGCGCAGGCCCACCTGGCACACCACGACCACGCGGGGGGCCTCGATGCGCGTGGGATCGGCGAGCACGTCGCCGAGCGGCACCAGCATCGAGCCCGGGATCACGCCGCGCGCCGTCTCGGCGGGTTCGCGCACGTCGAGCAGCACGGCTCCGGCGCGCTGCGCGGCCAGCGCCTCGTCGGGCGTCAGCTGCGGCACCGGCGCGGCGACGGAGGCGGCGACGGGCGTGGCGCGGGTGGCGGCGGACGCGGCGGGTCGCAGCGGCACCTCGTCGGTGCGCGCGCGGAGCGCGTCGATCACGAGCACGCGTCCGTACAGCGGCTCGCCCACGCCGGTCACGAGCTTGATCGCCTCGGTCGCGAGCAGCGACCCCACCTGCAGGCACAGTGCGCCGAGCACACCCACCTGGGCGCACGAAGGCGCATCGGTCGCGGCATCCGGCGGATACAGGTCCGAGAGCCGCAGCGGCGCGGTGCCGGACGGCGGCGCCGACCAGAACACGGTCGCCTGCGCGTGGAACTCCTGCACGACGCCCCACACCAGCGGCACACCGAGCTGCTCGCACGCGGCGGCGACCGCCTCGCGCGTCGGGAACGTGTCGGTGCCGTCGATCACGACGTCGGCGCCGGCCAGCAGCTCGCACGCGTTCTCGGCGGTGAGCACGGCTCGCACCGGCCGCACGACGGTCGTCGGCGACAGCTCGGCGGCGATCCGCACGGCCGAGTCGACCTTCGGCGCACCCACATCGGTCACGCGATGCATGACCTGACGCTGGAGATTGGATGCCTCGACCTCGTCGTCGTCGATCACGGTCAGCGTGCCGACCCCCGCCGCCGCCAGCGCCAGCACCGCGGGGGAGCCGAGGCCGCCCGCCCCGACCACGGTCACGTGTGCGGCCGCGAGACGACGCTGGGCGACATCGCCGAAACCGGCGAGCACGCGGTGGCGCGCCGTGCGCGTCTGCTCGGCGTCGCCGAGTGCGGCGGCCGGCTCCACGAGCGGGGGAAAGGCCATGCCCACAGGCTAGCCGTGCGCGACGGCGGTGCGGCCGGGGTCTCGCGGGGGAGGAGATGTCACGAGCGGAGGGCGGGTCCGGGCGCCGGCGTCGTCCGCTCGTGACATCTCCTCCTCACGGGCCAGCGCCACGGGCTGCCACCCGCAACTGCGGGGAAAAGTGGGTGATCACGCCGCATGTGCGGGTGCTAGGTTGTGGCCGTGACGAGTTACAAGATCGCCGAGGCCGCCCGCCTGCTCGGTGTGAGCGACGACACCGTGCGCCGATGGGTGGATGCCGGCACCCTGCCCACGACCGGCGCCTCGCCCCTCGAGATCCCGGGCGCCGCGCTCGCCGCGCGGGCGGTGGAGCTCGCCGAGACCCCCGCCGACCCCGCGGACGTGCTCTCCAGCGCCCGCAACCGATTCGTCGGGCTCGTGACGCGCGTGCAGGCGGACGGCGTGATGGCGCAGGTCGACATCCAGTCCGGGCCGCACCGCGTCGTCTCGCTCATGTCGTCGGAAGCGGTGCGCGAGCTCGGGCTCGAGCCCGGCTCGCTCGCGGTCGCCGTCGTCAAGGCCACCACCGTCATCGTCGAGACCCCGAAAGGCTGACATGCGCCGTTCCGCCCTCGCCCGCACCGCCGTCGTCCTCGCCGCGCTCGCCCTCGGCCTGACCGGGTGCGCGACCACCGCCGGCGACGAGGCTCCGGCCGCCACGGCCACCTCGACGGCGGATTCCGGTCCTGAGCTCACCGGGGAGCTGACGGTGTACGCGGCAGCGTCGCTCAAGGGCGCGTTCGACGAGCTCGCGGGCGACTTCGAGCAGCAGCATCCCTCGCTCGACGTGCAGCCCATCACCTACGACGGATCGTCGACGCTCGCGACCCAGATCATCGAAGGCGCCCCCGCCGACGTGTTCGCCTCGGCGGACGAGAAGAACATGCAGAAGGTCGTCGACGCCGGGATCGCTCGCGGACCGGAGCTGTTCGCGAGCAACACGCTCGTGCTCGTCGTTCCGGCGGGCAACCCGGGCGGCGTGACCGGGCTCGACGACCTCGCGAACCCCGACCTGACCGTCGTCCTGTGCGCAGCCGAGGTGCCGTGCGGTGCGGCATCCACCACGCTCCTCGCCAACGCGGGCGTCACCGCGAGCGTCGACAGCTACGAGCAGAACGTGACCGCGGTGCTCACGAAGGTCGCCGCCGGCGAAGCCGACGCCGGACTCGTCTACGTCACGGACGCCGCCACGACCGACGAGGTCGACACCGTCGAGGTCGACGGGGCCGACGCCGTCGTCAACCACTATCCGATCGTCGCGCTCGGCGGCTCGGCGAACGCCGACGCCGCCGAGGCGTTCGTGGCCTTCGTGCTCGGCGAGAAGGGCCAGGAGGTGCTCGCGTCGTTCGGCTTCGGGGCGCCGTGACCGGCGTCTCCGCGCGCACCGAGCGCACGGGGTTCGTGCCCCGCGTGCTCATCGTGCCGGCCGTGCTCGGCCTGGGACTGCTGATCCTCCCGCTGGGCGCCCTGGTGCTGCGGGTGGAGTGGTCCACGCTGTGGAGCGACGTCACGTCTCCGCAGGCGCTCGCCGCCCTCGGGCTGTCGCTGCTCACCGGGGCGATCGCCACAGCGGTGTGCGTCGTCCTGGGTGTGCCACTGGCGCTCCTCATCGCCCGCAGCGGCGATCGTGCAGCGGGGGCGCTGCGCGCGCTCGTGACCGTGCCGCTCGTGCTGCCGCCCATGGTGGGCGGTGTGGCGATGCTGTTCCTGTTCGGCCGGACGAGCTGGCTGGGCGGCGCGCTCGCCGAGTGGGGCATCCGCATCCCGTTCACGACGACCGCCGTGGTGCTCGCCCAGACGTTCGTCGCGCTGCCATTCCTCGTCCTGGCGCTCGAGGGCTCGCTGCGCGCCACCGGCACCGGCTACGAGCAGGCCGCCGCGGGACTCGGCGCCGGACGCTGGACGATCCTCGCGCGCGTGACGCTGCCGCTCGCCGCCCCCGGACTCGTCGCGGGCATCGTGCTGTGCTTCGCGCGCGCCATCGGCGAGTTCGGTGCGACCGCACTGTTCGCCGGCAACGCGCCCGGCGTCACGCAGACCATGCCGCTCGCGATCTACACCGCGTTCAACGGCGCCGGCGTCTCACAGGGCACGGCCGTCGCGCTGTCGCTGCTGCTGCTCGTGACGGCCGTCGGCGTGCTGCTGCTCGTTCGCGCGTGGCGGGTGGAGACGCCGCGATGAGCCGCGTGGATGCCGTCACGCCGGGCGATCCCGCCGACCTCGACGCGCGCGTGGTGGTGCGGCGCGGCGGGTTCGTGCTCGACGCCGAGCTGCGCGCCGGGACCGGCGAGGTCGTGGCGCTCATGGGGCCGAGCGGCGCCGGCAAGTCGACTCTGCTCGGCGTGCTCGCCGGGCTCACAGGGTTCGACGAGGGCGCCGTGCGGCTGCACGGGCGCACACTGGACGACGGTCCGGGACGGCGCACGCCGCCGTCCGCGCGCGGCGTGGTGCTGCTCGGCCAGGACCCGCGCCTGTTCCCGCATCTCACCGCGCGCGAGAACGTCGCCTTCGGCCTGCGGGTGCGCGGCGCCACGAAGGCCGCAGCCGACGAGGGCGCCGCCGACTGGCTGCGCCGTGTCGGGCTGGAGGATCACGGCGGGCGCCGGCCCGCGAAGCTGTCGGGGGGCCAGCAGCAGCGCGTCGCGCTCGCACGCGCACTCGCGACGGCGCCCGCCGCGATCCTCCTCGACGAGCCGCTCACCTCGCTCGACACCGAGACCGCCGGCGACGTGCGGGCGCTCCTGCACCGGCAGCTCGCCGAGACGCGCACCACCGCGATCGTCGCGACCCACGACGCCGTCGACGCGGTCGCACTCGCTTCGCGCCTCGTCGTGCTCGAAGACGGCCGCGTGACGCAGGCCGGCCCGGTCCGCGACGTGCTGGCCGCCCCCGCGACCCGTTTCGCGGCGGCGGTCGCGGGGCTCAACCGCGTGGTCGGGCGCGTGGATGCCGGGCACTGGCGTGCCGGGGGGCTCGTGCTTCCTGTGACGGAGGCCGCGGCATCGCTCGTCCTTGCGGGAGAGCTGGCGGCCGTGTTCGGGCCGGCGGAGGTGCGGATCATCGACACCGCGGCGGGGCGGCCGGGGGAGTGGGCGGCGCGGATCGTCCGCCTGGAGCAGACGCCCGCCGGCGTGCGCGTGCGGACCGCCGATCCCGACGTCGCCGTCGACCTGCCGGCGAGCCGCGCCGCGGGCTGGGAACCGGGCACGACGCTGACGCTGGCCGTCGACCCCGCCGCTGTCCGGTTCTTCGTCGTGTGAGGCGCCCGCGCGCGCGTTCGTGGGTCACGACCTGCGGCA
>Ga0160450_100506_pt1 | contig 22621 bp, 20 predicted proteins | sample HID1975K_E1MG_FD_108257 | JGI IMG/M metagenome (GOLD analysis project Ga0160450, IMG submission 108257) | Enriched soil microbial communities from UW Madison campus, WI, USA - HID1975K_E1 MG | ecosystem: Environmental > Terrestrial > Soil > Unclassified | place: USA: Madison, Wisconsin...
AGCCGTAACTACAACTTCCGATAATTGATTTTGCTCTTCTGTAAGCTCAATAACTACAGCATTTTTATCGACTACAACTTCTGTTCTTTTGTAACCTAAAAAGCTAACTATTAAAGTATAAGGAAACTTTTGTCCAGTTTGGAAATAAAATTTTCCATCAAAATCTGTCTGAACTCCGTGTGTAGTTCCTTTTATGTTAATTGAAGCTCCAATAACGGGCTCCTTTGTAACAGCATCAATTACGATTCCTTCTAATTTTGACTGAATCAATGGCTTCGTTTCTTGCGCGTTAACTCCTATGGAAATCAACAAAATACATAACCATGTATATCTTTCTAATTTTTTTTTCATTACTTTGTTTTAGTTTAATAAATGAAGCGCAAAAGGATAGTGTTACTACACTTTTGTTTTCTTTTAGAGATGTAAAATTTCTTTAAGCTTCTCCATTTCTGTTCCAGCAGAAATGGTTTTCTTTTTTTATCTACACATTCGTTTTTTCATTTTTACTTCTTATTTGGTTAATACTTTTTAAACTGGCTTTTATACACGATTTCACCTCCGTAAAGGATTCATCTTATTTGAAAAATTTGAGTGATTTTTATAAAGTGGAGAATTTTAATTGCACCAACACATTAGGCAAGACATGCCAAAAGTTGTTTTTTGAGAAGTGAAATCGATAATATGTAATCTTGAAGTGCTCATTATTTTTTAAATTCTACTAATTTGATAGAACAAAGGTAAATTAAAAATTTTAATGTGAAAATTTTTTGCAGTCTTTTTGCAAAAAAAATGTTAACAAAAACGTTTTCTTAAATACAAAGCATTAAAAACATGATATTTAGAATATTAACTCAAAACAAAAATCATGTAAGTATTTTATTAAAAACATCAAAAAAAGATGTTCTTTTTAAACTCTTAAACTTTTTTAGAAATAAAAAAAAACCAGATCATTATCATAAACATGACATTGATCTGGTCTTTTTCAGAAAAACTTCTTTTACAAAAGCTTTCAACTCATAAACTAAAAAAGTATAAATAATTATGAGATATATTCATTCTTTAAAATATTTTTTTTCAAAACATATTCATTACCAATTGCTTCCACTTTAAAACCCAAATCTTTCGCTGTCCGAACTGTTGGATCATTAGACATGTCGCTCATCATTCCGATAATGGTCAAATGTTCGATTTGTTTTGTATTCAAATAATTAAGCAAATCAGTTCCTGAAAAGCTATTTGAATTGTTTTTTACAATAATCATCTCCCCTTCTATCGGAGCAACTTCTTCATATATTTGAGAACCATAACTTCCTGAAATAAAAAAAGAGGCATTTTTATTTAATGCAATATGTTGTACATGAATTACAGTTTTTCTTTTTTTTCTAAAATCGTTCAGCAATTTTTTAGCAATAGAAGCTACTTCATAACTTCCTTTAAATTCCATTTTTCCTTTATAGAAATATTCGTTCTGAATATCAATTAACAATAATGCTGATTTAGTGTATTTTCTCTTCATTCTCGATATATCAATTGAAAACTGCTGCTTTCAGACACATTATTTATCAAAATATAATGCTCATCAAACTCAAATAACTTCGGACCCCTCTAAAGCGATTGGCAGTACAGCAAAACAATTTGAGTAAACTTTGCGTCTTTTACGAAACCAGCAGTCCAACAAAAAAAGTTACTAAACGAAAGATTAAATCTCTTGCTTCAATAAAAAAATTTGATTGCGAAACTAATAATAAGAAGAAGCTAAAATTGAGTCGTTTCTTTATAAATTACGTAATAGATAAAATATTCGAAACAATAAAAAAACATAAAACACTACTAAACAATACTTTAAAAAAGTTAAAATAATTAAATTCTGAAAAATCTCAATCTTCATCAATTTGTTGTATTTCAGGTTTTGATGAGCACTTTCTGGGAAAAAAAAGAAAATATAGTCTTTACTTTTAGTTTTAAAGATTTTTATATAACACATTAAAATTTAATGTTGTTAAGAAAAAAAGAGTTAGCATTATTTTAAAAAATATTAAGTACATTACCTTTCCAAAATTAACTTTATTCCATCAAAAATTGAATTTCTATATTATAGAAGATTCTTCAATTTTATAACCTATAATACATGCACTTAAAAACTACTTTTCTCTTTATTCTATTTTTTCTTTCCAATTACTTGGGTTATTCGCAGAAATCATTCAATGAAATTTATACTGAAACTTATCAAGTTTTATTAAGTTCAAATCCTAAAAAAGCGCTTAGTAATACCGATTATTTGTACAGAATTGCAAAAATTAATTCTGATAAAATAAAAACCCGAATGCTTAAAGCTCATATTTTATATCAATACGGACTTAATAATGAAGCTATATCAGCTTTAAAAGAAGCTGAAGAATTTGCCTTAATAGATAAGGATTATGTAGTACAATCTAAAATATATGGCTTTATGGCTTCGCTCTATCGCGAAAGCGAAATATTTCATGTCGGAAAAACTTATCTCAACAAAGCAGTTTTAATTAGCCGAAAAATAAAAGATAAAAGTGAAATGTATAGATTTCAAGGGAATTTATCTCAGGAATTAGCTTGTTATGAATTACTCGATTCTAATTATGCAAAAGCAATTAAACATCTTAAAAAAGGGATTCAATTGTTTGAAAAAGCTGAAAGTACAAGTGATAAAAACTACCAAATAGCAATAAACGACGAGCTTATTGCCAGAAATTATCTAGAATTGAAAAAAAATGATTCTGCTCTGTTTCATTATGAAAAGGCAGAAAAAGAACTTCAAACATCACTATCTTATGATAGTCCGTTGAGAGGTTTTATTTATAATGGAATTGCAAATGTGTACACTTCATTAAAAAATTATAAAAAAGCAAAGCTTAATTACAAAAAAGCAGAAGAAATTGCTGAGAAATCAGACTATTCTGCGCTAAAACAAGAGGTTTATAATTCTTTAATGGAATTTTATAAAGGTACTGATACCAAAAAGTACATTATTTACAATGAAAAAAATCTGAAGTTAAGCAAAGCTGAAAATGACAATAAAAAAGTAATTGCAGATGATTTAATAAAAACGCTTCAAAAAAAGCATTTAGACAGTCAGTCTGAATATGAAAAAACCAAATTTGTAATTATTGGTATTTGTATTTTCGCTATTATTTGCACTTTAGCCATTTATATTTTTAAAAGAAAACAGGATTATAAAAAAATCAGAGATTTTATTCATAACGCTGAACCATCTCAAAACATAGAAACTAATATTGAGCAAAAGAAAGAAATTGCCAAAGAATACATGTCTGAAGCTACTGAAAACAGCATTTTGCAAAGCGTAAAAGAATTTGAAAAATCATTGTCTTTTTTAAATAAATCGCTGTCTTTAAACTCTGTTGCGGCAGAATTAAATGTCAATCATCGTTATTTGTCTTATGTTATTAATAAACATAAATCAAAAGATTTTGCCAGCTATATCAATGAGTTGAGAATAAATTATATTATTGATCGCTTAAAAAATGATGATTCGTATTTAAAATACAAAATCAGTTATCTTGCTGATCAAGCTGGTTTTGCTTCACATAGCAGATTTACCATTACATTTAAAAAAGTAACCGGCGTTTCACCTCTAACGTTTATTACCTATCTTCAAAATAATCCTGAAAATAAAAACAGTTAAAAAATACCATTTTATTGAAGTAATAGTTCTGAAAATTATAGCCAAAAAAAAACTCCAAAGTAAAGTACTTTGGAGTTTTTTTGTTTTTATAGAATATTACATTTCGTTCAATTCATTAAACTCGTGTAAAGATTTTAATGTGCTTTCGTAAAACAAAATTGCAGCAATTAAATTTCCTTTATCAGAATAAGGCATCATTTTTCTCTGAAACTCAACAGTTGTTTCTAAGAAAGTTGTTGTACCAACTGCTTGTCCGTCTAATACTTTTTTATGGTCATTGTCATCTGGAATCCCTAAGTCTGCCATTGTAACACCTGGTTTAGTAACCAAAGCGATATAAGGCAAAGTTTTTACTAAAACCTTGATACGCTCGATGTACAATTCTAAAAGTTCTCCTTTTTGCATACCCGCCAATTCTTTTTGATCGTGGTATTTACGGATTATGGCTGTTGTACTGATAATACTTTTAGGTGCATTCTTTGCTTGTGCTGAAACAGCCACAGTCGTTAAAAAGCAAAGAAAACTTAGTAAAAAAATTTTACTTTTCATTGTCTTAAGTAGATTTGGTTATTGGATCACAGCAAAAGTATATAATTTAACTTAAATTACAAGTTTATTATTTTATTTTTTTAGTTTAAGTTGCTGTTAAGTCGTTCTATAACAAAAGAGAGGAATATTTGTTATATTATTTTATTATTCTAAAGCGTCCTGGATATTTTATATAGATACTTTTTCTGTTTCCATAATAGTCCATAAAATCTTCGCAGACAAAAACGGCATGCGCAGTCGACCACGCCACAACACCGCAAAATTCGCTTCCAGATTCTCTTTTAAGCTTTTCAACTTGCTTGCCTATTTTGAATCCTAAATATTTATAAATTGTTGGTGTGTAAACTGAGCCATCTTCTAAATCTTCCAATGCACTTTCAAAAGTTGATTGTTTATCAATAATTTGTTTGTATTTGGCCATTACAGCATAAGTCAGAATAGCATAATCTACAATTTTCGCGCTTTCTTCGGTATCTTTAATGAAAACAAAATCAGCAGATATTTTGGCTTTATTTAATTCATCACTTTTCAAATTAAATGATGCACTATTTTTTAATGTGATTTTGTATGAATCATCGTTTAATTTTTCGCTTACAAAAAGATTATCCAATCCGTAAACATTTAAAGCCGCTTTAATAAAAGCAATTGAAGAACAATTGGTGCGTTCTCCTTGTTTGAAGCTTTCAAATATTTTATCTGAACTTAATTGCGAATAGGAATTTGAACAAACAAATAGGAACAGAAAAAATATTGAGGTAACGAATTTCATTGTTTTGTAAATTTATTTTTGCATCCCAACTTGTTTTTGGGAGATTCTACAAATCTATAAAAATCAAATTATATTTTTTTTCAGTTCATCATTTTTATCAAAAAAAGGCAATTTTAACATTTATATGAAAAGAAAAACGCCTCTCAAAAGACGGAGGCGTTTTAATATTCTATTTTTTTTCTTCGTTGTTCAGCTTATCATCAAAGTCAGGTTCTTCGCCTTTAAACTTCTTGCTGTCCGTATCATAATTTTCATCGTTTGTCAAAACTTCATCGTGATCTTTGTACTGATGTTTTCTTGTATCACTTCGATTGTTAGAATCGTTTTTATTATTGCTGTTCGGAATCGGGCTATTCGTTTTCATAACTTTACGTTTTAAAATGTTTTATAAAATTACTTCAAATCCTCGCCTTTTGACTTATACAATCATTTCTAAAAATTATAAAATATTACTGCAATATAAGTTCTTGTGGCTCTTAAAATTTCTTCTAAAAAATAATCCTAATTTTGTATCACTAAAAAATTACACCAGAAAATATGTGGACTATTTGCCCAGAATGTCAAGGACAAGGTAAGAAAAGCCAAAGACTTACCAAGAAAGTTAGGCTTCAATACCAAGCGGCATTAGACCAATTTGAAAAAAACAATAACGAAGGTGTCGCTCCTATTCGTCCGAAAGCGCCTAAAATTGTCTGTTTAAAATGTTCTGGATCTGGTTTAATTTCTGCCGAAAATTCTATTATCCCAAATAAAGAAACATATCCTCACGTGGCTATTATTGGCGCTGGAATTGGTGGCGTTGCATTGGCCGTTGCTTGTCTTCATCGTGGAATTCCGTTTACAATTTATGAACGTGATGAAAACTTCGAATCGCGCTCTCAGGGCTACGGATTAACGCTACAACAAGCTAGTAAAGCAATTCAAGGATTGGGAATTTTTTCTTTGAATGGTGTCGTTTCTACTAGACATTTGGTTCATACTATTGAAGGTAAAGTAATTGGAGAATGGGGAATTAGAAAATGGCTGGAATCTGAAGAAAAAAAAGCGACGAAACGAACTAATATACATATTGCGCGTCAAGACTTGCGTTTAGCTTTATTAGAGCAATTAGGCGATCATAATATTATAAAATGGAACCATCAATTAATTGATTTTAAAGAAGATGAAAATGAAAGTATTGATTTAACTTTTCAAGTAAATGGAGAAATAAAAACAGCAAAAGCAGATCTTTTAGTTGGTGCAGACGGAATTCGAAGTTCGGTTAGAAGATTATTAATTGGTGACGAAAAAACTCCGTTGCGATATTTAGATTGCATTGTAATATTAGGAATTTGCCCGTTGCATTCTTTAGAAAATCTAAATAGTTCTTTATTAGATTCTGCAACCGTTTTTCAAACTGCAAACGGACATGAAAGAATCTACATTATGCCTTACGATACAGATTCTGTAATGTGGCAGCTTAGTTTTCCGATGTTAGAACAAGATGCAAAAGAATTAAGTTCTAAAGGACCAAAAGCTTTAAAAGAAGAAGCAATTCGCAGAACACAATGGCACAATCCAATCCCGCAAATTTTAATGGCAACCGAAGAAAATAAAATCTCTGGTTATCCCGTTTATGATAGAGAATTATTGAGTTCAGAATTACTTTCGAAAGGAAAACAAACTACTTTAATTGGCGATGCAGCACACCCAATGAGTCCGTTTAAAGGACAAGGTGCGAATCAGGCTTTATTGGACGCGCTTTCTTTGGCTCGTAAAATTTTTAAAGGGTGCAAATCGCCAGCGTATTGGAAAAAAGCAGGAATAAGAGAAAGTGTTTTAAATGAATTTGAGGCAGAAATGCTAAAACGAAGCGCAGTAAAAGTAAAAGATTCAGCAAAAGCGGCAGAATTTCTGCATTCTGAAATTGTACTTCACGAAGCAAATGAACCGAGAGGTCGATGCTTGAAGAAAAAAGATTTTAAGTAATTTATGTTCTCGAATCAAGAACGTAAATCTAGTGGCATATTTCTTGAAAAATAATAGTAATTATTAACTAATTAAAACTTATAATCATGAAAGTTACTTATTACGGACATTCTTGTTTTTCGGTTTTTACCAATGGAAAACATATTCTTTTTGATCCTTTTATCAGTCCAAATGAATTAGCTAAAGAAGTTGACATAGACGCCATAAAAGCAGATTACATTTTAATTTCTCACGCGCATTACGATCATATTTTGGACGTAGGAAGAATTGCAAAAAATACTGGCGCTAAAGTGCTTGGAAATTTTGAAATTTACAATTGGCTATTAAAACAAGGAATTGAAAATGCACACCCAATAAATCCGGGCGGAAAATTTGATTTTGATTTCGGAACTGTAAAATGTGTGATTGCACAGCATTCTAGCAGTTTTATGGACGGTTCTTATGGCGGAATTGCCTGCGGTTTTGTGCTTACAACTCCTGAAGGAAATTTCTATTACAGCGGAGATACAGCGCTAACTTTAGACATGCAGATTATTCTAAAATTTACCAAACTTGATTTTGCTGTTTTCCCAATTGGTGACGGACTTACAATGGGAATTGAAGAAGCAATCGAAGCATCAAAATTGGTTGGAGTTCATAAAATCTTAGGCGTTCATTACGATACTTTTGGCTTCATTGTAATGGATCATCAAAAAGCTTTAGATGCATTCAAAAATGCAAATCTTGAACTTTACTTACCAAAAATAAATACTACAATAGATTTATAATCAAATGATTTTCATTGTTATATTTCGCTAAAAAAAATCTTTTAGCGAAATATCATTATGCTTAAAACTAAAAGAGAATTCATAAAAATAAAAATCATAAAAAAAGGAATAGCTGCTGACACTATTCCTTTTAACACATAATATTTCTTTTAGAAAATTACTATGCGCAATAAAATTCTAAATTCTATTATGTGTACTTTACAAAATTGATAATATGTTTTGAAGTTAATTCTGGAAACTGATGTTGTGGTCCGTGCCCCGTTCCTGAATAAACAACCATTTGTGCGTTTGTCATTTGATTGAAAAAAGAATACCAATTTTCGACAGCAAAACTAATATCGTGATCTCCAGAAATAATTAAAATTGGTGTTTTGGTCTTTTTAATTTGTTCTCTAAAATTTAAAACATCTTCTCTAAAACCATCGCCTCCACCAAAATACAATTGAAAAACATCCATTGTAGAAGGAATTTTTGAAACATCTATTTTTTTATGAATTCTGTCGTGTGAAGCTTTAGCAGCCAATTTACTCGATTCTGATTTTGGTTCAAAAAACAAAACAATTTCATCTTCAAAATCATTTAATGGTTTCAAAGCGGCATCAAAAAAAGCTTGCTCAATCGGAATTTCATTTTGTCCCGGCGGATTTGTTCCAATCAGTACGGCATGAGTTACGAGATTAGGATAAAGCAAAGTTGCAGCCTGCGCCACCAGTCCGCCGTAAGACCAGCCTAAAACTACAATCGAATCTATTTTCAAAACATCGGCAAGATCTTTAATATCTTTAGCAACAACAGTTAAATCTGGCGTTAAACTTCCTGTAGAAGAACCAATTCCAGAATAATCAAATACGATAACATTGAACTTTTTTGCCATCAATGCTATAAACAAAGGATCCCAAGTATCGAGAGTTCCTCTAAAACGGTTCACAAAAAATACTGCTTTTCCTTTCCCGTAAGAACGATAAGCAATTTTACGATCGCCTGCATCGGCAAAACGTGTCTCTGCATCATAAATTTTTTTCATAATTATAATTTAAAGGTTGGAGTCAATAATTCTTTCAATGAAATTGGCAAACATTAAACCAAAACAAGAAACAACTGAAAACAAGGCTTTTACATTCAATTACACTATTTCTAATTATGATATTTCAATAATTAAAACCTGTTTTTAACGATATTTAATAACTGAAAAATCGTAAATCGTAAGAATGCTTTTATAATCAATACTTTACAAAAAAGGCATTCCTTTTGTTTTTTAATATGCAAACCACTTCCGCTTTTCTGAAAAATAATCTTAAAGATCAAATAGTATGTATTTATCTAATAAAAAGACGATTATGTTTATTACAGGGGCATTTATCAGTCATTCTTGCTGGGAAGAATGGATTGTTTTTTTTGAAAACAAAGGTTATAAAACCGTCGCGCCGCCATGGCCTTATAAAAATGAAACCGCAGAAAAATTAAGACAAATTAATTCTTCTAAAATTGCCACAATACGGCTAAACGTTTTATTGGATTATTATACAGAAATTATCGAAAAACTTCCTGAAAAACCAATTCTTATTGGTCATTCTTACGGAGGTCTTTTAACGCAATTACTGCTTCAAAAAGATTTGGGTTCGGCTGGAATTTGTTTGCATTCTATTCCGCCGAGTAATTTAATTTGTTTCAATTTTTCTTTTTATCAAAAGATTTGGAGCACTTTTGATTTCTTTCATTCTAGAAAAAAAAACTATTTATTGCCTTTTAAAAAATGGCAAAATTTCTTCACCAATCAAATGTGTTTTGAAGAACAAAAAACAACTTATGAAAAACTGGTAATTCCAGAATCAAAAAACATTTTTTGTGATATTTTTTCTAGTTCAGCTAAAATCAATTTTAAAAAAAAACACGCTCCAATTTTATTTTTATCAGGTTCAGAAGATCATTTTGTTGCAGCTTCTATTCAATATTCAAACTTTAAAAAATACAAAAATATTCATTCTATCACTTGTTATAAAGAATTTAAAGACAATAATCATCTGGTTTTAAAACAGCAAAATTGGGATTGCATTGCCGAATTTATCTCAAACTGTTTAGAGAAACTTTCTTAACTGATTTCTCTTTTTATTTCCAGTTTTTTAATCTTAGAATTTAATGTCGAAGGATGAATATCTAAAATCTCAGCTGCACCGCCAGCGCCAGAAATTTTTCCGTTGCATTTTTTTAGAATATACAAAATATAATCTCTTTCGTTTTCTAAAATCGTTTTGATAGAAAATGGTTCTCCCGTTTGTTCTGGATGCATTTTTGAAGACATCGAAAGTTCAATTTCTTTAATCGTATTTCCATCTGTCAGCAAAATGGCACGTTGCATTACATGTTCGAGTTCTCTGATATTTCCAGGCCAATTGTAATTCATAATTTGCTGCAGTACAAAATCAGAAAGATTTGGTGCTTTTCTACACATTTTTTCGCTGTAAACTTTGATAAAATGATTCGCTAAATCGGGAATATCTTCTTTTCGTTTTTTTAACGAAGGAACCATAATCGGAAAAACGTGCAAACGATAATACAAATCCATTCTAAATCTTCCTGCGGCGACTTCTTCTTCGAGATTTTTGTTGGTCGCGGCAATAATTCTCACATCAATTTTTAGAGACGACATTCCGCCAACGCGTTCTATTTCTCTTTCCTGCAAAACACGCAGCAGTTTTACTTGAAGTTCTAAAGACATCTCTCCTATTTCATCTAAAAAAATAGTCCCGCCATCTGCCAATTCAAATTTACCGATTCTTCTATCCATTGCGCCCGTAAAAGCACCTTTTTCGTGACCAAAAAGCAACGATTCTGCCAGATTTTCTGGAATTGCGCCGCAGTTAATAATAACCAACGGTTTCTCTTTTCTTGGAGATAATGCATGAATACTTTGAGCGATTTTTTCTTTTCCAGTTCCGCTTTCGCCTAAAACTAAAACAGAAGTATCTGAAGGTGCAACTTTTCGAATATAATTAAAAACCGAAATCATTTGAGAACTATTACCAATAATTCCTTCAAAACCTTCTGAAACATTTGTTGGTTTATTGTTTTTAATCTCTGCTTTTTCCTTTACCAATCCAACATCTTTATTGGAATAAATTTTATTGATAAACTGAGAAAAAATAGGCTCAATTGAACTTAGAAGTTTTAAATTTTCTTGAGTATAAATATTTAAGTTTCGGCTATAAAAAGTAAAATGATAGCTCTGAATAGTTGCTATAGAAATTGGAAAAACCAAATAAGATTTGATTCCGAAATTATGAGAAATCAATGCTTTTATTGGCGCTTCCTGAAAGTTGTTTATTAAAGACTCTTCGCTATATATTGTCGGTTCTTTATCAATTTTCGACTTTCTGTAGGTTTCATTTATCTCTTTTTCAGAAACTTCCGAAATTTGAGAAAGCTTTTTCAAATCAATAATCTGATATAAATCTAAATTTTTACGAATAATTCCTAGCTGATCATAATGGGTTGAAGTAACAAAACCAGCTTCTAAATAATCAAACGGGATATAAGTTTGTATAATTTTAGCAAAAGCCAAAAGCGCTTCTTCTTTTTTAATGTTAGAATGCACGATTTCGGTAATTCCTTTCTGCAACTGAAATTGTTGCATCAACTGCGATTCTAAACTATATTGCTGACGGTAAAATGCTATTTCTAAAGTTGTTAGAACATCTTGATCGCGAAAAGGTTTTACTATAAATCCGTAAGGATGCGTAGTTTTTGCCTGATCTAAAATACTTTTGCTCGAATTGGCAGAAATAAATATAAAACCAATATTTTTTTCTTTTAAAAAGTGTGCTAATTCGATACCATTTCTAGTTCCTTTCAGCATAATATCTAAGAAAACGAGATCTGGTTTTTCTATTTCAATTTGCTCTAAAGCTTGTTCAACCGAGCGTGCAATTCCTGTTACTTCGTAGTTTGCTTTTTCGAGAATTAACTGTAAATCGTGAGCTTCAATAAATTGATCTTCTACAATTAAAATTCTTTTTTTCAAAACTGAAGAAACAGCTTCATTTCCGTTATCGGCTGAGTTTTTCATAAGTGAGTAAATTTTATATTATCTTGCACTTAATTAATTGAAACAAAAATAGTTAATTATAACAATTAAAATAAATGATTTTCAAAAATAGATAAATTAAAATCACATTTAATATTAATTTTCATATTAATTTACAATGCAACAAAAGTTATTTGTGTATATATTTGTTAATTAAAAACTTACTAAAAATATAATTCAATATACTATGAAGATATTTTACTCTCTTTGTTTAATATTCTTTATTCTAATTAATTCTGAGGCACAAAATCATCCTGCAACAGCAAATTATGATTTAAAGAAGAAACGTTTGCTAATTCAAACTTGCTCCACTTATTTATACAATTCTAATCAAGGATCAATTGATGCCGATAGTTCGGTGGTTTTAACGTGCAAAGCTTATAAACTTCCTGTATTATTGGCTTATGATGAAGGTTATAATGACGGAACTTATCTTATTGGAAGTGATTTAATTGAAAAAGGAAATATTGAAGCCGCAAAACAGCTTTTTTCTAAATCGAAAGGTGAAAACAAATTAAAACTAGCATTTCAATTAGCAAACTTTTACTTGTTTCAATCCTTTGCAAAACCTGACGATTTAAAAAATGCCAATTTTTATATTTCTGAAGCTGTCAAAATAAGCAAGCAATTGAAAATCAAAAAGTGGCAAGAAGAAAGCGAAATGCTTTTAGGGAAATTTTATTTCCAAATTAATAATTATCCAGAAAGCAAAAAATACTTTTCGCAAGTTGTCGCACAATGCAGAAAACAAGGAGACAAAGCTGCACTTGCCTATGCTTTGCTAAATCAGGCAAGTTATCAATATGATTTAGATCCCGAAAAAGAAAAGATTCTAAAAGAAGCTCAAACTTTATACGAAGAATTAGAAATTCCTGAAAAAGTGATTGAAGCAAAAATGAAGATTTGTACCATCTATTTTTGGCACGGAAAAATTAATGACGCTAAAAAAATTCTGTATCAAAATATTGCTGCGATGCGAAAAATCGGTTTTAGACAGCAGCAATTTGGAGAAACGACAATTTCGTATATAGAAGGTGTTCAGTTTAATATAAAAAGTGCGTTTTATTACGCTTTGAAGAGTGTAGAAACTATGGAAAATACCAAAGATTACACTTTTGCCGATATTTTCTACATGAGATTAGGATTGATTTATTTAAATATGGGGCATTACGATGAAGCCTCAAAAATGGCTGAAAAAAGTATAAAATATGGTCAAAATGTTTTTAACAGCGGTAGTTGGTACAAAAGTTTTGTTACGGCGGCAGCTTCTCTTTCTATGAAAGGAAAAAATAAAGAGGCAATTGAATACATGAATAAGGTAACCAGTAAATTTTCACCTCCAAATAACTTTGACAAAATGCTGGTTAATTTTGCCTACGCGAATTGTTATGCAAGAATTAAAAATTATGGCACAGCCGAAAAATACTTTATAAAAACTGGCGAAGCGGCGGATGCTTTAGAATCTCCTCAAACTCACAGAGATGTTTGTAACAGCTATTCTACTATCGCTTTGTTTTATGCTAATCGCGCCGATTACAAAAAAACCAAATTTTATCTGGACAAAATTGAAGCATTATCTAAGAAATACAATAAAAAGTATGCTTCTGAAGCTGTTTATATGTCAATGTACAAACTCGATTCTGTCAATGGCGATTTTAAATCGGCTTTAATAAATCATAAAATCTATAAGAAATTTAGTGATTCTCTTATGGATTATGCTAAAAACAAACAGATTGAAGAGCTGAGAATCCAGTACGAAACCGAAAATAAAGAACAGAAAATCAAACTCTTAAACCAAGAATCTAATCTTAAAGAAACAGCATTAAAAAAATCAAAATTATTAAACACGCTTTCTATTTGGAGTTTGGTTTTATTGGTTTTAATAATTGGATTATTATATAATCGATACCGTTTAAAACAAAAAAATAATGCCGAATTAGAACTAAAAGAAAAAGAAATCAATCAAAAAAATATCAATTTAAGGCATTTACTTGATGAAAAAGAATGGCTTTTGAAAGAAATTCATCATCGTGTAAAAAACAATCTTCAAACCGTAATAAGTCTTTTAAACTCGCAATCTGCTTATTTAGAAAATGATATGGCATTATCGGCCATTAAAAATAGTCAGCATCGTATACATTCTATGTCATTAATTCATCAGAAATTATACAATTCTGAAAATATTTCGACGATCAATATGCCAATTTATATCAAAGAATTGGTCGAATATTTACGTGAATCTTTTTCGCTTGGGCAAAGAATTCGTTTTGAAATAAAAATAGATCCGTTAGAATTAGATGTCGCGCAGGCAGTTCCACTTGGATTAATTTTGAACGAATCAATCACAAATTCAATTAAATACGCTTTTCCAGAAGATCGCTCGGGAATGATTTATGTAACGCTAGAAACTACTTCAAAAAACAAATATCTTTTAACAATTGCCGATAACGGAATTGGTTTTGATGCTAACATCAGTTCCAAAAAAATTAATTCTTTCGGATTAAGTTTAATAAGAGGTTTAAGTGAAGATTTGGACGCTGATTTTTCTATGGAAAACAAAAACGGAACTATTCTTAAAATTGAATTTTCTAAAGAATTTCCAATTATTGAAAAAAGAAAATAATTAGCTGATGATTTCGCTTTTCTTTTATAGCGAAATCTCACGAATCTAAATCTGTTTAGCGATATATAGCGCTTTTATTCTTCAAAAAAAGCGCTAAACAGCTATTAAACAGGCATTTTATTGGCATGGCATATAAATTGGTTTCTCAGGTGAATTAACATTCAAAACCATTTATTATGAAAAAATCAATATTGCTATTAATCATTCTATTTGTTAATTATAGTACTGCAAAAGCTTGTGATAAATGCAGTACTTATAACAATGAAGATTTTAAAATTAAATCGGCTACAATTACCCACAAAGCAGATTTAGGTCTTACCGTTTGGGATATTAAAGTCGAAGGAACGGCAGGAAAAACAATGCCTAAAGCAGTCGGACAATTAAACGGTGCGCCGGTTTTAGCTTATGTTTTTCCGACTACTTTAAAATCTTCTGATATTGGTTTCGGTCAAGCCGAAGGAATTGTAGCGCTTGCTCTTACGTCACATCCTGATTTTGAAGATACACCACTTTGGGATGAAAATCTAGACGGAAATTACCTTAATGACGGACTAATCTGGCATGCGCATTGGGTTTTACTTGTTGAAGACAAACGCGTTGCAGGCGGACTTTCGGTAAAAGAATTTAAAAAAGGAGATCCAAATGTAGTTTTACCGCCAACAAATCCCGGAATGGCAATGTATATGGACAGTCCTGGTTTTCATATTGTTGCCAAAGGAAATTCGATAAAAGTAATTGTACCCGATTTTAGAATCAACAATAAAACCAATTTCAAATTTGATGCTGTAAGCTGTTATATGGAAGTTAGCACAGGCGCTGGCGGTTCTCACGATTCTGATGGCACTAAACCAATGCTTGGCGTTTACAAAGTGTATACGGTTGCTAGCGGTAATCTTTCATTGCCTTATTCTGTAAAGTAAAAATTAATCTAAAGTTGAAACATCATGAAAATATCAAGATTTTTAAAAATGATAGTAATTCCATACATAATTTTAACCAATATGACTATGAAAAGTTATGCCCAAACTGATTATGCTTCTGATCCGCATTTAACGCCTGCTGTAAAAGCCTTTTTGAAACCATTAAATGCAGGTGGAGCACCGTTAGAATCTCTTCCAGTTCCAGATGCGCGTAATGTTTTGGTTGGAGCGCAAAATGCTTTTAAAGTAGATTTATCAGGAATTGAAGAATCGGAAAAAGAAATTACAGTCGATGGTTATAAAATCAAACTCAATATTGTACGTCCCGCTGGAGCAAAAGGGAAGTTGCCGGTTTTTATGTTCATTCACGGCGGTGGCTGGGTTTTAGGAGATTATCCAACACATAAAAGAATGGTTCGAGATTTAACTGTTCTTACAGGTTATGTTGGCGTTTTTGTGAATTATTCTTTGGCGCCAGAAACCAAATATCCGCAGCCTGTAAATGAAGTTTATGCAGCCGCAAAATGGATTGCAGCGCACGGAAACGAAATTAATGTTGATGGAAGTAAATTAGGAATCGTCGGAAATAGTGCTGGCGGAAATCTAGCCACGGCAAGTGCTTTAATGGCGAAGGAAAAAGGGACTCCTTTATACAAAGTTCAAATTCTTTTCTGGCCAGTAACTGATGCTAATTTTGAAACAGAATCTTATAAAAAATACGGAAAACAGCGTTTTCTAACCGATACTTTAATGCAATGGATGTGGAATCAGTATGTTGATCCTTCAAAAAGAAAAGAAATTTATGCTTCGCCTTTACAAGCTAGTTTAAGTCAATTAAAAGGTTTGCCTCCAACTTTAATTCAAGTAGCTGAAAATGATATTTTAAGAGATGAAGGAGAAGCTTACGGACGAAAATTAAGCGATGCGGGAGTTGTGGTTACAACTGTCCGTTACAATGATGTAATTCACGATTTTGGATTATTAAATGGTCTGGCAGAAATTCCGCAAACTAAAGCTTTATTTCTTCAAGCTGCTGCAGAACTTAAAAAGTATTTGAAATAAATCATCACACAAAAACCATAACAAACTAAAAATAAATACTTTACAAAATAAATCCGTAAATTTAATTTCAAATAATTGAGATTATGCTAAAACAAGAAACTACCGGATTAATTTTAATTGACGTTCAAGGAAAACTGGCTCAAATTGTAAACGAAAGCGAAAAATTAGCCTTAAATCTAGAAAAATTAATTCGTGGTTGTCAAATTCTTTCAATTCCGATAATCTGGGCTGAACAAAATCCAAAAGGACTTGGGGCAACTATTCCGCAATTAGAAAAGTTATTAATTCATCAAAAACCAATTGAAAAATATAGTTTTAATGCATTTGATAGTGAAACTTTTCAGAAAGCAGTTTTAGATTCTGGTAAAACGCAATGGCTAATATGTGGCATAGAAGCACATATTTGTGTGTATCAAACAGCTATGGGACTTTTGCTTCAGAATTTTGAGATAGAAATTGTTGCAGATTGCATTTCTTCCAGAACAAAGGAAGATATTCAAATTGCTTTACAAAAACTTCAAAACAAGGGAGCAGGATTAACAACTATCGAAATGTGTCTTTATGAGCTTGTTAAAGATTCCAGACGAGAAATTTTTAAAGAAATTCTAACTTTAATCAAATAAAAAAATCATGTCAAAATCAAAAAATATTGTGCTTATTCATGGAAACTTCGTAAACGACAATACGTGGGGAGAATGGAAACAGCATTATGAAAAAAAGGGTTATACGGTCTATGCTCCCGCAAATCCTGGACACGAAGGAAATCCTGCTGAATTGAGAACAAAAATTCATCCAGATCTGATTAAAACTGGTTTTATCGATGTGGTAAATAATATTAGCAGATTAATAGATACATTACCCGAAAAACCTTTAGTAATTGGTCATTCGATGGCTGGAATGGCTGCTTTAAAATTGGTCGAATTAGGAAAAGCAGCTGCTGGCGTAAGTATTGACGGTGCTCCGCCAAAAAATGTTTTTCCGCCATTTCAAACCTTAAAAACGGTATTGCCTGCTTTTGGTTTTTTCTCTACAAAAAAGTTTTTTATGGGAAGCCGCGAATGGTACGATTATGCCTTTTTTAATACGATTCCAGAAACACAGAGAAAAATTGCTTTTGAAAAATACGCAGTCCCAGAAAGTTATAAAGTGAGCAGAGAATTGGTTTTAAATTCTTTTTCGAATATTAATTTCAAAAAACCACATCAGCCCATTCTTTTTGTAGGCGGCGGTAACGATCATATCTTTCCTCCTAACTTAACTCAAACAATTGCTAGAAAATATAGAGACAATGCTGGTCGTGTTGATCTAAAAATATTCGATGGCAAAAGTCATTTTATTTGTGGAGAACCAGGATGGGAAGGTGTTGCAGACTATATTTTAAGTTGGTACGAAGCCTTATAAATTGTAAAAAATTAATCCTAACAATGCTAATCTGAATCGGTTAGCATTTTTTATATATTTCTAAAAATAAAATATACCAACGATATATCGTTGGCAATCAATTTTGTTTTATTTTAAAGTTAAATACATAATTATCAATACCTTCGTATAGCCAGTTTAACGATACCAAAAATGTTCTCTAACCAAACAAAAATAATTTTGTTTCTTCTTGTATTATTTACAATTGGAGATACAAATGCATTAGCTGTTTTTAAAAATCAAAATCAAATTGAAACGGCTGAAAAAAGTCTTTCTGTTCCTAAAAAAAATGCTGTTCAAGATGCTCCTTATACCGATCAGGAAGTAAAAAAAATCGAACCATTGCTGGCTGGATTACCAGACAATCTTGATAAAGTTAAAATCCTACTAAAGGTAAGCAATTGGTATGAAGCTTCATATGATAATCCTAAAACATTAGAAAAAGCATATTTATACGCGAATGATGCACTAAGAATAAGTCAAATGCTGCATTCTAATATTTATATTGGAAGATGTTATTTACAGCTCTCGATGGTATTTCAGCTGAAAAATAATGATTCGATGATAGAAGTTTACGCCCGAAAAGCAATTGCTGCATTAAATCAAACGAATGAAATAAATGATTTGGCAGAATCTTGGGTAATGGTTTGGTCGGCAAAAATGCGTACGCGTGCTCCATTAGATGAAAGATTTTCTCCAATTTTTGAAGCTGCATCTTTATTTGAAAAAACAAAAAATAACAAAAGAATTGGTGACTGCTACAGCCAAATTAGCGAACTGTATTTTTCTAAATCTGATTTTGACAGCGCTCTTACCAATCTTAAAAAAGCATTATTTTATTACAAGGCGGCAAATCTGAAAGAAGATGCCATTTTACCCATTTCTTCTAGATTGCATATTATTTATGAAGCAGAAAAAAGAAATAGAGATATTATTAAACTGAAAAACAAAACTTTTTTACAGCAAGAAAAGCTTAAAAACGAAGTCTTTTTGCGTAACTCGATGATTACTTTCGTTGTTCTTTTACTGATTATTCTCGGACTGCTTTACAAAAGTTTTATGTTTAAGAAGAAAACAAACAAAATACTCGAAACGCAACAAAATGAAATCAACAAAAAAAATAGTACGCTTCAAAATCTGGTAATTGAAAAAGAATGGTTGCTTAAAGAAATTCACCATAGAGTAAAAAACAATCTTCATATGGTTGTGGGTTTATTGGCCAGTCAAGTTGAGTTTTTGAGGAATGAAGAAGCAGTTCAAGCCATCAATAATAGTCAGAACAGGATTCAGGCGATGTCTCTAATACATCAAAAATTATATCAATCAGAAAATTTGTCGATTATTGATATGCCTTCGTACATTTTTGAATTGACCGAATATTTAAAAGATTCTTTCGAAATTAGAAACAGAATTCGGTTTATTCTCGATATTGATCCGTTCAATCTGCCTTTATCACATTCTATCCCGATTGGACTTATTTTTAATGAAGCTGTTACAAATGCTATCAAATATGCTTTCCCAAATCATTTAAACGGTATTATAAATATTTCGCTAAAAGCCTCAGACCATCAAAAATACAAATTAATAATTCATGATAATGGAATCGGACTTCCACCCGATTTTGATCCTTACAACAATCCTTCATTAGGTATAAAATTAATGCATGGCTTATCTGCAGACATCGAAGGAAAGTTTTTAATTACAAATGTAAATGGCACAAAAATAACTTTGGAATTTACTTTCAACGAAAATAATCTCAATTAATTTAATTGCATAAAATGTCAAAATCTTTAAAAATTCTTATTGTTGAAGATCAATTTGTAGAAGCAAATCACTTGCGTCTAATGCTGAAAAAAGCAGGTCATTCTGTAACAGGAATGGCGCGTTCAGTTTCAGATGCTAAATATTATATTGCACAGGAAAGACCTGAATTGGTTTTGCTCGATATTTTCCTTTCGGGAAAAGAAACGGGTATTGACCTCGCCGAAATATTAAAAGAAGACAATATTCCTTTTATATATCTTTCTGCAAATTCAAACGAACAAGTGCTTAACAAGGCAAAATTGACGCACCCGTATGGTTTTTTAGTGAAGCCTTTTAGAGAACAGGATTTATTGGTTACTATTGAAATTGCAAAATATCATCAAGAGCATGGAATTGAATCTTCAATACGAAAGGAACTTTTATTTCAAAAACAGCTTAAAGCCATAGTTAAAAAAAGCGGTTCTTGGGATGATAGAGTTCTAAATATTATTACCTCTCTACAATCTCTCATTTCTTTTGATCTTGTTATGGCTGTTTTTTATATGGATAACAAACTAACGAATCAAGTTTTAGGATATGCAAGAACGGGTTTACATGAATATCAAAAAATTGGAATCGAAGAATTACAAAATATTACGGCTTTAAAAGAATCAGAAATCAATGAATTACGGAATAAAAGCACGGTAGAAACTGAAGCTACATTTTATAATAATCAGGCTTTTGAAAAAATTTGCGATAAAACGCCAATTAAAAAAATGATTGCGAATTCTATGAATATGAAGTCAAATTTGATGCTTCCTGTTCCTTTTACCTTCCATGAAAATGGCGGACTTTATTTGTCTTTTTTTAGCAGACAATCTGATAATTACAACAAAAATCATCTGACCTTATGTGAAAGACTTCAGGAACCTTTGATTTATGCTATTGAAAATTTAGTAAATGCCGACAAAAAACTAGATCAAAAAACGAATTCTAATGGTACTTCCAATAAAGGAAAAAATGTTAAGGCATCTGGTTTCGAGTCGATTGTAGGTAAAAGTCCAGCGCTACTAAAATTGTTCGATCATATTTTGCAAGTCGCTCCCGCAGATACAACTGTTTTAATCACAGGAGAAAGCGGTACGGGAAAAGAAAGTATTGCCAATAGCATTCAGCAATTATCAGATAGAAAAAATCATCCGTTTATAAAAATTAATTGCTCGGCTTTACCGCCAAGTCTTATTGAATCTGAGTTATTTGGACATGAAAAAGGCTCTTTTACAGGCGCGACAGAAAGACGAATTGGTAAATTTGAACAAGCCAACAACGGAACTTTATTTCTAGACGAAATTGGCGACATGCCTCTGGAAATGCAAGCAAAATTGCTTCGCGCCATTCAAGAAAAAGAAATTGAGCGTGTCGGCGGAAATATTCCCATAAAAGTAAACGTAAGAATCATTGCGGCAACCAATTGCAAACTTGAAAAAGAAGTTTCAGAAGGTCGTTTCAGACTTGATTTATACTATAGATTAAATGTTTTTCCAATTCAATTGCCGCCGCTTAGAGAGCGTAAAGAAGATATTGGTCTTCTAGCGCGTCATTTTATTGCTTATTATAGTTCTAAAACGGGAAAAAATGTAACCGAAATAGCCGAAGATGCCTTAAAAAGTCTTTTATCTTATCAATGGCCTGGAAATATTCGCGAACTCGAAAATCTAATTGAAAGAAGCATTCTTTTAGCAAAAACAAATACAATTGAACATATTCCGCTGCCCGCTTTTGAAGAAAATAAATTAAACAGCAAATCAAACGACTGGTTTTTCAAAACGATTCAGGAAAACGAGAGAGAACATATTATCAATGTTTTAGAAAAATGTAACGGCAGAATAAGAGGCTCTGGTGGAGCATCTGAAATTTTAGGCCTTCCTCCTACAACACTTGCTTCAAGAATGCAAAAACTGGGTATTAAGAGAAGCCATTTTTAATTGATAATTGACAATTGATAATTAACAATTAAAAATTATCAATTGTCAATTATCAAAACGATATAAAGTTGCTTTTTTTTCGTTTTACGACGAAATAAAGTTGTTCAAAATGGTACATAAATACTTAAATACCTAATAATCAATAATTTAAATAAAAGGTTCGGTTTTAGAATATAGTTTGGCATAACATTAAAACAATGTCTTATGCTAACCGAAAACCCTACTACAATACTTTTTATTACAGGCGCTTTTGTCAGTAATAAATGTTGGGATGAGTGGAAAGTCTTTTTTGAGAATAAAGGCTTTAAAACTCTTGCTCCTGCTTGGCCTTACAAAGATGCACCTGCTGAAGTGCTTCGCAAACGTCATCCAGATCCGCAGATTGCAGGATTACGTTTAACACAATTAATTGAACATTTTGAAAATATTGCCAAAAAACTGCCCGAAAAACCAATTATTATCGGACATTCTATTGGCGGACTCATAGCTCAAATACTTTTACAGCGCAATTTAGCATCGTCCGCAATTGCTATACATTCTGTTCCTCCTCAAGGAATTATGACTTTTAAATTTTCTTTTTTAAAGGCTGGTTGGGGACCGCTCGGCTTTTTTACTTCGACTAAAACGACATTTATGATGAGTTTTAGTCAATGGCAATACGCTTTTACAAACGGAATGCCCGAAGAATGGCAAGAAAAAGCCTATTACGAATCGGCAATTCCAGAATCTAAACTAATTGTTCGAGATACGATCACTTCGGCTGCAAAAGTAGATTTTCATGCTCCTCATAATCCTTTGCTGCTTATCGCAGGGTCAACAGATCATACCATTCCAGAATCTTTAAATTATTCCAACTACAAAAAATACACCGACAAAAATTCAATTACAGATTTTAAGGTTTTTAGCGATAGAAATCATTTTGTTTTGAATCAGCCCGGCTGGCAGGAAATTGCAGTTTATATAGAAGACTGGATTTCAAAATTGCCTTCGTAAAATTTTTATAATAACCAATTAATCATTAACCATTCAAAATTTTAATTATGAAAACGAATCTATTAA
>Ga0160450_100516_pt1 | contig 22276 bp, 19 predicted proteins | sample HID1975K_E1MG_FD_108257 | JGI IMG/M metagenome (GOLD analysis project Ga0160450, IMG submission 108257) | Enriched soil microbial communities from UW Madison campus, WI, USA - HID1975K_E1 MG | ecosystem: Environmental > Terrestrial > Soil > Unclassified | place: USA: Madison, Wisconsin...
ACAGCGAGTCGATCTGCTGCTCCATCTTGAGCATGTTCAGCGTGGTGACACCCAGGATCTGGGTCTCGCCGCGCTGGAAGATCGCCGAGCCGTGGACGCGCGGGATGACCTGCACCTCGGCGTCGAGCGGACGGATGTCTGCCAGGCCGCGGCCGTCGATGCGGACGCCCTCGGCGAGGATGCGGCCGCGCACGATCTTCTTGGTCACCGACTTGTAGGCGGCCGAGAACTCGAGCGTCGCGACAGCGGGCAGCTCGTTCGCCTCGACGGCGGCGATCAGCTCGGCCTTGACGCGGTCCTTGATCGCGTCGTCGGCGTTCTGGCGCTCGATCTTGTCGGCGATCTGGTAGACGCCGACGAGCTCGTCGTACGAGCGACCCGCGACGAAGTCGTAGACCTCCTGGCTGTACGCCGGGAAGACCGGGTACGGCTGGATCTCCTTGGCGGCGGTGTTCGCCACGACGTTCTGCGCCGCGACGAGCTCCTTGATGAAGGGCTTCGAGGCCTCGAGGCCCTGCGCGACGATCTCTTCGCTGGGCTTGGTGGCGCCGCCCTTGATGAGGTTCCACGAGTGCTCGGTCGCCTCGGCCTCGACCATCATGATCGCGACGTCGCCGTCGGGCAGCACGCGGCCCGCGACGATGAGGTCGAACACGGCCTCCTCGAGCTGCGTCACGGTCGGGAAGGCGACCCACTGGTCGGCGTTCTCGCCGTGGCCCGGGATGAGCGCGAGGCGCACACCGGCGATCGGGCCCGAGAACGGCAGGCCCGAGATCTGGGTCGACAGCGACGCGGCGTTGATCGCCAGCGCGTCGTAGAACTCGCCCGGGGCGATCGAGAGGACGGTGACGACGATCTGGACCTCGTTGCGGAGGCCGTCGACGAACGACGGGCGCAGCGGACGGTCGATCAGACGGCAGACCAGGATCGCCTCGGTCGAGGGGCGGCCCTCACGACGGAAGAACGAGCCGGGGATCTTGCCGGCGGCGTACGAGCGCTCTTCGACGTCGACGGTCAGCGGGAAGAAGTCGAAGCCTTCACGCGGGTGCTTTCCGGCGCTGGTGGCCGAGAGGAGCATCGTCTCCTCGTCGAGGTACGCGGCGACGGCACCCTGTGCCTGCTGCGCGAGTCGCCCGGTCTCGAACCGGACGGTGCGGGTGCCGAAGCGGCCGTTGTCGAGGACGGCTTCAGCGAAAGTGATTTCCGGACCTTCCAAGAGGTCCCTCCTTCTTTGTTTAGGCTCGCACGCGCGTTTCGCGCACGAGCTTGTGCGAAGGAGCAGGAACAGGCAGATCTCGGCGCGCGGCACTGCCGCGTTGCTCGCCAGCGCTGGTCACCAGTAGAAGACCACCCGGCGCTTTCGCGTCGGGGAACCCACCAATGGGGACCAGCTTCCTGCCGGCCTGCTCCGTAAGCTCATATGTAGTTGAGCGGATGCCACAGGGCAACCCGCACAAGCCTATCAGCGAGGACCGCATTCCCCGTCACCCTGGCGAGCACCGGGTGCCGCGCCTAGGGTGGGGGCATGAGCACCGACGAGAAGCCGGCGTCTTCGGCATCCGATGAGATGAAGCGCAAGTTCAGAGAAGCGCTGGACAAGAAGAACGCTCAGCACCGCGAGGGAGAGTCGCACCTGGACGGCGACTCGGCCGTCCACGGTACGCACGGGGCAGTGACCAAGCGCGAGTTCCGCCGCAAGAGCGGGTAGGAGTCCCGAGGTGTGACATGAGCGACTTCCGCGAGAGCATCCCCGACGACGATCGGGACGTGCCGCTCGACGACGACGCCGAGTTCGAGCTCCCGCCCGCGACGATCGATCCCCTCGAGGCCATCGAGGACGAGGTCGACGAGCAGGAGTTCGAGGAGCACGAGTCGGCGATCGAGGCGGGAGAGATCGAACCCGGCGCATGAGCGTCGACGGGCGCGGGAGTCATCCCGCGCCCGTCGTGTCTCACCGGGACAGCGTCTGCTCGCGCTCGCGGGCGCGGCGCTCCTTCTCGGCGGCCTCGGCGACCGCGGCCTCCTCCAGCCCCTGGACGCCCACCGCCGTCGTGTCGGCGGACATGCCGTCATGCCCGTCCCCCGACAGGGTCGTCTCGTCGAACGGCAGCTCCCCCGCCAGGACGCGGCGAGCGCGGGCCGGGTCGAACTGCTTGGTCCACGTGCCGATGAGCACCGTCGCCACGGCGTTGCCGGTGAAGTTCGTGAGCGCACGCCCCTCCGACATGAACCGGTCGATCCCGACGATCACGCCGACGCCGTTGACGAGATCGGGCCGGTAGGCCTGCAGTCCACCGGCGAGGGTCGCAAGGCCCGCACCGGTGACGCCTGCGGCACCCTTGGACGCGATGATCATGAACACCAGCAGGCCGATCTGCTCGCCGATCGACATCGGCGCCCCCATGCCGCTGGCGATGAACAGCGACGCCATCGTCAGGTAGATCGCGGTGCCGTCGAGGTTGAACGAGTAGCCGGTGGGCACGGTGATCCCGACCACGGGCTTCGAGACGCCGAGGTGCTCCATCTTGGCGATGAGGCGCGGCAGTGCGGACTCCGACGACGACGTGCCGACGATCAGCAGGTACTCGCGGGCGAGGTACTTCACGAGGCCGAAGATGCTGACGCGCGTGACCGCCCACAGCAGCGTGCCGAGGACGCCCACGATGAACACGATGCACGTGATGTAGAACGCGACCATGAGCGTCCCCAGCGCCCAGATCGCGGCGACGCCGGTGTTGCCGACGACAGCGGCGATCGCGCCGAACGCGCCGATGGGCGCGAGCCAGAGGATCATGCCGAGGATCCGGAAGACGAGCGCCTGGAGGTGCTTGACGGCGCTCATGATCGGCGCGCCCTTGTCGCCCATCTGCTGCAGCGCGAAGCCGACGAGGAGCGCGATGAAGAGCACCTGCAGCACGCTCTCGCCTGTGAAGGCCGAGAAGAACGTCGTCGGGATGATGCCGAGGACGAACTCCTGCGTGGTCTTGGCCTCGCTCGTCGCCTCGTAGGTCGAGTTCGCCATGTTCAGCCCCTCGCCGGGGTGCAGCAGGTTGCCGACGACGAGGCCGATGGCGAGCGCGAACGTCGACATCACCATGAAGTACAGCAGCGCCAGGCCGCCGATCTTGCCGACCGTGGCGGCCTTGGCGATCGAGCCGACGCCCACCACGATCGTGCAGAAGATGATCGGCGCGATCATCATCTTGATGAGGGCGACGAAGCCCTCGCCCAGGGGTTTGAGCGCGACGCCGACGTCGGGCCAGACGAGTCCGACGATCGCGCCGAGCGCCACGGCGACGATCACGGCGAGATAGAGCCAGGTGTGCTTGTCCCACGCCTGCTTGCCGCGCCTCCAGTTGAAGCCGGGGAGCGTGAACGACGTGGTGCGGGTCGAGAGAGCCATCATTGCCTCCTGCGGTGGGAACTTCGGTGTGTCCGCGGCGTCGCCTGCGGTGCGACGCGTCCACAGCGTGCTCCGCGTCGCCCGGGCGGCGCGATTTGCGGTCTTATTGGTCGCGCGCAGAGGCTCGCTCCGCAGCCCCTGGACGGGGAGGATGGATGCCGGGCATCGACGAGGAGGGCCATGTCATCGCGGACGCAGCAGGGCGGGAGCGCGGCATCCCGCGTGTTCCTCGTCGTGTCGCTGTCGGCGGCGGTCATCGTCGCGGTGCTGGCGATCGCCCTCGTGCTCGACGCGGAGCGGTCGGAGCGGAGCGAGGCCGAGGAGGTGACCCGGGCCGTCGCGGCGTCGCTGGCGGCGCTGCCCGAGGTCGGCGGGGCGCTCGGCGCCTCCGACGCGTCGACGCGACTGCAGCCGGTCGCCGAAGAGGTCACGACGCGCGCCGGGGTCGACTTCGTCACGATCATGACCCCCGACGGGATCCGGGTGACGCACCGCGATCCCACGCAGATCGGCCGCCACTATCTGGGCACGATCCCGCAGACGCCTTCTGCGTACACCGAGGAGTTCACGGGCACGCTCGGCCCCTCGGTGCGCACGATCGTGCCGGTGACGGTCGACGGGGACGTCGCCGGCTGGGTGTCGGTCGGCGTCACGATCGGGAGCATCTGGTCGAAGATCCTCCCCCGGCTGCCGTTCGTGGTGTCGATCGTGTTCGCGCTGCTCGCCGCCGGTCTCGTCGGAGCATGGCTCGCCCGCCGGACCACGCGACGCGTCGCCGGCGATCTGCCGGCCGGAACGATCCGCGACGCCGTCGCGTCGTACGAATCGGTGAGGACGCTCGGCGAGGCGCTGCGCGCGCAGACGCACGAGCACGGCAACCGCCTGCACACCGCCGTGTCGCTGCTGGAGCTCGGCCGCACGTCCGAGGCCATCGAGATCCTCACCGAGACGTCGCGGCAGAGCCAGGACCTGGTGGACCAGGTGGCGGCGCGGCGCGGCGGCGATCCCACGGTGGGTGCGCTGCTGCTCGGCAAGGCGGCGCAGGCGCGCGAGCGCGGGATCGACTGGTCGGCCGAGATCGACCCCGTCGCACCCCGCAGCGTGCTGTCGCCCGTCGACGCGGTGTCGGTGGTGGGAAATCTCATCGACAACGCGATGGATGCCGCCGCGGCGGGCGCCGCGCCGCGCTGGGTGCGCGTCGTGTTCGCGTCGACGGCCTCGTCCCCCGCCGGACTGCGCCTGGAGGTGTCCGACAGCGGAGCGGGCGTGCACCCCGCGGACCGGGAGCGCATCTACGAGCACGGCTTCTCGACGAAGGCGACGGGGCCGGAGGGGCGGGGCGTCGGCCTCGCGCTCGTCCGGTCGGTGGTCGAGGATGCCGGCGGCGGACTCGAGCTGCGCGACGATCCCACGACATTCGTCGTCACGCTGCCGGCGAGGCCGACGTGATCCGCGTGCTGCTCGTCGACGACGACGCGCTGACGGTGGAGCTGCACCGCGACTACGTGGATCGGCTGGAGGGGTTCCGGACGGTCGCGGAGTGCTCGAGCGCACACGCGGCGATCGACGCCGTCCTCGATCGGGGCGACGAGATCGACCTCGTGCTGCTCGACGTGACGATGCCGGACGGAACGGGGCTCGACGTGCTGCGACATGTGCGGGCGCGCGGCTCGGCCGTCGACGTGATCGCGATCACGGGCGTCCGCGACGCCGACGTGGTGCGGCAGATGGTGTCGCTCGGCGTGGTCCAGTACCTCGTGAAGCCCTTCACGTTCGCGACCTTCCGCGAACGCCTGGAGCAGTACCGCGAGTACCGGCGGCGGGCCGTGCAGGCCGCCGGAGCGCCGACGCAGGCGGAGATCGACGCGCTCCTCGGCGCACTGCGGCCGGCGGTCCCCGTACCGCTGCCGAAGGGGCTGTCGGCCGACACCCTCGCCCGCGTGAGCGATGAGGTCCGGCGCGGCCCGGTCTCTGCGGTGGAGGCGGCCGACCGGCTCGGCATGTCGCGCGTGGCGGTGCGCCGCTACCTGGAGCACCTCGTCGCACAGGGGCGCGTGCGGCGCGGCGCGAGGTACGGCACACGGGGACGGCCGGAGTCCGAGTACGCGTGGGTGCGGTCGGGACCCGCCGGCAGCCCCCCTCACCTCGGCTGACGGGTCGCCGCGCTCAGCCGACCCGGGGGCGCGAGCGCACGTCGCCGCGCCCGCCGATGAGCACGTACCGGTCGTGCTTGGCCACGCGGCCGTCGCCAGCGGTGCGACCGCGCAGCCGACGCCACACCCACGGCAGCGCGTCGCGTCGCAGCCACGTGCCGTGCGCGACGGGGTCGTCATCGGCGTGGAGCGCGGCGTCGAGGTCGCCGAGCGCCTCCGCGTCGGGCACGCCCAGTGCTTCGGCGGCACGGTAGGCGAGGAACCGGTGGCCCCGCGAGCGCAGGTGCACCTTGTCGTCGGCCCACAGGTCGAGGTCGCCGATCGCGGGCACGCCGTCGGGGCCGAGGAACACGGCCGTGTCGAGCAGCGTCGACCCCGTCTCGGCGGCGATGCGCCGCAGCTCCGAGGCGAACACCGCGAACCTCCGGGCGAAGATGGCGGCCGCGCGGCGCCCGGGGAGGAAGGGCGTGACGAGCAGCACGTCGATGCCGGCATCCCTCAGCCTCCGGACGGCTCCCGCGACCTCGGCGGCGACGCTGACCGGGTCGACGCGACGGGCGACGAGGTCGTTCGCGCCGATGAGGACCGACACCAGATCGGGGCGCAGCGCGAGCGCCTGCGGCACCTGCTCGTCGACGAGGCGGCGCACGGTGCGACTGCGCACGGCGAGGTTGGCGTAGCGGAACGGCTCGTCACCGCTGCGCGCGTGCGCCAGCAGCTGCGCGAGGCGGTCGGCCCACCCGCGGTACTCCCCCGCCGGCATGCGCGACGTGTCGCACAGCCCTTCGGTGATCGAGTCGCCGAGCGCGACGAAGCGCGACCACGCGCGGGGCTCCGAGGGAGTCGGCGCCGAGGGCCGTGTCGCGCCGCGGCGCGGCAGCGCGTCGTCGATGGGCCGGAGCGTGCGCGCCTCGTCGTAGTACCCGACCAGGCGCCGGCACACGGCGTCCCACGTGCGATCGCGCACCGACTCCTCCGCCGCCACGGAGAACGCCCGGCGCTTGCCCTCGTCGCCGACGAGGTCGGCCACCCTCGCCCGCAGATCGGCGAGGTCACCGGGCCGGTAGAGCCAGCCGTCGACGCTCGACCGCACGAGGTCTACGGGTCCGCCGACGCCCGTCGCGACGACCGGCACACCGCTCGCGAGCGCCTCCTGGATGGTCTGCCCGAACGTCTCGCTCTCGCCGGGGTGGACGAACACATCGAAGCTCGCCAGCGCCTCGGCGAGCGCGTCGCCGGTGAGGTGCCCCGTGAACACGGCTCCCGGCAGCGCGCGCTCCAGGGCGGGGCGTGCCGGGCCGTCGCCGACGACCACCAGCCGCACGCCGGCGAGCCCGGTGAGCGCTGCGAGGTCCGCGACCTGCTTCTCCGGAGCGAGCCGGCCCACGTACCCGACGACGAGCTCGCCGGGGGCGGTGCGTGCGCGCCACGCGTCACTGCGACGCTGCGGACCGAACCGTGCGGTGTCGACGCCGCGGCCCCAGCGCCGCAGGCGGTCGACGCCCAAGTCCTCCAGCTGTCGCAACGACGCCGTGGAGGGCGCGAGCGTGAGCGTGGCACGCCGGTGCAGGCGCGCGACATGGCGGCCGACGAGGGCGGAGGCCTGCGGCATCCCGTACTTCTCGGCGTAGGCGGCGACGTCGGTCTGGTAGACGGCGACGGTCGGAACCCGCAGCGCGTCGGCGGCGGCGACCCCCTGCCAGCCGAGCACGAAGGGCGAGGCCAGGTGCACGACGTCGGGCCGGAACTCCCGCAGGATCGCGGTGAGCCGGGCGGCGCGCGCGAACACCACGCGCACCTCGGGGTACGACGGCAGCGGCACCGACCGGAGCAGCTCGGTGCGCGCGCCGTGGAGGTCGGTGGTGATCTCGCCGGCGCGGGGCGCGATGACGAGGGTCTCGTGGCCTTCGGCCGCGAGGTGACGCAGGACGTGGAGCACCGACCCCGTCACCCCGTTCATGTGGGGCAGGAACGATTCGGCGAGAAGTGCGACTCTCACGCTCCCAGCGTGACCGCCCCGGGACGACGGGATGCCGCGAACCGGCGCACCCGCGGAAGTGTTCACCCGATGCACCGCGGCAGGTCACCGGACGTGCCCCGTTCGGTCGCCGTTCACCGCGCGCGCGTACCAAGGAGGGGTGGTCGAGGACCTGCTGACCGAGGTCGCGCGCAGCGCGTGGGCGCTGCCGCTGCTGTTCGTGCTCGTGCTGGGCGACGCGTTCCTCGTCGTGATCCCCGGCGAGGCGGCCGTGACCGCACTGGGGGCACTCGCGGTGTCGCAGGGCGAGCCGATGCTGACGGCGGTCGTGCTCGTCGCCACGGCCGCCGCCCTCACGGGCGACGCCGTCTGCTACCTGGTGGGGCGCACCATCGGCCTGGAGCGCTGGCGGTGGATGCGGGCGCCGCGGGCACGGTCCGCGTTCGCGTGGGCGCGCGTGCGGCTGGAGCGGCGGGCGGCGCTCGTGCTGTTCACGGCGCGGTTCATCCCCTTCGCCCGCCTCGCGGTCAACCTGACGGCGGGCGCCACTCGCCTGCCGGCGCCGCGCTACCTGGCGGTGGCAGGGCTCGCCGCGCTCGCGTGGGCGCTGTACCAGGCGCTCGTGGGCGCCGCCGTGGCGGCGCTCGTCCCCGGCGGGCCGGTCGTGGCGGTCGTCGTCTCGGTCGTCCTCGCGGTGGGACTGGGGCTGGCGATCGACGCCGTGCTCGCGCGGCGGCTCGGGACGGCGCGTCCGCCGCAGGGCTGACGGCCGGATGTCGCCGGCGCACGACAGGATGAGGTCATGGCAGAGGCGATCACGGCAGGCTATGACGACGCGTTCCTCGGCATCGGGCTGCCGCTGCCACGCCCCGCGGACGGTCGCGAGACCGCCGAGCTGACCTACCCGCGCTTCACCGTGCTGCTCGACCCCGTTCGGCGCCTGGCCGCGGTGACCGGCGTGAACATCGACGGCGCGACGCTGCTCGATCTGCCGCGGACGGGGCAGTGGCGCCTGGACCCGCGGGTTCCCGCCGACGAGCAGGCCGGGCCGGCCGTGTACGCCGACAACGACCTCGACCGCGGGCATCTGGTGCGCCGGCGCGATCCGGGCTGGGGCACGCCTGCCCAGGCGCGCGCGGCGACGGCGGCGACCTTCGTCTACCCGAACGCCGCACCGCAGGCGAGCGGGTTCAACCAGTCCAAAGAGCTGTGGCTCGGCCTCGAGGACCATGTTCTGGAGTTCGCGGATGCCGCCGACCAGCGGCTCGCCGTGTTCACCGCTCCAGTGCTGGCCGACGAGGATCCGGCGTATCGCGGCATCCTGATCCCCCGCCGGTTCTTCAAGGTCGCGGCGTGGGCCGCCCCGGTCGACGGGGTTGCGCAGCTCTCCGCCGCGGGCTTCGTGCTCGACCAGTCCGAGCTCATCGACGTCGTACAGGGTGCACTCGCGGTGCCCCCGCTCGGCGCGTTCCGGACGTTCCAGGTGCCGATCGCCGACATCGCTGCGCTGTCGGGCATCGACCTCGGCGCGCTCGTCGCCGCCGACGTGCTGCCGACTGTCTCCGGGCCGGACGCACCGGTGCGCGGAGAGGACGGCTGGCGTCTTCTCCGCGCACCGGAGGATGTGTTCCTGGGCTGAGGTCCCGGCTACTCGCCCGACAGCCCGCCGAGCAGGTGCCCGAACGACCGGCCCTCGCCGAGGTAGTTCGCGGGATCGAACGGGTCGCTGTCCTTCGCGGGCTCGCGACGGGCGATCGCCTCCGCGAGCTCGCGTGCGCCGCGGTCGACGCGCTCGGCCAGCGGAGCCACGTTGTCGGCGCTCGCGCCCCAGTCGCTCGACGCCGCGAACACGCCGGTCGAGACGGGCTCGGCATGCAGGTAGGTGAACAACGGCCGGATCGCATAGTCGATCGCGAGCGAGTGGCGCGCCGTGCCGGCGTTGGCGCCGATGAGGACGGGCTTGCCGGTCAGCGCGTCAGGGTCGAGCACGTCGATGAACGACTTGAACAGTCCCGAATAGCTGGTCGAGAAGATCGGCGTGACGACGATGAGCGCGTCGGCAGAGACGACCGCGTTGATCACCGATTCGAGCGCAGGCGGCGCGAAGCCGGTCAGCAGGTTGTTCGTGATGTCGTGCGCGTAGTCGCGCAGCTCGAACACGTCGACCTCGATCTCGATGTCGCGCTCCGACAGCTGCTTGGCGGTCGCCGCGGCGAGCCGGTCGGCCAGCATGCGGGTGGACGACGGGTTCGACAGACCGGCTGAGACGACGGCGATGCGACGCGCGGTCATCTCACGCCTCCTTCCGGCCGAGGCCGAACGCGGCGCCCGCGGGGGCGACCGCACCGGCGTCCTGGTAGGGCGAGCCGGCGGTGAGGTTGTCACCGCGGTTGGCGCCCGGGACGGCCTGGCGGGCCGGGCCGTCGCCGTACTTCGCCTTCACGAGGCCGGCGTGGGTCGGCGCGTCCGGGACATCGGCCGGACGGTCCTTCTGCAGCTCCTTGCGCAGCACCGGCACGACCTCGCCGCCCAGGATGTCGAGCTGCTCGAGCACGGTCTTCAGCGGGAGCCCCGCGTGGTCCACGAGGAACAGCTGGCGCTGGTAGTCGCCGAACGTCTCGCGCATGGCGGCGTAGCGGTCGATGACCTGCTGGGGCGAGCCCACCGTCAGGGGTGTCATCTCGCTGAAGTCCTCCAGCGACGGGCCGTGTCCGTAGACGGGCGCGTTGTCGAAGTACGGGCGGAACTGGTTCACCGCGTCCTGCGACTTCGCGGCCATGAACACCTGTCCGCCGAGGCCGACGATCGCCTGCTCGGGGGTGCCGTGGCCGTAGTGCGCGTAGCGCTGGCGGTACAGCTGGATCAGGCGCTGGTAGTGCTCCTTGGGCCAGAAGATGTTGTTCGCGAAGAAGCCGTCGCCGTAGTAGGCCGCCTGTTCGGCGATCTCAGGGGTGCGGATGGATCCGTGCCACACGAACGGCGCGACGCCGTCGAGCGGACGCGGGGTCGCCGTGAAGCCCTGCAGCGGCGTGCGGAACTGGCCCTCCCAGTCCACGACGTCCTCGCGCCACAGGCGGTGCAGGAGGTTATAGCTCTCGATCGAGAGCGGAAGCCCCTGGCGGATGTCCTTGCCGAACCACGGGTACACCGGGCCGGTGTTGCCGCGGCCGAGCATGAGGTCCATGCGCCCGCCCGCCACGTGCTGGAGCATCGCGTAGTCCTCGGCGATCTTCACCGGGTCGTTCGTGGTGATCAGCGTCGTCGCGGTCGACAGGATGAGACGCTCGGTCTGGCCGGCGATGTAGGCCAGCGTCGTCGTGGGCGACGACGACCAGAACGGCGGGTTGTGGTGCTCGCCGATGGCGAAGACGTCCAGCCCCACCTCTTCGGCGTGCTTGGCCAGGGTCACGGCGTTGCGGATCTTCTCGGCCTCACTCGGGGTCTTGCCCGTCGTGGGGTCCTCGGTGATGTCGCTCACCGAGAAGATGCCGAACTGCATGCCCTGCCAGGTGGTGCTCTCGCTCACGATCGCTTCTCCGCTTCCCCTTTTGTGAAGGTCTATGCAAATGAATGTATCTCGTGCAACGCGTGCGTTCCAAACTTATTCCCCGGCAGGTCACCCCGCGTCGGCGAACAGTCTCAGCATGTCGCGGGCGAGCTGGTGCGGCGCGGTCTCGCACGGCGCATGGCCGGTGGGATACGTCGCGACGCGCGCGCCGATGCGCGCCGCGTACTCGTCGTGCTGGGCCTGCGGCCACAGATCCTGATCGCCGACGGCGATGAGCATCGGGATGCCGGCGGCCGCGACCTCAGCCGTCATGTCGGGCGTCGTCATCATGAGGCCGACGACGTCATCGATGCACGGGCGCCCGGTGATGCCGAGGCGCTCGCGCACGAACGCGATGCGACCGGGAGGCGTGCGGTTGAGGTTGTAGCGGATGCCCCACAGGATGAGACCCGCCGCCCGGTGCGGCGACATGTCGGAGATCGGCCCGATGTGCTTGACGCCGCGGAACACCTGGCCCGTCGCCGGCGGCGCCGACATGAGCGTGAGGCTGCGGAACAGGTCGGGTCGGGCCACGAGGGCGAGCTCGGTGACGACCCCCGCGAAGCTGTACCCGAGGACGTGGGCGGGACCGCCGTCCTCGAGGATCGCGATCAGGTCGTCGACGAAGAGCGGGTAGTCGTAGTGCTCGCGCGGAGGGACGAGGTGGTGGGGACCGGCATCCACCGATCCGTAATGACCCGCGATGTCGTAGGACTCCACGCGGTACCCCGCCGCGGCGAACAGCGGGAACATGAGGACGAAGTCCTCCTTCGAGCCGGCGACGCCGGGCACCAGGACGACCCGCGGGGCGTCCGGGTCGCCGAACCGCACGCGCGCGAGGCCGCCGCTCGGAGCGGCGAACACGTCCCGTTCGGTGCCGTCGGGGAAGACGTGCCAGTCGAAGTCGGGGAGGGCCTGGTCGCGCTGCAGCGCGTCGTCGATCGTCGTCATCGCGAGTGCGACACTACCGCCCGGGCAGACCCTCCAGCTCGTCCTGGCGCGGCGCGTAGTCGATGTGCCCGCCGTCGACGTCGAACGCCTGCACGGGCCGTCGCGCCGACCAGGGCGCCCACCCCGGGTCGCCGTCGACCACGAACGACACCCACGCGCCATGCATCGCGTCGGCGAGGGCCTGCGGTCCGTCGGGGCCGCCGATGCCGATCGCATCGGGCTCCGCGAGGCGGTCGAACACGAAGCCGAGCTCCATCACGTGCGCCGCGCCGAGGCGGTCCACGGGGCTCTTCCAGCGGAACTCGTACACCCACGTGGGGGCGGCACCGGCAGCCGAGGCGCGGCTGTCGGCGAACCTCGTGATCGGGCCACGCAGCAGCATGTCGGTCATGACCTCGCCGAGCACCTCTCCAGGGAGCGCATCGGGGCGCCGGGCGCGGTGCGCCCGGACGACGCGCGCCGGCACGCGCGCGGCCAGGCGCGCGAGCGCCACGGTCGGCCAGCCCGGCTTGTCGACCGCGCCCGAGGGCACGAGCCACAGGCGGTACTCCTCGCTCGTCGAGCCGATGAGCACGGGGACCGACCGGCCCTGACCCGCAACGAGCGCGTCGAGCGGATTGCGCGGCACGGCCTCGCCGCCGATCGCCAGCGCCACCGTCGGGCCGCCGCCGAGCGGTGAACCGCCGGCTGCCACCTCGGTCTGCTGCGCGACGAGGTCGTCCGCCGGCACGGCGGCGAATCCCGCGCGCGTCAGCGGCGCCTGCAGCCGCTTCGCGATCTCCCGCGTCATGCGGCCGGCCTTCTTCGCGGGCTGCGCGACGAGCGGGCCGGACTGCAGGATCGCCCGGTCGAACAGCTCCTTCGCGTGCGGCAGCGCCAGCAGGGCGGTGAGCGTGTTGGCGCCCGCCGAATGCCCCATCGCCGTCACCCGTGCCGGGTCGCCGCCGAACGCGGCGATCTCGCGACGCACCCAGCGCAGCGCCTCCTGCTGGTCGAGCACGCCGAGGTTCTGCGGCACCCCGTCGAGCACCGCGAACCCTTCCTGGCCGAGCCGGTACTGGATCGACACGAACACGATCCCGTGGCGGGCGAACCTCTCGCCGTCGTACGTCGGCAGCGCCGCCGCTCCCCGCGTGAGCGCGCCGCCGTGCACGAACACGAGCACGGGCAGCGACGCGCCCGGGCCCCGATCCGCAGGCGTCCACACGTTGACGGTCAGGATGTCGTCGCCGGGCACCTCGACCGACGCGAGGTACCGCGCGATCGCCGGGGCGTACGGGCGCTGCGGGGCGGTCGGGCCGAAGGCCGCGGCATCCCTCTCCCCCTCCCACGACGCTGCGGCGACAGGCGGACGGAACCGCAGGTCGCCGACAGGCGGGGCCGCGTACGGGACGCCCAGGAACCGGTCCAGCCCGCCCTCGCGCGTGCCGCGCACGGCGCCCGTCGACACGGTCACGACCGGTCGCGCGGCGGCGGCCGTCGCTCCGGTCCCGGTGGCGGCATCCGTCATGTCTTCCCCTTTGCGCGGCACCCTCGGCACGCTCGTACTCAGACTCAGCCAGCGTGGGACTCGGTGTCAAGCGGGCGCGGCCTCGACGGATCCCGGGCTAGTCTGGTCTGCGCCCGGAGGTGACGATGACCGGCAGCAGCGCCCGGATCCCGGCGGCCGCCCCCACGGGGCCGATCGCCCGCCCGCGGCGGCGCACGCCCTTCTGGGACAACGCCCGCTTCGCGTGCATCGTGCTCGTCGTGCTCGGACACGCGGTGCAGCGACTGACGTACGACTCCGACATCGCACTGAGCCTCTACCTCGTCGTCTACGCGTTCCACATGCCCGCGTTCGCGATCATCTCGGGCTACTTCTCCAAGTCCGATGCCCCGACGAAGACGCAGATGGCGCGGGTGGTCACCGACATCCTCGTGCCGTACGTCGTGTTCGAGGGCCTGTGGACCCTCACCAAGTGGCTCGTCGAGGGGCAGGCCAACCCCAACATCACCGAGCCCTCGTGGACCCTGTGGTTCCTGCTGGCCCTCGGCATCTTCCGCGTCGTGCTGCCGTATCTGGCGCTGCTGCGCTGGCCGCTGCTGTGGACCGTCGTCATCTCGATCGGCGCGGGGTACCTGCCCAACATCGACTCGACGTTCTCGCTGTCGCGCACGCTCGGTCTGCTCCCGTTCTTCACGCTCGGCTGGTGGCTCCATGAGCACGACGTCGTGGCGCGGCTGCAGCTGCTGGTGCGACGGCCGTGGTGGGTCTTCGCCACCGGGCTCGGCCTGTTCGTCGTCGCCGCGTGGGCGGCGTGGTTCTTCGTCGACGAGTGGCGTGACATGAACCTGCGCGAGTGGCTCTTCTACGACGAGAACTACGCGTCGATCGGCGGCACGCAGTGGTGGGCCGGCGGCGTGCGCCTGGCCCTCATGCTGATCGCGGTGGTGCTGGCGACGGCGTTCTTCGCCCTCGTGCCCCGCGGCACGCACTGGTGGACGCACTTCGGGCAGTACACGATGTACGTCTACCTGCTGCATTCGTTCGTGCTCTACCCGTTCCGCGAGAACGGTCTGCTGCGCAACGCCGAGCCGACGTGGCTGTGGCTGCCGCTGGTGATCGTGGGGTCGGTGCTCATCGCGCTCGCACTGGCCACGAAGCCGGTGCGGCGCGTGTTCCGGCCGCTCGTCGAGCCGCGCCCGGCCTGGCTCTTCGCCGACCGCACGCTCGCCCGGCGCGAAGGTCGACGCAGCGATCCGACGGGTTCACGGCGCCCGCGTGAGCAGCCGCGCGCAGCGCGCGGCTCCGGGATGCCTCGTCCCGACCCCCGTCAGAACGGCTGAACCAGGGTCAGGAGAACAGCGCGGCGCCGACGTAGGAGCCTTGCGCGGCGCCGGCCGGGATCGCCCAGACGCCCGAGCCGACGTGGCGGATGTACTCGTTCATCGCGTCGGTCGACAGCGATCGCTGCAGCGTGACGAACTGCTCGGGCGAGCGCTGGTACGACAGGAAGAAGAGTCCCGCGTCGAGGCGCCCGAGCTCGTTGTTGCCGTCGACGAAGTTGTAGCCGCGGCGCAGGATCTGGATGCCCTTGTTCAGGTCCGGGTGGGCCAGGCGCACGTGGCTCGTGACGGGGATCGCCGGCGTGCCGTCCTTCGCCTTCGCGTCGAAATCGGGCTCGGTGAACTCGTCGCCGCCCGACAGCGGGGCCCCAGGGCCCTTGTCGCGGCCGATGATCGACTCCTGCTCGGTGAGCCGTACGCGGTCCCACGTCTCGATGAGCATCGCGATCTTGCGCGCCACCAGGTACGAGCCGCCGGCCATCCACGCCGGGTCGTCGGATGCCGCCACCCACACGCTCTTGTCGAGCGCGGTGTCGTCTGTGGCGAGGATGTTCGCCGTGCCGTCCTTGAAGCCGAACAGATTGCGTGGCGTCGACTGCGCCGCCGTCGTGCGTGACGTGCGTCCGAAGCCCAGCTGCGACCAGCGCAGCCGCGCACGCCCGAACGCGATGCGGCTGAGGTTGCGGACGGCGTGCACGGCGACCTGGGGGTCGTCGGCGCACGCCTGGATGCACAGGTCGCCGCCGGAGTGCTCGGGGTCGAGGTCGTCGCCGAGGAACGCGGGCAGCTTCTGCAGCTGCGCCGGCCGCTGCGCGGCGATCCCGTAGCGGTCGCCCTCGTCGTTCTCGAACAGGGTGGGCCCGAAGCCGAACGTGATCGTCAGGCCGCTCGCCGCGAGCCCCTGCGCCTCGCCGGTGTCGTCCGGCGGCGCCTCGGGCGAACCGCCGACGGCGCCCGTGGCGCTGACGTCGAGCCCCTGCGTCATGCGCGACGCGGCGTACGACCACTCCTGCAGCAGGGCGATGAGGTCGTCGCGGTCGGTGCGGGCCATCATGTCGAACGACGCGAAGTGCAGGTGGTCCTGCACGGGCGTCGTGATGCCCGCCTGGTGCTTCCCGTAGAAGTCGTAGGCGGATGCCGCCGCCTCCGCCTCCTGCGCGCGGCCGATCGCCGCGGCGGTCGCGGCTCCCGCTCCGGCGCCGATGGCCAGGCCCGCCGCTCCGGCGCCGAGCGCCAGGCCGAAGAGCCCCCGGCGCGAGACGCCGGGACGGGGCGCTTCGACAGGCTCAGCGACCGGGTGCGAGGCCTGCGAGGCCGGTCCACCGGTCTCGGCGCCCGGGAACTCGGCCCCCGCACCCGGGAACTCGGCCCCTGAGCCTGTCGAAGGGCCGGTCACGCCAGGACGGTGTTCGTGAGCTGCGCGAGCGGCTCGGCGAGAGCGTTGATGAGGTCGGTCAGGTCGCGCTTGTCGTCGTCCGACAGCTCCGTGTACGACACGAAGCCGGCGTCGAGCGAGCCGTACTGCGCGAGGGCGGCCTCGAGGTCGGCGTAGCCGCCGTCGATCTCGTCGGCGAGCGCAGCGCCCTCGTCGCCCTGGGCTTCGGCGAAGTCGCGCACGAGCGAGAACGCCATCTTCGAGCCCTCGACGTTGGCGGCGAAGTCGGACAGGTCGGTGTGCGACCACCAGTCCTCCTCGCCCTGGATCTTGCCGGTCGCGACCTCGTCGAGCAGCGCGATCGCGCCGTTCGAGATGCCGCCGATGCCCTGGTCGGCGAGGGTCGACGCGAAGTCGTCGCCGTGGACGTAGTCGTACAGCTCCTGCACGTCGGCGATCAGCTGGTCGCCGTAGGCCGCGCGCTCGTCGGTCGTCGACGGCGCCCAGTCCTGCCATGCCGGCGTCTCGCCGTCGGCGTTGAGCGCGTCGGCCGCCGGCACCCACAGGTCCTTCTCGATGCGGTGGAAGCCGGTCCAGTCGAGGCCCTCGGCAACGGCATCCACTTCGCGGTAGTCGATGCGCGGGTCGAGGTCGCCCAGCGCCTCAGCCACCGGCTCGATGCGCTCGTAGTACGCGCGCACCTGGGCGAACTGCGAGCGCGCCGTCTCGTCGTCGCCCGACTCGTACGCGGCGACGAAGTCCGACACGGCGGGCACGAGCTGCCCGACCTGGTCCTTCACGAACGCGGCGTAGAGGTCGACGGCCTGCTGCTTCTGCTCGGCGTCCTCGCCCGTCAGGGCGACGGCGTCGCCCGACACGGTGAACGCGGCACGGCCCACGCCGTCGCCGGTCATGCCCGGCTTGCAGACGGTGAAGTACTTTCCGGGCTGCGCCACGAGCGTGAGCGTGCGCGATGTGCCCGGAGCGATGTTCTCGACCTCGCCGACGATCCGCAGGCCGTCCTCGGCCAGCAGATAGAACTCGGTCACATCGTCGCCCTTGTTGCTGACGTCGAACGTGAGCGTGCCGCTCGAGGCGGCGTCACCCGAGACGTCGCACGCCGAGGCGGTCGACGACACGGTCAGGGCGTCGGTGGCGGCGGCGTCGCTCTTGGCGACGCAGCCCGACAGGGCGAGAGCGCCGAGCGCGGTGACGGCGAGGGCCGGGATCAGGCGGCGGACGGTCATGCTTCTCCTTGCGAGGACAGGACGGGGTTCGAGGGCGGGACGACAGCGGGCTCGCTGCCCGCCGTCTCGACGGACGGGGAGGGGGATGCGGTCGCCGCGGGCTTGCGCGGTGCGAAGAACTGCCGGCGAGCCCAGACGGCGCCGACGATCGCGACATAGAGCACCCACGCGACGACCTGGATCCACGACATGCGCGGCATGAAGCCGATGGTCGCCTGCAGTACGGTCGCGAGAACGGATCCCGGCGGGATCGCGCCGGTGACGTCGAATGCCCAGCCGAACGGGAACGCGGCCCAGCCGACGAGAACCGCACCGGTGGCGGCATCCACGGGCGCCGCCTCGGTGAACGGCCCGGGGAAGACTCCGGCCTCCTGCAGGTCGTGGATCGCGTACGCCAGCACGCCGGCGGCGACGATGATGAGGAACCCGCCGGTCCAGGCGAAGAAGCGGCGCAGGTCGAGCTTCAGCATGCCGCGCGCGAGCAGCCAGCCGAGCACGACGGCGAGACCGAGACCGAGCAGGGCCCCGGCGAGCGCTGCGGGAGCGTCGCCGAACGACTGCACCATCGACCACAGCAGCAGCGTCGTCTCGACGCCCTCGCGGGCGACCGACACGAAGCCGATCGCGACGAGCGCCCACAGGCTTCCGACGGCGAGCGCCCGGTCGAGGCCGCCCTCGAGCGACCGCTTCATGTTGCGGGCGGTCTTCTGCATCCAGAAGATCATCCAGGTGACCATGGCGACGGTCAGCAGCGACAGCGTCCCGCCCAGGATCTCCTGGCCCTGGAAGGTCATCGTGTACGACCCGAAGGTCAGGGTCGCGCCGATCGCCACGGCGAGGGCGACGGCCAGGCCGATCCCGATCCACAGCCGGGGCAGCACGTCCCGGCGGCCGAGACGGGTGACGTAGGCGACGAGGATGCCGACGACGAGCGCGGCTTCAAGGCCTTCGCGCAGGCCGATGAGGAAGGTGGCGAGCAAGGGGATTCCTGGGGTTCGAGCTGATGAGCGGCGCTCCGTCGCACCCGGCGCAGCCGGGGACGTCGTTCGGGACGACATCCATCGTAAGGTGAGCCTTACCTATGACGCTACTCGACCCGGTGTCCGGTTGTCCATTCCACCCGTCGCGCGGGCGTAACGTTCGGCGAGCAGCTGCAGATGAGGCACCAGCTCCGCCGGCGAGTCCACGGTGAAGTCCATGCCGAGCATGCCGATGTAGGCCGCGATCGTCTCGAGGCTGTCCGCACCCGTCACGAGCACCGAGGTGTCCGGATCGACCGCCTCGACGACCCCCACAGTGGGGTTGATCCGTGCGATGACCCGCTCGGCGGGCGCGGCGATGCGCAGGCGGGCATGAACGTTCCAGCCGCCTGCGGCGATGGAGCGCAGCGCGAACGCCGTGAAGTCGCCGCCCGGGACGGGCACCGGCTCGAATCTCCGGCGCGTCGGCATCCGCGGTTCGATCCAGTCGAGGCGGAAGGTCTCCCACTGTCCGGTTTCGGGATCCCGCGCGACGAGGTACCACCGACGCTGCCAGCTCAGCAGCCGGTATGGCTCGACGCGCCGCGCGGCACCGCGATCGTCGAAGCGCAGCCACTCCCCCGCGTGCACGGCCTGGGCGACCGCACTCAGCACCGCCGGATCGACCTCGGGATCGGGCGCGTCGGTGCCGATGTTCTCGGGGCCGCTGTCGACCGTGGCGGCGACCGCGTCGACCGTGGGCCTCAGGCGCTCGGGCAGCACCTGCAGGAGCTTCGCGAGCGCCCGGGCGCCCGCTTCGTCGACACCCGCGACGCCGCGCGCGACCCGGAGCCCGATCGCGACCGCCACGGCCTCCTCATCGTCCAGCAGCAGCGGCGGCAGCTTCCCCCCTGCCGCCAGCCGGTACGAGCCCGCCCGTCCCCGTTCGGCCTCGACCGGATACCCGAGGCCGCGCAGCCGCTCGATGTCGTTGCGGATGGTCCGCACCGAGACCCCGAGTCGTGCCGCGAGTTCGGGGCCCGGCCACTGCGGCCGCCCCTGCAGCAGCGCGAGCAGGGCGAGCATGCGCGCGGAGGTGTCGGCCATCGGCGATCTCCTCAGTGACGTTGCGATAACAGGAAGAAAACTTGCCTGATTCGACCGTAACGTCGGAGACATGAACAGCGCAACCGCCCAGACCGCCGGCATCCACCCGTTCCGGATCGACGTGCCGCAGGCCGACGTCGACGACCTCACGCAGCGCCTCGCCCGCACCCGGCTCCCCCAGCCCGCCCCCGGCGACGACTGGGAGTCGGGCACCCCGAACGCCTACCTCGCCGAGGCCGTCGCCCGCTGGCGCGACGGATTCGACTGGCGCGCCGCCGAAGCGCGCATGAACGAGTTCGCCCACTTCACGACCGAGATCGACGGGCAGAACATCCATTTCGTGCACGTTCGTTCGCCGCACGAGGGGGCGACGCCGCTCCTCCTCGCCCACACCTACCCCGGCTCGTTCGTCGACTACCTCGACATGATCGGCCCGCTCGTGGACCCCGTGGCGCACGGCGGCCGCGCCGAGGACGCGTTCGACGTCGTCGTGCCCGACGCGCCCGGCTTCGGATTCAGCCAGCCGGTCACCGCGGCGGGGTGGACGACGGCGCGCGTCGCGGCGGCCTATGACGTCCTGATGCGCCGGCTCGGCTACGACTCGTACGGCATCCACGGCAGCGACAACGGTGCGATGGTCGCCCGCGAGCTCGGTCTGCAGAACCCCGAGGGCTTCCTCGGCCTGCACGTGCTGCAGCTGTTCTCGTTCCCGTCGGGCGACCCGGCCGAGTTCGAGAAGCTCGAGCCGCAGGACTACGCCGGCCTGGAGCACATGCAGTGGTTCCAGTCGGTGGGCGCTTACAACACCATGAACGCGGCGCGGCCGCAGACGATCGCCGCCGCACTGTCGGACTCCCCGGTCGGCCACCTCGCCTACGCCGAGCTGTTCAACTCGTTCGGCAACGGCACATCGCTCGTTCCGCTCGACACGATCCTCACCGAGGTGAGCGTCGCGTGGTTCGCCAACGCGTCGGCAGGAATGAGCCGCGCGTACCGCGAGAACGCCCTGGCGGATGCCGCATCGCAGGTGAGCAGCGCCCGCACCGGCGTCGCGGTGTTCGCGGACGACTTCCAGACGATCCGCGTCTTCGCCGACCGCGACAACACGAACATCGTGCACTGGAGCCGCTTCGAGCGTGGCGGCCACTTCGCGGCCCTCGAGGTGCCCGAGCTCGTCGTGGACGACATCCGGGCGTTCTTCGCCGCCGCGTGATGGCGGCGTCGCTTCCGGTGTGATCGCGGCCGGGGCCGGGCTCCACGCCCGGCCCCGGCTTAACCGTGGGCAACAATCGAGCGGATGCCGCGGCATCCGCCTATCGTCTCCTCATGACCGACCTCAACCTGCCGATCCTCGACCTCTCCCGGCTCGACGCGGGGCCCGAGTCCGCCGCACAGTTCCGTGACGACCTGCGCGCGGCGACCCACGACGTCGGCTTCTTCTACCTCACCGGGACGGGCGTCTCGCCCGAGCTCGAGGCCCGCCTGCACCGGGCGGCGCGCGACTTCTTCGCCCTTCCCGAGGCCGACAAGCTCGCGATCGAGAACGTCAACAGCCCGCACTTCCGCGGCTACACGCGCATCGGCGGCGAGCGCACGCAGGGCAAGGTCGACTGGCGCGAGCAGATCGACATCGGGCCCGAGCGCGAAGCGGTCACCGATCCCGAGGCGCCCGACTTCGCCCGCCTCATCGGCCCGAACCTGTGGCCGGCGGCCCAGCCCGAGCTGCGCGACGTCGTGTCGGAGTGGCACGACCACCTGTCGGGCGTGGCACGAAAGCTGCTGCGCGCGTGGGCACTGTCGCTCGGCGCCCCCGAGAACTACTTCGACGAGCACTTCGGCGAGCCCTCGACGCTCATCAAGATCGTGCGCTACCCCGGCAAGGAGGACCCGACGCCGCAGCAGGGGGTCGGCGCGCACAAGGACTCGGGCGTGCTGACGCTCCTGTGGGTCGAGCCCGGCAAGGGCGGTCTGCAGGTCGAGCGCGACGGTCAGTGGGTCGACGCTCCGCCCGTGCCCGGCGCGTTCGTGGTCAACATCGGCGAACTGCTCGAGTACGCGACGCAGGGGTACCTCATCGCCACAAAGCACCGGGTGATCTCGCCGGCCTACCCCGACGACCGCATCTCGGTGCCGTTCTTCTTCAACCCCGCCCTCGACAAGCGGCTGCCGCTCATCGAACTGCCCGCAGAGCTCGCCGGGCAGGCACGGGGCGTCACGCAGGACCCGTCGAACCCGATCCATGCGCTCTACGGCGAGAACGCGCTCAAGTCGCGGCTGCGCGCGCACCCCGACGTCGCCGCGATCCACCACGCCGACCTCGTCGCGGCACGTGCGGCCACGGCGTGACGGCATCCTGAGCCGTCGACCGGGAATGACGAAGGCCTCCCCACACCGTGGGGAGGCCTTCTCAAGAATGTTTTGCGCGATTGAACGCTGGTCGATGCCTTATCGACACTTCGTCTCGCCCGCTTCGCGGGCTCGCTCAGTGTGAACTGCGCTTAGCGGCGCAGACCGAGGCGCTCGATGAGCGAGCGGTAACGGTTGATGTCGATGTCCTGCAGGTAACCCAGCAGGCGGCGGCGCTGACCGACGAGCAGGAACAGACCACGACGCGAGTGGTGGTCGTGCTTGTGCTCCTTGAGGTGCTCGGTGAGGTCCTTGATGCGCTGCGTCAGCATCGCGACCTGCACCTCGGGGGATCCGGTGTCACCGGGGTGCGTCGCGTAC
>Ga0160450_100524_pt1 | contig 22115 bp, 23 predicted proteins | sample HID1975K_E1MG_FD_108257 | JGI IMG/M metagenome (GOLD analysis project Ga0160450, IMG submission 108257) | Enriched soil microbial communities from UW Madison campus, WI, USA - HID1975K_E1 MG | ecosystem: Environmental > Terrestrial > Soil > Unclassified | place: USA: Madison, Wisconsin...
GGTGAGGCTGCGGATGGTGCCGATGGATTCGATGATGCCGGTAAACATGGGGTCTTCCTCAAAAACGGTTTGCACGGGGCAAGCCCGGCATTATACGCCGGGTGCCGGCAGGGGGATGGCTGTGACCCGCCAGTCATCGCCCACTGCCCGCATTTCGGTAATTTTCAATCGCGGCGCTTCGCTCATCTTGTCCAGCGGCCAGTCCAGCAACGGGCGGGCCTGGGAGCCGAGGAAGGTGCCGGCAACGAACAGCTGATATTCGTCGACCAGGCCTTGGCGGGCAAAGGCACCGACCAGGCCGGCACCGGCTTCCAGCAGGATTTCGTTGACACCGCGAGCGGCCAGGGCCTGCAGCAGCGCCGGCAGGTCGACCTGACCATTGTCACCTGGCAGGCTCAACAATTCGTGGCCGGCAGCGGCATAGCGCGGGTCATCTGCGACAGCGGTCACCACCAGTGCCGGGCCAGCCTGGAAGAACGGCGCATCCAGTGGCAGGCGCAGGCGGCCATCGACCAGTACGCGCAGCGGCGTTCGGCTGAGAGCCAGGGCTGTGGTTTCGGCATCCAGGCCCAGCTCGGCGCCACGTACGGTCATGCGGGCGTTGTCGGCCAGCACGCTGGCAGCGCTGGTCAGCACCACGCTGGAGCGGGCGCGCAGGCGCTGTACCACCGAACGGGCAGCCGGGCCGGTAATCCACTGGCTTTCGCCACTGGCCATGGCGGTGCGGCCGTCCAGGCTCATGGCCAACTTGGCGCGCACGAACGGCAGGCCAGTTTCCATGCGCTTGAGAAAGCCCGGGTTGAGTGCGCGGGCCTCGGCTTCGAGCACGCCACTGGCCACCTCGATACCGGCCTCGGCGAGGCGCCGCAGGCCTTGCCCCGCCACTTGCGGGTTAGGGTCCTGCATGGCTGCCACAACCCGCGCCACACCAGCCTTGACCAGCGCCTCGGCACACGGCGGCGTGCGCCCATGGTGGCTGCACGGTTCAAGGGTAACGTAGGCACAAGCGCCACGGGCACGCTCACCGGCCTGGCGCAGGGCATGCACTTCGGCATGCGGCTCGCCGGCGCGCACGTGCCAACCTTCGCCGACCACTTCGCCATCACGCACGATCACGCAGCCTACGCGCGGGTTGGGGTGGGTGGTATACAGGCCCTTGCGCGCCAGCTCCAGCGCGCGGGCCATGTAGTGGGCGTCAAGGATGGCGGCTTGGCTGGGCATGTTCACTCTTTAGCCGGCTCACGGGCCAGGCGGTCGATTTCTTCGCGGAACTCGTCCAGGTCCTGGAAGCGCCGGTACACCGAGGCAAAGCGGATATAAGCCACCTCGTCGAGCTTGCGCAGCTCGGCCATGACCATTTCACCCACCACCAGCGATTTGACTTCGCGCTCGCCAGTGGCACGCAGGCGGCTCTTGATGTGGGCCAGCGCCGCTTCCAGGCGCTCGACGCTGACCGGGCGCTTTTCCAGGGCCCGTTGCATGCCGGCGCGCAGCTTGTCTTCGTCGAAAGGCTGGCGCGTGCCGTCCTGCTTGATCAGCCGGGGCAGCACCAGTTCGGCGGTTTCGAACGTGGTGAAGCGCTCGCCACAGGCCACGCATTCGCGGCGGCGGCGCACCTGCTCGCCCTCGGCAACGAGGCGAGAGTCGATGACCTTGGTGTCGTTGGCACCGCAAAAGGGACAGTGCATGGTGGCAGGCAACAAAAAAAGGGAGGGCCATGGTAGCGCATTGCACTGGCAAGACAAGCCAAAGGGGTTAACATCCATGGGAAATCTGCCCGTTAAGGACTCCCCCATGCACTACCGAGCGCTCGTCGTGCTGTGCTGCGCCGCCCTGCTCGCCGCTTGCGGCAGCGACAGGCCGAAGACCGATACACTCCCGGCGCCCACGCCAACCCGCTCGGCCAAACCGGCCGAAGTATTGGGCCCGTTGCCGGCCTACCAGCGTGAACTGAGCGGCACCTTGCTGGAAATCCCGGCCGGTGCCGACGTGGAACTGGCCTTGCTGGTCATCGACGAACGCGACCGCCCGCAACGCCTGCTGGCCAGCAGCAACCTGACCGGCACCGGGCAAGCGTTGCCCTACCACCTTCGCTTCAACCCCGAGGCCTTCCCGGCCGGCGCGCGGGTCGAGCTACGTGGCCGCGCCAGCCGTTCCGGCCAGTTGATCATGCACCTGCCGCCGGTACGTATCAGCCAGGCCCAGACCCAGGCCACCGGCCCGCTGCGTTTCGAGAAGGCACCTTAAGTGGCGCCACTGGCCCTGCAACAGGCTCTCGGCGGCCTGATCGGCGAGGCGCGCCTGATCGTCAGCGAGCTGCCCGGCTGTGACCTGAAGCTGTGGTTGATCGACGACCAGAACATGGACCGTGCCTTCAGCAGCGACGAAACCCGGCGCATTCTTGAAGAGCCGCCCTACTGGAGCTTTTGCTGGGCCAGTGGCCTGGCCATGGCCCGCTACCTGGCCGAACGCCCGGAATGGGTGGCCGGCAAGCGCGTGCTGGACTTTGGCGCCGGCTCCGGTATCGCCGGCATTGCCGCCGCGCGCGCCGGGGCACTGGAAGTGGTGGCCTGCGACCTCGACCCGCTGGCCCTGGATGCCTGCCGCGCCAATGCCGCGCTGAACGGGGTAGCGCTCAGTTACAGCAGCGACTTCTTTGCCGAGGACGACCGCTTCGACCTGATCCTGGTTGCCGATGTGCTGTACGACCGCGCCAATCTGCCGCTGCTGGATGCCTTCCTCAGCCGCGGTCGCCAGGCGCTGGTGGCCGACTCGCGGGTACGCGACTTCAGCCACCCGCTGTACCAGCAGTTGGGCGTGCTCGAAGCACTGACCCTGCCGGACCTGGCCGAGCCACACGAATTCCGCAGGGTCAGCCTGTACCACGCCAGCCGCGACGCCTTATAGTGGTGCCATTCACGAGTTTGCGAGAGTCGCGATGACCCAAGACACGCCTTACATTTTCGACGCTACCGATGCCACCTTTCAGCAACTGGTGATCGAGAACTCTTTCCACAAGCCGGTGCTGGTGGACTTCTGGGCCGAGTGGTGTGCGCCGTGCAAGGCACTGATGCCGTTGCTGGCCAAGATCACCGAGGGTTATCAGGGCGAGTTGCTGCTGGCCAAGATCAACTGCGACGTGGAGCAACAGGTGGTTGCCCAGTTCGGTATCCGCAGCCTGCCGACCGTTGTGCTGTTCAAGGACGGCCAGCCGGTGGACGGTTTTGCCGGGGCTCAGCCGGAATCGGCGATTAGCGCCATGCTCGAGCCGCACGTGCAGATGCCCGCCGCCCCCACCGCTTCGCCACTGGAGCAGGCCAAGGCGCTGTTTGCCGAAAGCCGCTTTGCCGAAGCCGAAGCGCTGTTGCAGGCGCTGCTGGGTGAAGACAACAGCAATGCCGAGGCGCTGATCCTGTACGCCCGCTGCCTGGCCGAGCGCGGTGAACTGGGCGAGGCCCAGGTGGTGCTGGATGCGGTCAAGACCGACGAGCACAAAGCTGCGCTGGCCGGTGCCAAGGCCCAGCTGACCTTCCTGCGCCAGGCGGCCAGCCTGCCGGAAGTGGCCGACCTGAAAAGCCGTCTGGCGCAGAACCCGCAGGATGACGAAGCAGCTTACCAACTGAGCATCCAGCAACTGGCGCGTCAGCAGTATGAAGCGGCGCTGGAAGGGCTGTTGAAGTTGTTCCAGCGTAACCGTGGCTACGAGAATGGGCTGCCGCAGAAGGCGTTGCTGCAGGTGTTCGAGTTGCTGGGTGGTGATCACCCGCTGGTTGGCGTTTATCGTCGCAAGCTCTCGGCGGCGATGTTCTAAACTGCACCGTAGCCGAACAGCGAGGGCAGATAGCACATCCGCTATCTGCCCATCACCTTTTGACGTCAACCACCATTGCGCATGGCCACGAACTCAGCGGCAGTCAGCAATGGCATGGGAATGATGATTACCGCGAACAGCAAATAATCTGGATCCCGGTGGATTGCCTGCACAACACTGAACCTGTTCATGGTGCCAGGCGAAAAAATGCCATCTGACACTTTCCCATCCCCTGCCAGCACTTTCCACTCGACAAGTTCCGGCGGTACCACTGTTTCTCCGCCTCCCCACGGCTTATAAAGTAACGTGAGCTGCAGTTGTCCGCCGACCGTGTCGAGTTTGAAGTAATGGGTAGGCCTGGCATTGAGTACGACCATGGTCGAGAAATACGGAAGCAGCGCAAAGCCCGAGAGAATCCGGACAATATCGACGGGGTTTCTTGTCATTGAACTGAGCAGGGCAGCGTCCTGGCCGGTCAACGGGTTTTCGCCATAAATCACTCCCCCCTCGTCTTGCGGGATGTAATCACAGGAGCGGCCGTTAGGCACTAACTGCCCAACAGCAGGCGACGTGAATTCCCAGATCGGCGTGGCAGGGTTGACGGTATTCAGCACCAATCGCTGGCCGGCGCTGCCTGCAAATACGATTCGGACCAAGGGGTCTATATGCGACGAATAAACGGCAGCGTCTGGCAGTGGTGTCTCAAGACCCGTGGAAGGTTCAACCAGCGTGGCTTTGGCGACCGGATCGCCCCAATCGAAATCGGTGTATGCCACACGCCCTAGCGGGAAGAGTATCTGTGCCAATTCTTCGAAGTCTCGGCCATAAAAACCTTCGGCAGGGATATCTGTCGATCTTACATAGCAATACCCTAATGCATTTTCTGCTGTTGCCGGCCCCTGCTCACACTCATCTTCCATGCTTGCAGGTATTCTGCCGTCGCCTTCGCCGGCGTTGGCAATATACATGACATGCGAAAGCTGGCCTGGAACGCGGCGCAGATAGAAACGTATATCCTGCATCAACCACTTGCCATAAGTAACATCCGCAGTCTTGGGCAGCACGACAATTTTTTCACCCGCAGGAAGTTTGTCGAAGCGGATCTTGAATGGCAGGCCTGCGTCCGTGTCACGCTCTGGGAATCCTAGAAATCCGACTGAGAAGTCGGAGCCTGCCGACAGCGTAAAAATTGTGTCATCGTTGTATTGGTATGTACCAACGCACTCATCCAGCCTGAAGGTCTGAAACAGTGCCCGGCGCTCATTCCGGCTGCCGGCAACCAGTTCAACGATATCGGCGTACTGGGCACCATGCTCTCTGTGAAACTCGTAACTGGTGTACGACACAAAACGCCTTGCCACAGTGATCGTTTCACCGTCGCCGGTTGGAAACACCGGCAGCGGACTGCCCAATACACAACGCGTCGTCAGCCAGCCGGTAGGGCGTTGATGGACAAAATCCACAGCGTCGGTGTGGGCAGTGTCAAGCCGCCCCTCGTAATAATGCAGACAGAAGGCGTTCAGTTTTTCAGCGTCAAAAACAAAGTGTGTGCGCCAACCGCGCAGGTCGTACTGCTGTGCCGCTGGGGCGTTCTGGGTGTGCATGGCAGGCCTTCCTCTATGGAGATCTACACATTCGACACCTTGGAACACTCAATGAAAACTGGCAGAAACATCAGGTGATCGCAGCCCGCATTTGCTCAATACTACCCGTTTGAATTCTCCTGCCAACAGTAGAGCGGAGCATCTTCACCTGCCAGCACGCGGACCTGTGCACAGTGCCGCAAACGCACCAGCAGCCTCTTGCCTGCTGCCGGACTCCCAGCCAGCCCCGTCAGGCTCTCCAGCAACTCTGGCCCGGATAGCCGCCCGGCTTGGCGCAACATTTCGAGCGCTGCCGCCCACTGTCCATCATCCTGGCGCGGGGCCGGCACCACCGCAGCACTCACGGTGCCACCCGGTGGCGGTGCTTGCCCCTCGATTTGCCGCCCCAACTGCGCCCACTCCGCCGGTTCCAGCTCGATGGTCAGGTCCACCGGCCAGTCACCAATCTGTCCACGAATTCTCACGATGCGTTCCTTGAGCCCATGTCAATGTACCCATGCTACCCCAAGATGAAACCTGCGCCACGTGGGCTGGCGATACGCAGAAAAGTTGTTATAACATAACCCAATCTTCCAGCCCGCCCCGGAGTCGTCCATGCGTCGCCTGCTGCTCGCCCTGCCCTTCGCCTTGCTGCCACTGGCCGTGGCCCATGCCCACGATGACCATGATCATGACCACGGCACGCTCGGCGCCCACGAGCATGGCGTGGCCAAGCTCAACGTCGTGCTTGATGACAACACCCTGGAGCTGGAGCTGGACAGCCCGGCAATGAACCTGGTGGGCTTCGAGCATGCCGCCAGCAGCGATGCAGACAAGGCCAAGGTCGCCGCCGTGCGCCAGCAACTCGAACAACCCCTCAAGCTGTTCGGCCTTTCTGCAGCAGCGAACTGCAAGGAAGAACAGCAGGAGCTGGAAAGCCCGCTGTTCGGTGATGCCCTGAAAGCCGACGACGAGGGTGACGAACACGCGCACGGCCACCAGCACAGCGACATCGGTGCCCATTACCAGCTCGCCTGTGCCAACCCCGACAAACTGGCACAGGTGGACCTGGCGCCACTGTTCAAGGCTTTCCCGGCCACCCAGAAAATCAACGTGCAACTGATCGGCCCCAACGGCCAGAAAGGCGTGGAAACCACGCCGGCCAAGGCAGCGGTCGCCTTCTGAATGAGCCAGCCGTTGATCAAACTGCATGACCTGGTGTTCGGCTGGCCAGGTCAGCCGCCGTTGCTGGATATTCCGGCATTCCACCTGGACGCGGGTGAAGCCCTGTTCCTCAAGGGCCCCAGCGGCAGTGGCAAGACCACCTTGCTGGGCCTGCTCGGCGGGGTGAACGTGCCGGATCAGGGCCGCATCCAGTTGCTTGGCCAGGACCTCGGCAAATTGGGCCAGGGCGCCCGCGACCGCTTTCGGGTCGATCACACCGGTTACATCTTCCAGCAGTTCAACCTGCTGCCGTTTCTCTCTGTACGTGAAAACGTCGAGCTGCCCTGCCGCTTCTCGCACAGCCGCAAGGCCCGCGCCGAGCAGCGCCATGGCAGTGTCGACCAGGCGGCCGGCACGCTGCTGGCCCACCTGGGCCTGGGCGACCCCGCCCTGCTCGCCCGCCGCGCCGACAGCCTGTCGATCGGCCAGCAACAGCGGGTCGCCGCCGCACGCGCCCTGATCGGCCAGCCAGAACTGGTGATTGCCGACGAACCGACCTCGGCGCTGGATGCCGACACACGCGAAGCGTTCATCCGCCTGCTGTTCGATGAATGCCGCGCAGCCGGTGCCAGCCTGCTGTTCGTCAGCCACGACCAGAGCCTGGCACCACTGTTCGACCGTCACCTTTCCCTGGCCGACCTCAACCGCGCCGCCAAGCCCCGGGAGGCCTGATGTACCTGCTCCGCCTTGCCCTGGCCAGCCTGGCCAACCGCCGCTTCACCGCCTTTCTCACCGCCTTCGCCATCGCCCTGTCAGTGTGCCTGCTGCTGGCGGTGGAACGTGTTCGCACAGAAGCGCGCGCCAGCTTCGCCAGCACCATCAGCGGCACCGACCTGATCGTCGGCGCCCGCTCCGGTTCGGTGAACCTGCTGCTGTATTCGGTGTTCCGCATTGGCAACGCTACCAACAACATCCGCTGGGACAGCTTCGAGCACTATGCACAGGACCCGCGCGTGAAGTGGGCGATCCCGATCTCGCTGGGCGACTCGCACCGCGGCTACCGAGTGATGGGCACCACGACGGATTACTTCAGCCATTACCAGTACGGCCGCCGCCAGCATCTGGAAATGAGCCAAGGGCGTGAGTTTGCCAGCGACCCGTTCGAGGTGGTGCTCGGCGCCGAAGTGGCCGAGGCGCTGCACTACAAACTGGGTGACAAGCTGGTGCTTGCCCACGGCGTGGCAGCCATCAGCCTGGTCAAGCATGACGACAAGCCGTTCACCGTGGTCGGTGTGCTCAAGCGCACCGGCACACCGGTCGACCGCACCCTGCATATCGGCCTGGGCGGTATGGAGGCCATCCATATCGACTGGCACAACGGCGTACCGGCCCGAGGCGCCGGGCGCATCAGCGCCGAGCAGGCACGCACGATGGACCTGCAACCTGCCGCCATTACCGCGTTCATGCTGGGCCTGAACAACAAGATCGCGACCTTCAGCCTGCAGCGCGAGATCAACGAGTACCGCAGCGAGCCGTTGCTGGCAATCCTGCCAGGCGTGGCCCTGCAAGAGCTGTGGAGCCTGATGGGCACGGCGGAACAAGCGTTGTTCGTGGTGTCGCTGTTCGTGGTGCTGACCGGCTTGATCGGCATGCTGACGGCGATTCTCACCAGCCTCAACGAGCGCCGCCGGGAGATGGCGATCTTGCGTTCGGTCGGGGCCAGGCCGTGGCATATCGCGGGGCTGCTGATACTGGAGGCGCTGTCACTGGCGGCGGTCGGGATCGTGGCCGGGCTTGGCTTGCTGTATGCGGGGATTGCCTTGGCGCAGGGGTACGTGCAGGCCAACTATGGCTTGTATCTGCCACTGGCCCTGCCGAGTGCTCATGAATGGACCTTGCTGGCTATCATCCTGGGGGCGGCGTTGCTGATGGGCAGCGTGCCGGCGTGGCGGGCCTATCGGCAGTCGCTGGCCGATGGCCTGTCCATACACCTCTGAGTGCGCGTAATGATCAGACACCTCACCGCCTGCTTCGCGGGCATGCCCGCTCCCACAGGGAGCCCCGCAGGCTTCGAACCTTGTGCAGGACCTTTGGGAGCGGGCATGCCCGCGAAGAGGCCGGCAATGCGCATGCTGCTGGCCCTGCTGTTGCTGGTAGCAATGCCGCTATGGGCCGCCGAACCCAAGGAGCTGGACTGGCCGGCCCTGATCCCCGAAGGCGCCCCGGTCATCCCGCCACAACTGGCGCCGCTGCATGACATGTCACAGCTCAGCAACGCCCTGTCTGCCGAGTCCGCGCCCGCCGCGCGCCAGCAAGCCCCCGATGCCCCAGTGGTGAAGGGCCTCGACGGCCAGCAGGTCAAGCTGCCGGGCTACATCGTGCCGCTGGAGGTAAGCGAAGAAGGCCGCACCACCGAGTTCCTGCTGGTCCCTTACTACGGTGCGTGCATCCACGTGCCACCCCCGCCGTCGAACCAGATCGTGCATATTTTCAGCGAGATGGGCGTGCGCGTCGAAGACCTCTACCAGCCGTACTGGATCGAGGGAAAGATGCAAGTTAGAGCCTCCAGCAGCGAACTGGCCGACGCCGGCTACCAGATGGAAGCCGAGAAAATATACGTTTATGAGCTGAGATGAGAACTGTTTCGAATTCGTGAAGACGCTTCTTTGAGCTGGGTCAAACTTTCTGTTTAAACAGCTCCGTACCATTGGACTACTCGATTAATAACGTCCTTTGGGAGCTTCCATGAACAAGTCCTTGCTCGGCGCCTCGCTTGTGGCCCTTGCGCTCGCCGCCCCTGCCGCCCACGCCTACCAGGCGGGGGACATGATCCTGCGCGCAGGCGCCATCACCACCGCCCCGAACGAAAGCAGCGGCGACCTGAAGTTCGACGGCAACAAGGTGTCGGGCACCAAGGCGACCCTGGACAGCGACACCCAGCTAGGCCTGACCTTTGCCTACATGCTCACCGACCACATTGGCCTGGAACTGCTGGCAGCCACCCCGTTCAAGCACACCGTCGGCGTTAAAGGCCTGGGCGGCGGGCTGGACGGCAAGCTGGCAGACATCAAGCAACTGCCACCGACCCTGTCGCTGCAGTACTACCCGATGGAGCCGAATTCGCGCTTCCAGCCGTACGCCGGTGTGGGTATCAACTACACCCTGTTCTTCGACGAAGACCTGAGCAGCGCACGCAAGCAACAGGGCTTCAGCAACCTCAAGCTGCAGGATTCGGTAGGTATTGCCGGCCAACTGGGCATGGACTACATGCTGACCGAAAACCTGCTGGTCAACGCCTCGGTCTGGTACGTCGACATCGACACCAAAGCCAGTGTCAACGGCCCGACCGCGCTGGGCTACAGCAAGACCAAGGTCGACGTCGATGTCGACCCGTGGGTGTACATGGTCGGCCTTGGCTACAAGTTCTGACCTGAACACTGCAGGGCGGCTTCGGCCGCCCTCGCGCGTTGCAGCCTTAGCCAGTAGCCCATCGCTGCCGCACTGAAGGCCATGCCAAGCCCACACACGGCAGCCCACCCCCAACGGGCATGCACCCAACTCGCAAGCACCGCCCCCAGCCCGCTGCCAAGCGAATAGCAGCACATGTAGGCGCCGATCAATCGGCTGGCCATCGCGCCACGCCCTGCCAGCAACAGGCTCTGGTTGGTGACATGCACCGCCTGCACGGCAAAGTCCAGCATCAGCACACCTAGCACAAAGGCCATCAGCGACTGCCCGACAAAAGCTGTGGGCAACCACGACAGCGTCAGCAGCGCCAGCGCCAGCCCGGTGGTGCGCTCTCCCAGCCCCTGGTCGGCCAAGCGACCGGCGCGCGCAGCCGCCAAAGTACCCGCAACACCTGCCAGGCCGAACAGGCCAATCTCGGTATGGCTCAACGCCAATGGCGCGGCGCTGAGGGGCATGACCATGGCACTCCACAGCACGCTGAACGCAGCGAAGATCAATACGCCAAACACGCCGCGCTGGCGCAGCAGCCTGTCCTCCCGATACAAACGGAACTGGGACACGATCAACGTCCGGTAGCCAGGCCGGTGCACGAGCGGCTGCCCACCGGGCAGGCTGCGCCACAGCACCAGGGCCAGCAGCGTCAGCAGCCCTGCGGCAACCAGATACACACTGCGCCAACCGGCCAAGTCAGCAAGCCCACCTGCCACCAGGCGCGCCAATAGAATCCCCAGCACCACGCCACTGGTGACGGTGCCCACGGCCTGCCCCTGCTCACCGGGTGAAGCCAGGCTGGCCGCATGCGCCACCATTATCTGCACCATGACGGCCATCAGCCCGGTGATGGCCAAGGCCAGCAGCAACATCGCCCAATTGGGCGCCATGCCGACGCCGACCAGCGCCAGGGCAGAAAACAGCAACTGGCCCAGCAACAGGCGCTTGCGGTCGATGAGGTCCCCCAGTGGCACGATCAGTAGCAGCCCCAGGGCATAACCTGCCTGGGTCACGCCGACTACCCAGCCAATTTGCTGCTGCACCACTCCCAGGTCGGCGGCCATCGATTCAAGTAAAGGTTGGGCGAAGTACACCGTCGCCACCGCCATGGCGCTGGTGATGGCAAGCAGCAGGGTTAGCCCGCGTGTCAGCGCAGATGTCATCGGTCAGGCCTCGTCAATTTGGTTTCGATTTGAAACCACCTCTGGCTATTTAGCAAATGTGGTTTTAATCTGCAACCAGACAATCAGGAAAGGCCCACCCCATGCTCGATGAAAACAATGCCCAATGCCCGGTGGCCCGAGCCCTGGAGGTATTGGGTGATCGCTGGGCACTCATGATCCTGCGCGATGCCTTCGATGGCCTGCGGCGGTTCAGTGAGTTTCAGAAGAACCTGGGGCTGGCGAAGAACATCCTCGCCTCACGGCTCAAGCTGCTGGTGGAAAGCGGGCTGCTGATGACACAGCCGGCATCGGATGGCAGTGCCTACAAGGAATATGTGCTGACCGAGAAAGGGCGGTCGGTGTTTCCGGTGGTGGTTGGCTTGAGGCAGTGGGGGGAGCGGTACCTGTTTGAAGCGGGGGAAGCGCGTTCTGAATTGGTGGAGGGTATTACGGGGCAGGCGCTTGGGACTTTGCAGGTGCGGGCTGTGGATGGGCGGGTACTGGGGGCCGAGGATTGCCTGCGCAGGGTTGTGCGGCATGGGTGATTTTTAGGGCTGCTGCGCAGCCCATCGCGACACAAGGCCGCTCCCACAGTGACAGTAAGTCCATTGGCTTTACGCGGTCGTTGTAGGAGCGGCCTTGTGCCGCGAAAGGGCCGCAAAGCGGCCCCAGCGCTATCAGCTTTTACCCAGTAGCCGCGCCAGACCTTCAACCATCGGCGTCGCCTGCGGAAACTCGAACCGCGCCAGCAACCGCTGGTTGTCCGCCCGCGAATGGCGAATATCACCCGAACGCGCCGCCACATGGCTGATCGCCGGCAAGCTGCCCACCACCTTCTCCAGCGCCACCAGCAACTGGTTCAGCGAGGTGGCCTGGTTGAGGCCGATGTTCACCGCCCCCTCCTCGACCTGCGGCTGCTCCAGTGCCTGCACCATCACTTGCACCAGGTCGCCCACGTAGAGGAAATCGCGGGTCTGCTCGCCATCGCCGAAGATGGTGATCGGCAAGCCCTGCACTGCGCGCTCGCAGAAGATGCTGATTACCCCGGAATACGGCGAGGACGGGTCCTGGCGTGGCCCGAAGATATTGAAGAAGCGGAACACCACCGGCTCCAGGCCATGCTGACGGCGGTAGAAGTCCAGGTACTGCTCACTGGCCAGCTTGTCCACGGCGTAGGGCGTCAGCGGCGCCTTGGGCGTGTCTTCGGCAATCGATTCACCCTCGCCATTGTTGCCGTACACCGCCGCACTGGAGGCAAACAGCACCCGGCGCAGACCATGCACGCGCATGGCTTCGCACACATTGAGGGTGCCAATGAAGTTGCTTTGGTGGGTGCGCACCGGGTCTTCGACCGAGGCCTGCACCGAGGCCACCGCCGCCAGATGCACCACGGCACTGCAGCCTGCCGCAGCCCGCGTGACCAGCCCGGCGTCGGCCACATCGCCTTCAATCAGCTCTAGCCGTGGGTGGTCAACCTGCAGGTTGCTGCGCCGGCCGGTGGAGAAGTCGTCGAGAATGCGTACGGCGTAGCCTTTGTCCAACAACGCATCGCACAGGTGGGAGCCAATGAAGCCGGCACCGCCGGTGATCAGGATGGGGGCGTCAGCCATGGCGGTAGAACCGGTCCAGTAGAGGCGGCAGGCCGGCGCGCCAGGCGCGCGGCTTGATGCCGAAGGTATGAAGGATTTTCTTGCAGGCCAGTACAGCGTTCTGCGGCTCTTCGCTGGCATCCGGCCGTGCCGCATGGGCCTGCGGTGTCGGCGCCTGCACCGCCAGTTGGCGGTATTGGCCTGCTTCGGTAAGGATAGCCTGGCCCAGCGCCAGCGGCGTGGTCGCCTCGTTGCCGGCGTAATGGTAAGTGCCCCACAGCGGCGCACTGCAATCGAGCTGCTTGAGCACCGACAGAATCACCCGTGCGGCATCGTCGACCGGTGTCGGGTTGCCCCGCCGGTCATCGGCCAGCAGCAGCTCTTGCGGCTGCTCTGCACGGGTCAGGAAGCGGCCCAGCGAGCCGTCGATGCTCTCGTCGAGCAACCAGCCGAAGCGCAGCAGCACATGCTGCGGGCAGGTTGCGCGCACACTCTGTTCGATGCGCCACAAAGCCTGGCCACGCAGGCCAAGCGGTACTGGCTCGTCCTTTTCGCTGTAGGCGGTGGCCCGCGAACCATCGAAGACCCGGTAGCTGGATGGCTGCACCAGGGTGATCTGGTGGTGCTGGCACAGCTCTGCCAGCCGCTCCACTGCCCGCTCCTGTTGAGCCAGGCGTTGCTCGCTGACCGACTCGGCCTGGAACCAGTCGAAGTAATAGGCCAGGTTGACCAGGGCGTCGGGGCGGTGATCGTCGAGCAACTGAGTGAGGTTGGCCGGCGTCCAGCCGTTCTCGGGCGGGCGCGGCGCCAGGAAAGCAATGTCCTCCTCGGCCCCAAGACGAATCAGCGCTTGCCCGAGGGCATTGCCACCACCCAACAGCATTAGGCGCATACGCATAGAGTCAGCAGATCCGAGAGGTTGATGAAGGAAAGGGGCCATTTTGCGGTTTCCGGGCGGGGAAGTCCAACGCCGAGCCTCGCCAAGGCCTCAGGGGAGTCGTGGATCTGGAGTTTCACTGCACGACACAGCCGACAGAGAAAAATCCTACGACGCATCAGGAAAGAGCTGACTTCCCCGCAGAGGCGTAACTGCATTGAATAGTTGACTCTCTTGCTTGCCTGGCGGGGAGCCTCCTCACAACAAGTACAAGGAAAGTTCAATGCCCCATCCCGAAGCCGCATACCTGGATTTCCGCCCGGACCAAAGTCGGGCCATAGCCCTTGCAAGTCAAACCATTGCGGACTTGGGCGGAGCGGAAGCCAAGGGTGCAGCATTTGAAGCTCGTGCCTTCGCCGATCAGCTCGAAAAAGGCTTGGATGAAAAACAACGTTCGCTGCTGCAGCGCTTCGACGAAGGCAACGTGTCAACCTTGATGTTCAGGCAAATGCGTTGTGCCGACGAGCCGATACCTGAACACCTACCCGAAATCTGCGACCTGGCGCAAAGCCCTCGCTGCCTATACCTCGCTTCGATAACACACAACCGCTGGCGTTCGTCCTCCAGCCTGATAGCGCATTGTTGATCAACAACAGCCGAGCCTTGCACGGTCGCGACAGGGTCCAGGACAACCGGCGCCTGCTCATCCGTCAATTCGGATACTCCCCCTTAGCAGAACCGCTGGTTCTCGTTGAAGACCCCCTTCTGGTTCGTGGTTAATCACTGAGAAAAACGATGATCGAATTCGATTTGACGCTTGTTCTGATACTCGCGCTCGTTGCACTCATGGCCGGCTTTTTCGATGCGATCGCCGGAGGCGGAGGCTTGATCACGCTCCCGGTGCTATTTATCGCCGGTATAGAGCCCTTGGCAGCAATTGCCACGAATAAAGTCCAAGCCGCTTCGGCTACCGTTTCGGCTACATGCGCGTTCGCCCGAAAAGGCATGATCGACTGGAGGCGAGGCAGCCCAATGGCGGTGATGTCGTTTATTGGAGGGGCCTTGGGGGCCTTGTCCATAACCTACGTGCCCAAAAGCTTTTTGCAGGCATGTGTCCCACCCTTGCTGATCCTGATAGCAATCTACTTTGCCTTTAGTCCAAAGCCGAATGAGCAAACGCGTAAGGCGAAGTTATCGAGTAGCCTGTTCTGCGTAACGGTTGCGCCAATCATTGGGTTTTATGATGGTATCTTCGGCCCTGGCGTCGGCTCGTTCTTCATGCTGGCCTGCGTAGTGCTACTAGGCCAACAGCTGATACAAGCCGTGTGCACCAGCAAGCTTTTGAACGCAGCCTGCAACCTGGGCGCGTTGTCAGTATTTTTACTCAGCGGAGCGATCATCTGGCCGCTGGCGCTGGCAATGGCGATTGCCGCCTTTCTGGGCGCACAATTAGGTGCGCGCTGCGCAGTTCGTTTCGGCTCTCGCCTCATAAAGCCGCTGCTGGTCAGTGTCTGCATCATCATGGCATTCAAACTACTGCTCGACACGGGCAATCCACTCGGCGAGTGGCTCGATCAGTTTTTCTAGAGGGCGCCATGCACTTGCAAAAGGGATCTTCTCAGCGTCTGAAATGGCAATTTGACGAACCCGCCCCGGGCAAAGAACTGTTTATCAACGAAGCGTTTGGGAACTACCAGCAACAGGCCCGGTTGCTGGTACCTGATACCGAGCGCGCAGCGCCGGCATTGGTGCTGGGTGGCGCGCGCTCGGACTTTACCCGGCTCAACCCACTGCTCTATCGCTTGCAAGCCGCTGGCATCGGGTCGCTCACCGGCAATCTTTCTGGTCACAGCCTCGCCAGCGAGCCAGGCGCAGTGGCACCGTCACTGGCTACCAACCTCAAAGAGGCACAGCGGTTTCATACGCATATCGCACCTCGATGCCGAACACTGATCGGCCACAGCCTGGGCGCGGCAATCACGCTGAAACTTGCAGCACGGTTGCCGCAAGTGGACAGGATCGTGTTGATCTGCCCAGCGGTTTATCCAGATGATGCCCACCGGGCGCCGTTTGGCCCGGCATTCACCACAGCCATCAGCAAACCCTACGGCTTTCTGGACAGCGACAGCTACGCCTTCCTCAAGCAGTTCCAAGGCAGAGTGCTGATGGTGATTGGCGAGTACGACGGGCTCAACTCACAACGATTCGGCAAAGGCCCAGGGACCAGTGCAGGTAGCCTGTGGCTGGCCGGTGCCGAGCGCTACAGCCCGGTTCCCGAAGAAGTTACCCAGGCCCTGATGCAATCAGTTCCAGCAGCGCGTTTGCAATGCCTGTTTCTTACCGACTGCGACCATGGCATCGCTTCCCACTTACGCAGTACGCCAGCGATTGCGGATCAGGTTGCCAGCGCCGTGGCGGGGTTCATCCTCGAAGACGCCTGACTTGTTGAGCATTACTCGATCTCGAACAAACTGTTGCGCAACGGCCCCACATTCAAACGCTCACGCACATCATCATCTATACGTGGGTCATCCGGCCGGTACAGTTTTACCTGACGATAGGCATTGATGCGATTGATCTCCTCGCCCAGGTACTCCCACACCACGCGGGTGCAGGCCGGGTTGCGACGGTCGCCGCTGGAAACCCCGGCCTTGAGGCCGTTCAGGCGGGTGATGCGGCTTTTGAAGCTGGGGATGAGAATGGTCTGGCTCATTTCGTTGAAGGTGAGCGACTCGTAGTCGATGAGGAACACCCGGTCCTGCAGCTGAAACGCCGCGCCTAGGTAGCGGCAGCGCACCTCGGCATGCTGGTCAGTGGCACTGGAACGCTCCTGGCGCTCCTGGCGCTCGAACAGGAAACGGCCGCGCTCTTCCCACAGGTGCACCAGCGACACCAGGATCGTGCCCGGCACCGACATGCAGTTGGAATACTCGAAGTAATAACCGCAATAGCGCGACAGGTTGCCCGCATGATCATGCAGCGGGCGGAACAGTTCGCTGATCGGGTCGCTGGGCTGCTCGGCCAAGGTGGACACCCGTGCGCCGATCAGCCGGGCGAACTGCTCGGCCGGCAGGTTCAGTTCGTAATCCTCGACCCCGAAGAAATCGCCAATGCGCTTGAGGTTGAAAGCCGTCGGACGGCTCTGACCGCTCAGGTACTTGTTGAACTGCGCGCGGTTGATAGAGAGCTGCCGGCAAACTTCGGAGATAGAGCGGTAGTGGCTGCAGGCCAGTTTGAGGTTGGTGGCGAAATGATCGCTCATGTGCGGAACCCAGGTGACGCGAATGACGCCATTGTAGCATCAACTAGCATCAAGTCAGAGCAACCCGCGAAATTGTAACGACTCTTGTCATGGCCAACCATTCGCCCCAACGAATAGCGGTGCGCCTGCCGTCCGCTGGTCATTCCACACGAAGAATAAGAATCGAGGTCATTTTCCAATGCTCGAAGTACTCAACGATTTCCTTTCGGGGAAACTCCTCATCGTGCTGATCGTAGGGCTGGGTAGCTACTTCACTATCCGTTCGCGTTTCGTTCAGTTCCGCCATTTCGGCCACATGTTCACCGTTTTCAAGGAATCGCTGCGTGGCCAGGCAGGCCAGCTGAGCTCCTTCCAGGCCCTGATGTTGAGCCTGGCCGGCCGCGTTGGCGCCGGTAACATTGCCGGTGTCGGTATCGCCGTGACCCTGGGTGGCCCGGGCGCCGTGTTCTGGATGTGGGTCACCGCACTGGTGGGCATGTCCAGCAGCTTCTTCGAATGCACCCTGGCCCAGGTCTACAAGCGCGCCGACGGCGACGGCCTGTACCGTGGCGGCCCGGCCTACTACATCCAGCATGGCCTGAAGCGCAAAAGCATGGCCATCGTGTTCTCGATCCTGCTGCTGGTCACCTATGGCTTCGCCTTTATCGGCCTGCAGTCGTACACCGTGACCCACTCGCTGCAGAACGCCTTTGACTTTGCCCCAAGCCAGACCGGTATCGTCCTGGCAGTGCTGCTGGCCATCACCTTCATCGGCGGCATCAAGCGCATCGCCGCAGTGTCGGACCTGCTGGTACCGATCAAGACCCTGGCCTACATCGGCGTGACCCTGTACGTGATCGGCACCCAGATCGAACACGTGCCGGCCATGCTGGAAACCATCTTCAAGAGCGCCTTCGGCCTCGACCCGGCGTTTGGTGGCCTGCTCGGCAGCGCCATCGTCATGGGTGTGAAGCGTGGTGTGTTCGCCAACGAAGCCGGCCTGGGCAGTGCGCCGAACGTCGCCGCCGTGGCTGCCGTGAAACACCCGGGCGCCCAGGGCGTGGTCCAGGCCTTCAGTGTGTTCCTCGACACCTTCGTGATTTGCACCTGCACCGCGCTGCTGATCCTGCTGTCGGGCTTCTACACCCCGGGCTTCGAGGGTGACGGCATTGTCCTGACCCAGAACTCGCTGGCCGCCGTGGTCGGTGACTGGGGCCGTGTGTTCGTCAGCGTGGCGCTGTCGCTGTTCGTGTTCACCTGCATCCTCTACAACTACTACCTGGGCGAGAACAGCCTGCAGTTCCTCACCCGCAACCGCGTGGTGCTGATGGTGTTCCGTGGCCTGGTGCTGGCACTGGTGGTGTGGGGCTCGATGCAAGACCTGTCGACCGTGTTCGCCTTCGCCGACATCACCATGACCTGCCTGGCCTTCGTCAACCTGGTGGCCCTGGCCCTGCTGTTCAAGGTCGGCCTGCGCGTGATGCGCGACTACGACGACCAGCGCAAAGCCGGTATCGGCCAGCCTGTGTTCGACTCGAGCAAGTTCGCCGACCTGGACCTGGACCGCAATGCCTGGCCTGCCAATCCACAGGTGGAAACAGCCGCTGACAAAGCAGCCGTCCAGGCTCAGCCGCAGCGCTGATATCCTCTCCTGCCCAGCCGCCCCTTCCGCGGGCGGCTTTTCTTTCTCGGCTCACCGCTACGGATGTTTTCCATGCGTGCAGTAAAGAATCTTCTCGTTCTCTATACCGGTGGCACCATCGGCATGCTCGAAACCCCGGAAGGCCTGGCGCCAGCCGGTGGCTTCGAAGCGCGGATGCGTGAGCACTTTGCCAAGATGGCCGATGCCCCCCAGGTGCACTGGTCGCTTCAGGAGCTGAACCCGCTGCTCGACAGCGCCAACATGCAACAGCACAACTGGCTGGCGATGCGCGATGCCATCGTCGAAGCGGTGGATGTGGCAGGCCATGATGGCGTGCTGGTGTTGCATGGCACCGACAGCATGGCTTACAGCGCCGCGGCGTTGTCGTTTTTGCTGCTGGGCCTGCCAGTCCCGGTGCTGCTGACCGGCTCGATGCTGCCGGCAGGTGCCGCAGACAGCGATGCCTGGGCCAACCTGTGCGGTGCGCTGCGCCAGTTCGAACAAGGGCTGGAGAATGGCGTGCAGCTGTACTTCCACGATCAGCTGCTGCATGGCTGCCGGGCGTCGAAGCTTCGCAGCGAGGCGTTCGATGCCTTTGCTGCGTTGCCGCGCCATCGCGACGGCGAGCGGGCCGGGGCGATTCCCGCCGAGCTTGGCTACAAGCACCCGCGCCAGCCGGTCAACCTGGCGATAGTGCCGGTGTTCCCCGGGCTGCAGGCCGGGCACTTGCAGGCCTTGATCGACAGTGGTGTGCAGGGTTTGCTGCTGGAGTGCTACGGCAGCGGTACCGGGCCGTCGGATGACCAGGCGCTGCTGAATGTGCTGCGGGCGGCGCGCCAGCGTGGCGTGATGTTGGCAGCGATCAGCCAGTGCCCTGAGGGTTCGGTGGTGTTCGATACCTATGCGGCGGGTAACCGCTTGCGTGGGGCCGGGCTGGTCAGTGGCGGTGGCATGACCCGTGAGGCGGCGCTGGGCAAGATGGTTGCGCTGCTGGGGGCGGGGTTGGATGTGGATACTGCAGAACAGTGGTTTGCCCTGGATCTGTGTGGGGAGCGGGCTTAGGCTTCACCCTTCAGGGCCTCTTCGCGGGTGAACACGCTCCCACAGGTCCCGTGCAAGTCCCAAACGCTGTGAAGCGCCCCGTAGAGCCCCGACAGGCGAATGAAAATGGCGGAAGGCAGCGGGAGTCGAACCTGCCCGGGAACGGCTGCCGTCCCCAACCGGGTTTGAAGCCCGGCCGCGCCACCGGGCGCGATTGCCTTCCTTGAACTCAGTGCCTGGCCTGTTGCTGGGCCAGGGCGCTGTCGGCGCGGATGTGACGCTGGTCGGCCACCCTCCGGGTCAGGCCGATGCGGTCGAAATATTCCAGAATCTGCACACTGCGCTTGCGACCGATGCCCAACATATCGCGAAACGCGGCCACCTGCACTATCGGCGTTTCGCTGGCCTGCCCCAGCAACAGCTCTGCCATGCGCTGTAGCGTCGCCTCTGGGTAGAACAGGTCACGCACCACCTGGTGCACCACACCAAGCCTAGCCAGCTTGCGCAGCAGCAGGCGCACGTCGGCTTCGGCGCAATTCTCCTCAGTTGCCAGCGTCCTGACCCAGGGCGGATCGTATTGTCCCGCCAGCAACTTCGGCTGCAAGCGCGCCCACAACGCACTGTCGGCTTCGCTCAACTGCACCTTGTGATCGGGCAAATGCAGCCAAGGCCCGCTGCTGGCGATGGCGCCGTCATCGAGCAGTTCATCCAGCAGGCTGACGAATGCCGGGCGCTCCAGCGGCAAGGCCGCAAAGCGACGCAGGCGGTCACGGTCCGGGCCCAGTTGGTCAGGCTCTTGCTCATGAAAACGCGCCAAGTGCTCCAGCACCTGTTGCTTCAGCGCCTGCCACTGGGCGTTGGCGAACAGCAGCTGCCCCTGCCGCGTGGCCACCACCAATACCCCTTCTGGCAACTGCCAGGTTGCGCACAGGCGATTGAACTGCCGCTCAAGCCGCTGGGGATCGATGCCACCGGGAGCGCTGGCGAGCAGCGCAGGCAGGGCCTGTTCCAGGTCGTCGGCATCCCGCAGCACCTGCAGCTGGCGCAGGCGCTCATCGCTGCGGCGCTGCCGGCTTGGCGCGAACGGGTCGAGTACTTTGCCGCCCCCCAAGGTGCGCTGGGCACGCTGGTCACGCAGCACCAGGCGATCGCCGTGCACGGCCTGCAACGGCGCATTGAGCAGTAACTGGGCGAACATACGCTGCCCCGCTGCCAAGGACTCACCTTCGAGCAAGGCCACGCGGGCCGTTACATCCTGGGTGCCGAGGTGCACGTGTACAGCGCTGAAATGTTCAAACGTACGGGGCTCGCCCGGCAGCAGGTTCAACTCGATATCGACGCGTACGCTGGGCGCGTGCAGCCACTCGGGCACCAGCCAGTCGCCCCGATGCACCTGCTCCATCGCCAGCCGTTCGGCCGTGATATTCAACGCCACTCGCTGGCCTGCCTCGGCCACCAGCGCGGCCTGGTTCTGCGCATGCAGACCACGCACCCGCACCGGTTTGCCGGCCTTGCCCAGCAACAAGGTGTCGCCGGCGCTGACCCGCCCGGCCAGCGCCGTGCCCGTGACCACCACGCCGGCACCGGTAACCGCGAAAGCGCGGTCGACGGCCAGGCGAAAACCGCCACCAGCGCTGCGCTTGCGCACCGCTGCTTCGGCCTCCAGCAAGGCCTGACGCAGCGCGTCTATGCCTTCCCCGTTGATGCTGGAGACGGGAAACTGCCGCGCACCGGCATACGGCCCGGGCGCCAGCAGTTCGCTGACTTGCGCCCGCACTTCGGCCAGGCGCGCCGGCTCGACCCGGTCACATTTGCTGATCGCCACCAAGGCCTGAGGAATGCCCAACAGCTCGATGATCGCCAGGTGCTCGCGGGTCTGCGGCATGACCCCGTCGTCGGCAGCCACCACCAACAACACCAGGTCGATACCGTGGGCACCGGCCAGCATGTTGTGGATAAAGCGCTCGTGGCCCGGCACGTCGATAAAGCCAGTCAGCGGTGCACCTTCGGCCAACGCCGCGTAGCGATACCCCAGATCGATGGTCATGCCGCGGGCACGCTCCTCCTGGCGCTGGTCGCCGGCCTGCCCGGTCAACGCCTGCAGCAGTGCGGTCTTGCCGTGGTCGATATGGCCGGCGGTACCGACGATCACTGCACCGGCCCCAGTTGCAGGGCGGGCAACTGCGCCAGCCACTGGAGCTCGTCATCCAGTTGGCGCAGGTCCAGCCACAGGGCGTCGTCATCGATACGGCCAAGCACCGGCACCGGCAGTTCACGCAGTGCCCGTTCCAGCACATGCAGGCTGCGTCCTCGCAACTTCTTCGACACCTGCGGGCGCAGGCACAGGGCTGCACTGGGCAAGCGCGCCACCGGCTGGCTGCCACTGCCGATCATGCCCAGCGCGGGCTCCACGCTGACAGCCCACTGCTCACCGAGGTGAGCCTTTAGCCCAGGGGCCAGGCGCTCGGCCTGGGCCTGTATCTCGGCCTGGCTGCGGGTCAGCAGACGCAGGCTGGGCAGGCGCTCGGCCAGACGGTCGGGGTTA
>Ga0160450_100525_pt1 | contig 22113 bp, 20 predicted proteins | sample HID1975K_E1MG_FD_108257 | JGI IMG/M metagenome (GOLD analysis project Ga0160450, IMG submission 108257) | Enriched soil microbial communities from UW Madison campus, WI, USA - HID1975K_E1 MG | ecosystem: Environmental > Terrestrial > Soil > Unclassified | place: USA: Madison, Wisconsin...
CCGGCGTCGGCGAGCGCCCGCCGGGCGCCGGCCTCGCGCGAGCGGGCCTCCAGCCACTCCTCCGGGCCGGACACCCGTCCGATGCGCCGGTGCCCGAGCGCCACGAGGTGCGCCACGGCGAGCGCCGCGCCGTCGGCCTGGCGATCCGCGCCGGGACCGGTGTGCAGCGCCGAGACCGCGGTGCCCGGATGCGCGTCGGTGAGGGCCGACAGCGTCGCGGCGTGCGGGGCGAGCACGATGAGCCCGTCGACGCCCTGGCCGAGGAGCCGCTCCGCGGCGTCCCGCACCGACGCCTCGCGCGACGCGTCGGCGTACGCGGTGGCGATCCAGCGTCCGGCGTCGCGCGCCGCGGCCTCCAGCGCGGCGATGCCGACGGCCGGGCCGTAGAGCGTCGCATCGGAGGCGATCACCCCGAGGGTGCGGGTCGTGCGCGTGCCCAGGGCACGGGCGGCGTTGTTGACGCGGTAGTCGAGCCGGTCGATCGCGGCCAGCACGCGGTCGCGCGTCTCGGGACGGATGTGGGGATGCTCGTTGATCACGCGCGACACGGTCTGCGTAGAGACGCCGGCTTCGCGCGCCACGTCGCGCACGCCGACTCGCGTGCGAGTCGGTCCGCCGCTGTCGTCCATGGCGGCAACCTTAGCCGGACGGAATCCCGCACCCCCGCCGATCCGCCATCGGTCACCTGAGCCGGGTGCAGGGGGACCGGCACGGGGTGTCACCCCGCACGACCGACCGATCTTCCGCACGCACCCCGGACCGGACTGGTCGCGAGGTGGCAGGCTGGTGGCATGCGCATCGCCCTCACCGGCTCGTCCGGAAAGCTCGGCACCGTCGTCGCCCGCGAGCTCCGCGCCGCCGGCCACGACGTCATCGGCCTCGACGTGGTGGGGGCCCGCGGTCCCGGCTTCGTCCAGGTCGACCTCACCGACTACGGGCAGGTCGTCGACGCCCTCACGGCCGTGAACGACCGCCACGACGGGTTCGACGCGGTCGTGCATCTCGGCGCGATCCCGGCACCCGGCATCCGCTCCGACGTCGCGACGTTCCACAACAACATGACCGCCACGTTCAACGTGTTCTGGGCGGCCGTGCGGCTCGGCATCCGCCGGATCGTCTACGCGTCGAGCGAGACGGTGCTCGGCCTGCCGTTCGACGTGCCGCCGCCCTACATCCCCGTCGACGAGGAGTACGCGCCGCGGCCCGAGTCGGTGTACTCGCTGGTCAAGACGCTCGAGGAGCGGATGGCCGTGGAACTCGTGCGCTGGCACCCGGACCTGTCGATCACCGGCCTGCGGTTCTCGAACGTGATGGTGCCCGAGGACTACGCGGCCTTCCCGTCGTACGACGACGACGCCACGACGCGCAAGTGGAACCTGTGGGGCTACATCGACGCCCGCGACGGCGCACAGGCCGTGGAGCGCGCGCTCGAGATCGCCCCGCCCGGGTTCGAGACCTACATCATCGCCGCGGCCGACACCGTGATGTCGCGCCCGAACGCCGAGCTCGTCGCCGAGGTCTTCCCCGGCGTGCCGCTGGCCCGCGAGTTCGACGAGCACGAGACGCTCCTCGCGATCGGCAAGGCCCGGCGCCTGCTCGGCTACGACCCGCAGCACTCGTGGCGGGACCACGTCTCGGGATCATGAGCGAAGACCCGCGCCTCGCCGCCGCCCGCTACCGCGCCGCCCGCAGCAGCGATGAGGCCGACGGCGAGGTGGATGCCGCGAACGCCCCCTCGAACGCCGCGCAGGCGTACTCGGCGGCCGATCGGGCGGCCGTGGTCGAGACCGCGATCCAGCAGGCGATCCGGCGCGGCGACTTTGACGACCTCCCGGGCGCCGGCAAGCCGCTGCCCGGGCTCGGCGACCACCACGACCCGGACTGGTGGATCCGTCGCAAGATCGAGACGGAGCAGCTCACCGGGCTCGGTCCCCCGGCGCTCATGCTCCGCGTCGAGAGCGAGACCCTGGAGGCGACCCTCGACCAGCTGACACGTGAGCCCGAGGTGCGTGAGGCCCTGGACGACTTCAACCGCCGTGTCATCGAGGCCCGACGCCAGCTGCTCGGCGGCCCGCCGGTCGTCACGCCGACGCGCGACGTCGAGGCCGAGGTGTCGGCGTGGGCCCAGCGCCGCGACGACCGCGCCGCGGCCGAGGCGGATGCGAAGGCGATGGATGCCGCACCGCAGCCCCGCCGACGGTGGTGGCGGCGCGCGGAGGCGTAGCCGCGGCATCCCGCCCTCCGTCGACGGCGCGGGGACTCACCGGCGCGGGATCGTCGATCCCCGGATCACCAGCCGCACCGGCAGGTGGTGCGTGCCCTGGCCGATGTCGACGCCGTCGATGGCGTCGAACACGCGTTGCGCGGCCTGACGGCCGAGCTGCTGCAGGTTCGCGTCGATGCTGGTGAGCTGCGGCCGCGAGTTGGTCGCCAGCACCTCCCAATTGTCGTAGCCGATGACCGCGAGGTCGTCGGGCACCGTGCGGCCGAGGTCGCGGGCGGTGTCGAGCACGCCGCGCGCGATCTGGTCGGAACCGCAGAAGACCGCGTCGACGTCCGGATGGCGCTGCAGCAGCATGGCCGCGGCATCACGCCCCCAGTGCTCGGTCCACTCCGAGAACATCGGGTCGCCGACGAGCTCGAGCCCGGCGGCGTCGAGCGCAGCCCGGGCGCCGGCGATGCGATCCTGGGCTGCCGCGTACGCCGGATCGCCCGTGATGTGGGCGATGCGGGTGCGGCCGCACGCGATGAGGTGCTCGATGGCCATGCGTCCGCCGACGTAGTTGTCGGGCGTGAGCGACAGGTCCCGCGGATCGTCGGACGGCGCATAGGCGTAGACGACGGGCACCGGGATCTCCTGCCCGAGCGACGGGCGCGGGTCGGTCTGCCTGCCGACGACGATGATGCCGTCGACGCGCCGGCTGAGCAGGGCCTTGAGATGGTGCTGCTCGCGGATCGCGTCGCCGCGGGCGTCGCACAGGAACACGTTGACCTGGCCCGCACCGAACGCGTCTTCGGCGCCCATCAGGATCGGGATCATGAAACGGCCCTCGAGGTCGCTCGTGAGCAGTCCGACCGTGCCGGTGCGGCCCGCGAGCAGCCCCTTGGCCATCGCGTTCGGGGTGAACGACAGCTCCTCGGCCGCGCGGAGCACCCGCTGCCTCGTTGCGACCGCGACGTCGTCGCGGTCGTTGAGCGCCTTCGACGCCGTCGCGATCGATACCCCCGCCAGCCGCGCCACGTCACTGAGCGTGGCGGTCCTCGATCCCGTCTCGTTCGCTGCCACCGGCACCCCCTTCGGTGCTTAAACGTTATCGAAGACACTACTTGACGACACGATAACCCGGGCGATAGCTTGCACGAAATGGCTTTCGAAGATTTCGGAAGCCTCTTGCACCCCAACGCAGCGGTGCCGACCCGATCGGCGTCATCCGCTCGAAGAAGAGCCAGAGGAGACAGTTGCATGATCACCAACCGACGTCGTGCCGCGCTGCGTGCGGCCACGGCACTCGTCACGGCGGGCGCCCTCATCGGCGGCCTCGTCGCCTGCTCGGGGGGCGGCGACACCCCGACCCCGAACGAGTCGATCCCGGCTGAGGGCACCGACGACGGCTCGACGCTCACGCTGTGGACGCGCGCGCCGCTCGAGAAGCAGGCGAACCTGCTCGTCGACGCCTACAACGCGTCGCACAAGAACCAGGTCGAGCTCACGGTCGTCCCCAACGACGACTACGTCGCCAAGGTCGGCGCCGCGGCCGGCGCGAGCGGGCTGCCCGACCTGTTCGCCGCCGACATCGTCTACGTCCCCAACTGGGTCGAGCAGGGCCTGTTCCAGGACCTCAGCGCGCAGATCGACGGCCTCGACTACAAGGACCAGATCAACCAGGGCCACCTGGCGGCCGGAACCGACGCCGACGGCAAGGAGCACGTGCTGCCGTTCGTGCTCGACCTGTCGATGCTGTTCTGGAACAAGGAGCTGTTCGCCGAGGCCGGACTCGACCCCGACAAGGCGCCCGCGACGATGGCCGAGTACGCCGACGCCGCGAAGAAGATCCAGGCGCTCGGCAAGGACGGCGTGTACGGCACCGCGACGGGTCTGAACTGCGGTGGATGCCTCGTCTTCACGTGGTTCCCGAGCATCTGGGCGTCGGGCGAGGAAGTCCTGAGCGACGACGGTCGCGAGTCGCTGCTCGCGAACGACGCCGCCAAGGAGGTCTACGACACATGGCGCGACCTGTGGGAGTCGGGCGCGGTGCTGCCGAGCTCGCAGGACGAGGCCGGCCCGACGTGGACCGCCGGCTTCACCGAGGGCAACGTGGGTCTCATGTTCTACCCCGCGACGCTGCTCTCGTCCACCCCGTTCGACGTGGGAGTGGCCGGCATCCCGGGTGTCGACGGCGGCGCTTCGACGTTCGTCGGCGGCGACGGGATCGGCATCTCGAAGGACTCGAAGAAGGCCGCCCAGGCGTGGAACTTCCTCACCTGGCTGATGTCGGAGGACGCGCAGGTCGGCGTCCTCGCGAAGGACAACGACGTGGTCTCGCGGGCCGACTTCGCCGACAACGAGTACGCGTCGAAGGACCCGCGCCTCGTCACCATCAACCAGGTCGCCGCGCAGGGTGACACCCCCGTGGCGCTCAATTTCCAGCAGGCGTTCAACGCACCCGGCAGCCCCTGGCTGACGCTCGTGCGCAACGCCGTTCTGGAGGGCACCGACACGGTCGACGCCGACAACGACGGCATCACCGAGATCCTCGCGCAGTGACCGACGGCGGTGGCCCGGGCGACCGGGCCACCGCCCCCATCCCCCGGAGAACGACCGCCATGACCGCCGAGACGCTGAGTCCGCCGACGAGTCCGCCGACCGCCCCGCCGCCACGACGCCGCACCTCGCGGGCACGCCGAGATGCCCTTCGCGGCTGGCTGTACGCCTCGCCGACCGCGCTGTTCGTGGTCTTCGTGTTCCTCGTGCCGCTGGCGCTCGTGCTGCAGATGTCGGCCTCGGACTGGCCGCTGCTGTCGGGCAACCAGGGCTGGAACCTCCCCGAGAACTACGTCGACGCCGTCCAGCACCGTCTGTTCTGGGACGCCACGTGGTTCACGCTGAAGTACACCGTCATCACGACGATCCTCCTGATCGGGCTGGGTCTCGGGCTCGCCCTGCTGGTGCAGGAGTCGACGCGGTGGAAGTCCATCCTCCGGACGTCGTTCCTCGTGCCGAGCGCGCTGGGCCTGGCCTCGGCATCCCTCCTCTTCTACGTCCTGTACTCGCCGTACGCCGGACCCTTCGCCGACCTGATGCAGTCGTGGGGCTTCACGTTCCTCGGCACGCCCGAGGGCGCCCTCTGGTCGACGGTGTTCCTCATCGTGTGGCGTTACGCCGGCTTCTACATGCTGCTGATGCTCGTGGGCCTGCAGGCGATCCCCGACGACGTGTACGAGGCGGCGCGCATCGACGGCGCCTCGACGTGGCAGACCTTCCGCCGCATCACGCTGCCGCTGCTGCGCCCGACCTTCGCGCTCACGATCGTCCTGTGCGTGACCGGGTCGCTGCTCGCGTTCGAGCAGTTCTACATCCTCACCAAGGGCGGCCCAGACAACAGCACGATGACGATCGTCCAGCTGATCTACAACGTCGCCTTCCAGGGCCAGAACAACCTCGGCATCGCCGCCGCCCTGTCGGTCATCGTGCTGCTCGCCCTGATCCTGATCAACATCGCCCAGCTGCGCGCGTTCCGCCGCACCGACGAGGACTGAGACTCCCTCCATGTCTGCGCAGACCCTTCCCTCCCCGACCCGCCTCATCCGGGTGCGGCCACCGCGCCGCGGCCGCCGCTCACCGGCGATGCGCATCGTGTTCGGCATCCCGTATGCGGTGCTGACGACCGCGCTCGCGATCATGTTCCTCTACCCGCTCATCTGGACGGCCGTGTCGTCCGTGGCCCCGCGCGCGGGCACCAGCCAGCCCGAGGGCTGGGGCTTCGGCAACTATGCGTCGCTCGCGAACTACCAGGCGGGCATCTGGGTGTACCTCGGCAACTCGGCGTTCGTGTCGCTGCTGACGGTGCTGCTCACGCTCGTCGTCTCGACGCTCGGCGGCTACGCGTTCGCGCGCTTCTCGTTCCCCGGCAAGAACCTGCTGTTCCTGACGGTGCTCGCGATCCTCATGGTGCCGTACACGACGCTGCTCATCCCGCTGTACGTGATCCTGAACGCCGTCGGCCTGAGCAACTCGCTCGTCGGCGTCGCGATCGTGCTGACGATGTTCCAGCTGCCGTTCTCGATGTTCATGATGCGGATCTCGTTCGAATCGGTGCCGCGCGAGCTCGACGAGGCGGCGATGGTGGACGGCGCTTCGACGTTCGGCGCCCTGCGCCGCGTGCTGCTGCCGGCGGTCAAGCCGGGGCTTATCACGGTCGGGATGTTCGCCTTCCTGGCGGCCTGGAACGACTTCATGGCGCCCCTGATCCTCATCACCGACACCAACCGGATGACACTGCCGCTGGCGGTGTCGAACCTCCGGGTGCAGGTGCAGGGCGTCATCGACTACGGCGCGACGGAGGCGGGCGTCGTCGTGCTGGCGCTCCCCTGCATCGTGCTGTTCTTGGTGCTGCAGCGCCACTACGTCCGCGGATTCATGTCGGGAGCGTTCAAGGGATGACCATGCAGACCACCATCACTCCTCTTGCGCCGGTCGTCCCCGCGCACGGCCGGCTGCGTCCGCTCGGCCAGCACGAGGTGCGCATCACCGGCGGATTCTGGGCCGACCGGCAGCGCGTCAACGGTCAGGCCACGCTCGAACACATCCAGTCGCGACTGGAGTCCGAGGGCTGGCTCGGCAACTTCGACCGCGCCGCCGCGGGAACGCTTCCCGACGGCCGCCGCGGGCGCGAGTTCTCGGACTCCGAGGTCTACAAGTTCCTCGAGGCAATGTCGTGGGAGATCGGGCGCACCGACGATCCGGCGCTCGAGGCGCGACTCCGCGCGGTCGTCGCACGGGTCGCCGCCGCGCAGGAGGCGGATGGGTACCTCAACACCATGTTCGGGCGCCCGGGGCAGGGCGCGCGCTGGTCGGACCTCGAGTGGGGTCACGAGCTGTACTGCCTGGGGCACCTGTTCCAGGCGGCGGTGGCGCGGGTCCGCACACGCCCCGACGCCGATGACGGCCTCCTCGGCATCGCCGTGCGCGCGGCGGATCTCGTATGCGTCGAGTTCGGCGCGGACGGCCGTGACGGGATCTGCGGGCACGCCGAGGTCGAAGTCGGGCTGGCCGAGCTGTCGCGCGCGACCGGTGATCCGCGGTATCTCGAGCAGGCGCGGCTGTTCGTCGAGCGCCACGGCCGCGGCACGCTGCGCGACATCGAGTGGGGCCGCATGTACTTCCAGGACGACATGCCGGTGCGCGAGGCGGTGTCGCTCCGCGGCCACGCCGTGCGGGCGAACTACCTCGCAGCGGGCGCCGCCGACGTCGCGGTGGACACCGGCGACGACGACCTGCTCGCGGCGCTGCGCCGCCAGTGGGAGCACACGGTCGCCCGCCGCACCTATGTGACCGGCGGCCAGGGCTCGCACCACCAGGACGAGGCGTTCGGCGTGGACTGGGAGCTGCCCGCTGATCGCGCCTACTCGGAGACGTGCGCGGGCGTCGGCTCGATCATGTTCGCGTGGCGGCTGCTGCTCGCGGGCGGCGATCCGCGTCAGGCGGACCTCATCGAGCGCACGCTCTACAACGTCGTGGCGACGTCGCCCGCGCCCGACGGCCGCGCCTTCTTCTACGCCAACACGCTGCACCAGCGCGTGCCGGGCGTGCCCGCCGATCCCGACGAGACGTCGCCCCGCGCCTCGTCTTCGCTGCGCGCCCCGTGGTTCGAGGTGTCGTGCTGCCCGCCGAACGTCGCGCGGACGCTCGCCAGCCTGGATGCGTACGTGGCCACCGCCGACGACGAGGGCGTGCAGCTGCAACAGTACGCGCCGGCGTCGGTGCGCACGACGCTCGCCGACGGCCGCGTCGTGGCGTTCGACGTCGAAACCGACTACCCGTCGTCGGGGTCGATCCGCGTCGTCTCGCGGGCGGATGCCGCGACCGCCGGCCTGTGGACGCTGACGCTCCGGGTGCCCGCGTGGGCCACCGGCGCGCACCTGCGTGTCGCGCCGGCGGACGGCTCACCCGCGGAGGACCGCGAGGTGCGGCCGGGCTCCGTCGAGGTGCGTCGTGAGTTCCGCGACGGGGACGTCGTCGAGCTCATCCTCCCGATGGAGCCGCGGATCACCGCGCCCGACGTCCGCATCGACGCGGTGCGCGGCTGTGTCGTCGTCGAGCGCGGCCCGGAGGTGTTCGCGCTGGAGTCGGTCGATGCCGACGCGGACGTATCCGGCCTTGCCCTCGCCCCCGGAGCCGCGCCGTTCGAACGCGACGGCCGGGTGTGGATCGAGGTGGTGACGCGGGGCGACGACGCCGCGCGTTGGCCGTACGGCGGTCCGGTCGAGGAGCAGCGGGCCGCGGCATCCCGGGCCGTCCCCCTTGTGACCTATCACGAGTGGGCCGAGCGGGGCCCCTCGACGATGCGCGTCTGGATCCCCTCGGCGGACTGAGCGGCACGCTCAGGGGTTCGGGTTCGTCGCCTTGCCGTCGAGCCACAGGACGTTCGTGACGTCGGAGTGCGTGCCGTCGGTGCCGACGTGCTTCTCGCTGATCTGCGGGCCCTTCGTGATGACATGGACGAGCGCCATCGCGTGCCCGCGGCCGAGGCCGTAGTCCGCGGCGAGCCATTCGACGATGGGCGCGGCCTTGGTCTTCTCGTCGAAGCCCTTCTCGTGCGCCTCGTCGACGAGCTGGCGCGGCGTGCGCCCGGTCTTCGTCTCGATGTTGTCGAGGTATGCCTGGAACGACATGGTTGTTCTCCTGGGTCTCAGTTGTTGTCGCCGGGGATGTCGAGCACTCCAGGAGCATCCTGCCACTCCTGGACGATGCGGTCCGAGGCGTGGATGCACAGGACGCGCAGACGCCCGGTGCCGCTGTTCTTGAAGCCGTGCCAGACGTTCGCGGGGCCGGTCGCGGTGTCGCCGCCGACGGCGTGCAGCACGGTGTCGCCGATCGTGATGCGCGCCTCACCCTCGAGGACCACCCATGTCTCGGGGTAGGGGTGGCGGTGGAGGTCGGGGCCCTGGCCCGGCTCGTTGTCGACGAAGAAGTACGACACGGCGGCGTCGTGCTCGGCGCCGATGAACCGGCGCGTGCGCCCGGTGCCGATGCCGAGCTCGGCGGCGGGGACGATGGTGGGGGTTGCGGTGTTCATGGGTTCAGCCTCGTGTGCCGGCATCCCCCGCCCTATAGTTTCGATGTGGATCGAAAGTACGTCGATTTCCTGCTCGCGCCGGACGACCTGACCGCGATCCGGTTCGGCATCTCGCCCGGGCATGAGCTGTGCCACGCGGTGCGCGCGATCCTGCGGCCCGACGAGTACCCGCTGCAGTGGGGCTGGATGCGGGCGAACCGCGGCGACATCCCGCGCGAGGACTTCGAGGTGCTCGCCCTGCTGATCCGCGAAGACGGCTACTTCCCCGACTTCCTCACGACCACCCCGACGTGGGAGCTCACCCCCGAGGCCGAAGCCGAGCGGCTGCGCGACATCGACGACGCGCGCTTCGCCGTCGACATGACCAAGGTGCTGGTGCGCTCGGACGGCGCACGCCGCACCGCCGTGCAGCACATGCTCGACCAGCCCGACCGCGCCCGCGCGATGATCGCCGACGCGTGGCTGTCTGTCTGGAACACGGCCGTCGCCCCGGTCTGGGCGCAGCTGGAGCGCCTCCTGCGCGCCGACATCGCGGTGCGCTCGCGCCGCATCGCCGAGAGCGGCATCGGCGACATGGTCGGGACCCTGCACGACCGTGTCGCATGGGCGGACGGCGCCGTGCGCGTCACGATGCGCATCTGGAGCGAAGTGGTCGACTGCCACGGCAGCGGGCTCGTCCTGGTGCCTTCGGTGATGGGCACCACCGGCTGCTTCGTGCTCACCGAGCCGCCTGCCCAGCCCACGCTCTTCTACCCCGCGCAGGGCGTCACCGCGACGTGGGCGCGCGACTCCGCCGACGTGGCGGGGGCGCTCGGCGCGCTCCTCGGACCGGCGCGCGCCCGCATCCTGCTCGACGCGCACGAGCCGCGCACCACGTCTCAGGTCGCCCACGACACCGGCCTCGCCGTCTCGACCGCTTCGCACCACCTCACCGTGCTTCGCGAGGCGGGGCTCGTCGCCAGCACGCGCGACGGGGCACGCGTGCTGCACCGCCGCAGCCCGCTGGGCGAGGCGATGGTGGGGGCCGTGCTGTAGGGCGATGGATGCCGCCACCCGGCCTCCGCCCAGGCGGCGCCGGTAGACTGGCCGGGCCATCCCCGATGTGCATCTACCTGCCCGCGCCGTCTGCGCGGGGCAAGGCGGCACGATCAGCCGCCGCCGGCGGCCAGAGAGCCAGGAGCACGATGCACACCGCCATGTCGCCCACCGACACCCGCGCGTCCGGTACGCGGCCCCGCGACGGACGCGGTCCGAGCCTCATCCGCGAGGCCGGCTACGCCTACTTCCCCATCGCGCTGATCGCCCGTCTGCCGTTCGCGATGATGGTCGTCGGCATCCTGACCCTCGTCGTCTCGGCGCGCGGCTCCCTCGCCCTGGGCGGTGCGACCAGCGCGATGACGGGTCTCGGCACGGCTCTCGTGGGCCCGCTGCTGGGCGCCGCGGCCGACCGGTTCGGCCAGCGTCGCGTGCTGCTCATCGCCGGGTCCGCGAACAGCCTGCTGCTCGTCGCGATGGCGTGGCTGGCGTTCGCCCCGGTGGCGGATGCCGCCCTCCTCGGCGCCGCCTTCCTCATCGGCGCGACCATGCCCCAGGTGTCGCCGCTGTCGCGCAGCCGCCTCGTGGGCATCATCGGCCGCGCGTACCCGCAAGAACGCCGCACGCCCGTGGTCAACGGCGCGATGGCGTACGAGTCGGCCGCCGACGAGATCGTGTTCGTCTTCGGTCCCGTGATCGTCGGCCTGCTCGCCACGACCCTGAACCCCGCCGCTCCGGTCATCGGCGCCGCCATCCTCGCGCTCGTGTTCGTCAGCGCCTTCGCCCTGCACCCCACCGCCCGCACGGCCTCCGCGCACGACGACGCGCGCCCGGCGCAGGCGCCCGCGCGCGAGCTGTTCCGCGCTCGCGTGCTCGCTCCCGCCGCCGGCGCACTCGGCATGGGTCTCTTCTTCGGGTCGATGCTCACGTCGCTCACGGCGTTCATGGCCGAGCGCGGCGCGCCCGAGCAGGCCGGGCTCGTCTACGGCGCGATGGGCATCGGGTCGGCGGCGCTCGCGCTGGGCGTCGCGCTCTTCCCGGCGCGGTTCACGCTGTCCGCACGCTGGCTGACATTCGCCGCGATCCTCCTCGCCGGCACGCTCGCGCTGCCCTTCGTCGACAGCGTCGGCGCGATCGCCGTCGCACTGCTGGTCATCGGCATCGGCATCGGCCCGACGCTCGTCACGCAGTACAGCCTCGCAGCCGCGTACAGCCCGCAGGGCCGGTCGGCCACCGTCATGACGATGCTCGGCTCGGCCGTCGTCGTGGGCCAGTCGGCGGCATCCGCCCTCGTCGGGCTCATCGCCGACGGCGCCGGTGCGGGCGCCGCGCTGGTCGCACCGGTGGCCGCCGCCGGGGTCGTGCTGGCAGCGGGCGTCTGGAACCTGCTCGCCACGCGCCGCCTCAGCCGCGCGCACTGATCCCGAGGCGCGGCGCCGCGGCTCAGACCTCGCGCGTGCTGGCGCGCACGATCAGCTGCGGCACGCGCGTCGGCGGCGGCGCCGTCGCCTCCTCGTCCTGCAGCTGCGTGAGGACCGCGGCCATGGCGTCGCGGCCGAGGCCCACGAAGTCCTGCCGCACGGTCGTCAGCGGCGGCGAGAAGTGCGCCGCCTCCGGGATGTCGTCGAACCCGGCCACGCTGACGTCGTCGGGCACGCGCAGGCCGGCGTCGCCCAGGGCGTGCAGCAGACCGAGCGCCATCTGGTCGTTCGCCACGAACACGGCTCCCGGCACCCCGGCACGCACGAGCTCGGTGCCGATGCGGTAACCGGCCTCGGGCGACCAGTCGCCGCGCTCGGGCTCGCGTCCGGCGATGCCCGCCTCGGCGAGCCGGTCGCGCCAGCCGCGCAGCCGCTCCTCGGCATCCATGGAGCCGACGGGCCCCGCGATGTGCGCGATGTCGCGATGCCCGAGCGAGAGCAGGTGCGACACCGCGGTGCGCGCGCCCTGGTACTGGTCGAGGGCGACACGGATGCCGCGGCCCCGCGATTCCGATGCGATCGACACGAGCGGCACGCCGAGCTCCCACCCGTCGAAGGCGTCGAGGGCGGCCCGTTCGGCGGCCAGCAGCACGATCGCCTCGACGTTCTGGCGGATGAGCATCTCCGTCGCCGAGCGCAGCGTGGCGGCCGCGGCATCGGCAGGGTTGGTCGCGATGACCGCATAGCCGGCGTCCCGCGCGGACTCGTTGAAGTTCAGCACGACGCTCGACGGCCCGTAGTCAGGCAGTCCTGTCGCGACGAGCCCGATGGTGCGCGAGCGGCGCGTGACCAGGGCGCGCGCGGCCTGCGACGGCACGTAGCGCAGCTGCGTGATGGCGTTCTCGACGCGCTCCCGGGTGGCGGGGCGCACGTTGGGCAGGTCGTTGAGCACGCGCGACACCGTCTGGTGCGAGACGCCGGCGAGGCGCGCGACGTCGAAGATCGTCGCGACGCGGTTGCGGTCGCCGGTTGCGCTCACGTGCTGCGCTCGCTCCCCTCGGGAGCGTCCGGTTGCGTCCCGTCCCCCATTATCGCGGGATGCCGCCTCCCACGGCCGAAGGCCCCGCCCGAGCCGCCCGCCGTCATCGCCGCCGCGCCGTCAGTACGCGCTGCAGCGCGATGAACACGAGGAGCAGCACGCCGATGAAGATCTTCGTCCACCAGGACGACAGCGTGCCCTCGAACGAGATGATGGTCTGGATGATGCCCAGCACCAGCACGCCGAGCACGGAGCCGAGGACGAACCCGTAGCCGCCCGCGAGCAGCGTGCCGCCGATGACGACCGCGGCGATCGCGTCGAGCTCCGTGCCGATCGCCGTGAGGGGGTAGCCCGACAGCGTGTAGAAGGTGAACAGGACGCCTGACAGCCCTGAGCAGAAGCCGCTCACGACGTACACGAGCACCTTGGTGCGGGCGACCGGCAGCCCCATCAGCATGCCGCTCTGCTCGCCGCCGCCGATCGCGTACACGGTGCGCCCGAAGCGCGTGCGGTGCAGCATCCAGACGGCGATCACGACGACGACTACCGCGATCACGACGCTCCACGTGATCGACATGCCGCCGCCGAGCGGCAGGTGGCTGACCGCCAGCGCGATGAAGGCGGGGTCGCTGATCGCGATCGAGCTCTGGCTGATCACGTAGCAGAGCCCGCGCGCGAGGAACATCGCCGCCAGCGTCGCGATGAACGGCTGCACCTTGAAGTAGTGGATCATCAGCCCGACGAGCAGTCCCAGCACGCTCGTCGCGACGAGGATCAGCGGGATGACGACGGCGGGTGGCAGGCCCGCCTGCAGCAGGCTCGCCGCGATCATCGTCGACAGCGCGACGACCGCGCCGACCGAGAGGTCGATGCCGCCGGTGAGGATCACGAACGTCATGCCGACGGCGAGCACGATGAGGTAGGCGTTGTCGACGAACAGGTTCAGCAGCACCTGGCCGCTGAGGAACCCGGGGTAGCGGATGCCGCCGATCAGGAACACCGCGACGAACAGCACCGCGGTCACGAGCACGGGTCCGTACTTGGGGCTGGTGAACGCGTCGCGCACGCGCGCGCCGAGACCGGCGGGCTTTCGTGCCGCCCCGGGCGCGGACATGGTGGGCGGGGCCGGAGTGAGAGTCGTCATGCGGATGCCACGCCCTTTCCTGCGCGGACGGCGAGGCTTCGCCGGAACGATGCGAGCGCCTGGTTGGTCGTCGGCGACTGCAGCAGGCAGACGACGGTGACCACGGCGGCCTTGAACACCATGGTCGCGATCGGCGGGATGCCGACCGTGTAGACCGTGGTCACGAGCGTCTGGATGACCAGCGCGCCGACGAGCGTGCCTGCCAGCGAGTAGCGCCCGCCGGCCAGCGATGTGCCGCCGATCACGACGGCGAGGATCGCGTCGAGCTCGATGAACAGCGCGGCGTTGTTGGCGTCTGCGGCCATCGTGTTGGCGGTGAGGATGAGCCCCGCGACCGCCGCGCACACGGCCGAGAAGGTGTACACGGCGAACAGCAGGCCGCGCGCCCGGATGCCCGCCTGCCGGGAGGCTTCGGGGTTGATGCCGACGGCCTCGATCATCATGCCGAGCGCGGTGCGGCGCGTCAGCGTCGCGGCCACGGCGAACACCGCCGCCGCGATGTAGACGGCGATCGGGATGCCGAACCAGAACCCGGAGCCGAGGGCTTTGAACGGCGGGCTCGTGACGGTGAGGATCTGGCCCTCTGTGATGAGCATCGCGACGCCGCGGCCGGCCGTCATGAGGATGAGGGTGGCGATGATCGGCTGGATGCCGAGCACAGCCACGAGGAAGCCGTTCCACACGCCCAGCACGAGCGAGATGAGCAGCGCCACCACGATCGCGACGGCGACCGTCGCCGGGTTGCCGGGATCGGGCGAGCCGAGCAGGATGCTGCACGCGACCGCGCCCGAGATCGCGGCCACGGCCCCGACCGACAGGTCGATGCCGCGCGTCGCGATGACCAGCGTCATGCCGATCGCGACGATGAGCGTCGGAGCGCCGTTGCGCAGGATGTCGATCAGGCTGCCGTACAGGTTGCCGTCGCGCACGGTGATCGAGAAGAAGCCGGGCACCGCGATCACGTCGATGATCAACAGCACGGCGAGCATCACGAGCGGCCAGAAGAGCCGGCTCGCGGCGAGGCGGGCCAACAGGGCGGTCATGCGGGTTCCTCCGCGGTCGCAGGGGTGGGATCGGGAACGGCGTCGGCGTCGTCGCTGCCCTCGGCGATGAGGGCGAGCAGGCTGTCGACGGTGAGGTCGTCGTTGGCGAGGTCGGCGACCTTGCGGCGGTCGCGCATCACGACGACGCGGTGGCTGAGCCGCAGCACCTCTTCGAGCTCCGCCGAGATGTAGACCACGCTCATGCCGTTCTCGGCGAGGCTCACGACGAGCTTCTGGATCTCTGCCTTGGCGCCGATGTCGATGCCGCGTGTGGGCTCGTCGAGGATCAGCAGGCGCGGCGCGACCGCGAGCCAGCGGGCCAGCAGCACCTTCTGCTGGTTGCCGCCCGAGAGGTTGCGCACGACGGCGTCGGCGTCGGCGGGCCGGATGCCGAGCGCCTGGATGTAGCTCTGCGCGAGCTCGTCCTGCCGCTTCTTGGGGATGGGGCGGAACCAGCCGCGGTCGGCTTGCAGCGCGAGGATGATGTTGTCGCGCACGGTGAGCTCGTCGACGATGCCCTCCGAGCGGCGGTTCTCGCTGGAGTACGCGATGCGGTGCGAGAGCGCCTGGCGGGGGCTGCGCAGCCGCGTCCCGTCGTCGCGTACCGTCAGCGTGCCGCTGTCGACACGGTCGATGCCGCCCAGGAGGCGCGCGACCTCGGTGCGCCCCGAGCCGAGCAGGCCGGCGAAGCCGACCACCTCGCCCTCGTGGATCGTCACGTCGACCGGGTTGACGGCACCCCGGCGGCCGATGCCCCGGGCCTTCAGGAACACGGTCGGGTCGCCGGCATCCGACTCGGATTCGCGGACCCGCTGCTCGAGGTCGTCGAGCGTGGTGATCTCCTTGCCGATCATCTTCTGGACGAGGTCGATGCGCAGGAGGTCGGGGGTGAGGTACTCGCCGACGAGCCGGCCGTTGCGCAGCACCGTGAGACGGTCCGCGATCTCGTACACCTGGTCGAGGAAGTGCGACACGAAGAGGATCGCGACGCCCGCCTCCTTGAGGGAGCGGATGATGCGGAACAGCTCGGCGACCTCGTCGGCGTCGAGGCTGGACGTCGGCTCGTCGAGGATCAGCACGCGCGCGTCGATGTTGATGGCGCGGGCGATCGCGATCAGCTGCTGGATCGCGAGGGAGTGCGCGCCGAGCAGGGATCCGGGGTCGACGTCCAGGCCGAGCCCCGCGAGCACCTCGCGCGCCCGCGCCCGCATGCGGCGCGTGTCGATCGCGCCGAAGCGGCGCGGCTCGCGGCCGAGCATGATGTTCTCCGCCACCGACAGGTTGGGCAGGAGGTTGACCTCCTGGTACACCGTCGAGATGCCGGCGTCCTGCGCCTGCGCGGTCGAGTGGAACGACACCTCCTCGCCACCGAGCACGATCGTGCCGGAGTCGATCTGGTAGACGCCGGTGAGCGCCTTGATGAGGGTCGATTTGCCGGCGCCGTTCTCGCCCATGAGCGAGTGGACCTCGCCCGGGAACATCCGGAACGAGACGGTGTCGAGCGCTTTCACCCCGGGAAACGAGATCGAGATGCCGGTCATCTCGACGACGGGTTCGGGGGCGCCGTCGGGTGCGGGCGGGCGCGTGTGGTCGGTCATCCTGGGTTCTCCGTCGAACGGGGGGACATCGGCGTGGCGAGGGACGGATGCTGCGGCATCCGCCCCTCGTGCGCGCTCAGTACTTGCGGTCGGGCAGAGCCTCGACGGCCTGCTCCTGGGTGAACGTCGTCTCTTCGGTGATGATGCGCGGTTCGACCGTGCCGCCGTCGTTCAGGGTTTTGATGATGTCGATGAGCTGCGCGCCGAGCAGGGGCGAGCACTCGACGATGAAGTTGATCTTGCCATCGGCGAGCGCCTGCATGCCGTCGTGCACGGCGTCGACCGTGACGATCTTGATGTCCTTGCCCGGGACCAGGCCTGCGGCCTCGATCGCCTCGATCGCCCCGAGTCCCATGTCGTCGTTGTGGGCGTAGACGAGGTCGATGTCGGGCTGCGACTTGAGCATCGCCTCCATGACCTGCTTGCCGCCGGCGCGGGTGAAGTCGCCGGTCTGGCTCGCCACGACCTTGAGGTTCTCGTTCTGACGGATGACGTCGGCGAATCCCTCGGCGCGGTCGATCGCGGGAGCGGCGCCGGTCGTGCCCTCGAGCTGCACGATGTTGACCGGCTCGGTGGTGTCCTTGTACTGGTCGAGCACCCAGAGGCCGGCCTTCTTGCCCTCTTCGATGAAGTCCGAACCCAGGAACGACACATACAGCGACGTGTCCTTGCTGTCGACGGCCCGGTCGGTGAGGATCACCGGGATGCCGGCGGCCTTGGCCTCGTTGAGCACCGCGTCCCAGCCGGTCTCGACGACGGGCGAGAAGGCGATGTAGTCGACGCCCTGCTGGATGTACGACCGGATCGCCTTGATCTGGTTCTCCTGCTTCTGCTGGGCGTCGGAGAACTTGAGTTCGATCCCGGCCTCCTTGAAGGAGTCCTGGATGTCTTTCGTGTTGGCGGTGCGCCAGCCGGACTCCGCGCCGACCTGGGCGAACCCGACGACCAGGTCGCTGAGCGCCTTGGGGCCGTCGCTGCCGGCGTCATCGCCGCCGTCGCCCGAGCTCGCGCAGCCCGCGAGGCCGAGGATCAGCGCAGCGGCTGCGGCGATCGAGAGCAGCTTCTTCATGTGAGTGAACCTCTCTGTTCAGGTGGGTTGCGGCGCGCACCGTCTGCGCCGGAGGATGCCGCATCGCTGTGCTTTCCGGTGGGCCGACGATGGCCGCGATTCAGGATGTTAGCGCTCACTGTTAGCGCTCACAAGCCCTGATCACCTGTCCTGATGCAACGAACGCGTAACGGATGTGAGCGCGAACATTCGTACACGCGGATGGCGGGAGGCGATCCGCACGCGACCGGGTGGAGTGATCGCGCCCGACGCTCGGCGTACCTCAGGCGCCGGACTGGGCCAGGAGCCGGCGGATCTCGGCGTTCGTCGCCTCGGACTGCTCCAGCAGCGCCTGCAGGCGGGCTGCGTCGACGCCGGCCACGGCGTCCGCCTTCGCCACGGCGTCGGCGTCGGCGTCGGCGGCCCGATCGGCGGCAGTTCCCGCGCCTTTGGCCACCGCGCCCGCGACGGCTCCGGCGGCGACGCCGCGCGACGCGGCGTCCGCGAGCGTGGCGGCCGCGGTATCGGCGCCGGCGGCGGGAGCGGAGGTCTCGCCCGCTGCGGGGGCGGCGGCATCCCCCTCGTCATCGGCGGGGGCGTCGGACTTCGACGGCCCCAGGAACAGGTTCGCGAGGTAGCCGGTGAACGTGCCGAAGATGCCGACGCCGACGATGATGATCATCGCGCCGAGCAGCCGCCCGAGGTTGGTCACCGGGAAGGTGTCGCCGTAGCCGACGGTGGCGATCGTGACGATCGTGTACCACAGCGCGTCGGAGGCCGTCGTGATGTTGGACCCTTCGGCATGCTCCTCGATCGCGAGCATCGTGATGCTGCCGAACTGCAGCACCAGGATGCCCATGAGCAGCAGGGTCATGAGGGCGCTGTTGGCGCGGTCCTTCACGAGCGTGCGCACGAGGCTGCGCACGCCGAGCTTGCGCAGCAGCCGGTAGACGCGCATCAGGCGGAAGATGCGCAGGATCTTGAACTCGGCGAACGGCAGGCTCGCCAGCAGGTCAGCCCAGCCGAAGTCGCGGAAGAAGTACCTGCTCGCCGACGGCGCCGTGAAGATCCGGTAGATGAAGTCGATCAGGAAGATGACGCTGAACAGGCCGTTCATGACGCTGAGCACCGTCTGCAGCGACGGGTCGCTGCGGAACACGTACACCAGCACGAGGTTCAGGATCGACAGGATCGACAGGACCCCGATGAAGATCTCGTACGCGGTGTTCTTCAGTTCCGAGCGGACCTTCTTCGGCTTCGCGCTCCTGGCCATCGTGCCCGCCCCTCCGACTCGATCACGGGCCGCAGCGCCGCCCGCGGGCACCATTGTGGCGCATCGCGCGGCGGCGTCGCGTCAGGCGCGGTCGGCGATGCGCTCCCCCGCCTCGACGCGCACGGCGAGGCGGTTGTTGAGCGGCGGCAGCGGGCACACGTAGTGGTCGCTGAACGCGCACGGCGGCAGGTAGGCGCGGTTGAAGTCGACGGTCACGGTGCCGTCGGGCGCGGGCACGTCGATCGGCAGGAACCGGAACCGGTAGGCATCGACGTTGCTCGTGCCGTCGGCGATCACAGCCTCGAGCTCGTCGTCGAGGTCGCCCCACACCGTGAGCTCGACGGCCTCGCCGCCCACCTCGAGCGAGATGGTTCCGACGGCCGGCTCCTCGCGCTCGTAGCCGTCGACGCTCTCGATCACGATCGACTGCCCCTCGGCCGCCGGGTGGAAGACGCCGGAGACAGCCCAGGCCTCGTCGTCGGGGAACGACAGGATGCCGCGCAGCGAGGTGCGACCGGGCGCCTCGGGGTCGAACACGCGCAGCGCCGGAGCGCCGCCGCGGTTGATGGCCTTGAGCCGCAGGGCACCGACGTCGAGGTGCTCGCCCGCCGACAGCGTCACGTCCGACACCTCGCCGGGCAGGCCGGTCCCCACGACGCGGCCGTCCTCGCCGCGCCACAGACCCGGGGCGCCGTCGTACGCCCGCGACTCGGCATCGAGCCAGTGCGTGTAGCGGAGGGCCGCGGTGCCGTGCGGCGCGGAGACGGCGGCCCAGCGCTGATCGGCGGCGGCGGTGTCGGCGGCAGCGGTGTCGGGAGTGCTCACGGGCGAGGTCATACTCCATCCCAACACGTGCGCGGGGGCGGAATTCCCCTGCACACGTCTGTCACGTCACGCGGCGTCATGTCGATTACCTTGCACTTCTAGGTAACTTGTACTTCTATGTACCTAGCTGTTCTAGGTGTGATGAAGGAGGCGCGATGAAGATCGGCAAAGACCTGGTCGCCGCGGCGGCGACGCCGATGGTGCTCGGCATCCTCGCCGAGGGCGAGTCGTACGGGTACGCGATCCTGCAGCGCGTGGGCGAGCTGTCGGGCGGCGAACTCGAATGGAGCGACGGCATGCTGTACCCGCTCCTGCACCGTCTGGAGCGCCTCGGCCACGTCGAGTCGTCGTGGGGCGCCTCGCCGAGCGGGCGCCCGCGCAAGCACTACCGGCTGAGCGCCGGGGGCCGCGCGGCGTTCGCCGAGCAGCGCCGCCAGTGGAGCGTCGTCAGCAAGGCGCTGCAGCAGGTGTGGCAGGGGCGCGACGGCGGCACGGACTTCTTCGGCGCACCCGCGCTCGGAGGTGCCTGACATGGGCGACGACCTCGACCAGCGCACCGAGGAGCAGATCTCGACCTGGCGCGCGTACGTGTCGCGCCGGGAGGCCATCGCCGGCCGCGACGTCGACGAGCTCGAGGATCACCTGCGCGGCGAGATCGGCCGGCTGGCGGCATCCGGCCTCGACGGCGACGAGGCGTTCCTCGTGGCCGTGAAGCGCCTCGGCGGGCTCGACGACCTCTCGCGCGAGTTCGCGCGTGAGCACTCCGAGCGTCTGTGGAAGCAGCTCATGCTCGCCGACGAGCCGGCCGCGCCACGCGCCGGCGGGCTGGCGCTCGCGGTGGGCCTGGCGATCGGTGCGGCGATCGCCGTCAAGCTCCCTGCGCTGTTCGGCATCGGCTTCGCGGATCCGGGCGACTTCTACCCGCGCTTCCTGCCGCTGCTGATCCTGCCCTTCGTGGCCGCGTACTTCCTGGTGCGCCGGCGCGCGTCGGTCGCGACGATCGTGCTCGTCGCCGTGCCGTTCGTCGTGGCGGCCGTGCTCATGGCCGTCTACCCCTTCCAGCCGGACGCCGCCACGCTCGTGCTCGCGACGACGCACTGCGCAGTGGCGCTGTGGCTGGTGATCGGCATCGCGTATGTCGACGGAAGGGTGCGCTCCCCCCGCGCCCGCATGGACTTCCTCCGCTTCACGGGTGAATGGGTCGTCTACCTCGCGCTCATCGCGCTCGGCGGCGGCGTGCTCATCGCCCTCACGATGGGCGTGTTCGCCGCGATCGGCGTCGACGCCGCCGAGTTCACGCAGGAGTGGATGCTGCCCTGCGGCGTCGCCGGCGCGGTCGTGGTGGCGGCATGGCTCGTCGAGGCCAAGCAGAGCGTGATCGAGAACATCGCGCCGGTGCTGACGAAGCTCTTCACCCCGCTGTTCACGCTGCTGCTGCTGGCATTCATCGTCGCCGGCATCGTGCAGGGCGTCAGCACCGCGTCGGGCGTGGAGGTGTTCGGCCAGCGCGACCTGCTGATCCTGTTCGACGTCGTGCTCGTGGTGGTCGTCGGGCTGCTGCTGTACGCGCAGTCGGCGCGCGACCCGCTCGCGCCGCCGTCGTGGTTCGACCGCCTGCAGCTCGTGATGGTCGCTGCGGCGATCGTCGTCGACCTCATGGTGCTCATCGCCATGATCGGCCGCATCGCCGAGTGGGGTGCGAGCCCCAACAAGCTCGCGTCGCTCGGGCTCAACGTCATCCTGCTGGCGAACCTCGCCGGTGCCGCGTGGCTGCAGTTGAGGTTCGCGATGCATCGTGCGCCCCTCGAGCGCCTGGAACGGTGGCAGACGGGGTTCCTCCCCGTCTACCTGGCGTGGGCGGCCGTCGTGGTCGTCGTGTTCCCGCCCGCGTTCGGGTACGTATGAGGACGGTGGATGCCGGGGCCGCCGGCATCCACCTCCCCTTCACCATGTCGGCGCGAGGCCATAGCCTCGGGGCATGCACACGTGGGTGCTGCACGTCGACCTCGACCAGTTCATCGCGGCGGTCGAGATCCTGCGGCGTCCGGAGCTCGCCGGCAGGCCGGTGATCGTGGGCGGCCGGGGCGACCCGACCGAGCGGGCGGTCGTGTCGACGGCGTCGTACGAGGCGCGAGAGTTCGGCGTCGGGTCGGGCATGCCGCTGCGCATCGCGGCGCGGAAGATCCCGGATGCCGTCATCCTGCCCGTCGACGCGCCGACCTACCTCGCGGCGTCCGAACAGGTCATGGCGACCCTGCGCGACCAGCCGGGTGCCGTCGTGCAGGTGCTCGGGTGGGACGAGGCGTTCGTCGGCGTCGAGACGGACGACCCCGAGACGTACGCCCGTCGGCTGCAGGCGGACGTCCTGGAGCGGACGCGGCTGCATTGCAG